>Ga0116221_1003483_pt1 | contig 10141 bp, 5 predicted proteins | sample Sb_taG_5_FD_88965 | JGI IMG/M metagenome (GOLD analysis project Ga0116221, IMG submission 88965) | Peat soil microbial communities from Weissenstadt, Germany - Sb_50d_8_FC metaG | ecosystem: Environmental > Terrestrial > Soil > Wetlands > Peat | place: Germany: Weissenstadt | collected 2010-09-21
CTTTGGCCCGTTTGCAGGCCAGTTCTTTTTGGCCGAGCTGATGTTCGGCGGGGCAATTATCCGCGCCAATGTGGAGGAGGTCAACGGCGCCTATCAGGGTGCTTGTTTCCCGTTTTGGGGCGCGGGGTTGCTCGGACCACTGACTCTGGCCTTAGATCCCAGGGGGCATCTCTACGTCGGCGGCATCACCGAGCCAGGCTGGATGGCACAGCCGGATCGTGGGGCGCTGTTCCGCATCGACTACACGGGCTCCGTCCCGTTCGAGATGCAATCGATTCACATCATGCCGCATGGCTTCCGAATTCTTTTTACCAAACCTGTCGATGCACGAAGCGCTCGAGACCGGGCATCTTATCAACTGGAGCACTATCGCTACGAGTACACTGGCGCCTACGGCTCACCGGAATACGATAGGACCCATGTGCCCATCGAGCGGGTGGAGCTTTCGGCGGACGGCCGAAGCGTGGAGGTTCTGACAGGACCGCTGGTCAAAAATCGGGTCTACCTGATTCGAGCCCCGGGCGCGCGCTCAACCAGCGGGGAATCGCTGGTCTATCCGACGGGCGCTTACACCGTGAATGAAGTTCCTGAGCACTAGAAAGTGACGGGCTAGTGAATCCAGGGAGAAGTGGTCCCTGTGCCGCCCCGTGGCAGCGCAGGGATTTTTGCAAAAGTAACAGTCGCTGCCCTTCGCGTTGGATAAAAGCTGCGATCGCCTGGCGCGCCGCGGGCGTGAGCGAGGAAGGCCCGGGCAAGAGGCCCTCGGCCAAACCGTTCAGGTGTCTTGCCGTGCCTTGACGATAGGCCATCCTCGGGCCAACAATTCCGGGAGAGCCGTTAGGAACAACAGTGTGAGCGCTGAGTTCCTCACTTCGTGAGCAGGAAGTGAGGCTGAGGACCGCGATGCGGTGGGACCACATCGGGTTATTTGCCAGCTCCCCCACGCGCATTTGTCGGGGCTGTGCTTGCTGAGGTCTGCTGCTCAAGCAGCGCCATAACCAGCGCTTGCTCCATCTCACCGACCCGGAAGCCGAACGGACCGCGACCACTCTTGTACGCCACTTTGCCCTGGCCGTCGATCACATACAGTCGGGCGGGCATGCCGCTGTAGGCTTGCCCGACCGGATCGTTAATCTCGTCTACCAGGACGGGCATCGTCGGCTTGAGCCGTTTGCAGAATTGGTCGGCAACCGTCAGCCGGTCGCCGAATGTGGTCGGTTGCTTGACCGCGACGCCAACACGGGAGTTCGACGCCATCTTCCAACCATCAGTTGGGTGCGCCTCGCGCACGTAGACCATAAGGAAGTGCGCGTCGTTCTTGTGCCGCTGATACACGGTGTCAACGTCGGGATAGAAGGAACGGAATGGACCGCAGGTGAAGTTGCCGAACACAAGGACCACCGGCTTCGACCCAATAAGTCTCGCCAGCTGTACGGCATCCTTGCCGTCGACCGTCTTCAGGGTGAAATTGGGGGCCGGCTCGTTGAGTTTGGGCCCCTCATTCATCGACCCGATTTCGCCGGCAAACAGGCCACGAATCAGCACGGCCGGCGACGGCTCATCCCCAGGCTGAAAGCCTCCAGACATGCCGCCCAGCAGGGCATCGCGGAAATCATCGGAGGAAAGATGTTCCTTGCCCTGGCTGGCTTTCTCGAAGAACCGCAGCAGCTCATCCTTGGTGAGGTGTCCATTGCCTGCCGCGTTCAATTTGCGGAACAGGCGATTGGCCATGTATGACATTTGCACGTAAGGGTTGCGATCCGACCAGTCGAGGTCGTCTGGCGTGAGGGTGCCGTCCTTGTTGCGGTCGAGACGTGCAAACCAGTTCTCCGGCCCGCGGAAACTTCCGCGGGGAATGGCACCCTTGGTCGGATCGACGCCACAGTAGTTGGCGAGCCACATCCAGGAATACCGGCTGTCGGCGGGGCCAAACCACCCCTCACCAGGCCCCAACTGCGAGCCCCGCAAGATCGCGAGCAGCATGCGCACCGCTTCCGGGGGACGGTCGCCTTGGTAGGCGCTTTCGAGTAACGCCGCCGCTGCCGCTGCTGCCTTTGGGTCTGCGAGCGCCGTCGAGTCGCGAAGCGCTGCGATCCCGTCCGCCCCTGCGGACGGTTTCCGGTCCGAGCCTGCGGGCTCTTGCGCCGGACCGGCGTCTGCCGTCAGGAACATCATCAGTCCCAATGCTCCCATAGCCGTGCATTCTTGAATCGTCATGATGTGCTCCAGTGAAATACGTTGCCTATCCAACCCTTGAGCATTTCGACATCAGCGCTTCGATGTCCCGCCGCCGAGCTCGACCTCTGCGGACTTGCTCGAGGTGGGCACCGGGAGGCGCGGGGTGCGATCCGGCTGCCTCTCAAGCCGAGTTTTCAACTCCGCAGCAGGACGCAGAGCTTGTTCCATCACCTTGTATTCTGCCTTCGTAATTTCCAAGCCGGAGCATGAACACCGCGCCCATTCATTCCTTTGGTACGGGCACCGGCGTCCAGTTCAGCTTTCGAAAGTCTTTGGCGAATTCCGTGACCTCGATGGCCTGATTCGCGCTGATGTCGTGGAAGACCTGGGTCGTGCCGCTCGTGGGCCAGTAAATCTCCAGGGTTGCTACGGTATCCGCCTTGCCGAGTCCGATATGTTGCTGAAGCGGATTGGCGCCAAAACTGCTCCCGCTGCTGACGTGGCGATGCACAGTCAGCGGGTTGTCACCAGCCGTGACGGCCTTGATCCGGGCGCCGATGGCAGCCCGATTGGTTTTCTTGCCAATGAGTTTCACTTCCAACCAATGGTTGCCCTGGCCAGGGTTCTGGAACAGGACGTTGTGGTAGCGGTCCCCAGGGGTCGCGCCGCCCACTTCAATGAACAGGTCGACGTTGCCGTCTCGGTCCCAGTCGCCGCAGGCAACACCATGGCCCTTCTGCAGATGTCCCGTACGCGACGTGGTAGTAATTTCAGCAAAGCGCTTGCCGGCGACGTTCTTGAACATGCGATTGGGAACCAACGTGGTGAGAGGGGGTTCACCGGTGGCCAGGTAGAAATCGAGATAGCCATCGTTATCGAAGTCGGCGAAATTGCTGCCCATGGTGGCGAAGACCTTGTCCACGCCCATTTCTTTGCTGACGTCCTCGAATTTCTTGCCGCCCAGGTTGCGGTAGAGGCGGGTGACTCCCATGCCTGCCGTAATGGGCTTGCCCTGCATGTCGCGAACAATATCTTCGAGCGTGCGCTCATAGCAGGTGGTGAAAATGTCCAGCCAGCCATCGTTGTCGAAATCAAAGGCCCAACACGAGAAACCGGTCCTTGGCCCGGTGATGCCCATCTCCAACGTGACGTCGGTGAAGGTGCCGTCACGATTGTTGTGGAACAGCTGCGGGGACGAGCCAAGATAATTCAGGAATAGGTCGGGATAGCCGTCGTTGTCGTAGTCGAGCCAGGCAGCTCCCTTGCAATACAGCAGCTTGCCCTGCACGCCCGCTTTGGCGGCCACTTCCTCGAAGGTGCCGTCGCCGCGATTACGGTAGAGGCGGTTCGGGCCCGTTTCGTTACAAACGAACAGGTCGAGGAAACCGTCGTTGTCGAAGTCGGCCCAGGTGCCGCAAATGGAGTTGACCGGGTCCATCAGCCCTGCCGTGCTCGTGACGTCGGTGAAGGTGCCGTTCCCGTTGTTGCGCAGCAGGCTTGGCCGCATCGGGTGAGGGAGCCAGGCGCCGCGCGGGATGAAAATGTCCAAGAAGCCGTCGTTGTTGTAATCGGTCTGGACGCAGTTAAGGCCGCCTAATTGCTGACTGAGTCCCGCTGCCTTCGTGCGATCTTCGAAGGTGCCGTCCCCCTTGTTGCGGTAATACGCCATCGCCTGGGTCGGGTCGAACGTAGTGACGACCAGGTCCAACAGGCCGTCGTTATCGAAATCGTCCATGATCGCACCGCCTGCCTGATTGAAACGGTTGACGCCGACCAGGTGGGCCACGTCTCTGAAACGGCCAATATCGAATTCCGTGCCGAACCCGTCGAGGGTTATCAAGTATTCGGGCGGGACTTGGCGCGGATGCTCGCCCAGAGTCATGTACGCCAGGTTCAGCAGCCAACGAACTCCCAGGTCGTCGGGGAACTTTTCGAGGTATTCCGTGAAATGCTGTATTGCCAGACGTGAACCGGCGGGTTTGGTGTGTACAGCAGTGGGACTGATAGGGAAGATGCAGGCACCGTCGCCACGGCACTCCAAGCAGTTTTCGTTCTCACCGCGGCGCATTGCCGCCACACCTTGAAAGAAAATGATCGTGTAGAGGAAGCGCTCCTCCACAGCCGGAGAGGATTTCATCAGGCTTCGGGCTTGCTCGAGTACCTGATACGCTTGCTCGGGTTGCCCTTCGTACATGAGCATTGACGTTTTGAACATCAGGGCCTCCAGTCGATCAAAGGCGGGATGAGCCCCAGAGATCAGATATTGGTCGACTCCCGCGATATTGCGTGGGCCGAGATTGACAAAGGCATCCCGGATTTGCTCCAGGGAGGTCGGGTCTTGCCAGACCTTGAGACGCGCTGTGGCCGCGCCGTAACCGCTGCTGTCAACGAACATTCGCGGTTGGTATGAAGTCACCTTCTTGGTAGCCAGATTCTGTTTGGCAATGGAGCGATAGGAGAACTGGTACAGAGCCAATGCACCGAGGCTGCTAACTGATAAGAACATCAGGACCAATTTTGTAATTTTCATGACCGCTGACCGATTCTTTGGACTGATTGCCTAACGTTCACCGCGGAAAAGATGAAAAATAAAGCCGAGGGCCATTAGGAACGGCCAATGCCAAAAAAACTTCGGAAGACCTAGCGCCTTGAAGGTCGGAGTTTCGGTTCAATTGGGCTCCTCGTCCGCAGAGGCTGGGGCTGGCAGTCGACTGTCCTTTTTGGGCAGCGCAGCAATCGTGACGCTCACGAATACGCCTGCCATCATGAGTGAGGAATCACTCAAGGTTGTCACTCCGACCATGGCGAGATCCTCATTCGGATAAAGATCGTTCTTCGGTGTATTTCGCGCATTGCGAAACGAGGTCCGCACTTCGAGCGGGCTTTGGAATGCTCGGCCGGAATCACCGGCCTCTCTGTCTTGGCGGCGAATTGAGACAGCCAAGTGCTCGGCGCGCGACGCTAAAACGAGCCTTGAGACGTAAGCCGTCACCAGACGGTCGACTAGCCAGCTCGTGGCGGCATGCGCGACAGGGCACCTTGACGTTGACCGAAGTCAAATCGCCGCTGATCAGACGGAAATGGTTGAATGAGGAGTGCGGGGTGGGTGGTAAACCCCAGCCTCATACCCAACTCGATGTGGCGGTGCATCAGCGCTGCAAGCATCGACGCACTGCTTTTCCTTGAGAAGGCGGAGAACACTCGGGAGACAAGCTTCGCTTCCTGGGGAGTTTACTATAATGGTGGGCACTATCGGGACCGACAAAGGGCCTCCGGAGCACATCGGGCCCGAACAAGGTTTGGGATGACCGTCGCGGGGATCCGCAGGCATCTGGTGGCTTCCGATCATATGACGCGAGGAATTCACGTGGATAATCGAACCTGCGCTATCGCCGACGATCACATAGTCGCCACAGCCAGCGAGTGCGGAGGACGGTGTAGAAAACACTCCGGCAAGCACGGTCGTCGCCATGCATATTAGAAAGCCGAGAGTCTGGCGGTTAATCGCAATCATCCCGTTACCTGGTCTGCTGTATGCATCGAAAGGCCAACTCAATTCACCTCACGCTGCGCGTCTGGATTTCCCCGTCCTCACGTCCGCGTGCGCTGACCGCAAAGTATCAAGAAAGCTCCCTTCCGCCGCGCTGGCCCACCCAACTGGAAACTGCGCCGGCGTTGGGCAACGAAACTACTTCGTGCGGAGTCGTCACGTCGCGATTGCTCGAATGAGGGACCGTGGCCGCAGCTAACGGTTCCAATCTAGGTCCCGACAATTCTGCCTTATTGGGCTTGGTCAGCCAAATCTCGACGAGGTTGGAAACCGGTCCGACGATGAACAGGGCGTGATAAAGCGAATGTACATCGCGGAATGCGAGTCGAAGGAACGTCTCCATAACCGCAACCAGGGCCGCGACCAGGCACTGACTCCAGCGTTTCTTCGTCGTAGTGGGCGGGTCAGTGATCATGAAGAAGATGTAGAGTTGGAACATGGGCCAGGTCATTGGAGCCAGTTCGGCGCGCCAGGGATTGCCGGTAAGGGAGCTTCGCAAAAGGGCGAGCGGCACAAAGCAGGCCAAGAAGACCAGCGGAATGTGCAGCCGGCCCAAACCGTAAAGGATCAAGGACCCAATCGCCCAGATCACGATGATGGGCCACACTTCGTTACCTGCTTGCACACTGAGGCTGGCGACATATTCTCCGGCGAGAAGCAGCATCGCCGTCACGCCGAAGTTGGACGGGTTCCAAAGGTGCCGATTGCCGACGCGTAGGACGTACTTCGATGCGATCGAGATTAACCCGCACATGATGAACGGCCACAGCTCCGGTGATTTGATCAAGATGCCGACGCTGATGCCCGTGATGTAGGCGCTGGAGAGATGCGGCCATTTGCCGCGAATGAAACGGGCCAACACCATGTCGATGGCGATGGTCGCGAGGATTGCCACAAACGTTGGTGAATAACTTGTCACCTGGCCGTGTGTGAGCTGGCTCAGCCATGGACTTGCGTGATTCTCCAGAATGCCATACATCGCGTCGCCGACGGCAAGGATGTAAGTGATCAGGATCGGCGCGTGAAAGCGGACATCACTTCTGATCAGCTTCCACCAAATCGCGACGAGCAAAATGCCCAGGACGGTGACGGCGGCAACTTTGGGGGCAGCCAACGATTCACCACCGGCGACGGCCTGGAAGAGTGATGCAAATAGGTCCGTGATTTGCGGGTAGAAGCTAAAATAAAGCGCGAGCAGCAAAGCCGATGACAGAAAGCGCAGCGCGATCACCACGGGAGAGGCTTTCGGCAAAGACACGGGCGCGGCCTTGGCGGTCATTGGATTGGCTCCTGAATTTTATGAAGAGTATTGATCGCCGGGTCGCTGAGAAGTTGATCGCGACCCGAAGGCCAGCGAATGACGGCTTTGTCGATCCGCGCGTTCTTTCCCAGGCCGAAGTGCAGGCGGCGCATGTTTTGCGATGCGTAGCCGTTACCGCCCGAAACCTCTTGAATTTGCTCCTGCCCCTCAGGCCTTGCTTCGTTCTTCCAGTTGAGCGTCACGCGCGCGCCGATGGCGCTGCGGTTGCTCTTGGTCCCTTCCAGTTCGAATTGCACCCACTGGTTCTCCGGGGCCGCGGTGGTGCGATAAAGGAGCAGCGGGCCTTTCTGGTTGGCGACGACGACGTCGAGCACGCCCCGGTTGCCGAAGTCCGCGAGGGCGACCGCCCGCCCATCGTACTGGTCCGTCACGCCGACGGCTCGCGCGACATCGACGAACCTGCCGTCGCGATTCAACCACAGGCGTTTCGATTGATTGCCCGACAGGCTTCGGCCCTTCATCGGCGGCCAGTTTTGGGCGTCGCTTATCACGATCTTGTGGGCACCGGCAATCAGCGAATACTCATACCAATAGTTTTCGGGCGAGTCCGCGGAAATGTAGCCGTTGGTGAGAAAGAGGTCGAGCAAGCCGTCATTGTTCAAATCGCCGAACTGCGCCCCCCAACTCCAGCCGCCGCGCTCCAGGTCCAGCACGCCGGCCTGATTGACGAACTGTAAGCTTTCCCCGGATGTGCCGGGCTTGGGCATCCATAGATTGTTGCCTTGCACGAGATTGCCTGGTTCGGAGATGTTGGAAACGTACACACCGAATTGGCCGCGTTTGAAGACGTCCCCGAAACTGACGTTCATGCCGCTTTTGGGGTGCGTGCCAATGTCGCAATTTCGGCCGATCTCGACAAAGCGTTTGCCGGCGTGATTGGCAAACACTTCTGAGACAGCATAGTCGTTGGCGAGGAACAGGTCGGGGTAGCCAGTACCGCAAAGGTCGGCGGCGCCAACGGCCAGGGTCCAGCGCCGGCTGGTGATGCCGACCTGCTCCGTAACGTCTTCGAATGTGCCGTCGCCGCGATTGCGCAAGAGGTATTTCCGCCCGCCGTTCTTCGCGTACTCAAAACTCTCGCACATAATTTTGGTGTCGTTGAGGTGCCAGAGATCGAGCTTCTCGTCCCAGTAACCAGCCAGGAAGAGATCGAGATGGCCGTCGCGATTGTAATCCACCCAGATGGCGCTGTTGGCGTTCACCCACGGCGGCAGGCCGGCTTTGTCGGTTACGCGGGTGAACCCCTTCCCCTTGTCGTTGTGATAAAGCTCCGGCTTGCCCCACTTGTAGACGAACAGGTCTTCGTAGCCGTCGTTGTCGAAATCCCCCCAGACCGCGCCCATGCATACGCCGGTGCCAGGCTGATTCAAGTCGGCGACCCCCATCTCCTGTGCGACGTCGCGGAATGTGCCATTGCCCATGTTCTTGTAGAGGCAGTTTTTGCTGCCCTCGCCGCTGTTGATGACATAGATGTCGAGGAGGCCGTCGCGGTCGAAATCGACAACTTGCACCGAGGCGCCCATCGAGGCGATGATGGGCATGATGTGCTCGAGTTTGGCATCCAGCGTTGGAGCCTGGTGAACGAAATCGATACCGGCCGCGCGCGCGCTTTCGCGCAGATAGAAGCCGTAGCGCTCCAGCGCTTCCTTGCCTTCGAGGCTCGACTCGGCCGAGGGCTTTTGCCAATATCTCATTGCGGCGACGCCGCCGAGCAAACTAGCAAGGAGCGCAGTGGCGATTATCTGTTTGATGGTGCGAGACATCATTCACCAATCAGGGTTGCTGCCGCGCGTACGAGCGTAAACCTCGCTCAAAGCTTAGCGGCGTAACGTAGCGCGTATGGTAAATTCGCCAATCGGCGGGGAAGCGCTGGTAGACGGGGTCGTCTTCCAGGCGGCCCGGCGCGCGATCGTAGCTCTTCGAACCGTGAGCGGGCAACGGTAAAACCGTCTTCGAAAAGCCCGTGTTCAGGTCGCCGTCCTTCTCCCAGCCGTCGGCGACCCAGATGAAATCGCGATTCCAACCGACCGGCGGCATATCCGGAACTGGGAAGCGCAGCGCGATCTCGTCGCCGGCGTTCAGGATCGCGTACCTGTCATCCACAGCGGCGAGCAACTCGCGCACATCGCCGAATCGGGTGTAGTAGCCGATCAAATCGCGCCAGTGCTGCTGCGACCTGATCACTTTGTCATAAAGTGGTCGCTCTGGAGAACTGGCGTCGGCCTGCGCCATCTCGAGGATGCCGCGGAAGCGCAACTCGGCCGTTTGCGGCACCAAACGCTGCTCGTGCATGCCGTTCGGGTCGAGCCCAGGCGCATAGCGCAGGGCATCCCAGTAGATTTCCATGTTGGTGCGCAGCCGGAAGCGCCGACCGAGGCCGTCGATGCGAATCATCATTGTCTTATCTTTGCCGGCAGGAAACCCTAGCGGCGGTCCACTCGCCTTCCACCCGCCGCTGTCGTCGGGTACTTCCAATATCAAGGGTTGCGGAACCTCGTTGTTGCCCTGGCTGAGCGCCATGTTGATGGAGCTATCGGTCGGGTGAATCCAGCCGGTGGCGAGCAACCAGAGCGGTCCGTGACGCGGCGCTTCGTCGCCGAGATCGATCTCGACCCAGTGGTCGCGTGTGATCCCCTGGAAGCGGCCGCGGCCGAAGGTGTCGAGGTATCGGCCATCGACACGCGCAACGATCTCCGTCACGTCTGTGCTTCGATCGTCCCAAGCCTGCGCCACTGGCTTCGGCAGGCCGGTCAGATGGACCTGCGGCCTCATCGGTGCGAGGGCAAATCGTTCGTCGACGAAGATTTCGGTGTTGGCGGGGTGATCGACAGCGATCAGGGCGACGTGGTCGATGAAATGCGTTTCCCACAAGTTTGCCTGGACGCGGACATCATAATAATTGCCGCTCGGCACGAGCTGATCGCCGCGAACCTTGACCCAATCCTGTGTTTGGGCGAAGTTGCCCTGGGGTTGTCCGTTGATGCACATTCCCAGCGGCGCACTCCACAGGAAATCGGTGACGAAGACAACTTCGGTTCCGTTCCAGGTAAACAGGAACGGACACGAGCCCTTGAGTCGCTGCTCGGCCACTA
>Ga0116221_1003485_pt1 | contig 10132 bp, 9 predicted proteins | sample Sb_taG_5_FD_88965 | JGI IMG/M metagenome (GOLD analysis project Ga0116221, IMG submission 88965) | Peat soil microbial communities from Weissenstadt, Germany - Sb_50d_8_FC metaG | ecosystem: Environmental > Terrestrial > Soil > Wetlands > Peat | place: Germany: Weissenstadt | collected 2010-09-21
CACGGCGCCGGAAGCTACGTGGTTCCGGATGGGGACCGTTGGCGGTACAACGATGCGTCGATCTGCCGCGACATCGCTACAGTATCCAGGGGGCATCCAAGAAACTGCTGAATAGACTCCGCGGTGCGGAGCGGTTCCCGTAACACGTCATGGTGTTCCACGCGATGGACGGAGATATTAGCCCAATCCTTGAGCCATGCGTCCACTTGATTCAAATGAGCTCTCAGCCCCACAATCAATGCCGCCGGAGTCAATGCAGCGCCGGTTGTTCCGCGACGGCGAATCATTTCCGCCTGAGAGGCGACTACTTCGGTGATAGGCCGTTGCATAAAGATGACGCGATATTCGCGCCCGGCGGGTAGCGCGAAAAGAAGTTGCGAGATCACTTTCACCACCTTGCCTTCGGCTTCCTGAATGCAATCCGGCTGTTTGGGCAGAAGCTTGATGCGTTCCCACTCGAAGTATCCGCGAGGATTGTCAGGGTCGGCTTGACGTTCGCCATCCGTGAGTGCCGACATCCCGCCCGCAACCAGCATTTGCATCATTAGCGAGGTGCCAGTGCGCGGCAATCCGGAGACAACCGTGATCACGCTCGCGCTCTCGTCTTTCTCTGTTGCATGAGTTGGGCGTAGAGGCTGCGGTGGCGGATGGCTTTGTCGAGGTCGCCTCCGGGCTGGCTGTGCAACGCGGCCAGCCAGCGGTGGGCAGCGACCAGTCCGGGCAACATGCTAAGGCAGGTTTCGAACGCCAGCATGGCGCGCTGTCGATGGCCCATCCGCGCCAGGGCGACTCCCAGGTAAAAATGTCCCAGCGGCAGGAAGTGTTGCAGGCCGACCGCCAGCAAAGCCTGTTCTGCGGCATCCTCATTTTGGCGCTGGCGCAGACGTACCATGGCCAGGCCCAAGTGGGCTTCCGGGCTGTCGCCATCGATGTCGAGAGCTTGCTGGAAGGCGCGACCGGCATCTTCAGTTCTCTTTTGCCTTAGGTAGGTTTCTCCGATACGCAGATGCAAATTAGGCAGGCGTGGATCGGACTGTTCAGCTTTGAGCAGGCTGGCCAGTGCCGCTTCCATGTTTCCTTCTTCGAAGTGAATGACGCCCATCAGCAGATCTGCCCATGGCCGAGGGTTGGGTTGTTTGTCCGGGGACTTTATTTCCGTCGGGGATGCTGCTTCTTTAGCCGTAGTTTCGGGTGCTGGTGCTTCCGGAACTGTGGCTTCTGGCATTGCCTCCACAGGTACTGCGGTGTCAGCTTGCCCGGGTTGCCCATCATTCGTAGCCTCCGCCTCGGGAGGGTTTAGATCGGCCGTTATCAGGGTTTCCAGGATCTGTTTCGCAGCTTCGCGGCGGTTGAGCGCGAGATAACATTGCGCCAGATGCATCTGGAAGCGAGTCTGCTTGGGATCGTTCTTCGCCAAGTCTTCGAGCAGCGGCAGGGCGTCGTCGGGGCGTCCGCAGTCGAGATAGTCGCGCGCCAGATTGTAGTTGGCTTCGCGCACCGCACTGGCTACGGCTTTGCTCTGATCTTCACTGGGTGGCTGAATGTATCCGAGCGCAACGAATTGCTGAAGGACGGCTTGAGCCGCAGCCGGATCCATACGCAGATCGGCGGGATGCATTCCGCACTCACCCAATTCCTGCTCCCAACTCGGGATGCGAGCAATCTGCGGCGGTTCTTCGAAGGCTTGCACCAACACACGACCATCCATGTCAGCGCCCACGGGCAATCCGAACAGAGTCAAAATTGTTGGCGTGACATCCAGCAGGGTCGCGCCGTAGATACGCTCGTCCTGCTGCACATGTGGTCCCTTCATGCAAAAGATCCCGAATGGCCTGTGCTGAACCGCCGGCCCCGCCGGTTCTGCCGGGATGCCGCGCGGCCGCAAGTGGTCAGAGTGGAAACCGTGATCGGAAACCAGCAGCACTGTGGCGTCTGGACCGGCCAGTTCCAAGAGCGTTTCCAACATCATGTCGTGGAAGCGATAAGCCCCATTCACTACGTCTTTGTAAATTTCGAAGCGATCTTCTGGAATCCCATCCATGCGCGGCGGATGGTAGTGCATGAACCCGTGGCAGAAGTGATCGATGCCGTTGTAATAAACAGCCATGAAATCCCATGGCTCGTTCTGCAGAATCCAGGTGGCAGCGTTGTGGATGGAACAGTTCTCCGACAGGATCTTGGCGAACGACATCAAGCCTTTGTCTTTTTCCTGATCGACCTCCGCCGCGCGCGGAATCCAGGGAAGAATGGCGGCCTCGGTTACATCAGCCGGATGCATGCGCAACTCCGCAAAGGTATCGCGCAGACTCTCAGGATGGATCGTACCCGGCGGAAGCGGCCAGGGTTTGTCCAGTGGTGCCGTCGCGTAAGGAAAAAGATCTGAAACCGAGATGCCGTTGATCGGCTCTGCAGGATGCCCGGCAAACCAGCCCAGGACGTGGGTTTTGTACCCTTTTTGAGTGAGGATGTTCCAGATTGCCTTGACCTTGCGCGAGGTGCTGGAGACTGGCCGGATTCCACCGTTTTGCGTATCTGGCTCCATGAATCCGTGAATGCCATGCTTGTTCGGGCGCTTGCCGGTGGCAATCGAATTCCACAGCATGGGAGAAAGGATGGGCCGCAAGGTCGCCAGATTTCCCATCACGCCGTGGTTGATGAAGTCATCCAGCGTGGGCATCAGGCCTTGGTCGACCAGCGGATTGATCACTTTCCAATCGGCCGCGTCCCAGCCTATCAGCAGGACTTTCTTGGCAAGGGGTTCAGGCATGAAAGCACTCGCAATCGGGGGAACAGCCCACCAGGGTGGACAGTCTATCACGTTTTAATTCAGGGCAAATTGCCTCAAAATCCGACCTTTTTGAGCCTCGAATCTCCCGGACCAACTCCATTCGGTTAAACTCAGAGTGATCGCAATGAAGCTACCCTTCGGAAGAGCCATCCTGATCGTCCTCTGCTTGTGCTTCGTGCGCTCGGCACGCGCGCAGAATGGGCTCTCGCCTCAAGAAAAGGGCACAATCGCGGGTATGGTAGTCGACGCTCTCTCGGATCAGCCGATAAAGGCAGCCTACGTGCGACTGAGGGGTCTCGCCGCCGACTCGACTCTTACTCCGGAGAACGATGCGGAACCCGCGATTGCCGACACCGACCAAAGCGGGCGGTTCGTCTTTGATGGCTTGCCAGCCGGGCGATACATCCTTTTGGCTTCGCACGACGGTTACGTGAATAACCATCACGACAACGCGAGGTTGCGGGGAGACCTGATCTCACTGGCCCCCGGTCAGCACCTCACCGATGTCGTACTTCGATTGTTGCCCGACGGCGCGATCGCGGGCCATATCACGGATGAAGCCGGGAAACCGTTGCGCGGCGTATCCGTGCAAGCCATGAAATCTTCCTATCTGCGCGGTCGTCGCGAGTTTCATGATGTTGTCCGCGACGTAACCAACGCGGCTGGCGATTACCGGATTGCAAGTGTGCCGCCGGGAAAATACTATCTTCGTTTCAAGCCTCCTGCTTCGCTGACGTCCAAGTCGACCGGCGATAAGACCTACATTCCTCTTTACTACCCCGCGGTCAGCGACCAATCCCGCTCGGTTGCGATTGTGCTGCGTGCGGGAGAGGAGCTTGCGGGAATTGACATGAATCTTCGCCCCGTGCGCACCGTCCGTATTCGAGGCACGGTATTCAATGCGCGCACTTCTTTGCCCAGCAAGGAAGCCCAAGTCACGCTGCTGAGCGATCAGGGGGAAACCGTCTTCGCGGCGGGCAAGAACGTTTCTGTCGGTGGACAAGCGAACTTCGAGTTTCAGGGTGTGCCACCCGGGTCGTACGTGGTGGTGGCGCAACAGCCCAGTGATTCCCAGGATCGCAAAACCATGTGGGGGCGTACGGCCGTCGAAGTGAAAGATGCCAACCTGGAGCATGTGGACGTCGTGGTCAGCTCAGGAGTTGACATCAGCGGCCGGATTCGGATGGAAGCCAAAACGACTCTGGACTCCAGTCAGGAAGACGCTGGCACCGACGATCTCAGCAAGACGGTGGGGATTTTGCAGCCGCAGGACGCCTCGGCACTGGCTAGGCTCACTCCCGATATCGACAATGCTACGGTAAGCGCCAATGGGAATTTTATTTTCCGCGAAGTTCCCGAAGGCAGCTACCGGATAGATTTTGTGCCGATCCCCGCAGGTTACTACCTCAAGTCGAGCGGCACCGCGGACGTGCTCGAAACCGGCATCACCGTCAGCCGGGGGCATGCTCCCTCCGGGCTGGAACTGGTCTTGAGCCCCGGCGCGGGGCGGGTTGACGGCACCGCGATGAGCGACGAGCAGCCCGTTCCGAACGCCACCGTAGTGCTGGTGCCTGATGGAAAAGGTCGTGGCCAGCCGAACTATTACCGCCAGTCTGTCACGGATCAGCTGGGAAGATTCAGCATGCGAAACATCGTTCCCGGTGATTACACGCTTTTCGCTTTTGAGCAGGTCGAAAGAGGCGCCTATTTCGATCCCGAATTCATTGGGCAATTCGAAGATCGCGGCAAAGAAATCCATGTAGAGGAGAGCGGCCACGTCAGCGTGCCGTTGGAGGTGATTCCGGCGGGTGAGAGCGTTCCATGAGAGGACGGCTCGTTCGGATTACCACAGGCAAGATCAGGGTTCCAGATTGACCTGGAATCCGAAGGCCTTCAGCAGGTCGGGAGGAACATACTTGTGGTCCTTGTTTCGCAGCACCCACTCTCGGAGCTCCATCGAGCTTTGATACTGTTCGGGTGAGAGCTTGAGCGAATCGACTACCTTTTCAAACGAACTCTCTGAGAACTGGGGCGCCTTGCTCATTGCCGGTTTGGCAGAGCTTGCGGTTCCGCGTTGGGGTGCCATCAAGAGCCTCCGTGATCCAAGCATTATATCTGGTTGGGTACATATTTTGTTCTCACAGCGGACACATTCATTGTCATCTCCCTTGAAAGTTCACGGCAAACTCTTCTCGGTCGCTCGCCTCGGTTGACATACGTACAACAAAATGCAAATATTCCTGCGCTGCACGTAAATCTGAAAACAAGCAGTCGACTTTCAACGTTAGCAGTTTTACTGATGGCGGAGGAATATCGATGCAACATGCGATTGCTTTCGCAGCTTCATGGGTAATGCCCACTCACACTGGCACAGAAGCGCTGGCACTCATCCTGCGCTGGTTTCACTTCATTGCCGGCATTACCTGGATCGGTTTGCTTTACTTTTTCAATCTGGTCAACGTCCCGTTCATGAAACAAGTGGACGCTGGGATGAAATCTAAGGTGTTTCAATATCTGACTCTGCCGGCACTGCATTGGTTTCGCTGGAGCGCGCTGGTCACGGTTTTCCTCGGCTTCTGGTACTGGGCGCAAATATACGTTGGTCCGGATGCGGATCGAATGGGCGTTAGCCCGTTGAGCACGATCGGCTTGTTTCTCCTGATCTGGATCGTGGCTTGGGGAATTTTGTTTGCGGTGATCAAACAAGCTCCGAGCGGATATGTTCTCGGCGTGATCACCGCTGTGGTTGCGATCGCCGGGGCGTGGCTGTTTGTGAACTACACGCCCGTAGGCCAGGACGATAACCACGTGCTTTCAATCGGCGTTGGAGGCGGCTTCGGGATCATCATGCTATTCAACGTTTGGGGAATCATTTGGCCAAACCAGAAGAAGATTATCAAGGGGACCCTGGCTGGAACGCCGCCAGCAAATGCGGCTGTCTTGGCTCGTCAGGCATTTCTCGCATCGCGGACGAATTTCTTTCTGTCAGTACCCTTGCTGTTTTTCATGGCCACGAGCTATCACTACGTGATTTTCGGCCGGTAGCTGCCGGCGTACATCTCACCTCGCGCTTCGGGTCTAGAGACGTAGCTAGCTACGTCTCGTTGCAGCTGATCCAGCCTGTGCCAAAATAAAGCGTGGACTCCGACAAGTATTCGCAGGGAATTAGCCTGTTCAACCATGCCAAGTTCTTCGATGCTCACGAAGCCCTCGAAGACATCTGGCGTGAGGCACCACCTGAAAACAAGAAGTTCGTTCAAGGGATGGTTCAGATCGCGGTAGCCTTCCACCACTACTCCACGGGAAACCGCGTGGGTATGAGATCGGTGCTCGAGCGTGCCATAAGGAATCTTGGCGAGCCGTCCGGAAGCTTCGGGCAAATCCAATTGGCAGCGTTGCTTCAATCCCTTGGCCAATGGCGCGAGGCGCTCGACAGCAACTCGCCACTTCCGGCGCTGCCCATAATTAACCAAGTGGATGGCCGATAGCTCACAGCGAAGTGTTAGAATCGCTCTTTCCCGTGACTCAGTCTTCCACTGCGAAACCGCGTGCCGTTCAATCCCCGGCTCGAAAGTTCGATGCCATTCCCTTGCTGGACCTGCAGCGGCAATATCGCCAGATTCGCGAAGAAGTGCTGGCCGCGGTGGAGCGCGTCTGCTCGTCGCAGCAATTCGTCTTGGGGGCGGAGGTAGAGGCTCTCGAGCGCGAAATCGCGGACTACACGGGCGCCCACGCGGCCGTCGGTTGCGCCTCAGGCACAGACGCACTCTGGCTGGCATTGCTCGCCGCTGGAGTTCAAGCCGGCGATGCAGTCATAACTACCGCCTTCAGTTTCTTTGCCTCCGCCAGCGCCATCGTGCGCGCCGGGGCGCGGCCGGTGCTGGTGGATGTGGATCCTGACACCTTGAATCTCGATCCGGAGAGTGTCAATGCGCGGCTCCGGACTGGAGGCTCGTACAAAGTCCGCGCGCTGCTGCCGGTGCATCTTTATGGTCAGTGTGCCGACATGGATGGATTGCAGCGAATCGCAGATGAATTCCAACTCTCCGTCATCGAAGATGCGGCCCAGGCCATTGGAGCAAAATGGCGAGGCCAGAACGCCGGATCGCTTGGCGTGGCGGCGACGTTCAGTTTTTATCCCACCAAGAATCTGAGCGCGTACGGAGACGCGGGGCTGGTGACCACCAGCGATTCGACTTTGGCTGAGCACATGCGGAACCTGCGCAACCACGGCAGCCCGCGACGCTACCACCACGAAGAGATCGGCTGGAATTGCCGCATGGACGCGATCCAGGCCGCCATCCTGCGAGTAAAGCTGCCGCATGTCGAGACCTGGAATCAGCTGCGCCGGCAACGCGCCGGCACCTACGATCGTTTGCTGGCCGACGCCGGGCTGGTATCGAAAACGAGTGACTCTCGGGTCAATCCGCTGCAGACTTCTCCGCAAGCATTTCACGTCTTTCATCAATACGTGATCCGGGCGCATCGCCGCGACGAACTCCGCAAGTTTCTTGCTGACAGAAAAATCGGCACAGAGGTCTACTATCCACTCCCACTGCATCTGCAACCATGCTTTGCCTATTTGGGTTACAGCGCGGGAGACTTGCCTGAATCAGAACGTGCCGCCCGCGAAGTGCTCGCTCTTCCCATGTTTCCGGAATTGACGGAAGCCGAGCAGAAATGGGTAGTGGAAAGTATTGCGGAGTTCTACTCGTAGGCTTCAGTGATGTCTGGATTTTCTCGGCGCAGCGGGCGCTTTTACTTCTCCCGGCGCCAGGACGCGACGCACGATCGGTGTGTTCATCTTGTATTTTCGCTGGCTCAGGTTGCCGTTGTCGTCCTTGACTTGCAGAACGAACACCGGCAGCGTGCCTTCTTTATCGAAAGCTTCCTGGGAAACCATTACCGGCAAAACGCCATTCAGATTGTGTTCGCGATAGGCAGTTTCATAGCGATGGTGTTTCACGTTCCAGGTGAAGACGCGGACCTGATTGTAGTCGAAGGGTAGGCCATCCTTGGGCTCGGTCATGACTACGAGATACTGTGGCACCTTCTTGTCTCCGTCGGCTACCTGGTCGAGCACGAAAAACGCGACCGGACGCTGACCTTCGGCATACTGCGCAATTTCAAGCGGCACATCGAGATCCACCATGCGCGCCAGCACCCAGCCAACCCGCCCCTCAGGGTCGCGGATGAGCCACCAGTCCTCCATGAAGGGCATGGCTGGCTTCGATGAGTCGTTCTTGTTTGTGCTGGCGGGCTTCACAATCGCACCGGGCACGGTTTTCTCGGCGATGGCGCGCTTCAGGATGGAAACCTTGGCTCCCTGGCTCAGTAGATAGAGATGTTCGGTCTCGCGGCCCGGGTCGAGGTGAATATTGGTGTCATTGCGCGTCGTGCCAGTGGCCTGGACCGGGCTGTTTTGCGCCTGCTGCGCCAGCTTTTGAAATCCGTCATAAACCGACTGCGGAACCAGCGAGTGCTGCTCCAGCCAACCTTCCTCGCCACTCGCGGTACGCACCCGGGCAAAACGCTTCTCGCGTTCGAGGATCTGCACGCGATCGCCGTTTTTCACTACGCCCGTCTTGGTGAAGACCGCGGAGACGTGGTCGCGCAGAATCTGTTGTGGCGCGGAGACATAAGCAATCTCCTGCACCCGGCCTCGACTGCGGCCGCAGCCGGAGAACACGAGAGCCAGGACAAGCGAGAGCAGCAGGCACGAAGATCGCCGACCCATCTTCAGAGAAACCACAAAACAATATAGCGCAGTGCCAGCTCCTAAGCGCAGACCGCCGAGAAGTGCAGGAGTGCAATCTCGGTTAGGAGACTCAGCGATTGCCAATTCGAAATTGTTCTCAGTCTCCGAAGCTGATTCCAATCGCGCGGGCAGTGTTCACGACTTGTCCGCGAGGGTCCACCGTTTTCAGTTGGCCGACGGCGTCAGCGATGCTCACCGCCTCGATCCGTTCATTGCGCAGGCAAACCATCTTGCCGAATCCTCCAGCAGCGATCAGATCGACCGCGGCCACGCCGAAACGAGTGGCCAGGATGCGGTCAAACGGGGTCGGCGAACCGCCGCGCTGAATGTGGCCCAACACGCTGACCCGGACATCTTTTTTCGTGCCCCTGGCAACGGCATCCCCGATGCGATTGCCGACTGAACCCGTGCGGCGATGCTCCTGCCATTCCACCGGCAGCTTAATGCCTTCCGCGACCACAATAATTGTGAAGTGTTTGCCGTACGACTCGCGGAAGGCCACGTGCTCGCAGATTTTCGGGATGGTGAACGGAACCTCGGGGATGAGGATCACGTGCGCACCCCCGGCGATGCCGGCTTCCAGCGCGATCCAGCCCGCGTCCCGCCCCATGACTTCGACCACCATGATGCGATGGTGCGACTCGGCCGTGGTGTGAATTTTGTCCACGGCGTCGGTCGCGGTCACTAGCGCCGTGTCGAATCCGAATGTGACTTCCGTGGCGCACAGATCGTTGTCGATGGTCTTGGGCACGCCCACGATCTTCATGCCCTTCTTGAAAAGGTCGAGAGCGATCTTCTGCGAACCATCCCCGCCGATGCTGATGATTGCGTCGATTCCCAGCGTGCGCGAGTTGGCAATCACTTCGTCGGAAATATCGCGGACGACTTCCGCGCCGTTTTCGACAGTCGTGTAGTGGAAGGGATTGCCGCGATTGGTGGTTCCAAGAATGGTCCCGCCGCGGGGCAGAATTCCGCTGACGTCCTTGAGCGTAAGTGGGCGCGACTTTTCCGGCCAGATCAGGCCATCGAAGCCATCGGGAATACCGATGACTTGCCAGTGGTACTTGAGAATGGCAGCTTTGACGGCCGCGCGGATGACTGCATTCAGCCCAGGGGCGTCGCCGCCCCCGGTACAAATGCCGATGCAGCGGATGTCAGACATTGTGGCGCGTTACGGGGTTATCGTGAGTGTCACGGGGGTCGCCGTGATGGTCGTGGTGCTGGTGTAGGTTATCGTGAGTGACGCTGGCGGCGTAGTAACGGAATCGGTTAGCGTCGTGACCGTCACCGGGTCTCCCTGAATTAGTTGGAAATCGGTAGTGTCCGTCAACGTCCAAGTTGCGGTTGACGAGACGTCAACTGGGCTGCTCTCTCCGGCAACTGTGGCATAGGCGAAGAAAGTTTGCTGTCCGCCATTACCTTTGATGCTGACGGTGCCGGCAGGTTTGGTTATGAGGGCGGTCACGTTTCCGAGACTGACAGTGATGCTCGAAGTGCCACTCGTCGCCTGAAAAGCCGCAGTGATCGTTGCGTCGCCTGGCGCTGCTCCGGTCACCAACCCTGAACTATTCACGGTGGCGAAGCCA
>Ga0116221_1003487_pt1 | contig 10129 bp, 6 predicted proteins | sample Sb_taG_5_FD_88965 | JGI IMG/M metagenome (GOLD analysis project Ga0116221, IMG submission 88965) | Peat soil microbial communities from Weissenstadt, Germany - Sb_50d_8_FC metaG | ecosystem: Environmental > Terrestrial > Soil > Wetlands > Peat | place: Germany: Weissenstadt | collected 2010-09-21
CGTACTGCAGCGGGATGCGCGCGCTGATGGAGGACCTCGAGCAGCTCCGCCAGGTCGTGGAGGACCCGACGCTGGTGCCGGGTGTGGTGGAGGAGTCGCTGCGCATGTTCCCCGCGTTCGCGCACTTCGCCCGCACCGCCACCCGCGACACGGAGCTGGGCGGCCAGAAGATCCGCGAGGGCGAGAAGCTGGTGATGTGGTACCCGTCGGCCAACCGCGATGAGAGTCGCTTCGAGGAGCCGGACCGCTTCGACATCACGCGCTGGTCGAACGGGGGATGCTCGCCGGAGGCGAGTGTCTCCCCGCTTCGGTCCGAGCACCAGGCGTTCGGGGCGGGAGGCCGCCACTTCTGCCTGGGCACTGCGCTCGCGCGCCTGGAGCTGCGGATCCTGATCGAGGAGACGCTCTCGCGCTTCCCCCACATCGAGATCGCAGATACGCCCACCTATGTCGAGTCGGCGTTCGCCAACCAGCTGAAGACGCTGCCGGTTCGGCTGCGTCCGCTGTAGGTCGTCGAGCGTACGCAGGGCGACGAGGAGCGCCGAGGACGGCGACCTCTCCTATCGAACCCCCGGTCAGTCTCATCCGGGTGGGTGGGCCTTAATCCACGAGACCAAGACCCGGCGAATCGAACCAACTTCGGCCGGCAGGCCATAGACCTTGGCCATGCAATTCCCGAGGCGGCGTACGCAGGCCTCTTCCAGAGCAGGCCAAGGCATAGGTACTACGCTATTGCGCGCCACCTTCCCGCGGCGGGTGAGCGCAACCCCAGCGAAGACAGCCAGCCTGACCACCCTGCGCCGGCGGCCAACAGGCGACGCCTCCTGTGTCGGCGAGCGCCTAGCGCCCCGTCGCTGTGTGCCCGTCTGTCGTCCCAAACGAGAGCGAGCATCGGTGGCGAGAGACGGCGTATGATCGACTCGTCCGGGCCGGTCTGGAGGTGCGGCGCTCACGGTAGGGCCAACGATGAGTCGGAGCGATTCAGCAAGAAGGGAGCAAGCTGACGACCAGTTATCCTGAACCCCGTCACGCTTGGCATGACTGGCCTGGAGGTCTCTCCGGTTGCGTTCGGCACGTGGCAGCTGGGGGGTGAGTGGGGACGGTTCGACGAGGATGAGGGGATCGCCGCGATTCGCCGTGCTCGCGAGCTCGGCGTCAACCTCTTCGACACCGCTCAGGGTTACGGGCTTCGGCGCCTCAGTCAGCACCGCCGGCGGCACCAAGCGCAAACGCCGCCGACACCAGTCGACTTTGAGAGGCGGGCCGATGACTACATCGCTGTGGCCCAGGAGACCAATCGAAACGGAGGATGAGATGCGAGCGCGCACACGCCCGCTTGCTCAGGCATTGCGAGAGTCCGTCCGACCCGGGGCGGCTCGACCACTCTGGACGACGACCACGTCTGAGGAACGGCGGGGCAAACACTTCTGCTTCCAGCCGCATAGGCAGTCATATGCCTGCTCTCAGCCGGCGCGATCGAGAATCGTCCATAGCAGTCGTCTGGTGTCGCGCCTTGCGCGCAGTCGCTCTTGTCGGCCTGTCTCGGGGCCGCACCTCGGGCCGCGTTTGGCCCGTCGAAGCGCCGAAACAGCCTGACCAATCACCTTCGCCACCTTCGCGGAGGGCCGTAGAAGGGCCTACAGCGCCTCGTTTTTTGGCCCGGGGAGCCCAAATACGCCCTTTCGGGCCCGAAACCGCCCCCCAGGCCTATATAGAGGGGTCGAGGCAAAACGGCGGAGCTTGGTGAGGCGCGGCTTGTTTGCCTCAGTCGACGTCGAGCCGCCTGAGGTCTTCGAGGTCCTGCGGGCGCCCCGCGGCGCGCTTCATCGCGCGAAGATGGTCGAGGGAGCACACTCGCACCGGAATGCCCTCGACGTTGCCGGGTAGTGCGTCTCGGTCGAGCTCGGCGTACAGGTCGTCGGCCTCGATTCCGCTGACCCACTGAAAGATGTCCAGGCGACCCAGGTCTGTGGCAAGGCAAAAGTTGCCTCCCTGCGACAGATCCTCAACCCGCAGCGCCGACATCGGGATCTCGCCCGGATCGAAGTCGCTGGCTTCCTCATCGACCGCATTGATATCCGCAAGCGCCGTGGTAAGTCGCTCGAGGTTCTCATGCACAGGATTTGGGATCACATCGAGATCCTTCGAGGTCCGCACGTGGCCGTGAGCACTGACCGCAAGCCCGCCGATGGCGATGTGCTCGACACCGTGTTCCTGCAGGTGCTTCAACAGTGGGACCGGATCAAGCGCGTCGGGCATCCCTGAACCCCTCGGCGAGACGGTTGGCGAATCGGGTCAGCTTGACTAGGTCCTCTAGATTGGCGCTCACGCCACGCTTGCGATCTTCCCGCACCCTGATCTGCGCAACGCGCTCATTACGCGCGATCTCCTCGGGGGTCCATGGCCCGCGGGGCCTGTTGGGCTTTGGCGAGGTTGCCATGCCTGGATTGTAGATTGTCAAGGAACGGGTCCAGCGTGTTTCGGTACTACTGCGCTCTGTCCTCGTCGTTGTGGCGTTCCCTGTGCTGGTGGCGTGCTCTTGGCACGGCCTGCCTCACGTTTCCGGGCCGCTGAGGGCCTCCGTGGGTCAGCTCGGGACGAGGATCACGAGTCGGTCCAGAACCTTACGCCGAGCTTGGGACGGGACTCTCGATCGATCTACGCGCCCGTGTGTGCCGGCACGGCCACGACTACAATGACGGCTATGAGCACAGCGAAGCCGAAGGTAGAGGCCAGCCCGAAAGCGGCTCCGCCACAGGAGCAGCGACCGGATCTTGTGCGTGGTCTCCGTGGAACTGCCCAGGAACGCGCGGAGAAGCGTAAGGAGTTCGCCAAGAATCACCGCGAGACGCTGCGCCGCCTGGGCGAGTAGTCGGTGGCGCTCAGCACGCCGACGTTCGGTGACTTCTGTGACGTTGCCGCTGACGTTCTTGCCACCACGCCGGAGCAGATCGCACGCCTGCCAAACGTTGGCCTCGCCCAGTCGGCCCTTGCCGCGCCCCACGCCGGCTTTGGCGACGTGGAGCTCTACCCAACCATCCTCGAGAAGGCCGCAGTCCTACTGGAGCGTCTGGCACGTAACCACCCACTGCCAGACGGCAACAAGCGCACCGCCTTCTTCCTTACCGGGCTCTTCTTAGAGGACAACGGGCTACTGCTCCCCGATGCTAACCCCGACCTGGACGTGGCCATGGTTGAGCGGATCGCGGCCGGTGAAGCTGACCACGAGGAAATTCTCACGTGGCTGTCGGAGCGCACTAGTTCCTCCACGGCCTGATCGTCGGCAGAGCCAAGCTCTGTCCTCGTCGCTGTGAGCGTCGTCCCCTGTGCTGGCGGCAGGCGGGGCAGACGTCCAGGTTCTTCGCCCACACTGTCCCTCTGGACGAGTACCGAGCATACGAGCCAGCCGGAGGAGCGCTCACGCTCCCACCAAGGCTGAAGCGATGGGGCCGTCGCGACCTTGGTAGGACACCCACCGCGCGATGCGACGGCGGTGGCTAGAGTGCGGGCGTGTTCGACCTGGACGCCTACCTGGAGCGGATCGGCCTGGACGGCCGCCCGAGCATCGCGCAGGTGCACAGGGCGCACCTGACATCGATCCCGTTCGAGAACCTCGACTCGCACCAGGGCCTGCCGGTGTCGCTGGAGGTGGAGGACCTCGAGCGCAAGCTCGTGAGCGAACGCCGTGGCGGCTACTGCTTCGAGCAGAACCTGCTGTTGAAGGCAGCCCTCGAGGCGCTCGGCGCGGAGGTGGACATGTTCCTCGCACGCATGCGCCTACCGAAGCCGGGAGACACTCGCGCATCCCCGTTTCGGCCAGCGAAGCCGGGCGTGTTGCGGCCCCGCAGTCACCTCCTCCTGCGCGTCAGCGAGAACGGCGCAAGCTGGCACGCCGACGTCGGGTTTCCCCGCGGCATGCTCGAGCCGATCCCGTTCGGGCCGGGTCCCACGCAGGAGCAGTCGGGCTGGAGCTTTCGCGTCGTGAAGGACGGCTCCGAGCTCGTGCTCCAGAAGCTGGAGGGAGACGAATGGGCCGATGTTTACGGCTTTCTCCCGCAGCCGGTTGCGCTGATTGACGTCGAGACCAGCAACTGGTGGACCTCCACGCATCCGAGCTCGCTGTTCGTCACCGGCCTGATCGTGGGCGTTCGTGGCGATGACGGCGCGGGCACATTGCTGTGCGACTGGAGCGAGCTGTCCCTCAGCGAGCAGACGCCCGCGGGCACGAGCGTGACGCCGCTCGAGCGAGAGGTCATACCGGAGCTGCTTGCCACGCGCTTCTCGCTCCCCGGCTTCGCACTCGCCGCCGACGGGCGGCTCGTCCTCACCAACGCCGGATAGTCAAAGGGCTCGCAGTCTCGCGGACCTAGATGCCAACGCCGGCGGCGGCGTTGGCCTTGATCAACCGTCCGCACAGCATGCGTGAGATGTTGAGCAGCAGCTTGGCCGCCAGGGTCGGTTCCTCGGCCATCAGCTTGCGCAGCGTCCCATCAGAGAGCGAGAGGATCCTCACGCCGGGCGTGGCGGCGTAGACGTCGGATTGACGGGGCAGCTCGAGCAGGAACGCCATCTCCCCGAAGACGTCCCCCGGCCCAAGGACGTTCATGAGCCTGCCGCGGTGGCGAACCTCGAGGGTCCCCTCGAGGACCAGGAAGAGGTTTTGCGAGGAGCCGCCCTCCTTCAGCAGTCGATCCCCAGGGGCGCACTCGATGATGTTGCTGCGAGAGACGCACTCCTTCCTCTCCGCCGGATCGAGGCCGGCAAAGGCATGGAGCTCCTGTTCCTCGAGGCGCTCCAGGGCGGTCTCCACGTGAGCCCAGTACTCCCCGGGGGCCATGACAGAAGCGGAGCGGACGGTGTCGCCTCGGGCCAGGGCAGCCTCGATCGAGCGCGGCAGGCAGGGACGGCCATCCCCGTCCAGGCTGCCGATCGCCGCGGCCAGGCCGTCCGTGTCCCCGTCAAGGAACATCAGTGGGATGAGATAGCCCGCCTCCTCGCTGTTGATGTTGTGCTCGGCGTACGTTCGGCCTCCCGCCGAGAGGTTCATGGACAGCAAATGCGGCTCGCAGTTGCCGAAGACGAGTTGCACGCCGCCGGCTTCGACGTCCTCCCGCGCGAGCTCGCGCAGCTGTGAGGCGACCGCCCAGCCCCGCAGGTGCGGCGCGACCATCAGCCGCTCGCCGACGGCCATCAGCCGGGCCGGCACCTCAGCCATGAACGGGCCTAGGCCATACTGGTCGATCTGGCGAGGCGAGAAGCCGTCGGTCCCCAGGGTCAGCCGCGACGTTCCCACCGCCTGCCCGTCCTCACGAGCGCCATACAGAATGCTGTTGGCGTCCTCGGGCTCCACCAGCCGCTGACCTCGGTGATCGGCGGTCCGGCGGTAGCGGCCCATTTCCTGCACGTATACGTCGTAGCGAAACCGGAACAGCTCCTCGCGGTCCTGTTCAGATTGCGCCCGGAAAACCTCAACAGTCATCCGCCACCCCTCAGCTCAGCTTCGGCAGTTACCCGCTGATCGCCGCGAGGGCGGCGCGACACTCAGCGACTTCCCGAGTTATGAGCTCACCGCCCAAGCGCTCGGCTGTGTCGTCGGCCTGTTCGAGCATCTGCGCCGCGCGCTCGCGGTCCTCGGGCCGGCCGCGGGCGATCAGCGTGCGTGCCCAGCCGGCGCGTGTGCGGGCGAGGAACAGCGGCGCGCCGAGACGCTCCTCGATCTCCGCCGCGGAGCCGAAGTGCTCCTCGGCCTGCTCGTAGCGCTCCAGGGTGCTGGCGAGCGTGCCAAGCGCCCAGGCGATCGTGCCAAACACGGTGCCGGCGCTGCCGGCGAGCTGGCCGGAGAAGGGGGTGAGTAGCTCATACACCTCGCCCGCACGGTCGACCATGCGCAGGCCAGAGCACACCATCGCCCACAGAATCATGGCCGCCGACCAACCATTTGCCCACGGGATGCCGCGCAGATCCTCAGCGAGCACTAGCTCGCGCGCCTCATCCTCGCGGCCGATCTGCAGCAGCGCAAGCGCCGCGCCCGGGCGGTGCCCATCGAGGCTATCCGCTCGCCGGGTGAGCGACACAGCCTGTTCGACAACCTCCTCGAGACGATCCTGGAGGTGGCGGACGGCGAACAGCTGTATGCCGAGGGTCCTCTGTGCGTCGGGCTCGCCGGCCCCCGTGCCGATCTCGGCCGCCTCGATCGCCAACCGCTCGGACGCCTCGAGCTCGCCTTGCACGAAGCTCCAGGTTGCTTCGGACACCCGCCAGGCCCAGCGAAAGCTGGGCAGGGGAAAGGCATCGAGATTGGTGCGCCCTTGCGCCAGCACGGATTCGATCTGCGCTCGATCACCGGTCTCTATGCTGGCGGTGAGGTGCGCGCCGGCCCCCAGGGAGCTGAGCCGTGGGTCGTCCAGGCGTCGGGTGATGTCTGACAGCTCTGCGATCAGCCGCTGGCGCTGTGCAAGCGTGTCCGACGCTGTGATCGCCCAGATGGCATGAGACAGGGTGTAGGCCAGCGCAGCTTCGTCGCCGGCGGCCCGGGCCATCTCGATCGCCTCGGCGGCCAGCTCCCGGCAGCGCGCGGGATCCTCGCCGAAGTGAAGCTCGCTTGCCAGCACCGCGAGCACCTGCGCCCGTCGTGGGTCGTCATCGGGGAGTGCCCGCGCGGCGATCTCCAGCGTCTGAACCCGCTCTCCGTCCACCGTGCCGAAGTGGCTGGTGAATCCCCGCGTGTTGGCCAGCACGGCGCGCGCGAGCCGGTCAACGTCGTCCAGCTCCCGGGCGAGCCCGGCCGCGTCCAGCAGCGTCCGGCGCGAGGACGGGTTCCCGGTCTGGCGCTGGGCCTCTCCCAGGCCGATCAACAGCTCGCAGCGCTCTGATCGATCACCGCCGGGCGTTTGGTCGTAGAGCTCGAGCGCCTGGCGATACCAGCGCGCCGCCTCATCGGGAGCGAGCGCCGCAAGCGCGCGCTCCGCAGCCTGCCGGGCGTAGCGCAGCGCCTTGCCGGGGTTGGCGCTGACGGTCGCGGCCCCCCAGTGGGTCGCCAGCTCGCCCAAGCGCTCGCCGGGCTCCTCCCCGCACTGCTCCTCCAGGACTTCGGCCACGCGCTGATGTAGTCGCGCACGGCGAGCACGGCTCAGATCCTCGTACAGGGTGTGCTCGACCAGCGCATGGGTGAAGGTGAAGCGCCCAGCGCGCTCGGAGGCCTCTTGCAACAACGAAGCTCTTACAGCCTCCTCGAGCAGATCCAGGAGCCGCGTCTCCCCAAGATCCACGACAGCGACGAGCAGGTCGAGGTCGAAGTCGCGGCCGATCACCGCGGCGGCGCTCAAAGCGGTACGCGCCTCCGGACCCAGGCGCTCCACGCGCCGGCCGACGACCTCGCGCACACTCTGGGGCAGGCCCAGCTCAGCCACCTCGCCGACCACACGCCAGCGCCCGCCGTCCGCTTGCACGATCGCCCCGGACTCCATCAGATGACGCAGCACCTCACCCGCGAAGAACGGGTTGCCCGCCGTCTCGCGCGTGATCTCGGCGGCCAGCGCACGCCCGTCCTCGTCGAGCTCGTGCCCGGCCGCCGCTTCCATCAGCACGAGCACCTCCTCGGAGCCGAGGCCGGTGAGCTTGATGCGCTCCACCCCCTGCTCGCGGTGCAGGTCGGCCAGCAACGCCGTCAGCGGGTGATCGCGCGAGAGATCGGAGTCACGGTAGGTACCCACCACCATCGCGCTGATCAAGGAGCTTGAGGCCACCACGTGGCGAAGCAGCGAAAGTGTCGGCCCGTCAGCCCAGTGCAGGTCATCGAGGATCAACTGCAGCGGCTCCTGCCTGCCCGCCTCCTCGAGCAGGCCCACGACGGCGGCATAGAGCAGGTAGCGCTCTGTCTCAGGGTCGCTTTCGCGCGGAGGAGGCAAATCAGGCAGACGATCGCGCAGGACGGGGATGAGACGCGCGAGGTCGCCGCCGAAGCGCTCGACATGGGCGTTGAGGATCGACTGTGGTGCCTCCTTGACGAGGTATCCGAGCGCCTGCACCCACGGCTGGTAGGGCACACCGAGATCCTCGTCACAGCGCCCATACAGCACCGTCGCGCCCTCCCCGTGCGCCTGCAGCGCCAGATGTGTGGACAGCCGCGTCTTGCCCACCCCCGCCTCCCCGCTGATCAGCGCCAGACGCAACGAACCTTCCCGCGCCTTAGCCCACAACTCCTGCAATCGCGCGCGCTCAGCCACCCGCCCGACATAACCGGTCGGCGGCAGCTCATGCAGCCGCTCCGGCAGCGCGATCCTGCCCTCCGTAATCGGCTCCCACTGCAGCGCGAACGCCTCGACGGGCTCGGATATGCCCTTCAGCTCCAGGCCGCCGAGCGAACGGAAGCGATGACCGTCGCGTGAGCCGGCGAGCTGGCGCACCAGGGTGTTGACGATGATCTGTCCACCAGCAGCATGGGCGCATAGTCGCGAGGACTCGACCACCGGCTCACCGAAGTAGTCGCCGTTCTCGACCGTGGCCTCACCGAGGCTCACACCGATCCGCACGCCGAGCTGCTCCTTGGCGCGGCGGTTGCGCGCCTCGACGGCCTGCTGCATCTGGGCCGCGCACAACAACGCCTGGGAAGCGCTCGAGAACACCACCATCAGCCCATCGCCGAGATTCTTGACCTCCCGGCCGGCGGTGCGCTCAAGCGCCCCGCGCAGCAATCCAAAGTGCTCTGTCCGCAGCTCCTCTGCAGCCTCCGGGCCGACGCGGTCGGCCATCGCGGTCGAACCCACCAGGTCGGTCATCAGGACCGCGACCATCTCAGTGGTGGTTGAGCTCACCCGCTAATCATCCGACTTTCGGGAGACTGGCGCAACGACGTCATTGTGTTGCTCGGGACCTCTACAGCATCTCTCGGCATACGCAGGGGTCAGACGGCCCTGAACGATACGTCGTCTCGTCTCGAGCTTCCCACGGCCCGGTCGTCTCGCCGGCCGGTGATTCGTCGTCGATTGGTGGGTCGGTTGGCATGCCGATGATGAAGCTATTTGGCCTGGTAGAGCCCAAAAACGGTCTGAGGGATTGCCTTGGGCAGTCCGGCGGAGGGCCTTAGGAGGGCCTACAGCGCCTGGTTTTTTGGCTGGAAAGGCCCAAAGAGGCCCGTCGGGCCTCGAAACGGCCGTTGGGCGGACGTAGAGGCGTCGACGCGAGGCCGTATGGATCGCCTGAGACGGGACCGTAGGTCGGTTTCCCTGACGTCGCTCCCGGCGCCGAGCTCATGCCTGGCCATAGCCCTCTCGGCCGCAGCCGCAAACCGGCTGGCCAGGGCGTAGAAGTCGGCGCAGGCCGGACCGACGGTCTGGGCTGCATTTGGGGATGGCTGACTCATGGCCGGAGAAGTTAGCGCAAGGGTTAGGACGGAACTCTCGATCGGCTACTTCGGCGCCTCGTCGGGCTGGAGCTCACGCCGGAGGTTCGGTTGACGCCAGGACGGGTTGCTCGACCGCCCCCGCGATGGGTGGAGGGCAGCCATGGTTGGTTGGGGGGTCGGTCGAGCCAATGTTGGTTGGTTGCCTCTTGGGGGTGGTTAGCTGGCTTCGTAGATGGTGGTAATCAGAGCGGAGAAGCAAATATCGCGAAGGTACATGTGGAATTGCCCAAGGTCCTTCCCTCACGGCTAGAAACCCTTCAGAAAGCATGTACGTATCAGCAGTTTGAAGCTAACCCTGCAGGGTGTCCTGCTGCATCCATTGTTGGGCATGCCATCGCGCATACTCCGATTCTGAATAACCCATTGCAAGGACCTGCCTACTTTGTTTCGCATGGATCGGCCAAGTTTCCAGAACTCATAATGGTCCTGCAGGGAGAAGGGATCACTATCGATCTGGCTGGGGATACCTTCATAAGCAAAGCCGGGATAACTTCATCGACGTTTGCCCACGTCCCCGATGCACCAGTCAGCTCCTTCGAACTGACTCTGCCGCAAGGCAAGTACAGTGCGTTGACCGCTAATGCGAATTTGTGTACGGTCAAGGGTGGTTTGAAGATGCCCACCGAATTCGTCGCCCAGAACGGGGCCGAGCTCAAGCAGGACACCCACATAGAAGTAGAAGGTTGTTCTAATACGTTTTCCTTGCTTTCTAAGAAGGTCAAGGGC
>Ga0116221_1003494_pt1 | contig 10117 bp, 10 predicted proteins | sample Sb_taG_5_FD_88965 | JGI IMG/M metagenome (GOLD analysis project Ga0116221, IMG submission 88965) | Peat soil microbial communities from Weissenstadt, Germany - Sb_50d_8_FC metaG | ecosystem: Environmental > Terrestrial > Soil > Wetlands > Peat | place: Germany: Weissenstadt | collected 2010-09-21
CGCCCTGAGTGGAGCAGCAGAGGGCAGAGCGCTGGCGGAATACAAGCAGGCGATGTTCGAAAGCACCCGCTCGACCATGATCGATTTTGCGGACATGACCGGCGGCAGAGCCTTTTACAATCGCAACGACCTCGATGTGGCCTTCCAGAAGTCGGCTGACGACTCGGCCAGCTACTACATGTTGACCTATTACCTCGACAAAGACACCAAGCCGGGATGGCACAAGTTACAAGTCACGACCAAGCGCGGCGGCGTAGAGGTACAAGCGCGGGACGGCTTCTTCGTCACACCAGACGCAGACAAAGCAGCGAGTGAAAGAATGGACTTGAAGATGGCGCTGGCTTCCCCTCTTGACTATACCGGCGTGCCTCTCAGTGTTCGCTGGGGGAATGTCGTAGCTGGGGCAACAAAGGATGCGAAGAAGAACGTTCACTTCGAAATCACGCTTCCGCCCAACTCCAACATTGTGGACACAGCAAACAACAATCTGGTGGATCTGGAGGTCCTTGCCCTGGCTCTGACTCCCACTGGCAGCCCGGCGGACCAGTTCGCGCAGCGCGTGACCACCAACGTCAAGCCCGAAAACATGGCGCTCTTGCAAAAGGCCGGTCTGAATTATGGCAATGATCTGCAAGTCCCGCCGGGGAATTATTCCGTGCGCTTTGTGGTGCGCAATAATCTGGATGGACGTCTGGGCAGTGTGACCGCCCCGCTGAAGGTGACACCGTAGAATTTCGTTGGTGTCTCACTTTGCCTGAGAATAACTCAGCGCTTAGCCCCTCTGCGGCGTGCCCTGCGGTTTCCGACCACAATGAACGCTACGGCTGCTCCAATCACGACGATGTAAACAGCGTAGCCATCAATCACCTTTTGCCACGATGGTTCCTGTATGTCTGGCCAAAGCATCCGAAGATAGGCCGCCAGGCACGCAACTAGACCGAAGAACATGATTAGCACGCCAATCCACTGGGCAACGCTGAGCGACTCTTTACTGGCCCATAGGTTTCGCCAGAATCGTCCTTCGTTTTGGAGAGTATCCGGGAACACTACATTCCGCTGTCGTGAGTCGATGTCACGCAACCAGTCGTCCTTGCCGTGCTAATTCATTTGAGGAAGGATAGCCTAGAGAACCTCTGGCTTGCCAGAAGAACAATTTCCTCAAGCGACCAAACTGCACCACTACCCGATTTCCTATCGAAGAAATTTGACCTGCAAATGCGGGCCGCGTCGCCGTTCCTAGCTTGAGGCGCGGTAGCTCAGCAGGCTCCGCCGGTACTTTCGTGCCTTCGCTGGCCGGATTCCGCTCTGCTACAATCTAATTGCGCCGTTGGCGGACAGATATCCCCCAAGGGCTTCCTAACATGTTGAGCCGTAAGAAGAAATTTCAAGTCGCCGGTGCGTTTGCTACGCTCCTGCTGTTCGCCACGGCTGTGGGTTGCAGCGGCTTCTTTGTCAACTCGACTTTGACCTCGATCGCCGTCGGCCCAACCGCCACCATCAATCAAGGCGGTACGGTTCAGATGAGCGCAGTGGGCACCTACAACGACGGAACCACTCAGTCACTCAACAATGTCTTCTGGAGCAGTAGCCCGACGAGCGTGGCCACCGTCAGCACTGCCGGGTTGGTCACCGGCGTTTCCACTGGAACCGCCACGGTAACCGGAGCCTCCGGCACGGTGAGTGGTACGGCTACCATCACGGTCGCACTTAACAATGTCACCGGCATCACAATTAGCCCGACCACGAACCACGCGCAACACAATGGCGGGACGGCCCAATACACCGCCAAGGCGACAATCTCGGGCGGCGCGCCCGTCGATATCACGGCGACCGCAACCTGGACGGTCCTCAGCACGACCGGGGGTGGTACCGGCATCGCCGACTTCTCGGTGGAGCAGGGAGTGGATCCTGAGGTTGTGACGGTTCAATCGACCGCGGTGGCCGGCGAGATAGCGACAATCCAGGCGAGCTACGTGGGAGGCAGCGGGTTAACTTACACCGCGACGGCAACACTCACCGTGCAGTAAAGCAGCGCCACTTATGTCTGACATTCGCTGTATCGGCATCTGCACCGGAGGCGGCGACGCTCCCGGGCTGAATGCTGTCATCCGCGCCGCCGTCAAGTCCGCCATCCTCAAATACAAGTGGAAGGTCATCGGAATTCCCGATGGCTTTGACGGCGTGATCTGGCCGGAGAAGTCGCGCGAGCTCACGCTCAAAGATGTCAGCGGCATTCTGCCTCGGGGCGGCACCATTCTCGGCACCACTAATCGCGGCAATCCCTTTCATTACCGCACCTGCGAGAACGGTGTCGAAGTCATCCGCGATATTTCCGACGAGGTGATTGCCAATTCGCGCAAGCTCGGAATCGACGCGGTGATCAGCATCGGCGGCGACGGCTCGCAGAAGATCGCCCAGGAACTTTTCGTCAAAGGCATGAACATCGTGGGCGTGCCCAAGACCATCGACAATGATCTTTCCGCCACCGAAATCACTTTTGGTTTCGACACTGCTCTGCACACCGCAACAGATGCGATCGACAAGCTGCACACCACCGCCGAATCGCACCACCGCGTGATGGTGGTCGAAGTCATGGGCCGCGACGCGGGCTGGATTGCGCTCGAAGCCGGCATCGCCGGCGGCGCGCACGTCATTCTGATTCCTGAAATCCCCTTCAATTTGCAGCGCATCTGCGAATACGTGAAGGAACGAGAGGGATACGGTAAGCATTTCACGATTGTGGTGGTCGCTGAAGGCGTCAGGCTGCCACCTGAGCTCAAGCAGCTCTCGCGTAGCGGACCGGTCGGCAATCTGATTGGAGACGGCATTGCGCTGACAGCGCGGCGTGAAGTGCGAGTCAGCGTGCTGGGGCACATCCAGCGTGGCGGGTCGCCCTCGCCCTTCGATCGCATCCTGGGCACACGCTTTGGCGTGGCCGCGGTGGAACTGGTCGCGCTGCGAGGGTTCGGCAAAATGGTTTGCCTGCGCAACGCCACCATCGAGTCAGTGAACATTGCCGATGCCATCGGAAAAATGAAGATGGTCGATCCTCAGGGCGAGATGGTGCGCACCGCGCGGGCGATTGGCATCTGCTTCGGCGACTAGCAGTGTAGCGCCGGCATCCTGCCGGCTGTCCCAAGAGCGTCTTCGCCCTCGGCGGCGGCGCTACTGCTGGCAAGCCTGCGTTATATTGGCTGTTGACCCCGTGAAACTTCTTCCACATTATTGGCGGCAGGCTGTCCTTCTAGCGGTGCTTTTCCTCTGCGGCTGCACACGCCGCAACCGGGTGCTAGAGATCGATTACGTTTCCGCTCCTCAGGCCACGTTGCGCGACCGGGTCGCCGCCGTCTACACCAAAACTGGGACGGTCAAGAACGGTGACCGGGTGCAAGTTCTGGAGCGCGAACGCCGCTTTGTCCGGGTGCGCACCGATAGCGGCGCCGAGGGATGGGTCGAGCAACGCTACCTCGTGAGCCAGCAGGTTTACGACGGTTTCCAGAAACTTGCCCAGCAGGAGCAGGCCGACCCTGTGCAAGCCATGGGCACGACCCGCAACGATAGCAACCTGCACCTCGAACCGGGGCGCGAAACCGAGCATCTCTATCAGCTCAATCAGGGAGCCAAGGTCTCCCTCCTGAAGCGTGCCCTCGCCGAAAAACCTCTTCTGGGGGCCGTGGTCAGCCGGGCTGGCACCGGCAAGAACGAGGAATCCAAGCCGGCGGCCATTCTGGAAGATTGGTGGTTGATCCGCGATCCGGAGAACCATCTGGGCTGGGTGCTGGGGCGGATGGTGGACGTCGATGCGCCGCTCGAAATTGCGCAATACGCCGAAGGACAGCGAATTGTCGGCTATTTTGCGCTCGATCAAGTCACCGATGGTGACAAAAAAGTTCTGGAGTATCTGGTGCTGCTCACCGAGCCGAAGGACGGCATGAGCTTCGACTATAACCAGGTGCGCGTCTTCACTTGGAACGTAAAGCGTCACCGCTACGAAACCGCCTATCGCGAGCACAAACTTGATGGCGTGCTGCCGGTTACGGTTTTGCAACAGAATTTTGATAAAGAAGGAATGCTTCCGGTCTTTGTGTTGCGGGTGAAAGACGACAGCGGCAACGTCAGCGAGCGGAAGTACAAGCTGAATACGCCGATCGTGCGACGCGTGCTGCCGCCGGGCGAGGAGCCACCCAAGCCAACGCGGAAGAAGAGCCGTTAGTCGCTAACCATCCTTCTCCGGCGGCTCGATCCGAGGCAACGCCGGCGGTGCTGTATCTCGCTCCAAAGCTTCCCGCCATGCAGCCAGAGTTTCCAGCAGAGGCTGCACGCGAATGCCATCAAAAGTCTCTCTGGCTTCGGCCAGGTTTCTCATCGCTCGCTCCATCACTGATTTCATTCCAACCCGATTGCCAGTCGAATAATGATGGAGGGCCACGGCGACCTGCACCAGCCCCTGAAAAAACTTCTTCTGCGCGGCGGGCGCGCTGTGCCAGACATCTTCGAGCGCCTCATGCGCCTCAAAAAACTTGGCCTGGTTGAACAACTCAATGCCGCGCGCGAGTTCTTTAAGATCCACGGTTCTTTCGGTCACAGAATTATCCGCTCAAAAAAAAGCCTCGCGCCGTAGCGCGAGGCCTGTCAATCAGCCAAAGCTCACTTTCCGAAAAGCACGTAGTGATAGCTGGAAGCCATAAAGAAAAGCATCGGCACCGACAAGAAGGCATTGGTCCGCGAGGCCAGAAAAGCCTGGCGCGCCAATGTGGCGGCGTTCGCCGGGGGCGAACCAGCCAGTGTCCCGTTGATGATCTTCTTTTGGTTGGGCCAGATAATTCCCCAGACGTTGAACAGCATCACAATGCCGAATCCGCCGCCCACTCCGATCGCCAGCACGTGGTTGTCGTCCTGGCCCACCGGAGTGAAGTTCACGAACAGATATCCGGCGATGATGACGACCACCGTGACGATCGCTCCCAAAACGTATCCGCTGGGCGTTTTGGAAGTTACGAAGAAGAGAATTCCCCAGGCCACAATCCAGACGAGCAGAAAGAATCCGATCGTGCTCAAGGGGCTGACACCCATGCGTTCGGCGTCTGCGGCAACGTAGATTTCCGACCAGTACCAAAACCCGAAAAACACCGTGAACAGCGCGCTCCAGCGGAACAGCTGCAGGGCGGGCAGCGTCATGTATTGAAACACTTTCGGTTTCATGGCCGCGTCCACTTGCTTCATAAAGGGGACGTTGACCAGATTGAAGAAGTAAAGCAATCCGATCCAGGTGATACCCATGATGAAGTGAAACCAGCGCAAAATGAAGGCCAGAGCCTCCTTGCCGGTATGTGTGGGCATGACCCACAAGGCTGCAAATGCAATCAGATGGTGCATCGATTTCCCTCCAACTGCAAAGTATGAGGCCGCCACACTCTAGACTGATGAAGGAGACGCAGGGCCAGCTACCAATAACGCCGTCATGTTTTTTCGGTTCTGCTGGCGCAGGAATATTTGCACTTTAGCTGGTTTCTGTCAACCGCTGACAGTCTTCATTTAAGACACCTGTTGAAAAGTGCCGCCCAACGCCGTATCGTTACGGATATTGCTTCGCCTGGGTGGGCTCGGGTAACGGCCTGCGCGGCGAATTTCCCCCCTGTTCCTTACGGCCTGTTCAGCAGCGGACGTGAGGAATTGATGACGTGTTGGCTCACAGAAAGCTCTCGCGGTCAGAGAGCTAAGGAGATCGGCATGGACAACAAGCCGGCGCAGAACATTCAGGATTCGTTTCTCAACACGGCTCGCAAGGAACGAATGAGTATCACGATTTATCTGTTAAGCGGCGTCAAGTTGACCGGACGCATTCGCTCCTTCGACAAGTATTCCGTGGTTCTGGAAACCAATAACCAGGAGCAACTGATCTTCAAACACGCGATTTCCACCGTGGCCATGGGAAGAGTGGCGCACGGCCACAGCGACAAGCCGACTGTGGTGCCGGCGCCAATTGCTGAGCCGGGTCCACCTCCCAGCGCCTCCGGTACGGAGGGCTAAGGCGTTTTTCCTTGCCCAGTTCAAGAAGCAAAGTTTCCCTGAGGGCCTCCGGTACGCGGCGCGCGGCCAAGGAAACCGCCGCGCGCGATGCAGTGGAGCGGGCGTTTCTGGTGGGACTCGATTATCGGGCGCGTCCTCGGCCAGGCGGGAAAGCGGGCGGCTCGCTGACTCGCGGCACTCAGGCGGCGCGCGAGAGTGCCAGCCTGCCCGGGCCTTCGCAAGCGTCCAACGTCCCCGAGTTCAGCGCGGAAGAATCTCTGGCGGAGCTGCGCGCGCTTGCGATCAGCGCCGGCGCGCAGGTTGCGGGCGAATTTCTGCAGCGCCGAGACCGGCCCGATCCGGCCACTCTCATCGGCAAAGGAAAGCTGGAAGAACTTGCCGGCGCGGCAGCCTCGGCATCCGCCGATCTTATTCTCTTCGATCACGATCTCACCGCCTCGCAGCAGCGCAATATCGAAAAAGTCATCGATACCAGGGTCATCGACCGCACCCAGCTCATCCTCGATATTTTTGCCCGGCACGCGCGCACCCGGGAGGGCCAGTTGCAGGTTGAGCTGGCGCAACTCGAGTACATGCTGCCGCGGCTGGCTGGGCGCGGCATTGAAATGTCGCAACTGGGCGGCGGCATCGGCACCCGCGGCCCGGGTGAAACGCAGTTGGAGACCGACCGCCGGAGAATCTACCGGCGCATTCGGCACGTCAAGGAACAGATCGAGAACGTCCGGCGCATCCGAGCGCAACAGCGGCAACGGCGCGAGTCGGTCCCCGTAGCCACGGTCGCTCTGGTCGGCTACACCAATGCCGGCAAATCGACGCTGTTCAATGCGCTCACCCAGGCGGCCGTATTGGCATCGCCCAAGATGTTTGCCACATTGGATCCGACAATACGGGCGGTCACCCTTCCTTCGCGCCGCAAGGCGCTGTTGTCGGATACCGTAGGATTCATTCGCAACCTGCCGCACACGCTGGTTTCATCATTTCGCGCAACGCTCGAAGAAGTGCAACGGGCGTCGCTAATTCTGCATGTCTCAGATGCCAGCAGTCCGCTCTCGGCGGAGCAGGACGCGCAAGTCGACCGCGTGCTGAAAGAACTGGAAGTGGAAGGGAAGCCGCGTCTGCGAGTGATGAACAAGATGGACCTGCTGCCTCCGAAGCAGCGTGATAGTTTGCGGGACGACGCGACGACGGTTCACGTTTCTGCGGCAAAGGGCGTTGGCATGACCACGCTGCTCGATCGGATCGACCAGATGCTTTCCGAAGACGCGATCAGCCGAATTCGCCTCCGCGTGCCGCAGAAGGAAGGGAAGACGCTGGCGATGCTCGAAGCACGGGCGCGGATTTACTCACGCGCCTATAAAGATGGCTTGGTCGAACTGGAGGCGGAAGCGCCGGAATCGGTGGTGCGAAGGGTGAGGGAGTGGGTGGTGCCTTCGGGCAAATCGTAATCTGGTGCCACGAAGGCACACGTAGGGGTGGGTGTCCTCACCCGCCCGGCGGAGCGAAGCTCCGCCCAAACCTCTAACCCTCTGTCGAGTTCTGGAGTAAACTCCTGCCGATGAGTTCTCCAGCCCCTGAGCCACCCGACCCGAGGCTCGCCAAACTGCAGGCGGGCGAGCCATTGGTGTTCCCCGCGCCACCCGTGGGCAGAGAGGAAACGCCGGGGGAGGCGGCTGCCCGCACGATCCCTGCCAAGTGGCTGGAGGACCTCGCCGCCAGGCCCGCTCGAGTTGTCGGCGTGCCCGTGGTGATCGTCAACGCTATCGTCGACGGCCGCCTCGACCTTCAATACGCCAGCTTTGAATATGGACTGTCGATAACAGGTACCACGTTCAAAGATAGCGTGGACTTTTTGTTTGCAGTTTCCGGCGCGCTGCCAGATTCGATAATTCAAGGTTTATGAAGCCCGCGAACTTCCGGGCGGCGCACGCGGAGGCTGACTTTCTTATTCGGCGGTCTACCTTTGCTGACGAAACCAGCTTCCACGATCTCCACGTGGACGAGCTACTCCATGCCGCGGGAGCTCAGTTTGGATCGGTTGCTTTCGAAAGGATCGACGTCAAGAAGAGCGTTTTTTTCGCAGCGACGATCAGGGGCAGCGCGTTACTTTTGGTGGCGTCTCTCGCTTCCTCGACGCCCGAATACAGGGCACGGCCGAGTTTGACGGCGCAGAATTCAAGGCGGAAGCGGCCTTCGATCGTATTCAGGTGGGCGGCGACACTTTCTTTCGCAGCGACCGGCGTGGCCAACGCGTTACTTTCGCAGGGAAGGCGCGCTTCCACAGCGCCCACATCCAAGGGAACGCTGAGTTCGATGGTGCGGACTTCGCTGCGGGAGCCCTCTTGCTTGGTATTCACGTCGATGGCAACGCTTTCTTTCGTAGCGATGGCAAGGGGCAACGTGTCAGGTTTGCGGGCGAGGTACGCATCCTCGGCGCACACATCGGAGGCAATGCAGACTTCAGCGGCGCGGAGTTCGAGGCGGAGGCGGTCTTCGATGGAATCCAGATCGACGGCGATGGTACCTTCGCCACTGATCGCAACGATCAGCGAGTGGCATTCGGAGGGGAGGCAAGCTTCACCAACGCCGTCATCCAGCACGATGCGAGTTTCGATGCAGACTTCGGGGCAGCAGCCACCTTTGACGGCATCCGGATTGGGGGGATGCCTTCTTTCGCAGCGACGATAAAGGTCGGCGGGTAACATTCGGGCGTGAGGCTCGATTTCTTGGTGCTCACATTTGCGGCAACGCGGAGTTCGAGGGCGCGGAGTTTAAGGCAGAAGCGGCCTTTGATGGCATGCATGTTGATGGCGACGCAAATTTTAGGAGCGATGACGCGGGGCAGCAGGTTACGTTCGGAGGTGAAGCGCGTTTCTTGGGGGCTCAAGTCCGGGGCGACGCCGACTTTACCGGCGCGCATTTCAAGGGCGAAGCAGCTTTCCAACATATTCGCGTTGAGGGCAACTCCTTCTTTGGAAGAGACAAGAAGCTACAGTCCACGACCTTCGAGGGCGCCGCCGGTTTTCAGGGGGCAATATTCGAGGCCTATGCGCGGTTCAAGAGAACAAAATTTATCTCGCACGCCCGCTTTGAGAATTCGCATTTCCACGGGGCTGCCTCCTTTAAATTCGCGGAGTTTGCCGCGGAAGGGGAAACAACCTTCGTGGGAGCAGGGTTCGAGCGGGGCGCGTACTTCGACTCCGCGAAGTTCGCCGGCGACACCGATTTTACCTCCGCTGTGAGCGCCCGGGATGCCAATTTCTTGGACACGGAATTCTCCGGACCGGTCAGCTTTCGAGAGGCTTCGTTTGGGGTAGTGCACTTCGGACAAGGAGCAGAAGAGAAGCCCGGGATCCGGTTGACGAAGCGCGTCTCTGAAATGCTGCACTGCACCCGATTCGAACTGGAGAAGTCAGTTGACCTCAGAGGGTTCACGTACGACCGCGTCTACGTCGATCTTGAAGATCTGTTCTCGAGAATTGCAACCGGCGACCGCCAGCCCTACACGCAGTTGGAGCAGGCCTTACGTAGGATCGGCGACGATACGAGCGCCAACGCGGTCTATCTTGAAAGACGGCGGGTGGAACGCCAGCGGATGTTCTCTGAAGGGCGTTATCTAAGATGGGCTACCGATTGCTTCTGCAGGGCTCTTGCAAACTACGGGATTCGTCCCTACCGGCTGGCAGGATACACACTGCTACTCCTCGTTCTTGGGGCCTTGTTCTTTTCGCCGCCGGGGGCTGTGAAACCAAAGGACGACAAAAGGGCGACTGCCACCGTGAGCGATGCCGCCAGTTACAACATCGGTAGGGCTATTGGGGTGAGCGTGCACCAGTTTCTGCCGATTGACGTTCCCGTCGGCTCGGACTGGGTTCCTGCGTCAGGAAGAGTGTACATTCTCGCCCGTATCAGCAAGCGGTGTGTTTGCGTTCCCGTTTGGCCGTCTGTCTACGGGACGTTCCTACGCATTTCCGGGGCAATTCTTGTGGGTATTGGCCTCGGCTCCATCACCGGGTTGCTGCGGCGCGTCAGCCCGTAAATCGACGAGGGCCTGTGGAGAACTAGAATTAAAATGGGCCGACTGCCAAGA
>Ga0116221_1003495_pt1 | contig 10116 bp, 9 predicted proteins | sample Sb_taG_5_FD_88965 | JGI IMG/M metagenome (GOLD analysis project Ga0116221, IMG submission 88965) | Peat soil microbial communities from Weissenstadt, Germany - Sb_50d_8_FC metaG | ecosystem: Environmental > Terrestrial > Soil > Wetlands > Peat | place: Germany: Weissenstadt | collected 2010-09-21
AGTTCAACCAGCAGCAGCCCGCCGCAATTGGGCTAGTTGGCCTGAACCGCGGCTTCGGCGGCCTGGATGGCGAGATTGTCCATCATCTCGATGGCCGCGGGGAGCATTCCGGCCCCAATAATTCCGCTGACCGCCGCGCCCGCTTCCGTGGTGGTATTGAAAGCGGCCAGCAGGGTTTGAATGACCGCGGGTTTCTTCATGATGCGCAGTACTACCTTGGTCGCGATTCCAAGCGTTCCTTCCGATCCCACAAAGATTCCCGGCAGATCGTATCCCGGGCGGTCCAGCGCCCGGCTGCCGAGATGCACGATCGATCCATCGGGAAGGACTACCTCGAGTGCCAGCACGTGGGTAGTGGTGAATCCGTATTTCAGACAATGCGCGCCGCCCGAGTTCTCCGCAACATTCCCGCCGATACTGCACACCGACTGCGACGAAGGATCGGGGGCGAAGAAGTAATCATGCGGAGCCACGCGCAGCGTAATATCCGCGTTAATGACGCCCGGCTCCACCACCACACGCGCGTTGGGTAGATCCACTTCGAGGATGCGGTTCATGCGGGCTAAACTAATGAGCACGCCATTTTCTACCGGCAGCGCCCCGCCGCTGAGTCCCGTGCCCGAGCCTCGAGCTACAAAGGGAATCTTTTCGCGCTGACAGATACGCACAATCGCCTGCACTTCCCCGGTTGAAGTGGGAAGCAGAACTGCCTGAGGCAGGACGCGGAGGTTCGTCAGGCCATCGCATTCATAGGTGTGCAGTTGCGAAGCTTCGGTGATCAAACCCTTGCCAACGATCGCGCGGAATTCGCCGAGGATACGCGCTTCCATGGGGCTCTCCCTCGCCAGGCGGTTTTTGAGCCTGGTGGGCACTTTCAAGAGGCTACAAGGATCGACTGGAATCTTATACCAAGGAAACAAATTCAACACGGTTTCGTAGTCTGTCTGGTCGTCAGCCCGCGAGCGGAGCCACAAAGCTCGGGTCGCTCGCGAACCGGGAAGGCAATTGCGGAGAACTATTTGTACGTAGCGCTCGTGCGGGCCAGATAATCGCGGTGCTCGGTGAAGTCCACCATGGAACCCCATGCCGGGCCGTACAGCGCGTTCGACTTGAAGGCCTCCCGCACCGCCGCGTTGACCTTGTCCAGGCCTTCCGCGTTCGCCGCGAGGTAAAAAACCCAAAACGTGCCGGGCGCTTCGGTGTGGATCGCTTCGGTGTCGACTTCGTATTCGTGAATCGTGCCGTCGGCGAGCATTTTCTCCAGCAGCGGCACGATCATGTTCTTGCTGAGCGTCTCCACCGCGTCGTCCGGCGCGTTCGGCTTCAGTTTATAGGACGCTCCGTGGGTGTACAGATCCTTCCACGATCCGGAATGCCAGTTGTAATACCGGCTGACGAAAATGCCATCCCAGTGTTTCGTGGCACTGACCAGGACAGGAGTAGCGGGATTGCCGGCCTTGTAGAACTGGTCCAGCACGTTGAGCACCCCGGCCATGGACATCGCCGACCACCAGTCGTCATGAGTTGCGCCGTCGGGCTGGTGAACCAAATTTACGTCGCTGCCAAATCCCACGATGGTCCCGCCGGCGACGGCCTTATCCAGGATTTTTTGGTCAGCCGCGTCTGCTTTTGCCATCTCTGCCCACTGTGGGCGGGGAATATTCCAAAACGAGACGTACGAGTACATCGGCGGTTTTTCTTTAACCTCTGACATCTGCGCGCGTGCCGGCGAGACCCAGACTGCGGACATCGCGAGCGCGCACAGCCCTGCAAGAACTCCCCACACTTTCTTGTTCATGTTTTTCATCCTCCGTGATTTAGCCCAGGAAGTCCATGTCGGTACCCTGGGCCACGGTAGTGTACACCAATCGTCTCGTCGGAACTCGCGCTTACTGCCGGTGCTCCGTGGAATCGCGCCGTTGAAATCGGGGAAATAGGACGGGTGAGCGGTCGGCTCTTATGCTCTCGCTAGTACTCTCGCTAGTGCGTCGCGTCCGAATACTTCACCGAACAGCCGTAGGGACGCGTCGTCGACGTCTCCACCTGCTTTCCGGCCATAGCCTGCTGCAGCGCGAGACTGACGTAATTCGTCGCGCCCGGGACGTCGTTCAGGTCGGTTGTGGGTTTGTCGTCAATCGCTCCATCGTAGATCACCACGCCCTGGGGGTTGATGACGACCATCTGCGGAGATGTCTTGGCGTCGTAAAGATGCCCAATCTCACCGGTCGGGTCGAGCAGCGCGGCAGTCGGCGCAGCCTGCGTCTTCGCCAGGTAGTCGTTCTCTTCAGGCGCGGTCGCATACCCTTGCTTGCCCGGCGCGGACGACAGAATCGTGAACCAAGCTACGCCCTGGCTTGTCCACTGCTTTTGCAGCCGCTGCATGTTGCCGCTGTTGTACTGCTTGCGTACGAAGGGGCAGCCGTTGTTGTGCCATTCGAGGACCACATACTTTCCGCGATAGTCCGATAGGCGAAAGGTCTTGCCGGTGCTCGCCGTACCTGTGAAATCCGGAGCCGCCGCGCCGATTTTCGCAGCCGAGATCAGTGGCGGAGCTGAGCACAGCACCAGCGCAACGAGCATGGCGTATAGAAGCATGGGGAATAGAGTTGAGCGCTTCATATCTGTCCCTCCTTTAAGGATTGTACTGGGTGGATTCCAATACCGTAGCTGCTTTGCTTCTGGCTGCGCCAGGCTTGCCGAGAGGCACATCAATCCAATAGGACCGATCGGCGGAGAGCACCAGCAAGCCCTTCAGCCGCTCGATCGGTTTGAGAAGCCGATCAGACTTCCGCAGCGTCAGCCGGAAGCCGGTGGCCACTGGTAGCAGCTCCTGTGGCGCCGCGTTTTCAATCTGCGACTCAGCCAGCGGAAAGAAAATCGCCTGCGTGACTCGGTGACCCGTGATTTGGTGACCCAGGTTCACGCTAAGCACGAAGGAGTCGTTCGCGTCGGCCAGTCTGAATCTCCAGTTCCCCGGCGCCGGACGCGGCATCGCCTTGCGCGCGGCAGTGAACAGATCAACAGTCCCGGCATCCGGCGCAGCCGGCTGCGTTTTAACGGGAAGCGTGAGCGAAAGTTCTGCCTTACCCGGGATGCACATTTCGTGGCTGCAAACCAGTAGCTTTACCTCGGCACCGAGCCGAGCTGGCTGCTGCGCCGCCAGGCTGGCCGCAGCATGCAGCGGCACGATTAGCAGCACTGTGTCCTCATAGCCATAATCAACGATGCTAGCTGTCTCGAGACGCCGCGGCGTAGGCCACTCCATTGCCCCAGCGGTAAGACCGGCCGGCAACTGCCACTCCACGTGGGGCGGCTCGCCGGAGTCGCCCGGATTGACCCAATAGATGTGCCAGCCCTTCTCGAGTTGGAAACGCAACCCGAGATCGAGCGTCTGTCCCGCTGCGATCCATTGATTCCGGGCGATGAGTTCCAGCGTGCCGTGCGGGATGGGGGTGCCTTCCGCCTGCGCACTTGCCGCGCATAGCAGCAGCGCGGCTCCACATGTGAGAGCGCGGTAAAACCCTGAACTCGGGCTACGCCCTTGCATTTTTGTTTCGATGCACAAACCGTCCCGCAAGGTCTTTCTTATGTCATGGCGTTGGCCGCGACGGACGAGGACGCTCCGCCACAACCAGCAAACGCGACGACTAAAGACTAAAGATGCGCAACTGAGTCGAGTTACCCCGGAACGGCACGGTATTGGTAGTAGCCCAGCACAACCGTTCGAAGCCATGCACCGACCTCGGTCGTACGATGATGTTTTCGGCGTTGAAGCTTGACCGCAAGGATGCCGCGACCTCCGGCAGCCTCATATTCACTCCGAAGACAATAACCAGTTAGGAGGATTATTCACTTGACACAAATTTGAGGTAAACTGGCCTTGCCGTGACAGGGACTTGGTTTTTGTCGAGAAATTGGAGTAAGATTCTATTCGGATCGGAGGGCGGGAGAATCGAACTCCAGTTCACCGTCAGTGATTCCCGGCTTATAAGGCCGGTACTAGCACCAGCTAGACGCCCTCCGTACTCCTCATCTCCTTATCCTTGCCTCGGCACGCGGGAAGCTGATGACCTTCGGCGAAACATTGGACTCGTTCTTCCCCGCAACTTCTGATTTGTCTGCATAGAGCGCAATGATTGACTTCAGTTCACCGAGACCAATGTGTGATTCCGCTGCCATCTGCCGAAAGTCAATTGGGAAACCGTAGATCATCTCCGCCATTTTTCTTAGCAAGCGTGGCTTTTCCACTTGTACGTCCAAATTTTCAGGCTCTCGCGTTCGCCAACCGTTTGCGGATAACTGAAAGAACAAATATCTATATTGGCGCTCAGTCACGATTTGAAGCTCGTAGGCGCGTCGGATCAGGGCTTGCATTGATACACCCCATCTCGGTTTCAGACGTGCGGCGCTGGTGAGTGTCATCGGTGCGATCAGTTCCTTACGTATGGCCGTTTCTGGCAAGAGCAGTTCAGCGCCAAACGAATAAGCCTCGGACTCCATCTCGGAAGAGGGTTTCAAAACCGTTTTGTGCATCACCAAATGACCGACTTCATGTGCGATGCTTAGTCGCAAACGATCACCGGGCACGCCAGTGCAATACGCGATGACGGGCAATTCTTGGCCCTCGGATCGCGCCCAAACGCAAAAAGCATCTCGGCCCTCTAGCTTCGGCAGAGCGATCACCCAAACCCCCATTCGCTCCAACGCCCGAAGCAAGTTGTGCACCGGCTGCGTAGGATCAAGCCCCATCGCAGTTCTTGTGGCTCGCGCACAAAGTGTTGCGGGTTGCCTAGAGATCGGGAGAGTTACGGGCAGTCCCTTGCATTGCCTTGCCAAAGACATACCGATATTGAAGATGTGCTCGGCATTCCGAGCAGCTTCTACTAGGGCCTTGCGCGAGACGTTGCTGCGTGCTCTAAAAAGTATTCCAGATATAGGAAACTCAGTTAATGGAGGCTCTGTAAAAAATGAAACGGGGAACCTAGTGGTTAGCGCGATCAGACTCAGGAGATCGTCAGAGACAGCTTTTACTCCAACCTCCACTTGAGCGATCAATGACTTGTCCTTCTTGACCAACTCGGCAAGCTCTCGCTGAGTCCAGCCGCGAATCTCGCGGGCTTGCCGAACCCGTTCCCCGTAAACCATTGTTCTTCCCCTCAGACTTGTTTTTCACCAGGTTCGTCCTTACTAATATCGAGATCACCGCCGCCATTTGCAGGTGGCGTATCCTGCTGCGGAACCACCATCCATTCGGCGGGCGGGGGAATGGGGATGCACCAAAACCAGTTGCCAGAGGCATCCTTTGGGCAGGCTAGAGACACTCGCAAAGTCTTGCCCTGAGCGCCACACTCCCACAAGACAACTAAGCTCCTAAGCTCTGGAATCTTGCCGTTTGTAAACAAATCCGCCGTTTGATGTTGGTAGAAGTACTCCCGAGCTTGGGACTCGGCAGGGCGAAGTTCTTCGCCCTTGAGAATCTTAAAGTCTACGCCGTCAACGGTGGTAGCCAGACCCTCCATCGAAACAGCGTCCATTTTCAAAACTCGGATCGCATCGTCATATTCTATGGGGCAGGCTTTACCGTCAAGCGATTTCTTAACGTCGGCGCGCACCATGTGAGAAAATAGTTGCGGTGTCGGAAGCCATCCCTGATGTTCGATTATGTCGTAGGCCAGAGGAAGGGCCGCTTCAAGCGCTTCGTAGAGAGGTGCCAGAAACGGTCTATATTGCTCCCGCACTTTCTCAGGGTCGGATTGAATTGTGAAAGTCAAGGTAATTTGCTTACCTCCAGTTGGTAAGCAAATTACCTGAAAACCGACGGTCATGTCAACTGTGAATTTCGCCGCTGTTCTGTGGAAAAGGAGGACATGAAAACGGATAAAGGACAATTCGATGAGGTTCTTCGCCGGATGCTCCAAAAGCCTCCACAGAAAACCTCCGCCATACACGCAAAGAAAGAGCCTAGAAAGAAACCGGCTCAGGGTCAGAAGTAAGATCAGCGAATCGCAGCGGTTTGAATCCGCAAAGACGCCGCACAGTCTCTATAAATACGTCAGCGTCGTTGCGGCGATTGAACCTGTATTCGAACTCCCGCAGATACCTGTGCAAGTGCTTCGCCGAGAGCTTGTGGTACTGCCCTATCACTCCACGCTTGAACAGTGAAAATGCGGATTCAATCGAGTTCGTTGTTACGTCTCCGCGCACGTACTCGCCGATTATGTGATTCACCGTCTCATGCCGATCCACCAACTCTCCGAGAGCGGCAGGGTAGGCGCGGTGCTGATCGGTCATCACACGCTCGACATCGCCGCTGACATTCGCTTCGATGAATTCACGGAAATTGCCGACCGTCGCGCCGGTGACGTGCTGTAAGCGAAGCTCTCCGCCGCGCTCGATAGCGCCCATGACAACTTGCTTTTGCTTCCGAGCGTAGGCTTGTCCCTTGCCGCTCACCTTGCCACCAACGTAGGTTTCGTCAATCTCCACGGTGCCGCCCAGTTTCGGTATATCGCCATTGCCCATCGCTTCGCGGATGCGGTGACAGAGATACCACGCCGTTTTGTAACCACCAAGCCCCAGGTCACGCTGTAGCTGAGCGGCGCTGAGTCCCTTCTTGGCGTTCAACATCAGACCGATTGCGTGAAACCACGTTATCAGCGGGAGATGCGAGTCAGCGAAAAGAGTGCCAGAGGTCGGCGAGAACTGCTGACGGCAATCGTTGTTTAGGCAAATGTAGAACCATGCGCGGCGATTGACCTTGTTTGCCTTGCGAGTCTCAGAGCGGGCTTTGCGGACGCGCTGCGGTGGGCGCTCGTACTTCTCGATATTCTTATCGCCGCAAGTGGGGCATCGCACGACGCCATCCGGCCAGCGCATTTTCTCGATATAATCGAGACACTCTTGGTCGGTCGAGAACTTTATGAAGATTTCCGCGAGGCTAACAGGCTTGGGATGGATTCGTTGTGGCATGAATAAACTCTACTCCGAATCCACTTTTGTGTCAAGTGAATAATCATCCCAGTTAGTATAGGTACCCCCCTCCCCCCCGGTCTATTGGAATCATAGAGTTAGGCGGAAATTCCCGCCAGATCTTTGACTTTAAAGGACTTATAGCTAAAGTCTTTGAGAACCAACGACTTAGGTTGTCAAAGAGCGCTGAAAATGGGTTTGGGGCAGCTTCGAGGGCCGTCTTGGGAGACGGGCACACGTCTAGCTGCCCCAATCAGATTTCCATTGTCGCGCATGGCGGGTGGGAAGTCTGTGCTGGTGCTCACAGATCATTTGTGATGAAAAAAGGGGTCGAGGGCTGCTCCCCAAACGGCGGTTGGACGTGCCACGCGAGGTTCTCCAGGACGAGGGCTTGATGGTCTCGAAAGTCAAAATCGTTCTGGCGATCTGGTTTTGGCGATCTGGCTCTGGCGAACCACAGCTATCGTCGCGGGAGATATTCCACGTGGGTTGCAGTTATTTCAACTGACTGTTGACCTACCAAGCCAAGCAGCTTAAGATGCCACGCTAGAAAGAATGCTTCCGATTAGCCGGGCTACCCCGTATAGCCCGGGCAGTTGATAGCCCGAAGTTTGCAACAATCAGGAAGACCGCTTATGGCGACTCGAAGACCGGGGATTGCCGTTCCCGTGGCCCCATTTGCCGCGGCCCTGTTAACACAACAGGAGGTCGGCCCACGCGCGCAAGTCATCGCCGATCAGATCGCGCAGCTACTGCCGGATATCGCGGTCGTGGTGTATGTCATCGAGGACCAGCAGAACCCGTCCTGGACGCCCAAAGCGACTGCGGGGGAGATCACGGTCGGTCACGTAACGGAGTTCGATTCCGGCACGCTGGGCACGGTCGCCGCCAACAAGACGTTCATGCAGTTCGAAGGCAGCGACTTGCAGCGCGAGGAGTACGCACATCTTGACATCCGGCGCACGGTGACCGGTCTGGCGTATGTCCCCCTGGTGCTTGACGAAATTCTTTTTGGCGCGATCGAACTGGTGAGCTGCGATCAGTCGTTGCCAGAAGGGCTGTTGGAGATGCTGAGCGAGATTCCAGAACTCGCCACCCAGGCCATCGCCACGGCGCTTTCGTACGAGAGCGAGCGCAATACCAGCCTGCAATCCATCAGTCGCGTTACCCAGATGTATGACCTGGAAAAGGTTTTCAACGCGACCCTGGAGATGGATGAGCTGCTCGGCACGATTGCGAAGAAGTTCCAGGAGGTGATGAACGTCCAGGGGGTCAATCTATGGATGGTGAGCAACGACGCCCTGGAGTTGGTCAGGTGCGATGGCTACGACCCGACGGTGCAGCTGGGCATGGTGCAGGGGTTGGGAGAAGGCATTGCGGGAGACATCTCCGATAGCGGCGAAGCAGTGCTGGTGGACAATGCCGATGACGAACGCCTGCAGAAGCGCAACGCCGGGATCGAGGAAGGTATGGTGTTCTCGATTGTGGCAGTGCCCCTGCTGGAGCACGAGAATCTGGTGGGTGTGGTGGAGGCGGTTAACCGTCTTGACGGACTCCCTTTCGACGAAGACGACCAGTTCTTGCTGACTAACATTTGCGAAACCGCCAGTAACGCCTTGCACAATTCCAGCCTCCTGGCGGCCGAGCGCAAAGTGGAAATCCTGGAAATGCTGGTGACCGTCAGCCACGAAATCACCTCCACCCTGAACCTGGAACGTGTTCTTCAGACGATTGTCAACGCGCCGCAGGCGGTGATCCCCTACGAACGTGCTGCCGTCGGCCTCGAACACGGTGGAAAGTACAAGCTCAGTGCCGTCACTGGTGTCACGCAGGTGGACGCCGACGCGCCTGACATCGCCCCGCTCAACGACATCCTGCGCTGGGCCATGCTCTCCGAAGAGGTGGTGCACGTTCGGCAACATGGCACCGAAATTGACGCCGACCGCGAGGAAACCCGTGCCAAGTTCCAAAGTTATTTCGAAACTTCGGGGATGCGGGCGTTCTACGCGATCCCGCTGACCGACGACACCGGGCGAGTCGGCATACTCGGCATCGAAAGCGCGGATCCGGACTTTCTTTCGAGTGCCCACTTGGAGATCCTGCAAGTGCTCGCCGGGCAGGCGACGGTCGCGCTGCGCAATGCGCAGATGTACAAGGAAGTGCCATTCATCTCCATGCTGCAGCCGGTACTGGAGAAGAAACGGAAGTTTATGGCCATGGGAAAACGGCGACGCACCCTTTGGATGGCTGCCGCCGCCGCGGTCTTGATCTTCCTGGCGGGATTTCCATTGCCGCTGCGAGTGGACGGAGATGCCGTCGTGGCCCCGGTGCACTCCGCACAGATCCAGCCCGAGGCAGAGGGGGTGGTCAGCCGAGTGTACGTGCGTGAAGGTGAACATGTCGCCCATGACCAGGTCATCGCGGAACTTGCGGATTGGCAGGCTCGCTCGGCGCTTGCCCAGGCCCAGGCCAAGTATCAGACCGCGCTGCTGCAGATGAATCGTTCGCTGGCAGCGAATGATGGCAGCGAAGCCGGCGTGCAGCGGATACAGGCTGACTTCTGGAAATCGGAACTCGCAAGGGATCAGGAACTGTTGGACAAGACGCGATTGCGGTCACCGATCGACGGCCTCGTGGCGACGCCCCACGTGGAAAACATGGTCGGAAGGCGCTTGCAGTATGGAGACAGCTTCGCCGAAGTAGTTGATACCTCGCGGGCCATTGTAGACGTGGCTATCGACGATACCGATTCCGGCCAGCTGCGCGTCGGGTCGCGCGCTTCCATCAAGCTCAACAGTTTTCCCACGCGAATCTTTCGCGGCGAGGTGATGGTCGTCAGCCCCAGGGGAATCCTGCAGGGCGATTCGCGAGTGTTTTTCGCGCGCATTGCGCTCCCGAACTCCGACGGAGCAATTCGCGCCGGCATGGAAGGACGAGGAAAAGTGCGCGCGGGATGGTATCCGGCTGGTTATGTCCTGTTTCGCAAACCGCTTTTGTGGATCTATTCACGAGCGTGGTCGTGGCTTGGAGTGTGAGGAAATGCAAAATAGAAAACCGAACCATCTCGCTCTGATCCTGCTGGGCGCGGCTCTGCTGCCCTGGCTGGCCTGCTCCGAGAAGAGCGCGGAAGTCGCAGCCGCTCCCTCA
>Ga0116221_1003506_pt1 | contig 10100 bp, 8 predicted proteins | sample Sb_taG_5_FD_88965 | JGI IMG/M metagenome (GOLD analysis project Ga0116221, IMG submission 88965) | Peat soil microbial communities from Weissenstadt, Germany - Sb_50d_8_FC metaG | ecosystem: Environmental > Terrestrial > Soil > Wetlands > Peat | place: Germany: Weissenstadt | collected 2010-09-21
GAGCGCAACAGCGCCCTGACCAGCCGCGTCGAAGGATCTCTCCCAACTCTCTAGTACGGCTTCAAGCGCATTCTTGGAGCGCTCATAAAGTTCGCGCGTCTGAGTTATGTTCTTCTCGACAAGAGCGCGCATTGCCTCTGGCACTTGGGTGTCGAGAGGCAATTCCTCGAATTGAGCGGCGGTCTTGCGGTAGGAATCACGCGCCTTCTCGGCGGCAACTTTGGGATTGTCGGACTCGGCCATGGTAGTATGCCTCTTGGTTGGGTTTGTCCGCTGTGCGGGCAGCTCCAAACCTAACCGTTCGGCGCACGGAAGTTCCGAAAAGGAAGCGTGCATGGAGTTCAGAAGAGGTTCTTACTGGGCGCCCCGGGTTGAGCTTGCAGACTAAACGTTTGACCTTGTGAATTGTTGCAAGGCCAGCGCGATTTGGCAACGACGAGGCGAGGTGCAATGAGATTGGCTTCGCCCGGGTGCCCCTTCGACCGGGCCTTTCGACGTGAAGGATGGGTGCAAGGCTGCAATCCATAACAGCGGCTTTGGCACCGTCTATGGCATCGTCGATGCACGCCGTACCCATCTGCGACCGCACGGGGTTTGCGCCGTTCGGTTTCTGCTATCGCCGTTGCCCCGGCGAGCAGCTCACCATCCAGGTCTTCGAGGATTTCTTGAGAAAGGTGTGGACGAGCAAAATCGAGTTTCAGAAGCTCGACATTGCTAGCCCCGAACCACTTCCCATCGGCCCGACCACGGTGATCGGCGACGATGTCGGTTTCACCTGGGCGTCATAGGGGCTGGAAGGAAACGCTGGGGATCGTTGGACGTCGTTGGTTTGGCCTGGCGCATCAAGGAGGCGAAAATGACCAAGCTTGTGCTTGTGCTGTCTGTGACGGCGATGCTGCTCGCTGGATTTTTCGTATGGAAGGCCGAGGCAACACCCTTGACCGGAGCGGCAATTCCATTACTTGATCTCGGCCAAGACCCATTCACCCGCTGAAAGAAGTCGGATGTATTCTCCCCGGCCGCTTCTGCCGCGCCGGCTTTAAATGGGTGTGTGGCGCATATGCTGCCCCGATGGGGGCATCGGTGCCCTGCGCCTCCTGCTAAGACCTGAGCCGGCTTGATTTTCTACAATTGTTTGCTTCTCGCAAGCAAGGCCTGCGATTGCAGCGCCGCAGGCGAGGCCTATAGAATGGGACGTGCTCAGTTTGGCCGCGCCTATCGATTGGCCTGCGGTCGGTGAACTTGTTTGGGGAGATTGCAAATGAAACGAGTTGGTCGCCTCGCCTGCGGTCTGGCCGTCTTGGTCGTGGTCACTAGTCTCTCGCCGCAGGCCTTCGCCCGCGCGCTCATCATCTATCCCTTGCAGGGCCAATCCGCGCAGCAGCAGGAAGACGATCGCGCCGCCTGCGCTGATTTCGCGGCCGCCACGAGCGGCTACAATCCCTCCGGGCTCCCGATCATCGTGCGCCCGGGAGCCATCGGAGGATATGTCACTGGGCCGATCGCGACACCCCCTATCGTTGTCCCAACCCCTAGCGGCCCTGTTGTTGCGTCGGCGCCTCCACCAGCCGGCCTGATCGGCGGCATCGTCAACCGCAAGCAGGCAGCCGCGCTCGATGCGCTCTATGCGAATTATCTCGCCGCCGGGGCAACGTGCCTCACCGCGCGGGGCTACCAAGTGTCGATGTAAGGGGGAGGCGATGCGTATCTCGATTTCGACGGCGTTGCTGATGGCGTCCATTTGCCTGGTCCCGGTCGCGGCCTCCGCGGCGTCGGGCTCTTACATCTGCGCCATCAACGAGGTCTATGAATGCCAGGCCGTGACCGGCTGCCAGCGGGCCTCCTTGGACGCGATCAACCTGTCCGAATTCATCGTTCTTGATGTCGACAAGAAGCAATTGACCTCCGCTTCCATCGGCGAGGAAGGCCGCACGGAAGACATCGAGGGCCTGACCTCGACCGACAAGGCGATCTTCCTTTACGGGACCCAGGGTGAAGATACCTGGAACGCCACTGTGTCGCTCACGACCGGCGCGCTCACCGGCGGTATCTCGAGCGGAACCTCATCCTTCGCCCTCTTCGGCAGCTGCACGCAGAAATAACGGTCAATGCCTGAGCGAGGAGGTGGTCTTTGTAGGTCTTGCCGCCATCGAAGGGTTGGTCGCTGGTATCGAGGATCCCAAAGAGATCCCTCGGGAAAGGGGAACGTAGACCTGACCAGCGACACGTCGAGTCTGCCTCCGAGCCAGCGAAGTCGGGCCGCGCGAGAATCAGGCTCGACCGAGCTCAAGTCGGCGATCCTTACTGGACGCCGTGCGACTACTCCTCCACCTCTAGTGAAAATGGCAGCGAGTAGGGACGCAAGGTGGCCCAATCCAGCAAGCTCACGGACGGCCCTCGCTTGAGGGGTCGCCCGTCGAGTCTGGTCTGCCTGGGCCCCCTTGCCCTCAACGCGCGGCCGCTATTGTGCCGTTAAGGGCAGCTCCTGCACCTTGGTCACCGGCGGCGGATTCCATTTACCGGTCAGCGCATCGCTCTTCGGCGCGTAAATGCGCATGGTGAGGTTGAACGGACCCTTGGGTGCCGGCAGCCAGTTCGCTTCCTTGTCGGCCCCCGGGCTGTCATTCTGGAAATAGAGGTCGAGCGAGCCGTCCTGGTTGTAAACGAAGGGCATCCAGCTACTCACCGCGAAACGGTTAAGTGGGTTCGCCACCTGGAAGCCCTGCGGGTCGTAGAGGGTGATGGACCAGAAGGCTTGAGCTGGCGGTGTGGCGTCCTTGTCGAAATGGATCGTGTATTTGTTCGTGCCGTCGAGCGGCTTGCCGGTGTCGTCGCCGAGATTGAGGGGGTAGATCGCATCCTCGGGTAAATTCGCGCCGAGCCCGAGTTGGGCGACGATGGCGCGTTTCAGATAATAATTGCCGTAAACGCCCATCGTGTCGGTGTTCATCGACCAGTAATTGGCAACCCTAGCCAGGGTCGAACCTTTCCAGGCCATCAGCTTCTGCGCGTCTTCGGGCGCACTTTCGAGCGCCTTCTTGATGGTCGGATCGACCTTGTCGATGTCGAAGCTCTTGCCGGGCTCGATGCCGATCCGCTTCATCCGCGCCAGGATCGGCTGATCGGTGAGGTGCGGGCGGTTGCAGCTTGAGAATCTCCGCTGCATAGGCGAAGTATTTGCCCGCCGGCATGGTGTCGGCCTGCTGCTTCGGCGGCGTCTTCATGTCGACACTCGGGTCGATCTTAACCTCCGGGGGCTGGGGCGGCTTCCCCCATTGCGACAGCGGCGTGATTTTATAGCCGGCCTGGATCTTGCGAACCGCATCATAGTCGGACGGACCGTCTGTCTTGGTGCGGCCGATGATCCACACATAGGGCGTCCGCGCGACGATGCGCTGGGCACCTTCAGGCAACTCGGCCGACTTGTCGCCAGGAACGGGTCTCCAATCGCGCGGCACGATCAGGAAATTGGCGGCCCCGGTCCCGGTGGTGCGCCAGCCGGGAGACGCGAACACATCCGTCCACATGTCGAGCATCGGCAACAGGTAATAGCGACCGCCCGTGTCGGGGACGGAGACAACCATGGGCTCCTTGGTCAAATCGAGCCAACCGCTGGAATAGAGCGTGTCGAAGTTCGGCCTGACCACGATCTTGAAGTCGGCCGCTGGAAACTCCGCGGCGTTCGCAAAGGTGTTCATGGGCCCGCGCAACGGCGCTTTATCCGGCTCGATATTGGTTCCCTGGAGCCGCGTCAGCTCCATGGTGATGAGGGGATAGAAATAGAGATAGGCATCGACGCCGATAGCATGCGCCTCCTCCTCGGTGATCGACGCCGCCTTGACGCCGGTGCTCATGACCGCTGACGCAGCCACGCCCAAACAAAGGCCCAAGCTCAGCGTCCCAACCGAAAATCTACGCATCGGGCATCCTCCTTGATATGTATCTATCCTGATGGTCCGCGTCGCGACGAGTGCAGCCGGCGACCGTGCACACGCCTCGACGCTGCTAAAGCCCAAATCCGTTAGCGGCCGGGAATGACCGGCTTTTCCTGCGGCAACCCGTCATCGTCGATGTCGAAGTCCGGATCGAAGATCGTCTTGCCTTGCGCGCCAAGGAAGGCTGGTTGGGCCTTGATCCACTCGCTCGGCTTCTTCTCCCTCGCATAGGCGATGAGGCGCCCTTCGAGATCGCTCGCGATCTCAGGGAACTGAGCGGCGACGTTGTTTTGCTCGCCAGGATCCTTGGAGAGATCGAACAGCTCCGTCTTTCCCGGCAGCAACGCGATCTTGATCAGCTTCCAATTGCCTTTGCGGATGGCGCCGCGGAAGGCTTCGACATTGATCAGGATATCCTCGTGCGGGGAGGGTTGGCCCTCCGCCACGGTCGGCCAAATGTCCTTGCCGTCGAAGGGATGGTCTGGGCTGCCTTCGGCCCCGGCGAGCGCCAGCAGGGTGGGCATCACATCCACCATTGCCAGAGGCTCATTCACGATCCGAGGTTTGAGCTTGGCCGGCCAATAGAAGATGGTTGGGACTCGCACGCCGCCTTCGTGGAGCGAGCCTTTGCCGCCGCGAAAATCGCCGTTCGAGGCCGGCGGTTTTGCGCCAAGCTCGACCCCGCCGCTTTCCCCACGCTCTTCCGGCGACCGTGCGCCGGTTGCAAACAGTGCGCTCGTGGCGCCCCCATTGTCGCTGCTGAAGATGAGGAGCGTGTTGTCGAGCATATTCTTCTCTTTGAGCGCGGCCACGATCCGCCCGACGAGAGTGTCTAGCTCGGTGATCATGGCGGCGTAGGTGCACCGCTTTTCATCTGCAATCGTGTCTTTGTAGGCGTCGATCGCCTCCTGGGGCGCTTGATAGGGCGCATGCGGCGCAAGCGAGGCGACATAGAGGAACAGCGGCTTCGACGTATCGTGGTCCTCGATGATGCTCACGGCTTCGTTCCCGATCAGGATCGTATAGTAGCCGTCTTCCTTGAGGAACTTGCCGTCGCGCTGCCAATCGATCAGTCCGCCCCGCTCCTTGGTGAAATAATCCACCTCGCCCACGAGGTTGCCATAGAAATGGTCGAACCCGCGATTCTGCGGCCAGTATTTCTGGTCGGCATGGCCCAAGTGCCACTTGCCGACCATCGCCGTTTGATAGCCGACGTCCTTCAAGGCCTGTGGGAGCGTGCGCTCGTCGGTCGGTAGCCCGTAGGTATGGCTCGGAAAGATCACCAGCGTCTCCAAGCCATAGCGCATGGCATAGCGGCCGGTCATCAGCTCAGCCCGCGCCGGCGTGCAAACCGGCATCCCGTAAAAAGATTCCAGCCGCACGCCGTCGCTTGCGAGCTTGTCGATGTTCGGGGTCCTGATATCGCTGCCCCGATAGCCGAGGTCCGCATTGCCAAGGTCGTCGGCGAGGATGACGACGATGTTAGGCTTCGTGTCTTGCCCGTATGCGAGTGGGGACAGACCTGCGAAGCCGAACAGGGTGAGCGCAATTCCTAATGCCTTACCTGTCATGGCGTCCTTGTCCTCCTTGCGTCTCGGCGCAGGCTCCGTTGCCATGCCTTGGCACAAGCAGGGCCCGAAGCAGCGTGCCTTGCCACGAGATGCCGGGTCGCCAACAGATGCAGATTATCTTTGCCGCTCAGAGCGTTGAGGCTACCATGCCGTTGAATTAGGCACTAGGCGCATTGTCCTGTGGCCCCCGGATTTCACCCGATCACAAAACCGTGAGTGAGCAATCCCCCAGCACGCGGCGCCCGGCGCGGGTCAGCGCCGGCCACCAGATCGGCATCCCTGGCCCGACTTTCGCATCATCGAGCATTTACCGGATAGCCAAAGAAGACGCAGACGACTTACGCTGCCCCAAAACAATCCGTCGCATCTTGGGGGGCGACAATGCCACGGGATTGCGCTTCCATTCGGGAGAATAGAGGGCCTTGGCGGCGGCCTTCATCGCGGCGATCGGCGCGACCAGCCCATGCCGCTGAGTATGGAACGGGGCCCTGGCTCAAGGGCTATACCGACATCTTTGGCGGCATCGTCCTGCCGCAGCCCGGCTTCCATGTGCGCGAGGACGCCTCGACTGTTAGCCGATAGCCGGAAGCTTTAGGCCCCGTGACTCGACACCCATGCGTGTTTTAGTCTCCGGCGGTTACGCAGAAAGGAACAAATGGGAACCGAGGACAGACTGAAAGAGATATTGGCGCGCCAAGTAGCCGCTGCCGAGGCAAACAGACAAAGGGAGGAAGAGGCCCAAGTCGCAGCACAAAAGGCCAAAGAGCTGCGAGCCGAGGTCACCCAGAAATGGCGGGTGCAGCGTGCCTATATCGAGAGATTTGTTGTTCAGCTAAATGAGCAAATCCGCAAAAACGATGTGCAGTTGAGTGTAAGAGATTCGCGCTACCCGGCTCCCGAGGGCACCTTTGAAGTTGACAAAATTGAGATCGGTTTCCAGCCACGCTCACGCGGCGACATGAGAAATCTCACGATCGCGGTCCGACCTAACGGCGAAATTTACGTCTCAATTGCGTCAAGCACTACGTCTCCAGCAAAACACTACACGTTGAATACGCTCAAGGCGACCAACGACGAACTCGAGGGAACTGTTCTCGACTTTTTGGACGTCAACACGCCGAGGTGAAAAAAGGACGCTGGGCGGACCCCTGGAACCGCAGCGACACGTTCTGAGTTTAGCCTTCGATCGGCAGTCCGGTCCCCAAGCCGCCTCTATCTCCTGCCGATCCGAAAGCTGACCGGTTTGCCCGGCCTGATGAAGATCGGACCGGGCTCCTTTTTGGCCTTTACGCTGGCCGCATTGCTGCTCGCGCTGCGAGCGCAATAAAAAGGGTGCCGACCGAAGCCAACGATTGGTTGCCTCTCACTAAAGAAAAGCCCTGATGCCGACGAGGCACCAGGGCTCTTTACGGGGGAAGAAGGAAGACACTGGCTCAACCCAGAGCCAGCCTTATGAGAGTAACCTCGCCGCGTCCACGCGTCTGTGACTTATGCCACATCCATGATAGCGGCCGAATGCGACGTCTGAAAATGCGTGACCGGGCACGCCCTTGCGGGTGGGTCGTCCCAATTAGCGCCTCAGTGTCCTGATAATCTAACCAACTCAAACGGGTTCACGACAATAGGGGGTCGATATGCGCAAGTTAGCTGTTGGGATCACGGGCGCAGTAGCGCTTATGCTTTTCGGAATTTTAGCTTGGAGTGCTGAGGCTACGACACTGACCGGCGCTGCAACTGTTCACCCCGAAACGAGCCAGTCCTTGGTGCAAAAGGCGGCCTGTTGGCTACCGGGATTACCCGGTGAGTGCGAGATAGGGCAGCACAAGGTGTGTAACCGCTTTGGCAACCGTTGCCGGTGCGTTCCTTGCCCCGGTTGGTATCCGTGGCGGTAGTAGAAGCCAGCACACTAGCAGGCGCGCGCAGGGTTCGCTAAGGGGCGCCGTAGCCGACGCTTCCTCACCGCCCTCACTTCGGCACGGCCCACAATGACCGACCAGCGCACCGTCACTTATTGTTTTGAATGCAAGGGGCCGCTTACGGCAATAGACAACTACGGCCAACGTCTGACCGGCTGCATGACTTGCAACATTTGGTGGTCGCTCAGCGGTGCCAAAGTACGGCTGTCAGAAGAGGACCTCCGCGCACTTCATCAAATGATGCGACATCAAGGCGATTAGGGAAGCGGCGCGGGCGCCTCACCTGGTGTATCAACCGGAGCAACTAGAGGATATCGCGAAGCATTACCTGTTCGATCACCCCGAGAAACGACATTTGCCAGCGAGTGACCTCGTCACTGTTGCGCTCAATGAAAAGTTCCCCTGTCGGTAGTAGCCTTCCAGGGCCCCCCACCTTTCGCCCGCCACGGGGCTTCTGTGGGGCTCGACGTTTTGGCACCCGAATTGGCACCGCACTGTGAGGTACAGGACAACACCGCACGGTTAGAAGTCCCAACTTGCGCCTCTGATTTCCGCAAAAAACCGCACCACAGGGTATAGGGCAGAGCCAGACATCATGGGCGTAAGAGACCTTGTTGTTTTGCGTTCCGGCCTCCCCCGGCTAAGCTCCGAACCCGGTCTTTGAGATCGAACTGGGGAAGCCTATCCGGACGCCCCCCGGTTCTTGGAATAAGATGCGAACATGACTGCGCAAAGGAACGAGAACGGTAGTCCTCGCCGCGAGAGGCGCGCCGAAAACGGGGAAGGGGCCACCTCCCGACCCAAGGCGGATGAAGCGCCGGTCGCGGCGCCGACCCGGCAGACTGGCGAGGCGCCGCGCCAATCGCGACGGGGTCTCGGTGGCCTGCTCATAGTCCTGCTCCTTGCGGCGGGAGCCGCCGTGCTTGCCTATCGCTATTGGGGATTTTGGCAACAATGGGGATTTTTCCAGACCAGCCAGCAGGCGCCCGCCGCGCCGCCCCCGCCCGCCGTCACCGTGGCCAAGCCAATCGTCAGGGAGCTTGTCGAGTGGAAGGAGTTCACCGGGCAATTCGAGGCCCTGGACTCTGTCGATGTGCGGGCGCGCGTCAGCGGCTATCTCGAATCGATCGACTTCACTGACGGCCAGATCGTGAAGAAGGGCGATCTGCTCTTCGTCATCGAGCCGAAGCCGTACGAGCTTGCGCTCGAATCGGCCAAGGCCCAGCTTGCCCAGGCTAACGCCCAGCTCGACCTCGCCAACGCCCAGCTCCAGCGCACCACCCAGCTCAAGCAGAAGGACTATGCCACGCAAGAGACCTATGACGAGCGGGTCGCGCAGGTGCACACCGCCACGGCGAGTCGGGACTCGTCCATCGCGGCGCTCGACCAGGCTCAGCTCAATCTCGACTACACACGCGTGACGGCGCCCGCCGACGGCCGCACCAGCCGCCACGAGCTCAGCGTCGGCAATTTGGTGATTGGCGGTACCACCGGCACGCCCACCCTGCTCACCACCATCGTGTCGCTCGACCCCATCCACTTCTTCTTCAATGTGAGCGAGGCCGACGGCATGACCTACAAGCGCCTGGTGGAAAAGGGCGAGCTCCCGTCTGCCCGTGACAGAAAGGTCGAGGTCGAAGGCCAGCTGATGGACGAGACCAACTGGCCGCTCAAAGGCACGATTGATTTCGTGGACAACCAATATGACCGCTCGACCGGCACCATCCGCGTCCGCGCGGCCTATCCGAACCCCAACTACTTCATCACGGCAGGCCAGTTTGGCCGTATTCGGGTGCCGATGTCGCAGCTCCATCCAGTGCTAATGGTGCCCGACGCTTCGGTGGTAACCGATCAGTCGACCAAGATGCTGTTCACCGTGGCGCCGGACGGCACAGTCGTCCCGAAGCCGGTCGAGCTCGGTCCCGTCATCGACGGCGATTTACGCATCGTCCGCAGCGGCATCGATAAGGACGACGAGGTGATCGTCAGCGGCCTCTTGCGCGCGCGTCCTGGGCAGAAAGTCACGCCTCAGCCGGGCACGGTCGAAGCTGCGGCCACGCCGAAGCAATGACAGATCAACGCGCCGGGGGCGACCGCCCCACGAACATCTCGCATTTCTTCATCGACCGGCCGATCTTCGCCGCCGTCATCTCCATCATTATCACGCTGATCGGCGGCGTCGCCTATTTCGCTTTGCCCGTCGCGCAATATCCGGACATCGCGCCTCCGTCGATCTCGGTCACGACGCAATATCCCGGAGCCTCCGCCGAGATCGTGGCCAAGACCGTGGCGACGCCGATCGAGCAGGAGGTGAACGGCGTCGACAACATGCTCTACATGACGTCGCAGTCCACGGGCGACGGCAGCATGTCGCTCGCGGTCACCTTCAAGCTCGGCACCGATCTCGATACGGCACAGGTTCTGGTGCAGAACCGCGTGGCCATCGCCCAGCCGCGTCTGCCCGACGAGGTACGATCGATCGGCGTGACGGTGACGAAGCAGTCGCCGGATCTGATGCTGGTGATCCATCTCCTGTCTCCCGACGGCTCGCGCGACCAGCTCTACATCTCCAACTACGCGACCTTGCATGTGAAGGACGTTCTCTCCCGCATCGACGGCGTCGGCAACGTCACCATCTTCGGCGCGCGCGACTATTCGATGCGCATCTGGCTCGATCC
>Ga0116221_1003507_pt1 | contig 10100 bp, 8 predicted proteins | sample Sb_taG_5_FD_88965 | JGI IMG/M metagenome (GOLD analysis project Ga0116221, IMG submission 88965) | Peat soil microbial communities from Weissenstadt, Germany - Sb_50d_8_FC metaG | ecosystem: Environmental > Terrestrial > Soil > Wetlands > Peat | place: Germany: Weissenstadt | collected 2010-09-21
CGAGGATATACACGTCGACCTTGGATTTGTGAGTCATGGGTTGCTCCGTGACGAGCACAGGCCGGAGGACACAGGCGCGCCCAAAGGGCACCCGCCCGTGCTACCTAGCGGCGCTTGGCTTTGATTTCGGCGAGAAGGCGATCGATCTCGCCCTCCTTCTCCATGGCCGCGAAGCGGTCGTCCACGTTGTCCGCCAACAGCTCGGACTTGGCCTGGGCGGCGGATTCGGTGTGCTGCACCTTGTTCTTCATGCGGTCGAAAGCGGCCGCGTTGGAGTTGTCGCCGATGGCCCGGCCGGCGTCGGTGGCTTTACCGAGCGCGCGCGAGCGGCGGTGCTGCGCGATCAGCATGTCGCTCTTGGACTGCGCTTCGGCCAGCTTCTGCTGCAGCTTCAGCAACGCCGTCTTGAGGTTTTCCACCTGCGCCTTCTGGTCTTCCACCTGCTGGTGGAAGCTTTCGGTCATGGATTTGTAGCTCATGGCACGCTCCACGGCGGCGCGGGCCAGGGCATCGTCCTTCTTATCTACGGCCAGCTCGGCGCGGCGCAGCCACTGCTGTTCGTTCTCTTCGTTCTCCTTCCATTTGCGCTCCAGCACGTGCTGGTCGGCGATGGAGATCGCGACCTGGGTCTTCACCTGGAGCAGTTGGTTCTGCATGTCCAGGATGACTTGTTTGATCATTTTTTCCGGGTCTTCGGCCTTGTCGACAAGGTCGTTGATGTTTGCCCGGACCAGCGTTGAGACTCTCTCTAATAGTGCCATTTGAATTCTCCCTGTAGCGCTTATTGTGCGCCTTTAGTCTTGTCATCCGGCTTGTTATTGGACTTGTCGCCGATCATCCGCACCTTGGCGAACAGCTCGCTGAAGGGCATGCCCGAGAGCGTCTCGAAGAGTGCGGGGATCTGCGCGGCCATTTCGGTAATGTCGCCCGTAATCTTGTGCATCCCGGCGGAAGCGCCGTTGCCGGTGGAGACGATGGTGATCTTGTCCACGTTGGCGAGCGGCGAGGCCAGGGCCCTGACTATCTCGGGCATGTTGGTGATCAGTTTGTCCACGATAGCCGCCTGGTTGAACTGCTGGTAGGCCTCGGCCTTCACGTTCATGGCGCGGGCCTCGGCATCGCCCTTCTTGAAGATGATTTCGGCTTCCGCTTCGCCCTGCGTGCGGATCGCCGAGGCGTGTCCTTCCGCTTCCATGATCAAGCGGGACTTTTCGGCTTCCGCCAGGGTCTCGATGCGTTTGCGCTCGAACTCGGCCTGCTTCATGACGGTGGCGGTGAGCTCGCGGTCGCGGCGCAGGATTTCCGCATCCTGTACTTTGACTTCATGCTCCTTCTCCACCTGGTGGATCGTGACTTCCTCGGCGCGCACCTGCTGCTGCATGATGTTGCCCTGGATCTCGTAGGCCTTGTCGGCCGTGGCCTGCTGCTTCTTGACCATTTCCAGGTACTCGGCTTTCTTGACTTCGAGATCGCGCTGCGCTTCGGCCTGTTTGGCTTGCGAGAGCGTTTCGGCAAGCACGCGCTCCTGGTCGGCCTGCGCCTTGGCCACGGCGGCTTCGCGCGATGCCACGGCGCGCCGGATGGCGGTGTCGCGGTCGGCTTCGGCGGTAGCCACGTCGGCATCCCGCTTGATCCGCGCCACATCCGGCCGGCCCATGTTGGTGATGTATTCGTTCTTGTCGCGAACTTCCTTGATGGTGAACGAAATTACTTCGAGCCCCATCTTGTTCATATCGTCGGCGCAGGTGGAGCGCATGCGGTCGCCCACCATTTCCGGCTGCTTGACAATCTCTTCCACCGTGAGCTGGCCAATGATGCCGCGCAGGTGGCCTTCCATCACCAGGCGGATGAGTCCTTCGCGGTCCTCTGGAGGCTTCGTCAGGAACTGCTCCGCGGCCGTGAGAATCGACTCGGGGTCGGACTTCACTTTGATCTGCGCCACAGCTTCCACCGTTACCGCCACGCCCTGCCGGGTGTAGAGGTCCTGCTTCGGTGCGACGTCGAACGACATCAGCTCCAGCGACAGCCCACGGGCGCTTTCCACCATGGGGAAAATGACGGTGCCCCGGCCTTTGACGACGCGGGTACCGCGGAAACCATACACGATGATGGCCTCGTGCGGCCCCGCCTTGCGGAACAGCTTGGCGAACATGGCCATCAGGAACAGGACCGCCAAAACCATCAGGCCGGCGATCACAAACGTCGGGTTGGCTTGCTGCATAAAGTCTCCTAACCACTACACAGCCGGGAATGGCTGTGCTATTCAATCGCCCGAGGGATCTTCCCAGGGGCGGACGTACGCAATTCCTTTTTCGTAGCGCGTCACCATCACCTCGGAGCCCTTTGCTATGGGGGCGCCATCCTCGCTGCGCGCGCCGGTGACACGGCGGGTGCCTTCCTGCGAGTAAATCAGCTCGCCGGTGCCACCGGGCCGGATGGACATGCTGAGGTGCCCGAGGACGCCGGTCATGTCGTAATCGATCGGATCGAGCGCCGCCTCGCGCGCCATCAGAACCTTGGCGAGAAACAGGAACACGATGGATGCCGCTCCGATACCGCTGAGTGTCGCCACTCCCAGGGCGAGGACGAACCACACGCCGTAATAATGCTCCAGCAGGTAGCCGGTGCCGCCGAACCAGGCAAGGAACGCGGCGATGGTGCCGAAATTGAACCAGGACAGATCGGCCCCACGCCCGAGGCCCCCGCCGCGCCCCAGGTGGATCCCGTGATGAAAGTGCAGGTGCGGCATATGCACGTGCACGCTGCCGGCCAGTAGCGCAACGACGCTCAGGCCGAAGCCGACGAGGAAACAAATCAGGTAAAAGTCGGACCAGTTCATGACCGCCTCTTCGGTTTTTGGTTGTTGGTTGTTGTCGGGGCTTTCAGCACCTCGATGAGGCGCTCGGCAAGCCCGGGATTTTCCAGAATCGTGCCCAGCAGCACGAGGCACATGCGCGAATCGGCATGCCGCGCCACGGTCAGCAGCGCGTGGTGCAATTCGGCGTCGCGGCAGAAGCGCTCGGCGCCGCTGATGAGCCAGAGGTCCAGCTTGTCTTCGAGCGCTCCCACGTCGGAGATCAGCTCGTTCTGGAAGCCTTCCGGGTCGTCCACCAGGTAGCCCGGATGCACTTTGAAAAAACGCGCCAGCAGCATACGGCTGGAATTGGTGAGGTGCGGCCGCGCGCCGCTTTCGATCTGCGAAAGGTAGCTCTGGCTGATCGACTTGCCGAGCTCCTTCTGAATGAGGCGGGCCATTTCCTGCTGGGAAACTTCGCGTTCCAGACCGCGTAGCGTGCCTTCGACCTCCCGCAAGTACCGAATTTTTTCACCGAGCTTCATATTGCAATTTGTAATCACTATATTGCAATTTGTGATCGGTGTCAAGAGCAAAATTTGCCCTGTTTTCAACGAAGTCGCGCCGGCTCGCGCGGCTCCGTTCAGAGCCGGGCCCAGCGGGCACCCTGTTAGGGAGCGGTCTTCACAGAATAAGCCGTGCGACGCCTACCTCGTGAAGGCCCATCGTTAGCAAGCGGTCCTGCAATACGTTAGTGAACTTCTGAAACGGTGTATTAGTCAAAACCACTGTCGTCGCGGAAAGCTCCCGGTCTATACCCATGCGGTCCGCTCCAGAGTGCTCTTGAACCGCTCGAACTCCTCCACCGCGCGAGGCAGAAGCTCGCCGCAGTCATCCAACCGTCCGTCCGTCCCCGCCCGTTCCAGCGCCAGTGCGAGCGCCTGCAGACCTTCCGCCCCAACCGTTGCCGCCGCTCCCTTGAGCGCGTGCGCTTGCGACCGGGTGCCAGGAGCATCCGCCGCAGCCAGCAGCGCGCGCAAATGGTTCAACTGGGAGCGGGCGTCCTGGAGGAACCCTTTGAGGGCGATGACGGCCAGTTGCCGGTCTCCCATCAGCCGCCGCAGTAGGGCCTCCCCATTGAAAACGACCTTGGCCGGCTCTCCGGCGCCGGATACGGGCAGTGGCTTTTTTTCCGTTGTTCTAACCCACTTGGCAAGCACCTCCGCCAGCCGCCCCAGATCGACCGGTTTTGCAAGATAATCGCTCATCCCCTCGCTCAGACACCGATCCCGGTCGCCCGCCATCGCGTCGGCGGTAAGGGCGATGATCGGAATGCCCGGCTGAGCCGACCTGCGGATCCGGCGGGTGGCTTCGAAGCCGTCCATCACCGGCATCTCGCAGTCCATCAGCACCAGGTCGTACTGTCCATGCTGTGCCGCTGCGACGGCCTCGGCGCCGTCGGTGACGGCGTCGGCCTGGTATCCCAGCTTCTCCAGTTGGGCAAGAGCTACGGTTCGGTTGGTGTCATTGTCCTCGGCCACCAGGATTCGCCCCTTTCGCCCTTGAAGAGCCGTCCCGACGTGCACACCAAAGCGCCCATCCCCCCGCTCGCTGGCGGGCTGCGGCTGGGCGGGCGCGGGCTCATGCGCCAGCTTGAGAACCGCGGTGAACCAGAAAGTGGAACCCTGGCCCTCCCGGCTGTCGACACCGATGGCGCCCCCCATCATCTCGGCAAGCTGCTTCGAGATAGCCAGCCCGAGCCCGGTGCCGCCGTACTTGCGGGTGGTGGATGCGTCTGCCTGGGTAAAGGGCGAGAACAGCAGCGCGGCCTGGTCCGGCCGTATCCCGATACCCGTATCGGTGACGGCGAAACGAACGGTTGCCGCGCCTTCGCCCTGGCTCTCGATGGCCACATCCAGTGATACCTCGCCCCGCTTGGTGAACTTGATGGCATTGGCGCAGAGATTGGTCAACACCTGGCGCAGGCGGTGAGGATCTCCGCTCAGCAGCGGCGGAATTTCCGGCGACACGCGCCAACCGAAGTCCAGTCCCTTGGCGTCCGCCTGCACGCGCAAAAGCTGGACCACGTCCTCGACCGTGTGGCGCAGGCTGAAGCTCAGATTCTCCAGGGTAATTTTGCGCGCCTCGATCTTGGAAAGGTCCAGGATATCGTCGATGAGGGTCAGCAGAGCCCGCCCGCTGCTCTGCGCCACGTTGGCGTATTCCAGTTGCTCCCGAGTGAGGTCGGTTGCGGTGATCAGTTGCAGCATGCCCAGGACGCCGTTCATCGGCGTGCGGATTTCGTGGCTCATGTTAGCCAGAAAACGGCTCTTCGCCAGATTGGCGGCATCCGCGCCCTCGCGGGCGTGAATCAACTCCGCCTCGTAGCGTTTCCGCTCCGTGATGTCCTCAGCAATTCCGGCGATTCGAATCAGTTGGCCAGCCTGGCCGCGAACGGGAAAGGCCCGGTCGCGGATCCATTTCTCCTGCCCGCCAGGCGTTCGAATACGGTATTCCTTCTCGACAGCTTCTCCCTGCATTTGCCTGGTAAACAATAAATGGGCCTGTTCCCGGTCATCGGGATGGATCGCCTCCGTCCAGGACATGGGGTTCTGGTAAACGCTGTCGCAGGTCCTGCCCCAGACCTGTTCATACGCAGGGCTGACATAGAGCATCTCGTTGGCTGCCGGAGGCATCATCCAAAAAACTTCACGAATGTTTTCCGCCAACTGGCGAAACTTCTCTTCGCTCGACTGCAGGGACTGCTCGGCTTGTTTGCGCTCGGTGATGTCCGGACTCAGGCCGACGTGCCCCAGAAACTCTCCGCCTAGCGAGAAGCGCGGCTCGGCGTAGGAGGCCACCCAGCGCCACTCGCAATCGGCGCGACGCACACGCGCTTCGGCCCTGAACGCCGTGTGTTCCCGCACCGCGTGGTGGAATGCCCCGACATACTCCGGCGCATCGTCCGGGTGAATCAGCAACTGCCACTTGCCTCCTTCCACCTGGTCGCAGGTGGTCCCGCAGAATTCCCGGAATGCCCGGTTAATGAACTGGTTTCCACCCTCCCGGTTGGTCACCCACATCAGCGTCGGGCAACCGTCCGCCATGATGCGGAAGCGCTCTTCGCTCTCGCGCAGGGCCTCCCGCGCCCGCTTGCGCTCCGTGATGTCTTCCACATGGACCACAAAATACAAGGGGCTGCCGCCGGGGTCTCGTACCAGCGACATTCTGACACGCACCCACACCGCATTTCCCTTGCGGTGAAGGTAGCGTTTCTCCGCCTCCAGGCAGCCGCCCGGTTCCCGCATCCACTGCTCCATTTTCCGCAGAAACGGCCCCTCGTCATCGGGGTGGGTCAGTTCCGCCCAGGTGGTGGCACGCAGTTCCTGTTCGGAATATCCCAGCATCCGGCAAAACGTCGCATTCACCTGGATGATGTGCCCGTCCAGCGCGGCCACGGACATACCAAACGGTGCGTGCTCGAAGACCTCGCGGAATCGCTCTTCGCTTTCCCGAAGCTTCCACTCGGCCCGCAAGCGCTGGCCGATGTCACGCGCGATGGCGGAAGCGCCCACCACCTCTCCGGCCGGATTCCGGATCGGGGAGACGGAGAGCGACACATCGATCCGGCTGCCGTCCTTCCTTTGGCGGACCGTTTCGAAAGGGCTGACGGCCGCCCCCTTGCGGATGGTCTCGAGGCACTGGCGCACTTCGTCCGAGCGGCCCGGCGGAGCGAGAATGGCAACGTTCTTTCCGATGATTTCCTGGCTCGAGTACCCGAAGAGCGCTTCCGCGCCCCGGTTCCAACTGACGATGGTCCCATCCGGCCCTTTGCCGATAATCGCGTCGTCCGAAGATTCCACGATGGAGGCCAGCAAAGCGCGGGCTTGCTCGGCCTTCTGGCGCTCCGAGATGTCGCGGAGGACAGCGGAAATGGCTACCACCTCGCCGCCGGAGTTTCGGATGGGGGAGCCGGTAACGGATACGGGAACCGTGCGTCCGTCCTGTCGCCGGCACACGCCCTCGTATTGGGAGACCACATGGCCTTGCAATATCCGTTCGGTGAAATGAGCCAGTCCCGCCGGCCGTTCGGCCAGCATGAACACGTGCTTCCCGATGGCCTCCGCGGCGGAGTAGCCGAATATGGCTTCCGCGCCGCGGTTCCAGGTGAGGATGATCCCTTCGGGTGTGAAGGCGGCGATGGCGTCCTCGGAACTGTCCACAATCGCGGCCAGGAACCGCTGCGCTTCCTCGGCCGCCCGCCGCTCGGTTACGTCGTGCTTGACCGCAATGTAGCTGACCGTTTCCCCATTCGCGTCCGCGACGGGAGTGATTCGCATCTCCTCGGCATAAAACGTTCCATCCTTGCGCCGGTTGATCATCTCGCCGTGCCAGACCCGCCCGGACCGGACGGTGTTCCAGAGCTCTTTGTAAAACCCCTCGGGCTGGCGTCCCGATTTGAGGATGCGCGTGTACTGTCCCACGGCTTCCTCGCTGGTGTAACCCGTCATCGCGGTGAAGGCGGGATTCACGTACTGGATTTTCCCGTCGGTGTCGGTGATGACGATGCCATCCGCGGCCTGGTCCACGGCCGCCGCCAGGCCGGCCCGCCCGATCATGCTACCTTCCCCGCACACATTGCACCTCGATGAGATTTCATGCCACGTCTGTGCTTATCGGCCTGCTGCAGGATTTCCTTGAGGGAGCCTAGGTGTGGACCACGGAGCACTGCAACTGGAGAGCGCCGCCAGAAAGCGGACGGCCGCTTCTGTCATCATGGATGGTTCAAAGACAACCCAGCGTTACAATATGAGCAGTAGCCACCGAGCCACCATGACACCCGAAGACTTCGACCGGATTCAAGCTATCGTCGCGGCCGCCGAGCAGCGCATGACCGAACGCCAGGAACGCTCTATGGAAGCCCTCACGGCCAACCTCTCGGACCTCCGCGACGAGATGAACGCCCGATTCGAGACTGTAGACCGGCGCTTCGAGGCCCTCGAACGGCGGTTCGAGCGTACCAGCGAAACGTTGCGCAGCATCGATACCCGCATGGGCGCCCTTACCAAGTGGGCCGATACGCTCGACCGCGACAACCTCGCCCTCGCCAACACCCAGGCCGGCCAGCAACGCGCCATCGACGACTTGGCCGCGCGCGTCGCCAAGCTGGAGCGCGAGCGCCGCTGATCCGAAATCTACTCCGAATTTACGATGAAATCGAACGTGTCGGTATTGGTGCGGACGATGAGATGGCCGGGGCCGAGCGGCTTGCCGTCGGTGCTGAAAAAGACCGCACCATCCGTGGATTCGCCCGGGACCAGCTTGGATTGCACCAGCGCAATGGCGCTCGCGGTGGCGGCCGCCCTCAGCTTGGTGGCGCTCATGGCCAGGGCGTTCAGGCGCCGCTGTTCGTAGCCGTTGGTCGACTTCATGTGCTGGTTTCCGTAGACCGCGGCTTCGTAGGTGGTCACCAGCTTGATGACGTCGTTGCCGCCGCCCTTTTGAAAGAGCATCTCGATGACTGTCCGGGCGGGGGTTGCGTGAATCGCGGCGCCGTCGGCGCGCATCCAATTAAAATCCTCGGGCCGGATCACGTAAGGTCCCTCGGACCCGTTCGAAACGGCCACCTGGATGATAGCGTACGCGTGCAGATGGTTCGGCAACTGTGCGAACATAATAGTCACACCGGATTTGGTCAGTGTCTGATACTTCAGACCATTGGACTCAAATTCGATCACCTGAGCCTGGGCGGGATGGTATAACAGCGGGAGCGCCAGTATGCATGCCCCCAGAAGCCTTCTCATGAGACCATATTACGATGGAATTGAAGCACTATGCTAACGCGGGATTAGCCCCCAGCAATTACGGCCTGGAACATCACGGGATCCGCAACATCAATATTGCCTACTGGAACCTGGGCACGGCGCAGCTCCTTGAGCACGCCGTCCAGCGGCGCGAAGGTGGTTTCGCGGCCAACGGATCGTTTGTGGTCCACACCGGTCAGTTCACGGGACGATCTCCCAAAGACAAGTTCGTGGTTCGCGATGAGATCACCGACCACACCATCCAATGGGGTGTGGTGAATCAGCCGATCTCCGAGGCGCACTTCGACCACCTCTACTCCCGCATGCTGGCGTTCTGGCAGGGCCACGACGTCTACGTGCAGGACTGCTTCGTGGGCGCCGATCCGGAATACACGCTGCCGCTGCGCGTGGTCAGCCAGTTGGCGTGGCACAACCTGTTCGCGCGGCAATTGTTCGTCCGCCCCGAACCGGGCGATACCGCGGACCACAAGCCCGAATTCACCATTCTGTTCGCGCCCGGCTTCCAGGCCAATCCCGCGGAGGACGGCACCAATTCCGAGACCTGCATCGTGCTGAACTTCAAGCGCCGGGTGGTGCTGATCTGCGGCACCAGCTACGCGGGCGAGATGAAAAAGTCGGCCTTCACCATCATGAACTACCTGCTGCCGGCGCGCGGCGTTTTTCCCATGCACTGTTCGGCGAACGTGGGGGAAGCGGGCGATGCGGCGCTGTTCTTCGGACTCTCCGGCACGGGCAAGACCACGCTTTCCGCGGATCCGCTGCGCCGCCTGATCGGCGACGACGAACACGGATGGAGCGACAGCGGCGTCTTCAATTTCGAGGGCGGATGCTACGCCAAGTGCATCCGGCTATCCCAACGGCAGGAGCCGCAGATCTGGAACGCGATCCGCTTCGGCACGGTGCTGGAGAACGTGGCCATGGACGCGGAAACGCGGTCGCTGGATTACAACTCCGAGGAGGTCACGGAGAACACGCGCGCGGCGTACCCGCTGAACTTCATCGACAACGCGCTCATTCCCAGCGTGGCCGGCCACCCCACCAACGTAATCTTCTTGACGGCCGACGCCTTCGGGGTGCTGCCGCCCATATCCAAGCTTACGCCGGAGCAGGCCATGTATCACTTTCTCAGCGGCTACACCGCCAAGGTGGCGGGCACGGAGCGCGGCTTGGGGAAGGAACCCGAGGCCACTTTCAGCGCGTGCTTCGGCGCGCCCTTCCTGCCGCGGCCGGCGTCCACCTACGCCTCGCTGCTGGGCGAGAAACTGCGCCGGCACCACGCCCAATGCTGGCTGGTGAACACGGGCTGGGTGGGCGGCGCGTTCGGAGTGGGCAGCCGCATGAAGCTTCCGTATACGCGCGCGATGTTGAACGCGGCGCTCTCCGGGGCGCTGAAGAATGTCGCGGTGGAGGAGCATCCGGTGTTCAAGGTCGCGGTGCCCAAGTCGTGCCCGGACGTGCCGCCGAGCTTTCTGGATCCGCGC
>Ga0116221_1003513_pt1 | contig 10088 bp, 9 predicted proteins | sample Sb_taG_5_FD_88965 | JGI IMG/M metagenome (GOLD analysis project Ga0116221, IMG submission 88965) | Peat soil microbial communities from Weissenstadt, Germany - Sb_50d_8_FC metaG | ecosystem: Environmental > Terrestrial > Soil > Wetlands > Peat | place: Germany: Weissenstadt | collected 2010-09-21
AGCACTCGCTGTTGGCGTACATTCAGTCACAGCCGTCTATTCTGGCGATAGCAACCTCAATCCAAGCAGCTCCGTGACGGCGGCTGTCGTAAGGGTCGGACAGGCAAGCACCACGCTAACATTAACTTCCTCTTTGAATCCTTCGACTTCAGGACAGACCGTCACGTTCACCGCAAGCGTCACTGCCACAGCGCCCAGTAGCGGCACGCCCACAGGCACGGTCACCTTTGCCGATGGCGCGACAACCCTGGGTACGGCCGCGTTGACCAATGGAACAGCCACTTTCACCACGTCAGCATTGTCGGTCGGCGGCGAACCGATTGCTGCAACTTATGCTGGAGATACGAGCTTCATTGCCAGCTCCGGGACGGCCCCCCACGCGGTCTACCCTATCAGCGCCAAAGCGGCCTTGTTTGTCCAGCAGGTTTATCGGGACTTGCTCAATCGCGAGGCCGATCCGAGCGGGTTAGCATTCTTCGTCGGTGTTGCCAATGTCCATTTCACAAACGTAGCGATCGGGATCGAACAGAGTGCCGAATTTCGCGTGGACGAAGTGCAGTTCCTTTATGAGAAACTGCTTCGCCGGGCAGCCGATCCGGCCGGCCTGGCGGGTTGGACAGGATTCCTGAATTCCGGAGGCACCTTCCGGGAGTTGGAAGCCTTTATTCTGGGCTCGGACGAGTATTTCGCGCGCTTTGGCACAAGCACCAATAATGGCTTCGTCAGCCAAGTCTACCTAGATGTCTTGGGCCGAACCGTGGATCAAGGCGGCTTGACCAATTGGAGTAACGCCATCACCACGTTAAGCGCTCAGAACCCGGCCGACTATGACCAAGGGCTGCCGGCATTCGGTGCCCGTGCGCGCGTGGCTTATTCCGTTCTCAGCAGCCAGGAATCCCTGACGGACGAAGTGGAATCATACTACGCGGAGTTTCTTGGCCGTGCGGCCGATCCGGGCGGCCTTGCCACCTATGTCAATGACTTACTGGCTGGGGCAACCGAAGAAATGGTAGTTGCGGTCATCGTCAGTTCCCAAGAATACGCGCTGCGTGCGACGGCTGGCCTGGGTTCGCCAGTGAACCTGAACTTCTACACACCCACCAATCTAGCTGCCGGGGCGACGGGGGCCCCAACTCCGGCAGGCTTCCTGTTCCCGTAGACAACAGAGAAGAGGCAATTCCGGGGCAATACCCCGCTGAAGTGGTTGTTGATGAAGCCGAGCACTACCGGTTTCTTGACGGCGCGGATTCTGACCGGGAAGAATAGCCAGCGCCAAATGCCTTGTTAAAAGTAGAGGGAACAAGCTCGTGGGCAAGACGACTTGCGCCATCCGGCCAACGGTCGCGAGATAACAGAGGTGCAATCGAGGCGCGAACAGATCCTTTTATTGCGGTTTGGAGCCATCATCGACGGCTAGCAGATCCGGACGAAGCCTGACACTTGCCAGCACCGCGTCAGTGTGTCGGGACCGAAGCGCGTAAGATCTGGCTCCCACGACCACGCTCCGTCGATGCTCGTCCCTAGGCGCCACGGTAGGCAGCATCGGGTTGATCCTTGTGGCCTCAACCGCACCCATTTCAGGGTTGTCCTGCAGAATTGCAGACGGGTCTGCATCTTGGACCGAGTAGCGAAGGAAGGGATCGAGACCCAGTTGAAACCCCACAAGGCGCAGTGCGTCGGCCTGTAAATGGTGAGGGTTATCCTGGGTGTCGAAGGGCGTTTGGGGCCAGTGACCATGACCGAGCAGGACAAGGCCGCACAGAGATCAACGCTGATCCTCCAGCTTGGCCGGGTACTTGCACCCGTGGACGATCTGGTAGAGAAAACGCCGCCGCCGAACACTGCTGAGTACCAGATGGTCGCTGCTGCTTTAGGACCGGACCTTGACTGCTGGGCCAGGGAAGTAGACCAATTCATTACGGTTGGCGATTCTCGGTTTCAGCACGAATTCAATGAAATCACTCGTGCTCCGTATAACCTGCGCGGCTCGCTCGGCGATATTGCGCGGGAATCGGGCGATGCCGCCGGGAAGCAAACTTCTCTTCGAGATCAGCTGAGCAAATGCAAACAGGCCACTTTGGAGGCCATTCAGCGGGTTCCGATTGAGTGGACGGCGCGTCTCCACGAGGCCAAAAGTCCGTACTCGGTATACCTGAAGATCCGCGACGCGATCGGCACCGCCAAGGGGCGCGTGCACTACTTTGATCGGTATCTCGACACTGAATTCTTCCATCTGTTCATGCGAGACCTCAGCCGGACGCTTGAAGTCCGGCTGGTGACGACCAAGGGGAAGGCGAGCTTTGGTGTGGCCAACGTGTTGGCAGTTTCCAGGGTCGCGGCTGGCGAATTCACCAACTACCAGCTGATCGAGTGCCTTCCTGCCGACCTGCATGACCGCAACCTGCGCGTCGATGACATGGTGTTCTTCCTCGGCACCAGCATCAAAAACGCCGGCTCCCAGCCGACCAACTTCTCACCCGCCGATAGCACGGCCGGCGGCCATGCGGTGCTCGATGGCATCATGGCGAAGGGGACAGTGATTTCGTAGCAACGGACGCCGGAGGGTAAGTAAAGCGATGGACCAGTGCAAATAGATGCGGATGGCGGGAATCATTGGATCAGTGTGCTGGCGGCAAGTTCCGGGGGTACGACATGGCGAAGTGTGTGAAGGCCAGGGTATTGATGGGGGAGGTCGTGGCGGGGCCAGCGGGACAGGTGGTGCCAGTGGATACGGTTCTCACGACGCATCCGGTCAATCCACTGGAACCAGGGCCAAAGATTAAGCTGAAGGTGAGACACAACAGCTTCGAGTCGGTCCAGTACGAGTTCTACATTCCCGCCGCGATCTGGTCGCATCGGGCCGTGCTGAAGTTCATCAGCGAACTGGAGAACATCACCCAGGGCGCGACGATTCAAAAGACTGCGACCGGAGTGTGGCAGGGCGAAGAGGAAGACACCAACATCTACAGGATGATCGTGCGGCCGAAGAAGGGGACCATCGAGACCATGCAGTCGCGGGTTCGTGCCCGTCTGCGAAACGCCATCGGGGAAATGATGGTCACCTTGGCGGAGTGGGGGGAGTCGTATCAGAGCGAGTTCATGTTCACCGAGGTGAAGCTGCTCAGCACGACTTCTGAAATCACAGATCTGCCGGTACAGTTGAGGACCAAATACCGCAAGATGAAGGATGCAAAGAGGGCGTTGCGAAGGAGGGAACACGAAGTCAAGATGGCGACGCGGTGACCACCGTCGACGGTGTTGTGCTTAGGGTTCGATGCGTCGCAGGAGGTTCAGCGTCCCGAAGAGCGAATCTGCAGCTGAAACATCCACGTGGTTAGCGAACGCGATGCTGAGAGGCTGCTGGGGCGTCAACAAGCAGCCGTCGTCTTCACCTGTGGGGCCGTACAGTCCATCCCTGCATTGCTACGGTTCAGGTCGCCAGGGGGAGAGTGCCAGGTACTCTCAGCTATGCTCCCTGGCCCCAGCGGGCGATGCACGAGTGGACAGAAAACGCAACCCTTCACATCTGCCCTCGTCCCCTACGAGCCCGACGTCATGGAGGCGCAGCAAGGGTTCTTCTGGTGGCGGTGCCACAATTGGGTTCAGAACAGCGAATGAACGCTCATGATCCTTGTCAAGTCGGTCACGATAGAAGCCTTCCAAAATCACCAGCGAAAACAGGGAAGCGGCGTCTCTCTCGACTTGGCGTCGATGCCAAAGCCGGCTGACGGCTACACGGCCTTCCGAGCCACACTCGAAGACGTAGACGTGCACCGCATCTTCCTGTGGTTCGAGTTCCGGAAGCACACCAAGGATGGGACGGCAAAGCTGACCGATGCGCTGCTGGAATCACCGAGTGAGAAGCGGATCAAGCGGTTTGTCGAGGGAGATGGGACGAAGGGCTAGGGGCCGGTCGACTTGCGAACTGCGTCTGGCTTTGAGCCAATGTTGCTCACGAACCACCTAATGCATGGCCCGCTGTATGGGATCGACGGCAACCACCGCCTGGTCGCTCAATTCCTGTCCAGCAAGGGATTTGACGAAGTGCCGGTTTACGATTGCACACACGCTAAGATGCTGGAATGGGCGTACGTAACGGACGCCGCAAGGGCGTGGGACAAGCGCAAGCAGCAAAGCGGGCGTCAGGTTGATTCGATCACACACAGGTACTCAAAAGGTGACGGCATGGCGACACGGCCATCCATTGCGGCTTCCCTGTTCGACGAGGTCTTCGCCCACCCAGGGCACGCGGATTCAGTTGCGTACCTACGCGCGATGGTCAACTCCAATCCGCCAACTGTCGAAACGGAGCACCTCGATTTCAAGAGCGCCAGTCTGAATGGCGCACCGATCCCCGACGGGGACGTGAAGAAGGCATGGTCCGAGGCTCTCGCGGGCTTTGCGACGACCGGGGGAGGCGTGCTGTTTTGGGGCATCAACGCAAGAAAACCGGCGGGTGGCGCGGTGGACCAAGCGACTGATTTCAAGCTGGTCATCGACCCGAACGGGCTGAAGTCTCGCCTCCAGCAACTGCATCACCAGTCAACCGATCCGCCGGTCCTCGGGGTGAAGATCGAGGCGCTTCCCGATCCAGGAGCGAACGGCCAGGGATTCGTCGTGTGCTACATCCCCGAAAGTGATTACAAGCCCCACCGATCGGAGGCTGCTAACAAGCGCTGGGTGATCCGGGCGGGCGACAGCTTCGTCGATGCGTCGCCGCCGGTGCTTCGCAGCTTGTTCTTTCCGCAGCGTCGATCTTACATCTTTCTGCGATGTGGCGTTCGGAGTGAATACACGGCAGGGGCTGGCCGGAAGATCGAAACGAAATCGACTTTTGAGTTTCGACTCTACAACGAGGGGCCTGCGACGGCAGAGAACCTGTTGCTCCAATTCCGCCGAGTCCGAGGGATAACCTTCACCGCACCGCAAAGCTGGACGAACGCGAATACGGTTACCGGCTGGCGACTGCACTACCCCGAGCCTGTCCATCCGGGCGACTTCATCCAGATCTGCAACGCAACAACCCGGTTTCCGCTGCAGGCACCGGGCCGCAATGCTGTGATCCAGCCGACGGAAACGGAATTCGTGGTCCAGGTATTTGCCACGGACCAGCTCCCGCAGGAATGCCGGCTTCTCTTCTCTCCGGAGTCGATCATTGGAAGCAAGACGGTTGAAGGCCTCCCCGTCCCTGTACCCACGGACCGGTACAGGGATTAAATTCCGACACACTGTCTTGGATGCGGAGGATTGTTGCGAATCTCGCGCTCCAGGACGGACCGCTAGCACCAGCAGAGGCGCGTCGGTCATATCGACCGCGATTTCGGCCGGCACGACATGCTCCATGGCTTCCAGCAAGCAATCACTGTGTCAAGGGACTTCCGCTCTGTCGCGGACGCGGTCGCTGCTCAAATCGCGCTGAATAACAATGGCCCCATTTCTTCTAAAGAGTGTCCATTGAATGAGAGACTCCCCCGCGCCCTAAATCGTACCCCGAGGCAGGGGCCATTACTCAAAAGCGATGCGATGCGAATCTCAATCACGACCAAGCCGGGGCGCAGAAAACGATCCAGCGGTTCGAACTGCTGGTGTGAGCAGAGCGAAACAAATGCAGCTTAGTCGGCGGTCGATCTTGAGCAGGGTCACTTACTGTCTTCCTTGCTCCCCTTCTTCACGAATCGGCCAGGCAAGTTGTAGATGACTGGGGCCGTTTTACTGTAATGGTAGTCCTTGAAGTCAATGATCTTGCTGCCAACCTCTGGAATGAAGTTGCCGCCTTTGTCGAAATCACCCTTCATCAATCTGCCCGAGCGAAATTCATAGACGCCCTTTCTTTCTGGAACGTTGATAAGTCTGAAGGGGGGTGAGGGGGAATAGAAACTCCCATGCGGCCGACGAAGCCATCTCTCATCCGGGAGAAAATTCCCGGCAGCATCCAGTTTGCCAATCGATTCTTACTCGTTTTGACGGACCATAACCCACTGGCTGGGATCTGGCACGAACTCGTACTCGTCCGCTGGTGACAAATTGGCCGGCTTGGCAGCTGGAGTTTGAAAGGCGATGGCTAAGAACATCAGTGCCACGACGAATTTGAATTGCGTCATCACAATTACTTTTTTCGAGGTGCCGCGGGGTCATTGGCCTGCGGAGCCCATTCGCTCTGGGCCCCATTTTGTGTGGCGTCGTTGTGCCCGTCTACTCCTCCTTGCTCCCCTTTTTCACGAAACGCCCCGGCAGATTGAAAATCCGCGGCGCGTCCTTGCTGTAATGGTAGTCTTTGAAGTCGATGACTTTGCTTCCAATCTCAGGGACAAAATTGCCGTGCTGATCAAGGTCGCCCTTGATTAGGCGCCCGCTACGGTATTCATAAACGCCCTTTTGTGCTGGGGCGTTCAACATAATGGTTGGTGGTCCGCTTACGCTCCACACACTAATTGGCTCTCGGAGCGAAGCCTTTTCTGGAACGAAATTTCCTGCGGCATCCAGCTTGCCAATCGACCTCGTCTTGTCCTGAATTACGATCATCCACCGGCTCGTGTCGGGCACGAACTCGTATTCGTCCGCTGGTGGCTTGTCGACTAGCTGAACTGCTAGACAGACGGTTGCGGCCGCTGACACAATTCGCATACCGACAGTGTGAGCCAGGATCATCCCGTGCAATCCCATCTGCCCAACTCCTTTTTACGAAAAACTATTTGGAACCTTGCCAAGGGAGTTAGTTGACATTGGACCATTGGAGGTTTCCGGCCCCAATCTTTGTCAAATCCATTTGGTCTGGCGCATCGTTGCTCGCCGTGTAATCATTGCTTCCCCACGAATTAACTCCGTCCAAGATTTTGATCTGATTAATGGGAGGCACTCCGCCGGTGGCCTTCGCATAGAAAGTGACCGCCCAGTCCGTAAAAGCAACAGGGTAGAACACGGAAACTGCAGATCCTTGCACGACTTGGCTCCATTCCCATGCCAAGTACAACTGAAATCCCTCTTGAAGGTCGACAGCAAGTCCGTTGCTAGCGTTGTCTGGAGGCGCGATAGTTGGCGAATCATCAGCAGTCATTGTCAACGTGCCTCCATTCGTAACATAATTCAGGTCTATTTTGTACTGCTGAGTAGTGCTACCCGCCAGCACATCTAACAGCGGTAGGCTTCCATTTACCAAAGTCACGTCCATGCCGGACATGTCATTGAACAGCCAGCCTACTGATGTTCCGTTCTTATTCTTGGTCCCCTCAATTCCGTTCCAAAGCAACTCAAAATCCTGAATGAATGCCGCATTCCCCTGCGGTGCAGGATTCCCCACGATCATTACGGCTTGGAACAGCGCCCCCGGATTGGCTTTTGGCGTCTCAGCTTGTAGTCCGTTGTTGGCATTTTGGTTCGGTAGGTGAAAGACAACGTTCTGGTGGTTGGGATCGCCAGGATCAGAGTTTGGCGTCACTCCAAAACTGCTAATGACCGGCGTAACCGAGAGAGTCCCGGCTGCCGGATACTGCACGTTATTCACTGTGTAAATGAAACTGATCGAAACGTCGTTCAAAGCTGCAGACTCGTGTGTACCCTCGATGTAGAAGGTAAAATTCAGCATCCCTGCCGGTGGTGCGGTGAAGGCTGCCGACTTCTTGGCGTCGGTCCACAAGCTGATTCTTCCCGAACCACTGTAAGTTATGGTCGGCCCAGTCCATGTGCCGCCCAGGGGCAAGTTGTTAATTGTAACGGTAGCCGGCACAATATTTGGATCGTTTACGGTAAAGGGCCCTGCGGCGGCAAAATCGTATGTCGTCGGAATGCCGGTGCTTGTAGGCGGATTGCCGGCGGTAATCATTGGCGAATTGTTATAGTCGCTGCCGTCTACAAGAACGTATCCCGGCACGCCTAACGCGATGCCCTTGGTGGCGGGCGGAGGCGCGTCGGGTCGCACCACTCGCGTCGACTTGCCCCCAGCTCCATTCGACCAGATTGTCTCGTCGGGCATTGGGGACGCGCCTCCGCCCATCGGCATCGCCGGCCGGCCATGGAGAGTGGCCTGGCCGTTCGAGATTGCATTGGACATGCCGGATTGAAGAGCAGGGGCGCCACCCGAAGAACCGAAATTGGAGTTCTGGAAGTTGAGTCCACTCGAATAGGCGTCAATGCTCGCTGGCAGTGCTCCGGCGAATCCCGCGCCCGCGCCGGTTGTTTGCCCGCCCTGACCGCCATCAGGCGGCGCGAAAGGATTCTGCAGACTCTCATTAACGTCGAAGCTGTCAGGGGCACCAAATGGCAGGCCCGTCTGCCCGCTTGCCGCCAGCGCGGCGGTCGCGACTGGCGAGGCAGATGCAATTGAAGTTGCGCTGGATGCCTCTTGGTGAAAACCGGAAGAGCTAGGGCTTATCAGCTGGACTTCGGCGAAGCCCGGGGCTACTGTCGTGCCAGATTGGCGGGTCGATGTCTCGATTGCGCTAATTGCCGGACTAGGGGCTTCACTGGCGAGGAAGATTGCACCAGGTCCTAAGAGAGAGAGTCCGAACATTCCGAATAAATTCGGCATGAAACGGCTCTCCAATTCCAAAACCTGAGGACGAGCAATAGGACGATTTTGCACGAGGCGGCCTTGCATGGCAAACTCCAGGTTGAAGGGTACGGAACTACTACGCCTGCCCTCCTCAGCACCGAACGCCCTTGTGATCTGGACCGTAGGAATCGATTTGCGAGCGCCTAAACAGAAATGCCTCGATAGCGACTCTACTCTAGCTGGAATGCTCGCACAACAAGAATCTTCTGAATGTCATGCACCAGAGTTGGGGCCCCAGGGAAACTGGCGAACTATCGAATCACCCTCATGCGGCCAATCCGTGAAAGCCGTCCATTTTCACCGGAATCCCCTGCAACCGCTGGTGTTTGATGCCCTAGAGGAACTCGAAGCTGGTTTCTCGCTCCAGGCTATCGCTCAGGGCCTTTGCATAAGCTATTTCTCGATTCAACGACGGCGTTGAGAAGGGAGCCATTTAGTGCGAATTGGGTCCGTTAGCCAGGTTCGGCCACGCCAACGCGGGGGATCACTACGTCGGCATCAGGATCGAAAGCACCAACGCATCCGCACAGTCCGGCGACCGCCCCAGCCGCTTGACGATGTCCTCTTTGGGCTCGATCTTGATCCCCTGCGTGGTCATGCTCCAGTGCGGTGCGGTTAAATCTGAGAGCAGTTCCTGATCCGGGGGCAGCATAATGCATTGACCCCCATCCGGGTCGAGCAAATCGCGCATGGTCCAGTAGGCATACGCTCGCAGGTTGACGAAAAACAGAACACCTGTTCGATCGGTGTTGGGCACCTTGGCGCTAAAGTTGAACGCCAACGCATGATAGATCCGGAGTTCTTTGCAGGCGTCGAAGGCCGACGCCCCCACGCCCACCGAATCAATACAGACCAGGGCCTGGGGATACTCCCGGATCGATTGCTGGACCAGTCCTGCTGCCTTCATGCCGGTGTCGGTCGATCTGCCGTCGTACTTTTCTAATGGTGCAAACCACGAACCATAGCGTTTGGCCAGGACCGTCTTCGCGGGGCCTCCGTGGGCTATGTCGACGCCAACGGCGCATAGCTGCATATTTTTCCCTTGTGGCGTCCAGCGATTCATGGCGGCCTTGACCCACTCCGTCGGGATCACCTGCCATGCATCGTCTTCCCTGCCCACGCTGAAATCGCCATAGAGCAACTGCGAGCGCATCGGCTCGGGCAGCCCCTGCAGAGTGGTCACATAGCCCGTGGCCATGAGGTATGGGTTGTCCTGCACAAACGCCGGAAGAAAGGTTCGGGACTTGGGCTGGATGAGTTCTTTCTTCAACAAGAAGGGGCGCCCGTCGTCGCATTCGACCTCCTTGCCGTCAATCATGGCATACCAGCGCAGTTCGCCCGGCCTGGCCCTGTACTTATGCGTTTCGTCCAGCCACGGAGCCCAGCGCCGGATGACCCATTCGCCCTCGGAAGTGGTGGGAGGGTTGCCGGCGCCCACGATGCGGCATCGTTGGCCTTCGACCGTGGTCCGGTTCCAGGCAGTGATGAAGAGGTACTGCGATTCCGTGAAGTCACTTAATTCATCAAAGCATTTCAAATC
>Ga0116221_1003525_pt1 | contig 10069 bp, 7 predicted proteins | sample Sb_taG_5_FD_88965 | JGI IMG/M metagenome (GOLD analysis project Ga0116221, IMG submission 88965) | Peat soil microbial communities from Weissenstadt, Germany - Sb_50d_8_FC metaG | ecosystem: Environmental > Terrestrial > Soil > Wetlands > Peat | place: Germany: Weissenstadt | collected 2010-09-21
AAGACCGGGCATCCTACCGCGGTCTAGTTCACTGCGCGGTTTCATCAATTTCGCGGCCTCCGAGTCCATCTTCTTCCTCCCGCCATTCGGGCCGCGAAACCGATGAAACCTTTAACAGTCACAGCCTCAGAAAATAAACTTGTAACCCACCTTTTCGCTGATTTCAAACCCACTTACCAGCTACCTCCACCGCCCCGCACCGCGGCCGCCGCATTTCGGTCTGCTACTCTCAAATCAGGAGGAGGATTGCGCTCCCCCACTGCGGCCCAAACCGGTCCGGTGAGCGGGCAAAATCCCCAAACGACAAATTCATTTGTCGTTGCCCTCCCGCAAGCCACTGATTCTACTAGAAAGGGAAAACCAAAACGACAAATACATTTGTCAATTGGGTTCGTTGCGTCAAAATGCTGGTCCGTTACATACTGCGATCCCGATCCGCCGGATGCGTTTTGACGGCCCGTCGGCACCCAGAGCTACAATCAAGACCATGAGAGCGAGAGTGTTGGTTGCAAGCTGTATTCTTCTGGCTTTATGGACCTCCTTCGGTTGGGCGCAGGGTCGTGCCGCCGCTCCGCCGCAAGTGCGTTCTCCCGAGGTCGGTGCGGACCGTCGCGTCACGTTCCGCGTGATGGCCCCGGGCGCCACCGAAGTGATTCTCACCGGCGAATTCATGACCGGCTCGAAGCCGCTCGAAAAGAACAGCCAGGGGCTTTGGAGCATCACCATCGGACCGATCGAGCCGGAGATCTACAACTACAATTTCACCATCGATGGCGTGCGCACCATCGACCCGAACAATCCCCACGTGAAGACCGGCTCGACGCCCAGCACCATCGCCAGCATTCTGGAAGTCGGCGCCGGCCACCCGGCCTTTTACGACGCGCAGCCCGTGCCCCATGGGGAAATCCGCACCCACTGGTACGAGTCGAAGGCGCTGAACACGGTGCGCCGCCTGACGGTCTACACTCCCCCAGGCTATGATCGAGACACGCGCACGCGCTATCCGGTGCTCTACCTGTTCCACGGCGCCAACGCCGATGAAACGGCCTGGGCGCGCTTCGGCCATGTGAATCTGATCCTCGACAATCTGCTGGCCGCCGGCAAGGCCAAACCGTTCGTCGTCGTGATGCCTTTCGGGTACGGCGTGGAGCCCGGTTCCCCGCCGCCCGGCGGTGGCGCTTCCTCCAATACCGCTCTCTTCAGCCGCGACCTCCTGGAGGATGTGATCCCCTTCGTGGGCTCCCACTACCGCGTGTTGGGCGACCGCGACCACCGCGCGATTGCGGGGCTCTCCATGGGAGGCGGTGAATCCCTGGAAATCGGATTGAGCCACCCCGAGCTGTTCGGCTATGTCGGCGGTTTCAGTGCCGCCGTGCGTGCCGCGAATCTGCAGCAGACCTTTGGCGGTCTGACCGCCGATCTGCGATCCGCGAACAAGAAACTGCACCTGCTGTGGATTGGTTGCGGCACCGACGACAGCCTCTTCGCCGCCAATCAGGGCTTTTCGAAATTCCTGGAAGCGGCCAACATCCAACACGTGTTCCGGCAAAGCGACGGGGCCCACACCTGGATGGTCTGGAGAAGGTATCTCAACCAGTTCGCCCCGCTCCTTTTCTAAACCACATCACCAAGCCATGTCCTGAGCGCCCGCAAGTAACCCTTTGTCGGTTTCGCGCATCTCTCTTATACGAAATGAGATGCGATAAGATCTCGCGGCGGACCCTGCTTTCCGCGCTTTCCCTGTTACCGGCGGTGCGATACCTGCGGGGCCAGCAGACCCCCACGTTCTCCACGGGCGTCAAGGTGGTGAACGTCTTCGCTACGGTCCGTGACACCAAGGGGCAAATTGTCCGTGACCTGAATAAAGACGATTTCGTGCTGGATGAGGACGGCCGCCCGCAGAACATCCAGTATTTTACCCGCGAAACCGACCTTCCCCTGACCATTGGCCTGCTGGTGGATACCAGCGGCAGCACGCGGCGCGTTCTCCCCGACGAACGCAACGCCAGCTATAAGTTTTTGGAACAAGTATTACGGGAAGACAAAGATCTCGCGTTTCTCATTCACTTTGACTTCGAAGTAGAACTTCTGCAAGATCTTACGGCATCGCGCCAGAAGCTGGAAAAGGCCTTGGACATGCTCGAAACGGGTCAAGGCAGGCAGGTCAACCGCGGCCAGACCGGCGGGGGCTATCCGGGCGGTGGTTACCCCGGCGGGGGCTATCCCGGCGGGGGCTATCCCGGCGGCCAACAACGGCGCGGTGGAGGCGGCACTTGCATGTACGATTCTGTGCTGCTGGCATCCGACGATGTCATCAAAAAGCAGACTGGCCGCAAGGCGCTGATCCTGCTCACCGATGGCGTGGACAACGGCAGCAAGGTGTCGCTGTTCACGGCCGTGGAAGCGGCCCAGAAGGCCGACACCCTGGTCTATTCGATTCTTTTCGAAGACCCCAATGGCAATTATTCTCCTGTGCCAATGGGCATGGGTCGCCGCCGCGGAATGGGAATGCCCATGCCGCGCGCCAACCAGCCGGACGGGCGAAAAGTGCTGCAGCAGATCTCGCGGGAGACCGGCGGGCGCTTCTTCGAGGTCTCCAGAAAGCAGCCGATCGACAAAGTATTCGCCGCCATCGAAGAGGACCTGCGCAACCAGTACAGCCTCGGCTATTCTCCGGACCGGACGGAACAGTCGGGAAGCTATCGCCGCATTCACCTCGCCACCAAACAACCGGGACTTGTCGTGCAGACCCGCGAGGGTTATTACCCAAGCTAAGGCGAATCTGTGATAATGTCGGCCTCATGAGCTGGGGCAGGCTGTTGTGTTTCTTACTGGGTGCGGCAGCCACGCTTCGGGCGCAGGGGTTCGCGCCTGATGAAGTGCGTGCCCGCCGCTCACCCTATGTGCCTCCTCCGCCGCCCAACGTCCTGCGCACCGAGGTCACCCTGGTGGACGTTCCGGTAGTGGTGCGGGACGGCAAGCACCGCGCCGTCGCCACCCTCAAGCAGAGCGATTTTGAAGTCTTCGACGCCGGTAAGAAACAGACCATCACCACGTTTTCGGTGGAGACGTTTACGCTTGCAGTGGCGGGCGGCGGCGCAAGCTCCGCAAGCGCGGCCCCGGCGGCCCTCCCTGCGGAGAAGTCCCAAAAGTCCGAACACCCTCCGCGGTATGTGGTGCTCTGCTTCGACAACATGAGCACCAAATTTGGCGACCTGCAGCGCACCAAGGCCGCGGCCGAGCGCTTCGTCCGGAACAGTCTTGCGCCCGGCGACCTGGTGACGGTCGTCACCACGGCTTCCTCTGAGACCGCTACCTTCACCGCCGACATTCCGAAACTGATCGAGAGCATCGAGAAGATCGCGCCACAGCCGCGATTCTCGGACGACGATTCGTTCTGCCCTCGGATCACGGGTTACCAGGCGTACGTGATCGCCAACCACATGGACAACCAGACTCTGGCAGGCGTGGTGGCCGAGGATATGGCGTGCAAAGGACTGCTGCCCGGTCCGGCTCTCGACGATGTGAAGAATCTGGCTTCGGTGACCTGGGAACACGCCAAGGCCAACTCGGAGAACACTCTGTACGCCATTCAGAGCGTGGTGGCCGCGCTCGGCAAGATGCCCGGCGAGCGCATGCTCCTGCTGCTGTGCTCGGGCTTTCTGTCCGGCAGCCTGGAGTACATGGAAGACGACCTGATCGCGCGCGCCGTTCACGCGGAGGTGGTGATCAACGCGCTCGACGCCAAAGGTCTCTACGGATACAATCCGGCAGGGAGACCCATCAACGTGCCGCCGCCCAGCGGCGCATCGGCGAGAACGCAGAATGCCGAGGCGAGCATTCAGGGGCGGCAGGCCCAGGCGAAGGACGATGGGATGGCGGTCCTGGCACTGGGCACCGGCGGCGCGTTCTATCACAACAGCAACGACCTCGATCGCGGCTTCCACGAAGTGGCCGCGCTGCCCGAGGCGGTGTATGTTCTGGGCTTCTCGCCGAGCGACGTGGGGCCCGATGGACGCTATCACAACCTCAAGGTGAAACTGGCCGGCGGGAACCACTATTCGTTACAAGCCCGGCTGGGGTACACTGCGCCCACCAAGACTCCGCAGCCGGAGCAGCACCCGCCGTCCAGGCTCGACCAGGAAGCGCTGGCCTCCGACACCCTCTCCGACGTTCCGGCGAGCATGATCTTCGAGGCCGGCTCGCGGGAGAACGGTAACTCGGCGCTTACCGTGGTGATGCGCATCGATGTGAGCCGGCTCAAATTCGAGACGCGCGCGGATCGTCATGCGCAGAAGCTGACGCTCCTCGCGGCGCTTCTCGACAATCGCGGGAATTTCGTCACGGGTATGCAAGGTGAGGTGGACTTGTCCCTGAAGCCCGCCACCTTCGAACGGCTCGCCGGGTCGGGGTTGAATATACGGCTTACGCTGCAGGCGCCCGCCGGGCCCTACACCTTGCGCGGCCTGGTGCAGGAGGGTTTGGAAGGGAAGATGAGTGCCTCGAGCCAGCCGGTAGAGCTACGGTGAATCTCACGGTCTGGAGGCGGGAGCCAATCGATCCGCGCGGCGTAGAGCGGGGAACATCCACGCCCAGATGGCGACAATGGCGATGGTGCCCAGCCCGCCGGCGATCACCGCCGGCACGGTCCCGAACCATTGGGCGGTGAGTCCGGATTCGAACTGGCCCACTTCGTTCGAGGCGCCGATAAACACCATGTTGACCGCGCTCACGCGGCCGCGCATCTCGTCCGGCGTGCCCAATTGCACCAGGGTATGGCGCACGATGACGCTCACCATGTCGCACGCTCCCACCAGCACCAATGCGGTTAGAGACACCCACAACTCGCGCGAAAGTCCGAAGACGATGGTGAAGACGCCGAATCCGAAGACGCACCAGAGCATGGCGGCGCCCACCTTGCCGCGCAAGGGCCAGTGAGCCACTACGATGGCCATGATCACGGCGCCGGTGCCGGGCGCGCTGCGCAACACGCCCAGGCCGAAAGCGCCGGCATTCAGGATCTCCTTCGCGTAGATGGGCAGCAGCGCGACGGCTCCGCCCAGCAGCACGGCGAACAGATCGAGACTGATGGCCCCCAGGATCAGTTGGTTGTGCCGGATGTATCGCAAGCCTTCGAGCACGATGCCCGCTCCGGCGCCGCGCGGACGCTGCTTGCCCTCCACGCGGATCATCGAGACGAGCAGCAGGGCAATGAGATACGTAATCGCCGCACAGCCGTAGACCGGGATGGGACTGCCGGCGATTCCATAGAGCGCGCCGCCCACCATCGGGCCGGTCACGATGGCGGCCTGGAAAACCGACGAGCCCCAGGCGACCGCGTTGGGGAAATGCTCGGCGGTGACCAGCAGCGGGAGGAACGCCTGGCTCGCCGGTCCGTTGAATGCCCGCACTACGCCGTTGAGCAGCAGGACGGCGTAGATGGGCCAGGCGGAGGAGATGCCACGCACCGCGAAAGTGAGCAGCAGCAGCGAACAGACCGAAAAGGCGGCGAAGCAGGTCTGGAGAATGCGCTGCCGCACAACGCGGTCGGCGGTGTGGCCGGCGATCAGAAACAGGAAGACTCCCGGCAGGAACTGGGCGAGTCCTACCAGGCCGAGGTCGAGCGGTCGATGCGTCAGACCGTAGACCTGCCAGGCGACCGCCACGGCCTGCATTTCCGACGACATCGCCGCCAGGAACCGGGCCGTCATGTAGTAGCGGAAGTTCGGGTAGCGGAATGCCACCCGGCCCGCGATGGAGGTGCTATCGCCGGTCAACCGCCTGGCCCTTTGTGACTGTCGCCATGACTCTTCATTGTACTGGTGGCAGGCGGGGTAGTCGGACAGCCCGAACAAATCCTGGACCATCACGCTGAACGGCTTCAGACACACGGTGAAATTCGGCCGTAAGGGACCCAACGGCCAGGCGTAAATGAAGGAGTTCGATGCCAAGATCGACGGCGAAGAGAAATCCGACTGGTGGAACAAGCGCTGGACCCCATTTCTGGAAGGGCCCGGCGGGGATTGTCTGTGCACCGATATGGACCCCGATGATGTGGCGTGGAGGGGCAGGTCATCGCATTCCTGCACGACGAAGGGGACCGCAAGGTGCGCGAATACAGACCGGAGGCGCTGCTGCGGAAGTTCGTGGGCGATCTGGGCAACGACGACTACTACATGGTGACGGGGAGGGGCAGCCTGAGCATCAGGTACTGACCCGCGACGGAGGCTTAAGTATGTAATGATTGCGCAAGCCTCTCAAGCCGTCGGCGGTGGTCAATCATTTGTATCTGCCGCGCGATCCGATTCAGACGTTTCTGAATGCTTATACCCTCTGCGAAGCCCACAGGAGCAGAATCCACAATCTCCTGCAAGGAGATAACGAACAAGACGACTACGGACGCAGAGCGAATGAACTGCGGACGATGTTGGCTTCCGGGGCTACTCCGGCGCGGCTCCGAAGGAAACTGGTTCGGACTACGGACAATGAGATTCTGCTCAGTGCACTTGCTCTGTTGACGGCCCTGGCGCGGCACATTGCGCAGAGGCACGCCGCGGAGCTTTCCCGATACTCCCAGCCTTATCGGAGTTCCGCGGCGTTTGGCGACGTGCCCTACTGGCTCGCGTTAGACCGGCCTTGTCTGTTGGCAAAGTCGATTGCCAAGCGGCCTCGCAAGCTGGATGAACTCCATGACCGGATCGGACGCTATCACGAGCCCCTGGTGGTTACGGCCGGGCAACACCAGGAATGGAGACTGACGCGGATCAGCGTGGACAGGTCGCTGGAGAATCAGTTCGCGAGCCGCATCGATAGCGGCAAGTTCTTTGTAACAGTGAGCCCTTTGTCATATGAAGGTGTGATCCGTGGCGAGTCGCATCGACGGCATCCCCCACAGCCTCCCGATGCTTTTCACCTGACGGCGATCGAGCCGCTCGATGGACAGGCATCTGCTCTTCGGAAGGTCTTGGAGCGCGCCTATGCGGAGCGGGCCGCCATTCTGGTACTTCCGGAACTGCGAATGCCTCCTCCGCTGCTCGATGTTGCACGAGAGTTCCTTCGCCGGCAGACCCTGACCGGGGAACGTGGCTTGTTGATGGTCGCCGCGGGAAGTTGGCACGTGGAAGTGGACGGCCGATTCTATAACCGTTGCGTGGTGTTGAGCCATTTCGGCGAGGAGCTTTGGTGGCACGACAAGTTGCGGGAATTCGTGGTGACGGAAGCAAAAGTTGCGGCCGCGCCGGACCTTTTCGGTCGCATCGGGATCGGCAGTGGAGGTGGATCGGAAGCAATCCAGCGAGGACTCGCGATCGAGTTTTACGACTCTGTAATCGGCCGGGTTGCCGCAGCGATCTGCATCGGGTTCTTCTCTCCGGAGGTGGAACCGCTGCTGCAGGCGTCGGGCGCCAACGTGTTTCTGGTGCCGAAGATGACGCCATCAATGGGGGATATCGAGGATCGGTCGAAGGCCTTGGTCCGCACCCAACACGCGTTTACGTTTGCAGCGAATTGCGGTTGCGTGGGGGCGCGGGCGCCTTCTTTCTGCCGGTGGCCGGAGGCAGGTGAGTGGAATATCGGCCGGCTGGATGACGGCAAATTGGCGCTTTTATTAGACTTAAATAATCTTTCAGTTTCAATTGTTGATTGAAGTATAATTGAATTGATGAATCCCCATGAACTTGCCGGACTCGATTCCGCTGCGCTATCCGAAGTCCTGTGCTCTGCTCTGAACCGCCAAGATACTGATTCTGCGATGGATGCGTTCGCCCAGATCGAATCTCGGTTCCATCGGACCCGGCAGTTTTTGGACGACTTCCTGCCTCTGGGCGGGCGTCCGGAGGTGCGATCTCTCCACGTGAGCGATCTGCTGGCGCGGTGTGTGACCCGTCTGGAGCACCTGCTTGAGCTGGCCGGCGATTCTGCGAGGACCGTGACAGAGGACGCGATCTTACGCCAGATCGTCGAGTCCCGCGAGCGGGGCTTCGATTTTATCCTCACGCTGGCTAGCGCTCCGGAGCATGGGTTGACGGCGGGCGATCTCGCGGAGCGCCTGGGAATCACGCCTCAGAATCTCTCACCGTTGATCACCACGTTCCATGCTCAGGGCATCGTGAACCGCAGCAAGCAGGGCAAGAATGCGTTCCTGACACTGACGCCTGCCGGCCGCGCCCTGGTACCGGCTCCGGAACCGGCGCCAAAACAAGAGCCGGAGTTTATGTTCTTGCGACGGCCGATGAGCCTTGCAGATATGGTCCGCGCTGCATGATCTACTACGTCACTTTCTATTCGTACAAAGGCGGAGTGGGCCGCACGCTTTCGCTGATCAACACGGCGTACAGCTTGGTCACGCGGGGCAAGAAGGTACTCATTTGGGACCTCGATCTCGAGGCGCCCAGCCTGCTACAATTCCCGCAATTCAGCGGGGTGCGGAAGCACGTGGCGGGCGGCACGATCGATGTGCTCGTGGCGCCGGAGATGAATGTGGCGAAACAGGTGGCGAAGCTGATCGTGCCCGCCGATCGCGGCATCTGGCTCCTTCCCGCCGGGGCGGATGACCTGAAGTATCCGGAGCGGTATGCCGGCCTGCCGCTCGACCGGCTCTTCGGTCCGAATGCCGCCGAAGCTTCACGCCGTTTCGAGCAGATGAGACAGGGGATCGAGAACCTTCCTGAGAAGACGCGCCCGGACGTGGTGTTGATCGACTCGCGGACCGGCTTGACGGACCTCGGGGCCATTTGCACGGTGCAGCTTCCGCACACCGTCGTGCTGGTGTACACCATGAGCCACCAGGGCGCGTTCGGTGCGCAGCGCATGATTGGGAACATCCTGAGCGCAAGCAAGCGGCTGCGGCTTCCCGAGCAACAGGTCAAGATATTGCTGGTGGCGGGCTTTGTCCCGACCGATCAGGATACGGCTCTGGTGGAAGAACGTCGCGGGCAACTGCGCGAGATGGGCCTTTCGCCCGACTTCGAGATCCCGTTCCGCAGCGCGCTTCTGCTGCGGGAGGAAGTCGATGCAACCAGTGTCGAATTTGGGCGCCTCGCTGACCGGCTGCTGGAACTGGCGCCTGCCAAAGAGGAGCCGGTGCGGTTCAGCCTGGAGCGGTTTCCCGACTCGCGACAGGGGCGCGGGCGGAGCTTCGAAGACAAGGTCGCGACGGTGCTGCGGCTGATGGACCTGGAGGTCACGCAGAATACGCTGATTGCGGGCCGCCAGACCGACATCGTGGCGCACAGAAAGGGCGGCTTTGAGGAAGTCGATCTCGTAGTGGAGTGCAAGGACCACGAAAGGCTCACCGGGGTTGACGACCTGGACTCGCTCCATGCCCGTCTGGCGGCGTTACGGAAAGAGAAACCGTGGGCGAAAGGGCTGCTGGTCTCGACCAAAGGATTCACGGCCGAGGCCCGTGCGCACGCAAAGGATCTTCCCATGCTGCTGAATACCTATGACGAGTTGCTCGATCGGCTGATCAATCTCGGCCCTTACAACGGTACCCTGATTCACGATGTGGCCGGGCAACCGATCGAGCGCCTCTACGTGGAGCAGGACGTCTATCCCGAGGAGAAGCCGGAGCCGGTGGCGTTGTTCGAATACGTAGATCGTTGGCTGGCCGATCCGGAATCAACGTTCCTGACGATTCTCGGCGACTATGGCACGGGCAAGACGTGGTTCACGCGCATGCTGGCGTATCGGCAGGCACAGAGCGTGCGCGACGATGGCGGCAACCAAGGGCAGCCGGTGCGCATCGATCTGCGGACGGTCGCCAAAGCGATCGACCTGGAGAACATCCTGTTCTCGCACTTCCAGACGAGCACGGGCCGCGCCACCAATCCCAAAGCATTCCTGCACCTGCTCGAAGAGGGCCGGTTCCTTCTGATCTTCGACGGCTTTGATGAAATGGCCACGCAGGGCGACTGGAGCGTGACGCTGGAGAACTTCCGGCAACTGGCCCGCGCCGCCGCCGGACGGGCCAAGGTTCTGCTCACGTGCCGGACGCACTACTTTCGAGACCAGTCCTATGTGCAGGAACTGATCGCCGGCCGCCGGCCCGACCTCAGCGAGCGCGGGACGG
>Ga0116221_1003526_pt1 | contig 10067 bp, 5 predicted proteins | sample Sb_taG_5_FD_88965 | JGI IMG/M metagenome (GOLD analysis project Ga0116221, IMG submission 88965) | Peat soil microbial communities from Weissenstadt, Germany - Sb_50d_8_FC metaG | ecosystem: Environmental > Terrestrial > Soil > Wetlands > Peat | place: Germany: Weissenstadt | collected 2010-09-21
CCTGCTGGAACCGGGCGGCATCGGCCGCGTCGCGTTCACGTCCGCGGGCGAGATCATGATTTTGCCGGTCAACTACGCCATGACGGGAAAGAGCATCATCTTCCGCACCGCACCGGACACGCTGCTGGCCGTGTACGCCAACGCCAAGGTCAGCTTCGAAGCCGACCGCCTCGACGACGCGCGCCAGGAAGGCTGGAGCGTCCTCGTGCACGGTCACGCGCACAAGGTCACCGACGAGCGCGACGTGAAGCACCTCGAGGACGGAACGCGCCTCGAGCCGTGGGCCGCCGGCGCCCGTGACGTGTACGTGCGCATCGCGCCAACCCGGATCAGCGGGCGGCGCATCCTGCCGAACGCGGGCCCTGATCACATCGGCTGACCGTCTGCGGCCGCCTCCGTGTCCTTTGGGACCGAACGAGGCAGGGTTCCCCGCCCGGCGACCCTGCTCCCGTCTAGTTTGCGGACGCGCAGGGCCAGCTGCAGCTCGAACCGCAGATCCGGATCGCGCAGCTGGTCGCCGAACAGCTCCTGGATCTGCCGCAGCCGGTACCTGACGGTCTGCGGGTGGACGTGGATCTGCTGCGCCACCTCCGCGGCGTTCTCGCCGAGCTGCAGCCAGGCCAGCAGCGTCTCGGCGATCCGGTCCCGCTGGCCGGGCCGCAGCCGCGCCAGCGGCGCGAGGCGGCGCCTGCGCAGCGTCCTGGCCAGGTCCTCGTCGGCCAGGATGAGCAGGGTCGACAGGTGCTGGTCGCAGCGGACCGGCCCGCGCCCGGCCGGGATGACCCCGGCGCGGGCGAGCGCGAGCGCATCGGTGGCCCAGCGCAGTGACAGGGCGGCGCGGGAGAGCGGGACAGCCGGGCCGATCGCGGCGGACCAGCCGCGCAGCGCCCGGTCGATCACGGCCTGCCGCCCCGGGCCGTCCGGGTCCGGTACGAGCAGGCACGGGTCGGGGCGCGTCCAGTCGGCGAGCACGTCGGGCGGCAGGACGAGCGCGTCCTGCGGCCGCCACTCGCCCAGGGCCGCCACCGCGACCTGGGCGGGCAGCACCCAGCCGGCCGCGCGGGCGAGGCCGGCCAGGAGTTCGGGGCCGGGTGGCGGGTCGGACAAGATCATGCCGAGCAGCCGGCGCTGCCGCTCCCCCGCGGCCTGCACGCGGGCCTCGGCATACCCTTGAGCGCACGCGGCGGCCAGCTCGTCCAGGTAGGCGAAGATCGCCTCGCCGACGCGGCTCAGCTCCCGCAGGTCGAGCCCGGCGTCGGCCTGGCACAGCCAGCGCCAGGCGACACGGGCGCCGAGGCGCAGCGCGTCCTGCAGCGCGTCCAGGGTGCGTCCCTCGCGGGCCGCCGTGCCTCCGATGGCGCGGAACTCCGCCGTGATGGCCTGGGTCGACCGGCCCGGCTGCGCGAGGTGGGCGATGAACTGGGCGACGGCGCCGGTCACCGCGCCGGCTAGCCGCTGGGAGTAATCCGGGTGCTCCTGGCGCGCGTATTCCGGCACCCCGCGCCCGATGACCTCGATCATCTCCGGGACGGCGGCGCTGAGCCTGGCCCGGACCACGGCCGCGGTCTCCGGAGCAAGCGGCGGCTGGCCGCGGGAGGCCTCCGCGAGCTGTCGCATCCTCTCACCGCCCGGACGCACGTTCCGCCCCCCGCGATACAGCCAGTCAATACGTTACCAGCAAGTAACTTCCGGCGTCACGCATGTGACGCCGGAAGTTGGCTGGAGCGGGGGGTGTCTTTGTCGGCAATTGACAATCCGGCTTCGTGAATCGTTGCGACGGTGCATAGGAACCGGCTGCGGCGCGACGTGTACTCCGAGCATGCCCCGTATCTCCGCCCTCAGGCGGCTCACCGCCGCGCCGCTCGCCGCAGTGCTCCTCACGGGTGCCGCATTGTTCGCGGCTCCGCTGGCCGCCCAGGCCCAGACGCTCCCGGTCAACTACGACTTCGCGGCGGGCGCCCTGGCCGGCTTCAGCTCGCCGCAGACGCCGCCGCCGGGCGCGGACGTCGGCTGCAAGCCGACGTCCGCGCACCCGGACCCGGTCATCCTGGTGCACGGGACGCTCGCGAATCAGGACGACAACTGGCAGGCGGCCTCGCCGCTGCTGGCCAACCACGGCTACTGCGTCTTCACCTTCAACTACGGCGGGACCTCGCCGACCGCGGACTTCCAGGGAACGGGAGACATCGCCGCCTCGGCGGGCCAGCTGGCCTCGTTCGTGACCCAGGTGCTCGCGGCGACCGGCGCGGCAAAGGTCGACCTGGTCGGTCATTCCCAGGGCGGCATGATGCCGCGGTACTACCTGAAGTTCCTCGGCGGCGCCAGGTACGTGGATCAGCTCATCGCGCTCGCCCCCAGCAACCACGGCACCACCCTGGACGGGCTGACCGCCCTGGTCCAGGCTCTCGGCGCGGCCGGCCTGGTGAACAGCGCGCTGAATCCGCTGTGTACGGCGTGCGTCGAGCAGGAGGCGGGCTCGCCGTTCCTGACCAGCCTGAACGCGGGCGGCGACACCGTCCCCGGGGTGACCTACACGGTCATCGAGTCCAGGGACGACGAGGTCGTCACCCCGTATACCTCGGCCTTCCTGTCCGGCCCCGGCGTCACCAACATCACGCTGCAGAACCAGTGCCCGCTCGACCTGAGCGACCACCTGGAGATAGCGGCGGATCCGGTCGCGCTGGCCGACGTGCTGAACGCGCTCGACCCGGCCCACCCGGTACACGTCCCGTGCCTGGTGGTGCTGCCGATAACAGGCCCGGTAGGCCCGGTGCCTTCGTTCTAGAGGCGGCTGTGAACCGGTATCCGGCGACGTTCGTGTCCTAGGTCATACGCGTCCGCTCGGCGGGCGCGGCGACCTGGCCTGGGGGCGATGGGGTGAGCGACCGGGATGCGGTGGCACTGCGGGTTCAGCTCCTCGGCCCGGTGCGGGCCTGGCGGGGCGATGAGGAACTCGAGCTTGGCGGGCCGCGGCGGCGGGCAGTGTTCGGGATGCTGGCGATGCACGCTCACCGGACCGTACCCCGGCATGAGCTCATCGAGGGGATATGGGACGGTGATCCGCCGGCCAGCGCGGTGAACAGCGTGCAGGTCTACGTGTCCGGATTGCGTCGCGCGCTGGAACCGCAGCGCACTCGCCGGGCGCCCGGTCAGGTCCTGCCGGCCAGCGGGGCCGGGTACCTGCTGCGGCTTGAACCAGGCAAGCGGGACACGGAAGTACTGGATCACCACCTGAAGGACGCTCGCCGGCTAACGGCGGCTCGAGAGCTGGCCGCCGCCGCCCGGGCGCTGGAGGCGGCTCTGGGACTATGGCAGGGTGCCTCGCTGGCCGGGATCGCCGGCCCGTGGGCCGACATCGAGCGGGCCCGGCTGGACGAGCTGCGGCAGGCCGCGACCGAGGAACGCATCGACGTCCTGCTCGCGCTGGGCGGCCACCATCAGGCACTGGCCGAGCTGGCCGCGCTGGTCCGCGAGCACCCGCTGCGAGAGCGGTTCCGGGCCCAGATGATGCTGGCGCTGTACCGATGCGGCCGGCCCGCCGACGCGCTGGCCGCGTTCGCGGACACCCGCGGCGTGCTGACCGGGCAACTCGGCATCGGCCCAAGCCCGGAGCTACGGCGACTGCACCAGCAGGTGCTCGCCACCGACCCTGCCCTGGACCCGCCGCCCGAGCGCAGCGGCCTGGCCGGGCCCGGGGCCGCCCCTCCTCGCCCGCCCGCGCAGGTTCCGCGGGAGCTGCCCGGGGACGTGACCACGTTCATCGGCCGGGCAGCGGAACTGGCCGAGCTCGACCGGCTGCTGGCCGCCGACGGTGAACGAGGCCGGGAGGCCCTGGTCAGCGCGGACCCGGCCGCAGTGGTGATATCCGCCGTGGCCGGAAGCGCCGGAGTCGGCAAGACCGCGCTGGCGGTGCACTGGGGGCACCGGGTCCGGGACGCGTTCCCTGGCGGGCAGCTCTACGTCAACCTGCGGGGCTATGACCCCGGCGAGCCGGTGACCGCGGCTGACGCACTGGCCAGGTTCCTGCGGTCGCTCGGCATGGCCGAGGCGGATATCCCGGCAGGCGTTGACGAGCGCGCCGCCTGTTACCGCGGCGTGCTGGCCGGACGGCGGATGCTGATAGTGCTCGATAACGCCGCCACCGTCGAGCAGGTCCGTGCGCTGCTGCCGGGCACGCCGTCCTGCGTGGTGGTGGTGACCAGCCGCGACTCCCTCACCGGGCTGCTGGCCCGGCGGCTGGACCTGGACCTGCTGCCCGCGGCCGACGCCGTGACGCTGCTGCGGGAGCTGGTCGGCGCGCGGGTGGACGCGGCTCCCGCGGCAGCGGCCATGCTGGCGGAACAGTGTGCGCGGCTGCCGCTCGCCCTGCGGGTGGCCGCCGAACTCGCCGCCGCCCGCCCGGCCCTGAGTCTGGGCGAGCTGGTCAGCGAGCTGGCCGACGAGAAGCGGCGGCTTGACCTGCTCGAAGCCGACGGCGATCTCCGCACCGCGGTGCGTACCGTGTTCTCCTGGTCGTACCGGCACCTGCCCGCGGCTGCCGCGCGGGCGTTCCGGCTGATCGGCCTGCATCCAGGCCCCGACCTGGACGCGCTCGCCGCGGCCGCGCTGACGGGCAGCACCGCGGACAAGGCCGAAGGCCTTCTCCGCCTGCTCGCTCGCGGCCACCTCGTCCAGCCAGCCGGACCCGGCCGCTTCGGCATGCATGACCTGCTCCGCGCCTACGCCAGACAGCTGGCCGACCCGGGGCCCGAGGCCGCGCTGACCCGCCTGTTCGACTACTACCTGGCCGCCGCGGCCGCGGCGATGGACACCGTGGTCCCCGCGGAACGGGACTGCCGGCCTCACATCCCCCCGCCCGCGACACCACTCCCGCCGGTGGCCGACCCGGCCGCCGCCCGCGCCTGGCTGGATGCCGAACGTGCCGTCCTGGTCAGAGCGGCCGAGTACACCGCGACCCATGGCTGGCCTGGCCATACGACCCGGCTGTCAGCCATCCTGTGGCGCTACCTCGGGACCGGCCATTACACCGACGCCGTCACGATCCACACCCACGCCCGCCACGCCGCCCGCCAGGCCGGCGACCGAGCCGCCGAGGCTTACGCGCTGAACTACCTCGGCATCGCCGGCTACCGGCTGGGCCGGTACCCGCAGGCCACCGGATACCTGACGCAGGCCCTGGCGGTGTTCCGCGAGACCGGCGAGCGGCTGGGCGAAGGGCTCGTGCTGACCAACCTCGCCTCGGCCGACTGCAGGCAAGGCCGTTACCGGCAGGCCGCCGACCAGGGACGGCAAGCCCTGGCCTTGTTCCGCGAGATCGGTGACCGGCTCGGTGAGGCCCATGCGCTGAACGGCATCGGCCTGGTCGAGTGGCGGCAGGGCCGCTACCCCCAGGCGTCAGGCCATTTCCGGCGGGCCATGGTCCTGTTCCGTGCCGCGGGTGACCGCTCCAACGAAGCCCACGCCCTGGGCAACCTCGGCATGGTCGACGGGCGGCTGGGACGCTACCCGCAGGCCACGTACTGCCTGAGGCAGGCCCTGTCGCTGTTCCGCGAGACCGGCTACCGGACCGGCGAGGCCACGACACTGACCGACCTCGGTTCGGTGGCCTGCCGGCAGGGCCATTATCACGAGGCCGGCCGCTACCACGAGCAGGCGCTGACCCTGTTCCGCGAGATCGGCGAGCGGGCAGGTGAGGCCGAGGCGCTCAACGGCCTCGGTGATGCCCTGCTCGCGACCGGCCAGGCGGCGCAGGCCCGCGCGCATTACGCCGCCGCCCTCGTGCTGGCCAGCCAGATCGGCGACAAGCACGAGCAAGCCCGCGCACGTGCGGGGCTCGACAGCCGGGCCCACGGCGCTGACTCGCAGGTCAGTCCCGCGATGGCGGAGCGCGCCATTCCCCGGCTCCCCCGGCGGCGCCGGGGAACGGTGCGCTACGCGACGCCGCCGGGCTAGCCGACGGTGGTCTCGACGAGCGTCGCGGTCGCGGGGGTACCGCCCGTGGAGAAGCCGACCGCTGTTTCCGGTCCGCGGCGTGGTTAGCGGACTTGCGGGGGGACGGTTGCCTCTTCTGGTTCGGGGACCTTGGGTTCGGGCGGTGGCCCGGCGAGCCACTTCGATAGTACGAACGACACCACCACCGCCACGATTACCAGCGGCATTGTCTTGATGCCATCGGTGCCGAGGAAGAGGGTGGTGAGCAGGACCGCGGTCATCGGGAGCAGCAGCATTCCCGCGGTCATCGCGCCGATCCCGATCGCGGCGCCCGCGATCATCGGCAGGCCTGGCAGGTGTGACAGCGCGATCCCGCCCGCTGCGCCGATGAACATGCCGGGGAAGGTGGGGCCGCCGCGGAAGCTGCTCAGCGAGATGGAGTACGCGAGCCCCTTGCACACGATCAGCAGCACCAGCGCTCCGGCGGTGTAGCTTGCGGCGTGTTCGAGTAGCGGCGTCAGTGCCGTCTGGCCGGAGAACAGCACGTCAGATGACGGTTTCCCGGTTGCCTCGCCGAACGCGATCGCCAGCCCGGCGATGGCCAGGCCCGCTAGCGGGGTGAGCAGCAGCAGCCGCCGCTCTACGTGCGGGCGCAGGAACAGGGCCAGCCACTTGATCCCGAAGCTGACCACTGCCGCTGCCAGCCCGATGGCCAGCGCCCAGCCGAACTGGGCCAGATCCAGGTGGGCAGCCGGGGGGAGGTTCGGTACCGTCAGGGAGAATGTTCCGTATCCGGTCCACGCGTTCAGGCCGAGGAAGATCAGCGTCCCGAGCCCGGCTCCGAGCAGCCCGGGGATCAGCACGATGGTGGCCATGGGCCCGCCCAGTCCGGAGGCCTCCAGCAGCAAGAACGCCCCGGCCAGCGGGTTCCCGAGCAGCGTGCTGATCCCCGCGAAGCTCCCGGCCGCTGCGATGACCGCGTAGGTGCTGGCGGGCATGTCGCGCCTGGCCAGCTTGACCACCAGGACCGCCAGCCCGCCGCCCAGCGCGATCGCCGGGGCCTCCGGCCCGACCACGGCCCCCAGGCCCAGGCTCGCCACCGCCGCCACCAAGATGCCGGGCAGCTCGGCGGGCAGCGCCACGCCGCCTGCCTTAAAGCCGTCAGCGGGCGAGTGACCTCCCCGGCCGGGCAGGTACCTGATGACCGCCCCGACAATCGCCCCGGCCACCGCCAGCGGCAGCAGCGGCCACCAGGGTGGCTCGCCGTGGAAGCCCAGATCCTTGGGCAGGTCGGTGAACACCCACGTCTGGATGTCGGCGATCAGCTTGAGCAGCCAGTAGATCAAGAACGAGATCACAATGCCCAGGACCGCCGCCAGGATCAGCAAGGCCAGATATTTTTTGGTCCGCAAGACAGCGAAAGGATCTTTTGGCGTGGTCACCGACATCGCCTCCCCATCGGCGGCGGCCAGCCAGGCCCTGGCCGCCTCCTTTACATTGCCGCAGCGTCCCGGCAGGCAGGCATCACCCAGCGGGGATGATTCCGGACGCGCCGGACGGCGGCGAGCTGGACAGCCACAGCAGCAAGGCAAGACGGCGGCACCTGCGGTGCCGAACTTGGCGCTCCACTTGGTGAGGTGATCGAGTGCCGTGACCATGTGGTGGCAGCTGGATCCGGCATATCCCTAGGCGGCTAGGGCTGCCGGGCCGGGGGCGGGGCGATGAGGTCTTCTACCGGCTTGACGCCGGCGGTGCCGTTCTTGAGCCGCCACACCAGGCCGCCGAAGTACCACAGCGCGGCCAGGGCCAGGCCGTAGCCCAGCACCTTGTCGGCGCCGTGGAACGGTGCGGGGAGCGACAGGACCAGCATGATCAGGACGGTGTAGGCGAGCACGAAGCCGATGACCGGCCACGCCCACCGGCCGAGGTTGAACGCGCCGGGGATGCTGTCCGTGGTGCGCCGCTTGATCGCGTAGGCCAGGGTAATCAGGAAATAGATGATGTACGGGATGATCGCGGTCGCGCCGACGAGCGTGCCGAACGCGCTGGTCTGGAAGTACCCGTAGATCATCACGCCCACGTCGATCACGGCCAGCACCAGCAGCGCGATGATCGGGGTCTGGCTGCGCGGGTTGATCTTCCGCAGGACGCCGGAGAACGGCAACATGTTGTCTCGCGACAGCGAGTAGACCAGCCGGGCCTGGGCGCCTGAGCCGACAACCAGGATCGCGAACATCGAGAAGACCACGAACGCCACGAACACCTTCACCAGCCAGGACGGCAGCCAGTAGCCCGCGATGGCCAGCAGCGGCAGCGGGGCCGACTCGACCGTCTTGAGGTCGGGGATGGCGACAGTGAAACCGATCAGCGCGATCATGCCCAAGACCGCCGAGCTGCCCACCGCCCACAGGACGCCGCGCGGCACGCTGAACCGGGGGTTCACCGCGTCCTCCGACATGTCAGCGGCGAGCTCGAACCCGACGAGGGTGAACGCGCCGAGCAGCCCGGCCAGCGCGAAGGCGTACCACGTCGGGTTATGGAAGACGGACGTCGTGTTGGTGAGGATGCCGACGCCATACTTGGTGGGCTTGGCGTGCACGCCCCACAGGATGAAGAGCAGCACGCCGAACACCACTGTCCCGATGATCTCGGTGAACACCGCGACGTTGTTGACTCGCGCCACCACCTGAATGCTGATGATGTTGATCACTACGGGCAGCAGCATCAAGATGATCGCTACCGAGAGCACCAGGTGCGGGCTCGGCGCGTTGACGTTGAACTCGCTGAGCAGCAGCGGGGCCGCGACCCCGAGCATGATCGCGCCGCCGCCGACGGCCATGTACAGCAGCCCGGCGAAGCCGACGAACCAGCCGTAGGTGGGGTTCACCAGCCGGGCGCTCCACTGGTAGGCGTAGCCGGCCAGCGGGATGCGGGTGCCCAGTTCGGCCACGACCAGGGCGATCATCATGTTGCCGACCCCGACGATCGGCCAGGTCCAGATCGAGGCCGGCCCCCAGTAGGACAGGCCGAACCCGTAGTTCAGGAAGATGCCGGTGGTGATGGAGATGATCGAGAACGCGATCGCGAACATGGAGAAGAACCGAAGCGACCGTCTGAGCTCCGGCTTGTAGCCAGCCCGCTCGAGGACCGCCTCTGGTGAGTCCGCCGCCAGACCCGCCGGGGCGGTGGCGGGTGCGGGCCGGTTGGGTTCGGCTGCTGTACTGGACATGCTGGTCCTCCTGCTGAGGGTAATTCGGCGGGCATTACTGGCCGATGTGCTTGCGGACAGCGGCGAACGCCTGGTCGGTCGCCTCCAGCACCATGGCGACGTCGTCGCCGGTCATGGCGGCGGACACGAACCAGTTGTGCCGGGGATGCAGGTAGGCGCCGCCGCGCAGGGCCTGCGCCGCGAACACGCCGGCCAGCTCGTGGTCCTGGTCCCCGGCGAAGGTGAGATACGGCATCGCCGGCGGCCCGGTATAGCGGACGGCCAGATCCCACGACCGCGCCTGGGCCAGGATCCCGTCGCGCAGCGCGGAGCCCGTTCGGTGCATCGCCTCGATCGCCCCTTCCTCCCGCAGCGCGCCGATGGTGGCGATGGCGGCCGCCATGGGCACGGCGGAGAACCAGAACGAGCCCGTGACGAACACCTCCTGGGCCCCGCCGCGGAAGGCGTCGCTGCCCAGCACCGCGGCGAGGGCCCGGCCGTTCGCGATCGCCTTGCTCCAGGCCGACAGGTCGGGGTCCACGCCGACCGGCTCCCAGCTGGACCCCAGGTGCAGCCGGAACCCGCACCGCACGTCATCCAGGATCAGCGCGGCCCCGGTGGCGTCGCACAGCGCCCGCAGGCCGCGGGCGAACGCGGGATCGACCAGTTCGGAGTCGTATCCCGCGTCGTGCTTGAACGGGCTGACCAGGATGGCCGCCAGGTCGTCGCCGGCCTCGGCGCCGACCCGCCGCACGCTGGCGAGGTCGTTGAAGGTGTAGTAGCCCAGGTGTGCCCGGTCCTCCGGCGTCGTGCCGGCCAGCCGTGGCGTGCACCACGGCGCGGCGCCGTGGTAGGCGCCGGCGGCGACCAGGATCTGCCGCCGCCCGGTCTGCGCCCGGGCGATCGTGCAGCACATGGTGGTGGCGTC
>Ga0116221_1003528_pt1 | contig 10065 bp, 7 predicted proteins | sample Sb_taG_5_FD_88965 | JGI IMG/M metagenome (GOLD analysis project Ga0116221, IMG submission 88965) | Peat soil microbial communities from Weissenstadt, Germany - Sb_50d_8_FC metaG | ecosystem: Environmental > Terrestrial > Soil > Wetlands > Peat | place: Germany: Weissenstadt | collected 2010-09-21
AACGAGCAAACGGCGGCATGAAGGCCGCGGCTATGAAGGCCTTAAACTCAGAAACATCTCGATAAATAGCGGCAACGGTTGCCGCTCTACCATCACCGAGTAATAGGGAGCCGTTCAACTTGGTTTGTAGGGATAAGGCTACTTGCGTCTACAGCGGACAGCTACGAGACTGGGTTCGCTATTCGGTGCGGCTGAGCCAGGCGGCAAGTCGATCGCTCATCTTGCGCGGAGCGACAGCGGCCTTTCCAATGCAGATCGCTGGGAACGGATCCATTATGACTTGTTCACACCGCTCCGGACCGTTCAAACGGATGTAGACCGTTTGGGGCGGCTGCTTCGAGTGTCGCTTTACCTTTGCGGCGAGCAGAAGAGCGCCAACAGTATGACCTGCTTGACCTACGATGACATCTCCCCATTCTATGGGGCTTTCCCTATCGGGGATTTCGCGCAGTGCTAGGTCGCGAAGAACAAGGTGGCAGAAGTCGCTTAAGTCAATCGCATACCAGATAGGCTGCCCAACATCAGGCCTTATCATCCATGCGGACTTGCCTTCCAAGAAGACAATCCCTTTCCATGCATCAGTCTTGGAACCAATGCGCAGAGCAAGCACCTGCTCGCCGCCATCGGCAATTTGCAGCAGGCTGCCAGCCCCAGCCTCACTGATGGGAATAACTTTGTTTTCGAGCCTTGAGAGTGGAATTCGGTTGATGTTGATGGGCATGATCGAAACGTCCGTTTGCGCGATTTGCCCGGGATGCCCGGGATGAAATGCGAATTTCCCCTAAAGGGCGGCGCGCCGGTTGCGGAGTCGCCCAGCAGTACATCTAGCCTGGAGCCATGCGATGCCGCCGCTCACGTGTCGTCAGTTGAGGCGGTGGGAGTGGGCGTTGGTCGCGAACCTTCCCGCTGGCCACGGCCGGCAGCCAATCTACCGAGTAACGTTACGCGGGTTTCCACCAGCCCCTCGCTCGTAACGGCGTAGAAAATCGGTAATGCCAAAAAACACATCAGTGCGAGCGTGGGTGAAAGGGCCCAGCCTGTGATGCCACCCAAAATGTACAGCGCCACGCCAAACAGCGCTCGGTGCCTTTCTTGAGGGAAAAAAGTCCGCTCGACATGCGCCTCGAGAAGGTGCGGATTTATGCTGAGAACATGGAACAAGAGCAACCATGAAAAGCACATCAGACATCCAATCGCTGCGTAGAGCACAACTGCCACGGTTGCGTCGACCGGACTTCCGTGTTGTAGCGCCGTAGACAAAACCGCGGTAGGAAATGGGATGAGTGCAGTGGTCAGCAGCAGCAACAGATTTGCCAGGTGCAGGCTGCGGCTGCAGTAGCGAACGCGCGAAAAAACGGCGCGATGATTGAGCCAAATAATGCCGACGTAAAAGAATGACGCAAGGAATGCGATGTAATTCGGCCATTGCGCCTGCAGCTTTTCCAGCAGATGGCCGGATACATACTCCGGACGCACGATATCGATCACCAAGAGAGTGATTGTTATCGCAAGGACGCCGTCGCTGAACGCCTCGAGCCTATCGGTATCCGATAACCGTATGTCGGAGAAGGAGAGATTCTGATCCGAACCGGTATTGCAATCTCCGCCTTGCGATATCCCCTCCATCATGTGCCGCTCCAGGACTGCTCAAATGCATGATACATTTTGTCCGACATTCTCCAGATGGCCACCGGTTCAAGCCCAACTTGCGACTTTTTGGGGTTCTTCGCAAGCCCGGACCGCCGCCGACACGTTCGCGAACAGTGTCGGGACGTACCGAAGTCAAGCCGAACGCTGAAATTGCCGAATTTTCTGTCATCGAGACGCACGTCTCCCGTGGTTGTTCATGGAACGCGTGACAAATCGAACTCGTTACGCTGTTGACGTGACCGGCGGTGGCCGCAGTTCCGCGATCAGCCGCAGGATGTCGGCGAAGAGGTTTCTCGGAATCGCGACCTCGGCCATCTGGAAGGCGACGTAGCGGCCGTGACTGACGACCTTGGCGCCGATCTTATGAGCTTCTCCTTGAGCGTCGTCAGCGACCAATCCTTTATCGGTTCGGGCGTCGCCAGCGTGCGCAGAAAATTGCCGAGATTGTACGCGCGCGCGTGAAGTTGGAGACGGACGGCGTTCGCGGCGAATGAGTGGCATGAAAGACGCGTCCATTTGATCGCGCCCTTGCCTTCCTTGATCCACTGTTCGCACGTCCCGCGCTTGTTGTAGAAGGCGACGACGTTTTCAGCGCGGCGCGCCATGTTGGTCACGATGAAGCCGACGCGCGGATAGAGTTCGCCGGCATGCCATTCGACCTTGGCGACGACACGGCGCGGCTTCGTCCAGCTTCCGGCTTGATAGGTGAAGTTTGCATAGGAACGCCGCACTTCGTTCGGCGGACGCCCGATCGGCCGCGTCAGCAGATAGCCGATCCTGCTCTGCAAGACTTGGTTGGCAGGTAACCGGATCGCGTATTTGATCCGCTCCGCCTCCAGGAATTCGTAGACTTCTGGCATTGCAAAGGCCGCGTCCGCCCGGAAATAGATGCGCGAGACCTTGCCCTGGTAGCGTGCAACGACAGGCTTGAGGATGCCGTCCCAGCCATGGGCACTGTGCACGTTGCCAGGGCGCAGCGCGCTGCGTTCCAGATCACCGAACTGATTGAACACGAACAGCGGATGATAACAGCGGGATTATCGGCTCTGACGGAGGAATGAAGATCCGCCACGTTAACGCCGTGAGCTTTGGCCCAGTTAAGCCTGCATTCCCCGGATGAGGCGAAGCTTGAGGATGCGGTTGCGGCCTATCGCGCGGCGCTGGAGGAATTCACCGCGGAAGGAGATCCACATGACCGCGAAATGGCGCAGGATGGACTCACTAGTGCGTCCGCATCGTTGCAGCGTCGCCGTGCACAGTAGCGGGCGGTGCAAAACCAAGAAATTTGCACCGCTATGGATGGTTATCGACGGACGGCCACAGCATTGACGCGTAAGGGGGAGGTAGCTACGCGGGGGACGAAGACGAGACAGTTTCTTAAGACGGCGGCAAGCGGTGCGAACCGCGCGAAGTACATCGCGTCATCCGCGCCGGGCTTGGGCCCTTCCATCCGATCATTTTCTTGAAGCCGGGACTGTGTCGCCGACGGCGACGTGATGCATTTCCGGCCTCCGGCGTCCGACGTAGCTTTCATCGCCCCTCTGCTCGCGCGCGGATGGCGGCGAGATGCTCATTGTTCTGGAACAGAATCATCACGATCTCGGTCACGATGCGCGCCGCCATGAGGCCGACGGCCGTACCAATGATCGCGCAGAGCAGCCAGGCGAGGCCGGGCAAAAAGGAATAGGCCATCGCCTCGAGGGCGGCCAAGACGTTGATGAGGCCGAAAACGGCGATCAAGGCCGCTTGCAGCAGAAAGAAGACGCGGATGATCGATGGCGTGAGATAGCGGTCGAACGTCAGGAAATCTTGAATGCTCGGCATCATCCCCTCGGCTGTTTCAAGTTGATGTTTTGACTTAGTCGCGGTTCCGATATTCTAGATTATAGCCGGGCGTGCGAATAGCCCGTGCAAGAGGCGCGAGGGGCCCATGGGCAGAGGGCGGGCATGGGTCTTCGCGATGCTCGGGGTCGCGGCGCTCGCGACGCAGGCGGCGGCCGGCCCCAACTGGCCGGATACGTTCGTGAGCCGGCTCGAAGCGCTCGCGCTTATGGAGACGCTGAATGCGAGCCTGCTCGCGAGCAACAGCGCCACGGACACTCTTCAAGATTGGTGCGCGGGCCATCACATGACCGCGGATGCGACGATCCATGCGCATCTGCTGCGCGACGTGCAAAAGCCGATTTCCGCCGCTGACCGCCAGCGGCTCGAGATCGGCGCTCACGAGCCGGTGATCTATCGCCGCGTCGAACTCGCCTGCGGCGATCACATATTGTCGCGCGCCGACAATTGGTATGTGCCGGCCCGCCTCACGCCGGCCATCGACAGAGCTCTTGAGACGAGCGACATTCCTTTCGGCCGCGCGGTGAAAAGTCTGCGGCCGCGTCGGCAGACTTTCGCAGTCTTGATCTTATGGCGTCCGCTGGCCGAGGGATGGGAGATGGCGCCGCCGGCCGATCATCCAGATTCCAAACTTGTTGTTCCGCCGGTGCTCTTCGAACACCGCGCAGTGGTCTACGCCTATGGCAAGCCCATCTCCGAGGTCGATGAAAGCTACACAAGCGACATCCTCAACTTTCGCACCGGCCAGTGAGGAAAGCGAGGCGCGAGCCGCGCTTCGGCTCGCCGCGAGATCGAATTGGCTCCCCAGGTTAGATCGCGAGCTTGGGCGCGCTGAGCCCGGCTCCCCGTTTTGGCTTGGCTTCAGCCACGCTCGCGATCTATGCTCTTGGTCTGGCCACAGAGGCAAATATGGCCAAGAAGACATTTCGACTGTTTGTTTCCTCTCCCGGCGACGTGGAGGCCGAGCGCCGCCGTGTCGATACCGTTGCGCAGCGGCTCAACGCCGAGTTCGAAGAGGTCGCGTCATTCGAGGTGATCCGCTGGGAGACCTCCTATTATTCGGCGCACGACACGTTCCAGAAGCAGATCCCGGAGGCCGCCGCCTGCGACCTCGTCGTAGCGATCTTTCGTGCCAGGCTCGGCACGCAATTGCCGGCGGACTTTCACAAAGATCCTTCCGGACAAGTCTATCCGAGCGGCAGCGCCTATGAGGTCTTGAGCGCGATCGAGGCGCGCAAAAGCGGCGGGGATTTGCCCGACGTCTATGTCTTTCGTTATCCAAAACCTCCCTTCGTCGAGCTCGACGATCCGGCAGAGCTGCAAGTCAAGGACCAGTGGGAGCATCTCAAAGCGTTCTTCGATCTCTGGTTCAGGACGCCGAGCGGCCAGTTCATTGCCGCGTTCCAAGAATTCACCTCGACGGACGATTTCGAGAGCAAGCTCGAAGATTGCCTGCGCCAATGGCTGCTGCGGCGTGGGGTCATCGCCACGGGGCCGGTCTGGGATCGGCTCGTCAAGGGCTCGCCGTTCCGGGGTCTCGAACCCTTCGATGCGCGGTATGGCGAGGTGTTCTTCGGTCGCTCCGGCGCGATTGAAAAGGGCGCGAAGCTGCTTGGCGAGGCGGCCAAGCCCGAGGCGCGCCTGCTGCCCTTCCTGCTTCTGATCGGGGCGAGCGGCAGCGGCAAATCCTCGCTGCTTCGCGCCGGGTTGATCCCGCGCCTCGTGCGGCCGGGGACGATCCTCGACATAGATTTATGGCGGCAGGCGCTCATCGTGCCGAGCGCCGAGCCCTTGCTGGCACTCGCCGAGGCTTTGTTTCGCGAAGACGCGTTGGGGCCGGAGCTGCGCCAGGGTGATTTTCCAACCAAGGAGCTGCTCGCCAGGCAATTGGCGGGCGATCCGGACGTTGCCATAGCGCCGGTTCGCGCGGCGCTGAAAAAGGCCGCCGCACAGCGCGCCATGGATCTCAAACAGGACGAACCGCGTCCGGCGCGCCTGGCGCTCGCCCTCGATCAGGTCGAGCGTTTGTTCACCGAGGCCGAGCCGGAGGCGGTCGAGGTTTTCGCTCAAGTCATCAGAGCGCTCGTCACGCACGGGCTTGCCTATGTGGTTGCGGCACTCAGAAGCGATGCCTATGGGCGTTTCCAGAGAATTCCCAGCTTCCTCGCCTTGAAGGAGCAAGGCGCGCAGCTCGATCTTCTGCCGCCTTCCGAGAGCGATCTCGAAGAGATCGTGACGCAACCCGTCGCCATTTGTCATCCGCCGCTTGCCTTCGAGGTCAAGGACGGACGCTCACTGGCCCAGGTCCTGGTCAGCGACGCCGAGGGGGGCGACGTGCTCGCCCTCCTGCAAATGACTCTGCAGCGTCTGTTCGACGCCGAAGCCGGACGCGGCGACGGCCTCTTGCGCTTTTCCGATTATCCGGGGCTCGCGGCCGCCGTGACGCAAACGGCGGAAGCGGCGGTGGCAAGGCTCGATGAGCAGGCGCGTGCCGCCGTGCCGGCCCTGTTGACGGCGCTCGTGCGCGATGTTGCGCCCGATCCGATCCTCGGCACGCCGATGCCCGTCGTGCAGCCGCTCGATCGGGCCGCATTCGAGAAGCAGTCTGCGCCGCGCGCGGCGCTCGTCGATGCCTTCGTCGCGGCGCGCCTGTTGACGCAGGAGGCGACGGGACCGTCGGTTCAAGTACGGCCCGTCCATGACTCCTTGCTGCGCATCTGGCCGCAGGCCGTGACGATCATTTCCGAGAATGCCGCGTTGATCCGCGTGCGCCACACGCTCGAGCCGATCGTGCGCGAATGGGCGGAGGCGAAGCCCGCCGAGAAGGCGCGCCATCTCGAAATTTCGCCGGCCCTGCTCGATGGCGCGCAAGCCATGGTCGCGCGGTTTGGCGAGGATCTGCCGGCCGACATGCGCGACTTCGTCTCGGGCGCCGTGGCGGCGGATAAGGCGCGACGCGCGATGGAAAGGCGGCGCCACCAGCGGGTGCTCTTCGGCACCATGGCGGCGGCAGTGATCTTCGCGGTGCTGGGCGGCGTGGCCTTCTGGCTGCTCAACATCGCCCAGCATCAGAAACCGCGCGCCGAGAGGGATCTCGCCGTAGCCAAACAAATGATCAACGGCCTGAAAGAGACTGCGCAGGGGTTAGCCAGCATAACCGGCGTGCCGGCCGCAATGGTTCGTCAGCTGCGCGAGACGGCCAATGTGGCAACCGAGACTCTCGCGGCGAACGAGCCGGGGGACAAGGACCTGCAGCGCATCCGCGTGGCGATCCACGAGAGTATCACTGTGAAGATCGTGTCCGGGGGGCAGCCGGCGAGCGAGCCGAGCGCGGGCGACATGGATGCTCTGCGCAATCGCGCCGAGACGGATGCTGCCGAATTCGACAAATTGAAGTCGCTTGCCGCTGGCGGCCAATCCATCGCCGAGTTTTCGTACGCAACGCTCTATGATCCCGAGTTCAAGCTGAGCAAACTTGTTTCGCCCGACGCCAACCTCGCGCTGTCGTGGTATATGAAAGCTGCCCAGCAAGGCCATAGCGTCGCGCAATACAACGTCGCTCGGATGTATCAGGAGGGCAAGTTCGGAATTGTCCAGAACTTCGCGACGGCGGTCGTCTGGTATCAAAAATCGGCGGCGGGGGGATTCATGTATGCGCAGAAGAACCTCGCCATTATGTATCGCGACGGAACCGGCGTAGCCGCGGACAGGGCGCATGCCGTGCGCCTCTTCCAAGCGGCAGCCAATCAAGGCGAGTCCTATTCCGAAACCGAAGTCGGTTTCGCTTATGAGAGCGGCAGCGGCGGTCTTACCGCCGATCAGGTGCAAGCCGTCTATTGGCTGCAAAAAGGCGCCGCGCAAGGCGATCTTTCCGCCGAGCGGAACTTGGGCGTTCATTATCGCGACGGCAAGGGCGTGGCCGTCGACGGCAAGCTCGCGCTGCAATGGTTTCAGAAGGCCGCCGACGCCGGCGATGCCTTTTCGGAGGCCGAAGTCGGCACCGCCTATATGTTGGGAAAAATCTATCCCCTCGATCAGGCCCAGGCGATCACCTGGTTCCAGAAATCGGCGGCACAAGGCAATTCTTACGCGGAGCGCCGATTGGGCATTGCCTATCGGGATGGCGCGGGCGTTCCCCTCGATCACGCCACGAGCCTGCAATGGTACGAACGCGCGGCCAAGCAGAACGACGGCTATAGCGAGGCGGAAATCGGCCTCGCCTACGAGACGGGGACGGTCTATCAGCAGAATGCGGCGGAGGCGCTGAAATGGTTCGCGCGCGCCGCCGGACATGGCGATGCCTTGGGACAGGATCGGATGGGCATCGCCTATTATACCGCCAATGGCGCCGAGCGCGACCTGCCGAAAGCGCTCAGCCTGTTTCAGCAGGCCGCGGAGAGCGGCAATTCGGAGGCGCAAGTCTATCTCGCCATCATGTATGACCAGGGGCTTGCGACGGCCGCCGATCCGGGCAAGGCCGTCTACTGGCTGCAAAAGGCCGCCGCGCAAGGCAATATCGCGGGCGAGCGCAACTTGGGCACCCATTATCGCGACGGCACCGGCATAGCCGCCGACCCGAAGGTTGCGCTGCAATGGCTCCAAAAGGCCGCCGACGCGGGCGATGCTTTTTCGCAGGGCGAGGTCGGCAGTGCCTATATGTCGGGCAAGGTCTATCCTCTCGATCAGGCCCAGGCGATCGCTTGGTATCAGAAGGCCGCGGCGCAGGACGACGCCTACTCCGAGCGGCAATTGGGCATCGCCTATCGGGACGGGAAGGGCGTGCCCATCGATCACGCAACGAGCCTCGAATGGTACGAGCGCGCGGCCAAGCAGAACGACGGATATAGCGAGGCCGAAATCGGTCTCGCCTACGAGAACGGAACCGTCTATCGGCGCAATCCGGCGGAGGCACTGAAGTGGTTTGCGCGCGCCGCCGAGCATGGCGACTCACTTGGGCAGGAGCGCATGGGCGTCGCCTATCTGAACGGAAACGGCGTCGCCCGCGACTTGCCGAAAGCTTTCGGCCTGTTGCAGCAGGCCGCGCAGAACGGCGTCGCGGCGGCGCAATTCTCTCTCGGCCTGATGTATGACCAGGGCCTCGCAACCGCTGCCGATCCGGCACTGGCCCTCCAATGGTTCCAGAAGGCCGCCGATAACGGCAACGCCGACGCGCAAAACGCTGTCGGCATGGCCTATGCGAAAGGGCGGGGCATCGGCCAGGATTATGATCAGGCACGCCTCTGGCTGGAGAAGGCCAAGGCGAGCGGCAGCACAGAGGCGGCCGCCAATCTGCGGGCGTTGCCATAGCCATGACCCACGATCCGGGCGATGAGCGCAACGCTCAGCCGCCGCGCTTCGACGCGGATTTCGCGAACCTGCTCACCGAGCTCTTCCGCTGGCGGCGCGACGTGCGCCGCTTTCGCTCAGAGCCGATCGGCGGCGAGGTGCTGGACGAGCTCGTCGCGCTGGCGACGCTCGCGCCCTCCGTGGGGCACAGTCAGCCCTGGCGTTTCGTTGCCGTGGAGAGTGAAGAGCGGCGCAGTGCCGTCATTGCCAGCTTCAAGCGCTGCAACGCGGCGGCGCTCGCGACTTATGAAGGCGAGGCCGCGGCGCTCTATGCGCGGCTCAAATTGGCCGGGCTTTGCGAGGCGCCCGTTCACCTCGCCGTCTTCTGTGACACCGCGACGGAAGTGGGCCGCGGCCTCGGCCGCATGACCATGCCGGAGACGCTTTGCTATTCCGTCGTCGGTGCGATCCAGAATCTCGCGCTCGCGGCCCGCGCGCGCGGTCTCGGCGTCGGCTGGATCTCGATTCTCGATCCGCGCGAGATCGCGACAATCCTCGACGTGCCGGCCGAGTGGCGGCTCGTCGCCTATCTCTGCATGGGCTGGCCCCTCGAAGAGCACCTCGATCCGGAGCTCGAGAGGCACGGCTGGCAGGCGCGCCTGCCGCAGAGCGGGATCCTGAAACGGCGGTGAGACCCTCTCCCCGCTTGCGGGGAGAGGGCAGAGGGGCCGGGGGATTTGCTACCAACGCGGCCACTCCCCTTGCCCCTCACCCCCGTTCGCGTAAGCTCACGGGGAGAGGGGGTTGGGCCGTCCTCGGACTTGATCCGGGGCATGTCTTCGCGATCCTGCGCACGATTTGATCAACGCCCGCAACATTTTTCATTCACTCCATGAACCATGACGTGCTGATCATCGGAGCCGGAGTCGCGGGGTTGATCGCCGCCCGGGAACTCGCGCGGGCGGGCAAGAAGGTCGCGGTTCTCGAAGCGCGCGGTAGGACGGGCGGGCGCATATATCCGCTGCCCGAGGAAGAATTCGGCTATCCCGCCCAGGGCGGCGCCGAATTCCTGCACGGCAATGCGCCCATCTCCAAAGAGATTCTGAAGGCGGCCGGCGCAACCGTCGAGTATGCGGGCGAGTGGTGGAGCGTGCTCGACGGCGACCCGCGCGCGAACGAATGGATCACGCCTGATGAGGCGATGCTCGAATCGAAGCTCAAGGCGCTGAAGCATGACATGCCGGTGGCGAAATTCTTCGATGAATATCTCGCGGGTGAGCGGTATGC
>Ga0116221_1003530_pt1 | contig 10062 bp, 8 predicted proteins | sample Sb_taG_5_FD_88965 | JGI IMG/M metagenome (GOLD analysis project Ga0116221, IMG submission 88965) | Peat soil microbial communities from Weissenstadt, Germany - Sb_50d_8_FC metaG | ecosystem: Environmental > Terrestrial > Soil > Wetlands > Peat | place: Germany: Weissenstadt | collected 2010-09-21
CCCCATGCCGATCAGGTTGGAGCGGTGGATGCGCTCGAAGCTCTCGCCGATCACCGCCCGCACGCCGAGCAGCCGCGTGCCCTTGGCGGCCCAGTCGCGCGAGGAGCCCGTGCCATATTCCTTGCCGGCGAAGATCACGAGCGGCACGCCTTCCTCGGCGTAACGCATCGCCGCGTCGTAGATGCTCATGGCCTCTGCCGAAGGATAATGCAGGGTCACGCCGCCCTCGATGCCTTTGACGATCATGTTCTTGATGCGGGTGTTGGCGAAGGTGCCGCGCATCATCACCTCGTGATTGCCGCGCCGCGAGCCATAGGAATTGAAATCGTGCACGGCCACACCATGCGCGCTCAGATAATGGCCGGCGGGGCTGTTGTGCCTGATCGAGCCGGCGGGGGAAATGTGGTCCGTGGTGATCGAGTCGAGGAAGAGGCCAAGGATGCGTGCATCCGTGACGTCCGTGACCGGCGCCGGCGTCGCCGAAAGCGCGGTGAAATAGGGCGGATTCTGCACATAGGTGGACTTCGCGTCCCAGTCATAGGTGAGACCGCCCTCGATCTCGATTCCCTGCCATTTCTCATCGCCCTCGAAGACGTTGCCGTAGCGCCGGCGGAACATCGATCGCTTCACCGCCTTGCGCACGACCTTGGCGATTTTCGCCGACGAGGGCCAGATGTCCTTGAGATAGACGGGTTGTCCTTCCGCATCGGTGCCGAGCGGATCGGTGGCGAGGTCGGTCATGATCGATCCGGCAAGCGCGTAAGCCACCACCAAGGGCGGCGAGGCGAGATAGTTGGCGCGCACGTCGTGATTGACCCGGCCTTCGAAATTGCGGTTGCCGGAGAGCACGGAAGCGACGGCGAGCCCGTGCTCGTGGATGGTCTTCGAGATGTCCTCGGGCAGCGGCCCGGAATTGCCGATGCAGGTGGTGCAGCCATAGCCCACGAGGTTGAATCCGAGAGCGTCGAGGTCCCGCTGCAATCCCGCCTTCTCCAGATAGTCGGTCACCACCTGGGAACCCGGCGCGAGCGACGTCTTGACCCAGGGCTTCGCCTGCAATCCGCGTTTCACGGCGTTGCGGGCAACGAGCCCCGCCGCCACCATCACGAAGGGATTTGAGGTGTTGGTGCAGGAGGTGATGGCGGCGATGACCACATCGCCATGCCCGAGGTCGAAATTCTTGCCCCGCACGGGCACTCTTTTTCCTGCCTCGTCGGCCTTGCCATATTCCTTGTCGAGCGTCTCGGCGAACGCGCCCGCCGCGCGAGCGAGCGGCACGCGGTCTTGCGGCCGCTTGGGTCCCGCGAGCGACGGCTCCACCTCGGCAAGATCGAGCGCGATCGTCTCGGTGAAGACCGGGTCCTCCGTCTCCGTGTCGCGGAACAGTCCCTGCTCGCGGGCGTAAGTTTCCACCAGCGCGATGCGTGAGCGCTTGCGGTCGGTGGCGTCGAGATAGTTGAGGGTCTCCTGGTCGATGGGGAAGAAGCCGCAGGTCGCGCCATATTCCGGCGCCATATTGGCGATGGTGGCCCGGTCCTCGAGCGGCAGATTGTCGAGCCCCTGCCCATAGAACTCGACGAACTTGCCGACGACGCCGGCGCGCCGCAGCCGCTCCGTCACGGTCAGCACGAGATCGGTGGCGGTCACGCCTTCCTTCAGCTTCCCGGTGATGCGGAACCCAACCACCTCGGGGATCAGCATGGAGATCGGCTGCCCGAGCATGGCGGCCTCGGCCTCGATGCCGCCGACCCCCCAGCCGAGCACCGAGAGGCCATTGACCATGGTGGTGTGGCTGTCGGTGCCGACGAGAGTATCCGGAAAGGCGAGCGCGGCCTCGCCGTTCTGCGCTTTGGTCCAAACGGTCTGCGACAGATATTCGAGGTTCACCTGATGGCAGATCCCCGTGCCGGGAGGCACCACGCGGAAATTGTCGAAAGCCCCCGCCCCCCAGCGCAAGAACGCATAGCGCTCGCCGTTCCGCTCATATTCCTTTTCCACATTGGCTTCGAACGCGCCCGTCGTGCCGAAGGCATCGACCATCACCGAATGGTCGATGACAAGGTCGACGGGCACGAGCGGATTGATCTTGCGCGGATCGCCATTCAGCGCGCACATCGCGTCGCGCATGGCAGCGAGATCGACCACGGCTGGGACGCCGGTGAAGTCCTGCATCAACACCCGCGCCGGCCGGAAAGCGATCTCGCGGTCGCTCTTGCGCTCCGCGAGCCAGAGCGCGATGCCGCGAATGTCGTCGGCGGTGACGGTGCGGCCATCCTCGTGGCGCAGCAGATTTTCGAGCAGCACCTTGAGCGAGAAGGGCAGGAGCCGAATGTCGGCGAGGCCGTTCGCTTCCGCCTCTCTCAGGCTGAAATAATCATAGCTCCGCTTGCCGACCTTGAGCGAGCGCCGGCACTTGAAGCTGTCGAGCGAGGTCTCCGCTACCGATGTCAACTAGGATCTCCTCGAGCGCAGCGCCATTTTGCGCCAAACTGGACGACATGCAGACGACATGCAAAGGCGTGGCCAATCGCTTGGAGGCGCCGGCCAGGCTGCCCAGGGGTCTTGGAAGCATCCCGGACTACTGGAGGCGCGCTCCCGTCTATATAAGAGCCCTTGCGGCGACGAGACAATGCGTGAGAAGCGCTTGCCCGCCGCTACCGACCGCTTGGCTTGCCTTTCCTCGTCTCAACCTGCGCAAATTCCAGGCAAATGCCTCAAGAGATCAGTCTCGCCGCCCATGAGATCAGCTGCCAGCGCGGCGGAAGGCTGCTGTTCGAGGGACTGAGCTTCGCACTGAGGTCGGGCGAGGCCCTGCTCGTGACTGGCCCGAACGGCGCCGGCAAGACGAGCCTGCTGCGGCTGATCGCGGGATTGTTGCCATTGCAGTCCGGCCGGCTCGAAGGTGGCGACCGATCCATCCCGCTATCCGAGCTTTGTCACTATGTGGGTCACGCGAACGGCATCAAGAGCGCGCTTGGCGTTAAGGAGAACGTCCGCTTCTGGTCCGACTTTCTCGGGGGCGACGGCTTCGACCTGGAAGGCGCCCTTCAGATGTTCGGGCTTGCGGGCCTCGCCGAACTCCCCGCCGGATTGCTCTCGGCGGGACAGAAGCGGAAGCTTGCGCTGCTGCGCCTCTTCGCCGCTCCCCGGCCCATCTGGCTCCTCGACGAGCCGTCGGTCTCGCTCGATGCCGCATCGGTCAAGGTACTCGGCGGAGCGGTCGCGCGCCATCTCGCCCAAGGCGGCATCGCGGTCGTTGCCAGCCATACGCCGCTGAAACTACGTTTCACGCAGGAGCTTGCGCTGGCGCGGGAGCTTTTGCCGTGAAGTCGGCTTGGGCGCTCTTCTGCCGCGATCTGGTGCTTACCTGGCGCGAGGGCGGCGCGATCGGCACAGCCCTTGGCTTCTACCTCGTGGTCGTCGCCATCACGCCCCTGGGGCTTGGCCCCGACCTCAACCTCTTGTCCCGCATCGCGCCAGGCGTGCTGTGGGTGGCGCTGCTGCTCGCGAGCCTCCTATCCGCCGACCGCATCTTCCACAACGATTACGAGGACGGCACGCTCGATGTGTTGGCGATGGGGCCCTTGCCGCTGCCGCTCGTCGCCGCGCTGAAAAGCCTCGCCCATTGGGTCATGACCGGCGTGCCGCTCGCGCTGCTGGCACCTCTGCTTGGTCTGCTCCTTAATTTACCGATCGAGGCCTTTCCGCTGCTCATGTTCACCATGCTTGCCGGCACGCCGGCGGTGAGCTTCGTCGCCGCCATCGGCGCCAGCCTGACTTTGGGCCTGCGGCGGGGCGGCGTGCTGCTCGCGCTCCTCGTGCTGCCGCTTTACGTGCCGGTGCTGATCTTCGGCGTTGCCGCCGTCTCCGCCGCGAGCGTGGGGCCCGCATCGCCCTGGCCGCCCTTCCTCATACTTTGCGCGCTCAGCCTGGCAAGCATCGGGCTTGCGCCCATCGCCGCCGCGGCCGCGCTCCGCGCCGCCCTGCGGTAGGAGGTCAATTGCGCTCATCTGCCAAACCAAGTAGATGAAGCCCATGCTGAGCCTCGCCAATCCGACGCGTTTCTTGGGCATCGCGGACCGCGTCATCCCGTGGCTCGCGGCCCTCACCTTCCTGCTGCTCGGCGCCGGGCTCTACCTCGCTTTCTTCGTGGCACCCCCCGACTACCAGCAGGGCGAGACCGTCAAGATCATGTTCGTGCACGTGCCCGCGGCCTGGCTTGGCATGTTCGGCTATACGTTGATCGCGATCGCCAGCCTCGGCACGCTGATTTGGCGCCACCCCCTCGCCGACGTCGCCGCCAAGACCGCCGCGCCGATCGGCGCCACCTTCACCTTCGTCGCCCTGGTCACGGGGTCTCTCTGGGGCAAGCCGATGTGGGGGACCTATTGGGTGTGGGACGCGAGACTGACCTCGATGCTCATGCTCTTCCTGCTCTATCTCGGGCTGATCGCGCTCTGGCAGGCGATCGAGGAGCCCGGGCGCGCGGGCCGCGCCGCCGCCATCCTCGCGCTGGTCGGCTTCATCAACGTGCCGATCATCCATTTCTCAGTGAATTGGTGGAATACCCTGCATCAGCCCGCGAGCATCTTCCGCGCGGGCGGCCCGACTATCGATTCCTCGCTGCTCACTCCGCTCTTCGTCATGGCCCTGGGCTTCACTTTGTTGTTCGTGCTTCTACACCTCATCGCCATGCGCGCCGAGATCCTGCGCCGCCGCGTGCACGTGCTTCGCCAGGTGCATGTCGAGCGCGCCGCCATGGCTTGAGCCGAGCCCTCGCTGCCATGCCCGATCTCGGTCCCCACGCGGTTTTCATTTGGGCGGCCTATGGCGTGACCGTCATTGCGGTTGCCGCGCTTTCGCTGCTCATCGTGCAGGACAACCGGCGGCAGCGGCGAATTCTTGCCGAGCTCGAGCGCCAAGGCATCACCCGGCGCTCGGCCAAGCCACCAGCGGCCAAACCGCTGGCGGCGAGCCCACGCGTGGCGAAGCCACCAGCGGCAAAGCCGCCGAAGGCACGTCAGGCGAAGGCCCCTAGCAGGAAACCGAGACCATGACCGCAGCTGCGCTGCGCTCCCTTTGGCGGCAGTGGGGCCTCGCGCTTCCCCTCTTCATCTTCGCGGGGCTCACCGGCCTGTTCTGGTTCGCGCTGCAAGGCGGCGACCCGTCCCACCTGCCCTCGGCACTGGTCGGCAAGCCCGTGCCGTCATTTACCCTGCCGCGGGTCGAGGGGCTTACCGTGGACAATACGGCAGTCGAAGGGTTCGGAGCCTCTGATCTGGCGAAAGGCGAGCCCACCATCGTCAATGTCTGGTCCTCCTGGTGCGTGCCCTGTCACGAAGAGCACGATCTGCTCATCGAGCTCGCCAAACAGCCCGGGATCCGCCTTTACGGCATCAACTACAAGGACGACCCGGCAGCGGCGCGGCGGTTCCTCGGCCGCTACGGCAATCCGTTTCAGCGCGTGGGCGCCGACCGATCGGGACGCGTCGCCATCGACTGGGGGGTATATGGCGTGCCGGAGACTTATGTGATCACGCGTGACGGCAAGATCGCCTACCGCTATGTGGGTCCTCTGACCGAGGACGCGATCCGGGAGAAGCTTCTGCCCCTGATCCAGCCGGCCAACACGAAGCCGACCGGCTGACGCTGATACTCCTTCGCCGCCGCAAAGGGCAGCTTGCTACTTGCGCACCGCCGTCACGATCAGATTGAGGGATTCGAGGAACTCTTGCCGCTTGGCCGGCGGCAGCGCGCCAAGAATCCGCGAATCGGCGGCCGCGGCTCCAGGCTCGGCATCGCGCAGGTCCTTCCAGCCCTGGGCGGTGAGCTTGATGGCGTAGGCGCGAGCGTCCTCCTTGGCGCGGCGCCTCTGGATCAGCCCGCGCCCGAGCAGCCTCGCGACGATGTCGGCAAGCGTGGACCTGTCGATCCCGGTACGCTCGACGAGATCGGTCTGGGTCACCCCTTCCTCTTCGGCGACGGTCATGAGCACGGCGAATTGGCGTGGCGTCAGACCGCTGGCGCGAGCCTCAACCAGGAAAATATCCGTGGCGCATTGGCCCGCCCGGTGGATCAAATGCGTCGCCGAGCGGCTGAGCTGATTCCCGTTCTTGGACACCATTCGAGGCCCAGCCTTTCCCACAAGGCGTGCGCACACTCCTTGCCTCACCTCGGTCGACTCAGCTCTTTCAAGACCTTAATACAACTCTGAAGCACAATCAGCAAACTTGCGGTTGCAGCGCGACGGACGGAGTTACCTGTCGGCCCACATATCGGGAGGGCGGATTTCGCTCACAAGACGGATACGGACAATCGCTGCCGATAAGCTTAAGGCCCTGTTAGGGGCTGGTCGGCTCATCGGGAAGCTCAGGTCCGCTGTCCGCAGGCTCGCTGTGGCGCTGCATGAGCGGCATCTGGGCAAGCGCGAATAGGAAGGTGAGGGGAAGGAAGCCGAAGGCCTTAAATGTCACCCAGGCGTCAGTCGAGACGCTGCGCCAGACAAGCTCATTGAGCACGGCCATGGCGATGAAGAAAAGAGCCCACCGCGCGGTCAGCTTGCGCCAGCCCTGCTCGGAGAGATTGAACACGGGCCCGAGCAGAAGCTCGAGCACCGGCTTCTTGAGCAGGAGGCCGGCTCCGAGCAGCACGGCGAAGGTCAGGTACACGATGGTGGGCTTCAGCTTGATGAAGGTCTCGTCCCGCAGATAAAGCGTGAGGCTGCCGAAGACGAGCACGACGGCGCCGCTGACCAGCGGCATCACCGGCAGCTTGTGGTAGCGCCACCAGGCAACGCCCAGCGCGATGAAGGTCGCGACCATGAACAGCGCCGTCGCCGCATAGATGCCGGCCGCGGCATTGGCGCCGAAAAAGACAAGCAAGGGTCCAAGCTCGATCGCGAGCTTCGCGGCAAGCGCCGTCCCGCTCGCCGGAGCACTTTCTCGCGGCAGCGGAGGCTCGGCGTCAGGCTGCTGCGGCATTCTTGGTGTCCAGACCGGCAATGGCGCGCGCGAAATCAAGGGCGTCAAAGGCCTGAAGGTCGTCGACGCCTTCGCCGACGCCGATGGCATTTACGGCCAAGCCGAAGCGCTCGGCGATGGCCACCAGAATTCCGCCGCGCGCGGTGCCATCGAGCTTGGTCACGACCAGGCTCGTGACGCCCGCGATCTCCTGAAAAGTCTGCACCTGATTGAGCGCGTTCTGCCCAGTGGTTGCGTCGAGCACGAGCACGACGCTATGCGGAGCCGTCTCGTCGAGCTTCTTGAGCACGCGCACAATCTTGGCCAACTCCGCCATCAGGTCGGTCTTGTTCTGGAGCCGACCCGCCGTGTCGATGATGAGCACACGGCAGTTTTCCGCCTGCGCGCGCTCCAGCGCCTCATAGGCGACCCCCGCCGGGTCGGCGCCCACGTCTTTGGCCACCACTTCGGCGCCGACGCGTTCCCCCCAGACTTTCAGCTGGTCGATGGCGGCGGCGCGGAACGTGTCCGCGGCCGCGAGCATGACCGTCGAGCCCGAGCGCATCAATTGATACGCCATTTTCGCCGCCGTGGTGGTCTTGCCGGTGCCGTTCACCCCGACCAGCAGGATCACATGGGGATGGGCGCCTGGGTTCAATTCGAAGGGCTTGGCCACGGGTGCGAGCCCCTTGGCGATCTCCGCGGCGAGCACCTCGCGCACCCCTCCCGGCGAGATCCCGCGCTCTTGGCGCGTGGCCGCGATGGCCGCCCTGATGCGGGAGGCCATGGCGACGCCGAGGTCAGCCTTGATCAGCGCGTCCTCGAGCTCGTCAAGCGTCGCGTCGTCGAGCTTCCGCCGATTGAGGACCGAAGCGAGGTTGTCGGTGAGCGACGTGGAGGTTCGTGCAAGCCCCTGACCGAGGCGCGCGAGCCAGCCTTGTGTTGGCACGGGCTTTTTCGCCGAGGCTGACGCCTTTGGCTTTTCGTCCTCGTCACGCCTCGGCGGCTCGGCGTTCGGTCCTGCCGGCGCTGCCGGTTCGTCTCCCGGGGAAGGGCTTTCGGAGTCGTCCGATGTGCCCTTCTCGCGGGTCCCTGGCGGACTTTCGTCAGGATGACGAGCCCCTGGCTGAGCGGCGGGGCCTGCGGGGGGCGGCGCCGCGGGTGCCTCGGCCTCGGGCTTACGGGCACGGCGCCTGCTTCCGGATTTCGGGCCCTTTGGAGGGGGACGCTTTGGGGCGCCGTCTTCTTGGGGGGCAGCGCCACCCTCATGCGGTCCGGCAGGAGGCGGTGCTTTCAGCTTGGGAGCCATCTTTGCCGGCGTTCCTTGCGCCTTCTTTGGCGGAAATTGCGCCTTGGGCGGTTCCTTCTTTGCAGGTTTAGGAGCGGGCGGCTCCTTTTTTGCCGGCTTGGGAGCAGACGGCTCCTGCTTCGGCGTTTCGCCGCTACCGAAGCCGAACAGGTGCTGGAAAAAACCGGGCTTCTTCTCGCTTCCGCTCATCACCGCATCCTCGCGAGCAGGGCGCTGCCGTCATGGCCGCTGACGACAGCGTCGACCAGCTGGCCTGCGCCTTCGCCCGTCTCGATCGCTACCGGCGTGAAGTCGGCCGCGCGGCCTCTGCCCTCGCTCTCCATCAGCACCTGAATGTGGCGCCCTTTCGCGTTTGCAAGATGGCGCCGCAACGCCTCAATGCCCTTTTCGCGCAAAGCGGCCGCGCGCTCGGCGACGATCGCGCCATGGAGCCGCCGCATGCGGGCGGCGGCCGTTCCGGGCCTCGCCGAGAACGGGAAGACATGCAGGAAGGTGAGCCCGCAATCGTCGACGAGCGAGAGCGAGCCCGCGAACATCGCGTCGCTCTCGGTGGGAAAGCCCGCAATGAGGTCGGCGCCGAACACCATGTCGGGGCGCAAAGCTCGCACCTCCTCGCAAAAGCGCACCCCATGCTCGCGCGAATGGCGGCGTTTCATGCGCTTGAGCGTCAAATCATCTCCCGCCTGCAGCGACAGATGCAGATGCGGCATCAGCCGCTCCTCCTCGGCAATGAGTTTGAGCAGTGCGGCGTCCGCCTCCACCGAATCGATCGAGGAGAGCCTGAGCCGGGGTAGTTCCGGCACGAGCGCGAGCACCTTCGCCGCGAGCTTGCCGAGCGTGATGTCGCCGGGGAGATCGGCGCCATAGGCGGTGATATCGACGCCGGTCAGCACGATCTCCGCATAGCCGTTCTCGACGAGCCTCCGCACCTGCGCCACCACCTCGCCCGCCGGCACGGACCGCGAGGGCCCGCGCCCATAGGGGATGATGCAGAAGGTGCAACGGTGGTCGCAGCCGTTCTGGATCTGCACATAGGCGCGCGCCTGGGTGCCAAAGCCGTCGATCAGATGACCGGCCGTCTCCGTGACCGACATGATGTCGTTGACCTTGACCCGCTCGGTGTCTTCGACACTGAGCGCCTTGAAGGTCGAGCCTTGAGTTTTCTCGTGATTGCCGATGACGTGATCGACCTCCGCCATGGCGGCAAAGGCGGCGGGGTCGATTTGCGCGGCGCAGCCGGTGACCACGATCTTGGCGTCTGGGCGCATGCGGCGTGCTTTGCGAATGGCTTGCCGCGCCTGGCGGACGCTTTCCTGCGTGACCGCACAGGTGTTGACGATCACCGCGCTCTCAAGGCCGGCGTCCTTGGCATGCTTGCGCATGACCTCCGACTCATAGGCGTTGAGCCGGCAGCCGAAGGTGATGATCTCGATATCCGACATTTGGCGGCTTCTAACACGAAACGAAGGGTACGAGCGACCCCTCCACCCCTTCACGTGGAGGGAGAGTGCACCCGCTGCAAGAGCTGCGGCGGGAGCGTGCCCTCATAGTCGCGCCCGTAAGGTCCGGTCATCAGGATATGGTCGTCGGCCTCGCGCCAGTCGATGACGAGGTCGCCGCCGGGAAGCGTCACCCTGACCTTGCGGTCGGTGAGCCCGCGCCGCGTCGCGGCGACCGCGGCGGCGCAAGCCGCGGTGCCGCAGGCCCGCGTCAGCCCCGCGCCCCGCTCCCAGGTGCGCAAGCGCAAGCTGTCCGGCCCCGTCACTTGGGCGAGGGAGATGTTGGCGCGCTCGG
>Ga0116221_1003532_pt1 | contig 10060 bp, 8 predicted proteins | sample Sb_taG_5_FD_88965 | JGI IMG/M metagenome (GOLD analysis project Ga0116221, IMG submission 88965) | Peat soil microbial communities from Weissenstadt, Germany - Sb_50d_8_FC metaG | ecosystem: Environmental > Terrestrial > Soil > Wetlands > Peat | place: Germany: Weissenstadt | collected 2010-09-21
CGAACTGCCCTTCGCTGAGCTTCATCGTGTGACCAAGCTTGTCGTAATCGACCGCACCGCGAACGACGGTCGCCAGCCCTTCGGAGGCGCAGAATAAGTAGACGTTCTGTCCGATAAAGCCGGTATCGACCGACGCATAAAGGCGCCGCTCCTCGGCGGAAATGTCCTGCATGCGCTCGCCGTGAGCAACGTAGACAAGATTGAGGGGCGCCGTGCCGACATAGTCCTGGCGCCCGGTCGCTGTGCGGATGTCGTCGGGCAGATGCGGCAGCAGTGCGTGCTTCTTGGGCTCGTAGAGCCAAACCCCGTCTTCCATCGCCGCATAGACGTCGATCACCATGACATGGCGCCAATAGGGGGCGGTACGATCGCCGCTCGCCGGCCGATTGACGCCGAAGGCTGCCCATAACAGGTCGGACAGAACCTGATTTGGCAATGGTCGGGGCGAGTATTCGCGGATGGAACGACGCAGCCGAAGAGCCTGAATAAGAGGCTTTCCACCGTCGGCTCGCGGCGGCGGCAGGTCAATAGCAGCGGCGTTCTCGGCCGCAAGTCCGGGCGCAGCCACGAGGACGGCGCCAGAGAGCAATCCTGTGCTGGCTTCTCGTCGAGTGATCATGATGTTGGCTCCGCTGCAGTGATGCTGTCGAATTAATCAACGCGATAATTGCGCTCCTATCGCCTTTTGACATCTTGCTGGTCGCGTCCAGTGGCGGCGATTGGGACGAAAGTTGACCTAAGCGCACATGGTCGGATCGTCATTCTCCGGCTTCTTGACCCGCCACTTCTGAACAAAGAGGCTCCGGTCGAGAACGCGCTCAGGGCTTCTACGCTGGGCCTGTGAGTTCTTGGGGGAGGTGGAGCAGAACACGGAATGCGTGCGCCATCTTGATTTGGATCAATCCCGCGCATCTCGGCGCCGGGCAAGTTGCGCGCATGTCCCGCGCCGCTGATCGAACCTGGAGGGCTGCTGTGGCGGGTATCGTCGCCCTCATGAGCCTCTATTCATCGAACGCGGCGCCACAGCCCGTTCCGGCAACCGGCGCGTCACTTCTCACCGCTGAGCAGCTCGATCAGTTGGTCGTCGCGCCTTTCTGTCGGCCGCCATGGCGTGCGCCTCGTCGATGGTGAGGTTCGATACCTGATACCTACGGTTCTCGATATCGGCGACGAGCTTGCGCCCCCATTTTGTTGGCGGCGCGTTATATTGGCCGGATAGATATATGACGATCGGTGGGAAAAATGATCGACGGGCGGGAAATTCCCTGCTCCTCGTAAACAAATTCCCTGCTCAGTTTATGCAGGGAATTTCCCGGCAAGTGATTGACGCGGCTAACTTACCGGGCGTAGCAAGTCGAGGAGGAGGCCAAATTCAGGAGGATTCCCTGCTAAATTCCCTGCTAGCAGGGAATTGGTTTCGATGGGAAGTGAGCCAGTGTCGAGTTCATCGACGAGAACGGCGGCAGCCCGACGCCTACCGAATGCGATGATTCCGTGAACACGGAGAACGACATGCTTGAGGAGCAAAAGGCAGTTATCGTCGGGGGTACTTCGGGAATCGGTTTGGCTGCGGCGACGGAGTTATGTCGCGCCGGCGCGAAGGTCTGGGTGACCGGACGCACGCAGGATAAGGCCATGGCCGTTGCGGCCGCCATCGGCGATCGCGCCACCGGGGATGCCGCAGACGCGCGCGATGCCGTGAAGCTGCAAGCTTTTTTCGCGAAGGTCGGGGAATTCGATCACCTGATCGTCGCTCTCGGCGGCGGCAGCGCGATTGGCGCGTTCAAGGATCTCGATGAAGCAAAGATGCGAGCCGGCTTCGACAACAAGTTTTGGCCGTATCTCAACGCAATCCGCATTGGCGTAGGTTATATTCGTGGTCCCGGATCGATAACATTGATCACCGGCGCCGCTGGGCGGCGGGCCATCAAGGGCACCTCTGGACTCGCCGCGGTGAACGGAGCCCTGCAAGCGATCATCGGCCCGTTGGCACTGGAATTGGCGCCGATCCGCGTCAACGCGGTATCGCCCGGCTTGATTGCCACTCCCTATTGGGATCGTATGCCAGAGGATGCTCGGCGAGCGATGTACGAGCGTTCAGCCGCGAGCGTTCCGGTTGGTCGCGTTGGTGCACCGAACGATATCGGGCAAGCCGTCCTATTTCTTGTTAGTAATGGATTTACGAACGGCGCAATTCTTGACTGCGACGGCGGCGCCAGATTGGTTTAGGGCTGCCCGTGGCTGCGGGCAATAAGTATTTGAAAGCTGGAGCCATGAACATCATCCCGATCAAGAACCAGAATGGGCTTCGGCCGTGCGATCTCATTCCCTTCATCGGCAGCCGCAATCGTACATGAAGTTGCTGAATCGCCGGCATGTGCCTCTCCATACAAATCTCTGAGCGGTTTCTGCAGAACATTACCACGCCTCTTCGAGGCGCCGCCTAACCGGAGAAACCATGCGCCTCGCCGCGCTCGCCACCGGTGCCGGAGTGCCGATAGTAGATTTTGCCGGCCGCATCGCGGAAGTCCATACGCGCGCCGCTCTTCTTGCGCTCGCAGACGGGAAGTCGGTGATGCTGGTCGCCCCGGAGTTGGGCCGTTTCCCCCGCGCCATCACGTTCGATGCGCCGGAAGGACTCTCATTGCGGGCCCTCATTGCCCCCGGCGCTGCGGTGGCGGCGCGGGGCGCCGTGTTGCGGGTCGTCGGCGCCGTGTTCACGATCGATTTGCGCACGGGTCTGCCCTGGCGCAGCAATCTCAAGGGGCTGCGGTTGGATCCCGGTCGCAACGCAGTAGTGCGGGCCTACTGCACGGCTCGCGCGGCTCTGGATGCCGATGGTCGCAGTGACAGATTGCGCCACACCGCGGGCGCGACGCTCGACAGCATGACTGAGGCGACGCGACGCCGTGATGTGACGGCCGCAGAGCCGGCAATATCGCGTCTCATCGGTCTCGGCGAGGGCAGGACGCCGGCGGGCGATGACTATCTCGTCGGCTATTTGGCGGCGCTATGGGCTTGCAGCGACGCAAGCAGGAGCTTCGCCGCCAAACTTGGTCCGCTGCTCGCGGCGCTGGCGGTGCAAACCGAGCCCTTGAGCCGCCTCTATTTGGAAGCGGCGGCCGCCGGTGAGGTGTCAGAGCGGATCGCGGCGGTCGCCGCCGGTATTATTGCGGGTATCGACGATGCCGCGATTGCGTGTGCCGTCGCTGCCGCGTTGGCGGTTGGGCATAGTTCCGGCGCCGCGGCCGTGCTTGGCCTGCTGCAAGGCTGCGCCGCCTGCGCGGAGTGCCGGCTCACGCCTGCACCGATGCGACCTTCACGCCCGCTTTGCCCGCCTGCTGCTCGCTCAGCGCGACACTGAGGCAGATCGCTGCGAGCAGTACGTAGCCGGGCGCCATCGTGGTGATGGCATCCCACCAAGCAGCGCCGTGGATGCGAAGAAGGAGAGGGCCGTCGCGCCAAGCGCGTAGACCGTCGCCTCCATGACTCCCGCTCAATAATGAATGCGGCGATGCGCCGAGCATGAGCCGGCCAGCACAGCGCCACTGACCAGGAGTGCATGCCTCGATACTCCGGCGTTGCGGTTGCTCGTGTTGCGCTCAGGCCGCGACGCGCTTTGCTTCTGCGAGTGTCGGCAGCAGGTCGGCGGAATTCCCGACCCAGCCAAAGATGCCGCCTTGTGCTTTGATCATTTCCAGTGCCACGCGCTGGAATTCAGGAAAATAGGAAGCGACGCAGTCGGCGAGCACTAGACAATCGTAGCCTCTGTCGTTGGCTTCACGGACCGTCGTGTTTACGCACACCTCGGTGGTGACACCGCAGACGATGAGCTGGCGGATGTCGCGGCTGTGCAGGATGGCGTCGAGAGCGGTGGCGTAAAACGCGCCCTTGCCGGGCTTGTCCACCACCGGTTCGCCCGCCGCTGGCCGGAGGTCGTCGATAATGTCGTGGCCGTATTCGCCTTGCACCAGGATGCGGCCCATCGGACCGGGATCGCCGATGCCGGTCGCGAGCCGCCCGCGCGCCTTCTTCGACGGCGGCAAGTCGGCGAGGTCGGGGCGATGTCCCTCGCGCGTGTGGATGATGAGAATGCCGGCCTTTCTTGCGGCATCGAGGACGCGTGCGGTCGGTGCCACCGCCTTGCGCAAGAGCGATACATCGTTACCGAGCGCCTCGCCAAATCCACCGGGATCGACGAAGTCGCGCTGCATGTCGACGATGACGAGGGCGACGTGCTCAGGCTGGAACACGAACTCGTAGGGTTCGGCTCGTACCGTCGGCATAGAGTTCCTCCTTGCTGCGCGGCACCATGCGGCGTGTTGCCTGGCGACGCAATGGCGCCCAGCACCGAGATTGCCAGGCCCGCCCCTTTCCGTTTTGCCGTTGGCTCGGTATGCAATTTAGTAATACAAAAGCGGATTCCAAAGCCAAGGCCAGAGAGCCGGCGGTCATTCGCGACATGCGAGGAAGGAGTATGAATGGCGCAGGTCGCCAAAGTGATCCGGAATTTCTATCGGGACTCTGTGGCGCTGATGCAGCTCTCCGCGCGCCTCTCCGAGCTGCCGGGAGTACGGCAGGCCTCCGCCGTGATGGCATCGGCGAACAACTTGGCCTTGCTGCGTGAGGCTGGCCTACTCGCGGGCGATGTCGCCGCCGGTCCGAATGACCTGCTGGTCGCGCTCGACGGTGAGGACGAAACGACGCTTGGTGCCGCGCTCGAACAGGCCGAGCGAGCGTTCGACAGTCAACCCGGTTCAAGTGCCGCCGCGGGGCCACGGCGAGAACCTCCGCGCAGTCTGGAGATGGGCCTGGAAAGCATGCCGGCAGCCAATCTCGCGCTGATCTCGACTCCCGGGGACTACGCCGCGGCCGAAGCCTTAAAGGCGCTGCACCTTGGGCTCAATGTGATGCTGTTCAGCGACAACGTGCCGATCGAGGATGAGGTCGCGCTCAAACGCTATGCCCTTGCGCACGAGCTGATGGTGATGGGACCGGACTGCGGCACTGCGATCGTTGGCGGAATTCCGCTCGGTTTTGCCAATGCGGTGCGCCGGGGATCGATCGGCCTGGTGGGCGCATCGGGTACCGGGTTGCAGCTTGTGACCTGTCTGATCGACCGTCTGGGCGGCGGCGTCAGCCAGGCGATCGGTACCGGTGGGCACGATCTTTCCCGTGACGTCGGCGGCATCACCATGCTGCAAGGGCTGGACGCTCTCGCCGACGATGACGCCACTAAGGTGATCGTATTGATCTCGAAGCCTCCGGCGCCCGAAATCGCCGCGCGCGTGCTCGCTCGGGCGCGCGAGGCCGGCAAGCCGGTGGTCGTGAACTTCCTCGGTGCAGATCCGGCGTCAATCGCCGCCTCTGGTCTCACGCCCGTCAAGACGCTGGAGGATGCGGCACTCGCCGCCGTGGCTCTGGCCACAGACCGCAAACCGGAGTCCCGCGCTTCGATCTCTGCGCCACTCGACCTGCCGCCGCTGGCCCCGGGGCAGCGCTACGTGCGCGGCCTCTACAGCGGCGGCACACTGTGCTTCGAGGCGGCGCTGCTGCTCGGCGAGGTCCTCCCGGACGTCTACTCCAACACGCCCGTTGGAGGGGCGCGAGCGCTGGAAAACGTTTGGCAGAGTCGCGCCCACACGCTGATTGATCTCGGCGACGACGTTTTTACGCGTGGCCGCCCGCACCCGATGATCGATCACCGGTTGCGCAACGAGCGCCTGGCCGTGGAGGCGCAGGATCCGCAAACCGCGGTGATTTTGCTCGACGTCGTGCTCGGTTACGGCGCCCACGCCGACCCGGCAAGCGTCATCGCACCGGTGATCGAGGCATCGATCGCCCAGGCCGCGGCGTCCGGGCGGCATCTTGCGGTGCTCGGCTTCGTGTGCGGCACCGCGACCGATCCGCAGAATCTGCAACGCCAGGAAGCGCGGTTGCGCGCGGCGGGGATGCGGCTCGCCGGCAGCAATGCCGAGGCAGCCCGGCTCGCGGCGCGCATCGTCGCTAGTGCGAAGGGAACCTGATCATGCGCCTTTTCGCGCAGGAGCTGCAGGTGCTCAACGTCGGCCTCGCTTCATTTGCCGACGAGATTGTGCAGGCCGGCGGCAAGGCGACGCACATCGAATGGGCTCCTCCCGCCGGTGGCGACCGCGCGGCCGGTTGGGCACTCGCGCGTCTTGTCAACGACGCGGAGGTCGAGGCGGCGAACCGCAAGGCGTTCGGCTCCTATCTTGCCGCTCAGCCGCAGCTCGCGGGCATCGGGCCGGCCCGTGACGTCATTCCGGGCATGAGCGAGCATCGTATTCTTCACGCCGGACCGCCGATCGAGTGGGAGCGCATGTGCGGCCCCATGCAAGGCGCTATCGTCGGTGCGCTCCTGTTTGAGGGCTGGGCCAAGGACCACGAGTCCGCCAAGCGCCTCGTGGAGCGCGGCGACGTTACTTTCGCGCCCTGCCACCATCATGGCGCGGTCGGCCCGATGGCCGGCATCATCAGCCCGTCGATGCCGGTGTGGATTGTCCGCGATGGCGCGACCGGCCATCGCACCTTCAGCAACCTGAATGAAGGGCTCGGCAAGGTGCTGCGCTTCGGCGCCAATAGTCCCGACGTCATCGATCGCTTGAGATGGATCGCAACCACGTTGTACCGCGTGCTTGACGCAGCCTTCGCGGAAGCCGGCGGCATCGAACTCAAACCGCTGATCGCGCAGGCGCTGAACATGGGCGACGAGGTCCATAACCGCAACGCCGCCGTGACCTCCTTGCTGCTGCGGTGGTTGGTCCCTGCGATGCTACGCTCGCGCGCAAGCAGAGACGACGTGACCTCCGCCGTTACCTTTATCGCGGGCAACGATCATTTCTTCCTCAACATTTCGATGGCCGCCTGCAAACTGATGCTGGATGCGGCGCGCGACATTCCCGCCAGCACTATGGTTACTGCGATGGCGCGCAACGGCGTTGCCTTCGGCATCCAAATGAGTGGCACCGGAGACCGTTGGTTCACCACGCCCGCTCCCGTGGTCGATGGCCTTTACTTCCCCGGATATTCGATGGCGGACGCCGCCCCCGATCTCGGCGACAGCGCTATCACCGAAACCGCCGGACTCGGCGGCTTCGCCATGGCGGCTGCTCCCGCGATCGTCAATTTCGTCGGCGGCACGCCAGAGGATGCGATCGCCAATACCGCCGCAATGGGCCACATCACGCTCGGCCGCAACGGCGCGTTCACGCTGCCCGCGATGAATTTTTCCGGCACGCCTGCTGGCATTGACGCGCGCAAGGTAGTCGATACCGGAATCCTGCCAGTCATCAACACCGGCATCGCCCATCGCGAGCCGGGCATAGGCCAAATCGGCGCCGGTATCACTCGCGCGCCGCTCGACTGTTTCGCGCAGGCCGTGACCGCGCTCGCTGCCGCGCTGCCGGACCAATAACCGCGAAGCTGGCATAGAGGGGGACAATGGCAGGAGAAAAGAAACTGGCGGTGGTTGCGGTCGGCGGCAACGCGCTGATCCGCGACCGGGAGCATGAGGGGATCCCTGACCAATATGAAGCGGCCGCTCTCACCGTGCAGGGCATCACCGACATGATCGAGGCCGGCTGGAACGTCATCGTCACCCACGGCAACGGCCCGCAGATGGGCTTCGTCCTGCGCCGTTCGGAACTCGCGATCCACGAGGTCGCGCCAGTGCCGATGGACTATGCTGGAGCCGACCTGCAAGGCGCACTCGGCTACATGTTTGTCCGTGCGTTCCGCAATGAGTTTCGCAAGCGTGGTATCGCGCGCGAGCCGGTTGCGGTCGTTACCGAAACACTGGTCGATTCCAACGATCCCGCCTTTCGCGATCCGACGAAGCCGATCGGCTCACAGATGGACGAGGCGACGGCCAAGAAGCTTGCCGCCGCGCATGGCTGGACGGTGAAGGAGGACGCCGGCCGCGGCTGGCGGCGCGTGGTACCGTCGCCCCGCCCGCGCAAAATCATCGACTACCAGGCGATCGCTTATTTGGCGCGCGCCGGCTTTGTAGTGATCGGCGGCGGTGGCGGCGGCATCCCCGTGGTGGAGCACGCGGACGGCACGCTTCGCGGGGTCGAGGCGGTAATCGACAAGGACCTTGCTTCCAGTCTGCTGGCGCGCTCGATCGGTGCCGACCTGTTCGTACTCGCAACCGGTGTCGAGCGCGTTGCCCTCGGCTTCAACACGCCGCGCCAACGTTGGCTCGACCGCATGACGCTTGCGGAAGCGCGGCGCTACGATGCCGCGGACGAGTTCGACAGGGGCAGCATGGGGCCGAAGATCAAAGCCCTGATCGAGTTCCTCGACGGCGGCGGTAGTCGCGGACTGATCACCGCTCCGTCCAGTCTTTGCCGTGCGCTTGCCGGCGAAACCGGCACCGTCGTTGTGCCCTGAAGAACAGATGGCGACGTGTCTCAGTGGCGGCTGAGGCTTTTCAGCGCCGGTAGACGTTTATCTCAATGTCGCCGTCATTGCCGGCGTCGCGCGGTGCTGCCCTAAATTGGACGGTCCGGGACCTTGCTGAAGCTGCCCGCCTTCATCGCAACACGATCACAAACATCGAAACGGGTAGATATGCGGGTGATGCGGCAACGCTCGCCGTAATCGAAACGGTACTAAAGCGAGCCGGCATCGAATTCATCGACGAGTACGGCGGCGGACCGGGTGTTCGGCTGCGCAAGCGGCAAAAAAAGTAAAGCCGCCAAGAAGGCTCACACGCCCTATCGAGCGTAGCTCGCGAGACCTACCGGCGCCCTCCCTGTCGTCTAAGGCAAGTTCTTGCTAAGCTTCGTCGCGAACGCCGACAGGAGGGGTAGTGTGCCATGTCCGAAGCGATCAATCATGCCAAATTGGCGATGCTCTTTCGCAAAGAATTCCAGCTCTGCAATGTGCAGCGCAGTGAAACAATCGTGCTCCTAAGCGATCTCGGGTCGCGGCGCGATTACGTGTCTGCCGCATTTGCGGCAGCCGAGGACCTTGGCGCCGACGCCTACGAAATGTGCGTCAATTCCATGCCGTCATGGGCCAAAGTCGGGGTGGAAACCGTCGGCCGCTGCAAGGGCACGCTCGATGCCATAAAGGCCGCCGACATGCTCATGTGCCTGCACATCCCGTTGTTCACCAAGTGGCTTAAGGAGGCCCGCGACGCCGGAACGCGGGCGCTGATGGTCATTGACGGCCCCGACGAGCTGGAAGAGCTGATGGCCCCTCCGGGCCTAAAGGAAGCGGTGACGCACGCCGGTGAGCGTCTCAAGCGAGCAAAAACGATGCGGATCACGCGCCCCGGGGGCACCGACCTCACCGTCAGGCTGGGCGATTATCCGACCATGATCCAGTACGGCTTCGCAGAAGCACCGGGTCGTTTCGATCATTGGGGCGCGGGCCATGTGCACACCTTCCCCAATGAAGGTTCTGCCAACGGCACGGTCGTGTTCGCCCCCGGCGACATTGTCGTACTTCCCTATTGCCGATACGTGCAGGATGAGGTGCGCCTCGACGTCCGCGACGGCTTCATCCGTAAAATCGAGGGCGGGCTCGACGCCAAGCTGATGAGCGACTGGCTGGAAGGCAACCGCGCCACGCCTGAAGACATGGACGGCCACGCCATCTCGCATCTCGGATGGGGATTGAATCCACAAGGACGCTGGGACGCGATTGCGCTAAACGGCTCGGATCCCAAACGCCACCATGCCGGCGCCCGCTGTTTTGCCGGCAATTTCCTCTTCTCTACCGGCCCAAACTCGCAAGGCGGCGGCAAACGCACAACCAAGGGCCACTATGACGTGCCGATGCGCGATTGCACGGTCACCCTCGACAACGACGTGATTATCGACCGTGGCCGTTTCGCCGACGAAAAAATGCGCGTCGCGCGCACTGCGCGCTAAAAATCCGGGGCGCTGCAGGCATGACCACTCCAGCCGCTGGCACGCGCGGCGTTTCGAAACGTTTCGGCGCGACGCGGGCGCTCGATCGTGTGGATTTCGACGTATTGCCCGGTGAACTGCACGCCCTTGTCGGCGAGAACGGAGCCGGCAAGTCGACG
>Ga0116221_1003533_pt1 | contig 10060 bp, 5 predicted proteins | sample Sb_taG_5_FD_88965 | JGI IMG/M metagenome (GOLD analysis project Ga0116221, IMG submission 88965) | Peat soil microbial communities from Weissenstadt, Germany - Sb_50d_8_FC metaG | ecosystem: Environmental > Terrestrial > Soil > Wetlands > Peat | place: Germany: Weissenstadt | collected 2010-09-21
CACCCATCGACCTTCAGATCGAAGGCGGGTTCCAATACGGCGCGGACCCGCTCAACGATCCCACGGTCGATCCGAGCATTTGCCACCAGAATGATGCCAGCGTTCCTCTCACCACGGTGCCGGTCACGCCGGCGTTGTTCACGGTCCAGAAGGTTTACCTGGGGCCAGAGCAAGAAACGGCCACCGGCCCCAATTTCAAACACCAGTACGAGATCGCCGTGTCCGTCGCTCCGGGGCAAACAATCACCGCCTTCAATGTGTCGGATACTCTGCCGAACAATATGCAGTTCGTCAGCCTCGATTCGGAAACCGCCAATGGTGGGACTTTCCAGAGCGCGACTCTGCCCAGCACTTCGACGCCCGGAGGCTCGCTGCTTGTCAACTTTGATCAGATCGTGGGCACCGGGGGACCCACCGACGCAAAAATCGTCTTCACGTTCTACATACCGCTCAACGACTCGACCGCGACGGCGGTACTGCCACTCGCAACCGCCGCCTTCGCGACTTCGACGGACGATGCCGCCGCCGCCGGCAACTGGAACCCGCTTGACCCAAACGATCCCCAGAATCAGCCCGTACAGCAAACTGCCACGCCCAACACCATCACGGACAAGTCCATCGCTATTCAAAAGACCGTCCAGGACATCACGCATCCGAGTACGCCTATCCCGGGCGACACCCTGACCTACACCGTGAATCTTCAGGTCTCAGATTTCTTCGCCTTTCAAGGCGTGACGGTGACAGATACCATTTCCGATGGGCAAGACTTCGATCCGCTCATCACCGGCTTCACGCCCACAATCCAATACGTTCAGCACGGCCAGACGATCGCGACGACGACGTTCAGCGCAAGCAATTTCAGCTTCACGACCAATGCAGATGGCACCATCACCGTTACCTTCAACGTGTCGCAAGAGCTGTCCGACCTCGGTTTGACGACCGGCGGCAAGCTCCTGGGCGCTTCCATTCCGGAACCCAACGGCACGGGTGGGAGCGAACCAGACCCGAATGCGCCGTCCCCTGGAACTACGGGCACCATCGTTTTCCAAACCAAGATTAGCGACTCTTATCGGGTGGTACACACCCACAGCGGCCAGGTAGTCCAGGGCGATGTGATGAGCGATGGCATAGACATTTCGGGGACTCTGCTGAATTTCAGCGACCTCGGTACCACGACCACGACACAAACCGACGACAGCAAGGCCAGCATCACGCTGCCGCGCGGGGTGCTTACAAAAAGCGTCTATGCGACCGACGGGGTTCATCCCCCCAATCCCGCCAGCCCTCCTTTGCTCGAGCCCAATGGCACAGTGACGTTTGAAATTACTTACACCTTGCCGTCGAGCGATGTGGATGGCATGCAGATTGAGGACTTCCTGCCCTTGCCGGTGTTGCCCGTGCCCGCGAGTCTGACGTTCGACGGGGCCACGGGGGCAGCCGTTCCCGCGATCGGTCATTTCAGCCTCGGACCTCGGGATACATTGCACACGCTTCCCGGGACTCCCACACCCACAGTGTCGTTCGACACGACGGCCAATAGTATTACCTTCGATTACGGCAACTACAAGGATCCGGGCAACCAGTTTTCGACGGTCGATATCCTATTCACGGTACAGGTCAGCACCGAGCCGTTTGCGGATGGCTTGTTGTTGACGAACCTGGCCCAGGAGTCGGAGACGTCCGAGACTGGCGGCGCTGCCACCCATTCGGCCATCGCCCAGATTCAGCTCACCGAGCCTAATCTCGAGATCACCAAGGGCGTCGTGAGCACCGATAATCCGCACGGCGTCTTCCACCCCGGCACGGTGGGCCCGGTTCCATTTGCGCAACCGGGCGTTGCGGGCCCAGCTTTCACTGGCACAGTCACTTCCGCGGGATTGGCCTCCCATCCCATTCACAGCACCCTGGTCGGCATCGACGCCGTCGATCTCGTCAAGTTCGCAATTGTCATCGAGAATACCGGGACTGGTTTGGATGGCGCGTTCAACGTCGAGTTCAAGGACACCATTCCCGCCGGCTTTGAAATCCCGGCCATCGGGCCTGGGTTGAACCTTCAGATCACCGATGGTACCGGGGCGTCCTTCACAGTGACCGATCTTGGCGGCGGACTATTTGGCGATGGACTGGAACTGAATGATCCAGGTCCCGCCGTCGGTGCGCTCGCCCCCGGCACCACTCCGGATGGGACCGTCATCAACAACGGCCTGAACGTCGCCGTCATTACCTACGACCTGGAGACGACCGAAGCCGTAACGCCTCTGGAAGGCCTGACCAACACCGCGACGCTTACCAACTATGCCAACTCACCTTCGGGCCCCAACTTCATCCCAGGCGGCTTGACATCCACTACCACTGTGACGATCGCTGCTCCTGCTGCCATGAAGAGCCTTGTAAGCACGTCGATTGTCAGCCCCAATAATGCCAACAACCAGGCTGTCGTTGGCGAAACGGCGAACTATAGCCTCCAGGTGACCATTCCTGAGGGCGTCACACCTGCTGCGCAGATCGTGGACACGATGTCTGCGGGGCTTGCCTTCGTACAATTCAACAGCTTCGCGAACTCCGATCCCAGCGAGGTCACGTTCACCGGTTCGACCACCCCGGTCGTGACAAACAACGGCCAGACATTGACCGTCTCACTTGGCGACATCACCAATGCCAACACCGATAACAGCGTGGCCGAAACCTTGACCTTCAACTATGAAGTCGTTGTTCTCAATGTGAGAAGCAATGTCAATGGCACGACCTTGACCAACTCGGCAGTATTCTCCTGGACGGGACACAAACTGCCCGCGGTCTCCGCTGCGCCGATTTCGGTCATCGAACCCAAGCTCCAGGTCGTCAAGACGGCGACTCCTGACACCGGCGAAGCCAGCAACACAGTCACCTTCACTATCGTCGTGTCGCACACCTCGGCGAGCCAAACCGACGCTCAAAACGTCGTTGTCACCGATGCGATACCAGCTGGATTGACATTTGTGCTCGGCTCTCTCTCGAACAGCGCGGGCGAAGCCCCAACCACGCTGACCATTGTCGGCGGAACGATCACGGCAACCTATGCCACCTTCAGCCTCGGCGCGAGCAGCACGTTGCAATTCCAGGCCACGCTCGATCCCGACGTGATCGCCGGGGAAATCATCACCAACACCGCCAGCGAGACCTGGACCAGCTTGCCAGGCGCCGACCCAGGACAGATCACCCCCTACAATCCCAATGCTTTCGAGCGGACGGGCGACTCCACTCACGGAGGACAGACCAATAACTACGTGGCTGACGGCTCCGCGCAGGTCACCGTCTTCTCGCCGGTGCCCTCGAAGCAACTCCTGGGAACCTCCATCGTCGACGCCAACAACAGCAATTCCCAGGCGGTGATTGGGGAGTTGGTCAATTATCAACTGACCGTTATCGTACCCCAGGGAGTGACGCCGGACGCACAATTTGTCGATACCTTGCCGGCCGGCCTGGCCTACGTTCAATTCGTGAGTTTCACGAACTCCAATCCAGCGCAAGTCACGCTCACCGGCGACCCAACCAACCCAACAGTCACGAACAATGGCCAGATCATAACATTCAATTTCGGGACCATCACGGACACGAATACCGATAGTAACGTCGCCGAAACCTTGACCCTTGATTATCAGACGGTCGTCCTGAACGTCGCGAGTAATGTCAACGGAGCGACGCTGACCAACTCCGCCGTGTTTTCCTGGACCGGTCACACCTTGCCGGAGGTCAGCGCGCCGTCCGTGACTGTGATCGAGCCGAAGCTGCAAACAATCAAGTCAGTGAGTGTGGGCCAAGGCGGGGGCAATCCCGGTGACCCCGTCCAGTACAGGATTACTTTGCAGCAGGATCCCACCAGCCCCACCGACGCCTTTGACGTGACTTTCTCCGATCCTCTGCCGCAAACGTCGGGCGGCTCTTCCTTGATTCTTGGCCCCACGTTCACGGTGAGCGACACTGCAGGCCTAGTCACCGCCGTCAACTTCCAACTTACCGGCAGCGATGCCACTGGTTGGACCCTCGCCACCACCGCCTCCGGCTCATTCGATTTGCCCAAGACGCCAGGCCGCACGATCACGCTGACCGTCACGGGCACGCTTGCGAGCGCCGTAACCCCAGGGGAGACGATCACCAATACGGCAACAACAGAGTGGACAAGTCTGCCGGGAAGCCCCGGCCAAATTTCGCCGTTCAACACCAACTCCTTCGAGAGGACCGGGAATATTTCCGATCCTGGAGGCGCGCTGAATAACTACGATGCACCTGGCCAGGCGACATTCACTGTCAAGTCTGCCGATCTGGCCGTGGTCAAGACGGTGAGCGACACCATCCCCAACGTCGGCGACACCGTTACTTTTACCGTAACGCTGACCAACAATGGACCGGATGCTGCCACGAATGTGACTGTGGGAGATCCGCTGCCGGCAGGACTGCAACTCGTGTCGGCGACGCCCAGCGAGGGGACCTACAACGGCACGACGGGCACGTGGACAGTGGGCACGGTCACGACAGCAGTGCCGCAAACGCTCTTGATCAGCGCCACAGTCATCAGCCCGGCGGCGCAGACTAACGTGGCGACGGTGACGCATTCCGACGAGCTGGATCCTAATCCGAGCAACAACACCGGCAGCGCCACGGAAACACCGCAATTGGCGGACTTAGCACTGGTCAAAACCGTAAGTGATCCCACGCCCGACGTGGGCGACACGATCGCATTTACCGTGACTCTCAGCAACGACGGTCCGGACACGGCGACGAACGGGACGGTCACCGATGTGCTTCCTTCTGGCCTGAATTTTGTGTCGGCAACACCGAGCCAGGGCAATTACAACATCGGCAACGGACTCTGGACCGTGGGCACCGTCACGACCACGACAGCCCAGACATTGACGATTACGGCCACGGTCATCAGCCCGTACGCCCAGACCAATGTGGCGACTATCAGCCACTCCGACCAATTCGATCCGGACAAGAGCAATAACAGCGCGAGCGCGCAAGAAATCCCGCAGGTGGCCGATCTCCAGATCAGCAAGGTGGCAAGTTCCCCGCAAGTGATCATGGGACAAAACGTGACCTTCACCTTGACGGTCCACAACAATGGGCCGGCTACTGCCACGAACGTAACAACTTCCGATCCGCTTCCACCAGGCTTGTTATTCATCGGGGTCGGCGCGGTCAGTCAGGGCTCGGTTAATGGGGCTGGCATTTCCTGGACCGTTGGCACGCTGGCGGATGGAGCCACGGCCACGCTTCAGATCATCACGCAGGCGATTGCCCTGGGGCCCATCGTCAATACGGCCACAGTAAATGGCGCACAGTTCGATCCGGACCACTCCAACAACATGGCCAGCGCGCAGATTGTCGGTCTGGTTCCGCCACCTCTTATTTCCAAGCGCTTTTTCCTGGCCTTCCAGGACGATCCGTCAGCCTTCGACGGAACCAACCAGCGTTTCATCGCCCACCTGTACCAAGATCTCCTGGGGCGCGAGGCCGATGTCGACGGTCTGGGTTCGTGGAGCCTTGTCCTGGCCGATGGAGGCACAAGGGAGCAAGTAATTCTCGGCTTCGAAGACAGCCTGGAATATCGCGCCGATGAAGTGCAGGCCTTCTACGAGCATTTCCTCCAGCGCGCGGGCAGCACCGGAGAGATCGACGAATGGGTCGTCTTGCTGGCAACGGGAACAACCGTGGAACAAGTCGAAGCTCAGATCGTGGGGTCAACGGAATACTTCCAGAACCGCGGTGGCGGGAATACCACGGGTTTTCTGACTGCCCTTTATAGCGATGGCCTAGGCCGGCCCATGGATCCCTCCGGATTGGCCTCATGGAGCCAAGCTCTGGCTGCGGGAACTACTCGGAACTCCGTTGCCTCGGAGGTGCTCAATAGCATTGAGGGCGGTCGTTACTGGATCGAGGGCATCTACCACAACTATCTGCACCGCTCGACCGACCCGAGCGGCCTGGATGGCTGGGGCAATGCACTGTCGGGGGGCGCCGGCCAGGAGGAAGTGCTCGCTCTCATCCTGGCTTCCGACGAGTACTTTAATCGCCCGTGAAACTGACAAGCTCCGAAGCGCAAGCAGGCTAGGCAGGCCTGGCAAGCGCATCGGGTCTGCCTGCGTTGTGTAGAGTGCACTACTTGCCTGGAGCAGTTAGCGTTCCTCCCTTTTTCCGGCAATTCCATCCATCGGCGCCTCCTATTCGCCGAATGCTACCCAATGGGCCTCCTTTATTTGATCAAGGCCCGTGAGGCCTGCTTCCCACGCTTCTTCCTGATCAATCGCGATGGAACTTTTCGAAGGCAATGCCTGTTGGGAGAAAGCGAACATGCGCATTCGTTTAGCTGTCGTTCTAGTCGCATGTCTGGCAGCCGCCGGCAGGGCGGCGGCTGTTGAGGACGGTTCGGGCTCGCCCGCACCAATAGCCGATCAGCCACCGTGCCTTGGCGGTGGTGAGAATGGGGTCACCGGATGCGCTCAATGTAGCGAGCCTTCCTATCGCTTTTGGGCCGACGCCGACTACTTGCTCTGGTGGATGAAGGGCGCGAAATTGCCGCCGCTCGTCACCACGAGCCCCACCGGCACTCCGCAGGCGCAGGCAGGGGTCCTGGGTAGCCCTGGGACAACCGTGTTGTTCGGCGGTTCCCGCGTCAACGACGATGCCCGCTCCGGTGGTCTGATCACGCTCGGCTTGTGGTTCGACGAATGTCGGACGTGCGGCCTTGAGCTGGATTTCTTTCAACTGGAGGGCGCGGGCTCTGGATTCAGCGCCAGTTCCACAGGCGATCCCATCCTCGCTCGACCGTTCTATGATCCCGTCGCCGGCAAGCCTTCCTCGGAGCTGATCGCGTTCCCCGGCCTGGTCGCAGGCAACCTGGCTGTCGCAGCCAGTTCAACAGGCCTGACCGGGGCCGATGCCCTCCTGCGTTGCAATCTTTGTTGCGGCTGCGATTGCTGCACCAGCTATCGGCTCGACGCAGTCGGCGGTTACCGTTTTCTGTACCTGGCGGATCGCGTTGGCATCAACGAGGACTTGGTGAGTACCAACGCCAATAACTCAAACTTCATTCCGGTCGGGACATCGATTGCGGTCAACGACAGGTTCAACACTTCGAATTCGTTCAACGGATTCGATATGGGGCTGCGTGGTGAATTGCGCAAAGGCAACTGGGTGCTGTCGGGGCGGGCTGACGTGGCTTTGGGTGATAACCACGAATTACTGAATATCAACGGCGGCACCACCGTGAACGTGCCTGGTGCACCGCCGCCCATCACCAGCGTCGGCGGCTTGCTGGCTCTCCAGAACAACATTGGCCACTTCACTCGTGACCGCTTCGTGGCCATTCCTGAGCTGGGAGTTAAGATCGGCTACCAGATTACTCCCCACATCCAGCTCTGCGCCGGCTACACCTTCCTTTACTGGGGCGATGTACTTCGCGCCGGCAATGCCATCGACACCGTCGTGAATCCCAATCTCTTGCCGCCGCCTGTTTCACCCTTGACCGGCCCAATGCGCCCGGAGCCGCGGCTCGATAACACCAGCATGTGGACTCAGGGCATTGACCTCGGTGTACAGTTCAGATTCTAACCCGGCGAACGGTCGGACCGGACGGATTGGCGTTCACGCCGCCGGCAACCTGAATTGCGGTGAACTGACGATGGGCCAGCGTATACTGTTTTCCATTCAGCAGGTCTAGGTCCTTTAAAGTCTCGTGCCGGTCTTTCGTGATGGTCCCCTCCGGCTCCCTGAAACAATGATCAAAACATCAACCCGCCAGTTAACAGCAGGGCCGAGAAAGTTCGATGCTGAGCAGAATGTGCCTCGTCACCTTGGGCCGCGATTTCGAGATGCTGCTGACGATCACCCGCCTCCCGCGCCCTGGCCATCCATCCGCGGGACAATCCCGATTACTAAGAACTAAAGAAAAGACCACTTTCTTCCCGATCCAGAGAAGTCTCACGCGCACGACCATTCACCTCCGGAACAAGCAGCCATGCGGGTGAGCTTCGTTTGTCGCTCAGTAGGGACGTGCTGAAATCGGTGACAAGCGCTACACCTTGATCATGTCCTGCCTGAAACAGCTCGGCCATGCCCATAATCGTTTTGCCTGTGCCCATCTCGCCGACAACTAGCACAGCCTTTTGCCGACACAGAGTCTTACGGGTTGCTTCGATCACATGCGCCTGCGCCTCGAACGGCTTGCCCGCTTGTGGCCGAACACGATTACCTCGTTGAACCGTCTGGGATTCTCCGGGACGGGTACGATCTTGATGGGATTACCCGAGGAGTCGGACAGGCCGTGTCCTTCGGTCTTTTTCCCGCGATGCGACATGAAGGTGGAAACCGCCAATGTTTAGCGCAGTCATGACTGGCGCAGCGCCAGTGCCCGCGAGAACGGACTTGAGCTGCTCCTTAACAGTTGCCCCCGGAGATTGGAGCAACACCCATGCGGCGAACTGATCGACCGCTCGCACGCCTAAGTTGAGCAGCGACGCCAACAGGCGCGGGCGGGTGTAGAGCTATTTTGGCTTGTCTCAGCATGGCTTGGGCCAAGGTGGTCGCGTCTTCCGGCCTTAATTCCAAACAGACCGGCCCGGGACAGACCGCTCGCTTGCTGACAACATCGACGTTGATACGTCCACGGGCCACATCTAAGCTGGCCGACGCCATGCGAAACCAGCCATTGCGGCCGCGCGCTTCAGAGTTACGGAACGCCACCGTCACCATCGCATCCCCCTTCAACACATGCTGTGGTTCGTTGTCGCCCTCCAGAGTTCGATGACTTCCACACCGACGGATATCCTCGACCGGTAACTAGCACGTCTGCGTTAGATATTGACGCAATTTGGCCCTCAATTTAGGGGAAGTTGTCAATGCTAGCCCGTGATTGAGGGGGACCGGAACTAAAACGCAATACCGTCATCAGGGATTGCGAGGGGTTGGCCCTTGTTTGCCCGGGAGTGTTATCGACGACGGCCACGGATCGCTCAGCCTGAGCCGCCAGCGGCTTTCTTTGCCCCACCCGTAGTGAGAGGCACGGTTGATCGGTACTTGTACGGAATTTGAGTTTTATGAAACTGGAAGTTAACCAGCCTCCAAACGATCCCCGACGTCCTGAACCAGGTGTTCCGCGTGGCCTGACCGATACGGGAAAGAAGCCAGGCGGTCTGATCCAGCAATCGATGAAGGAATATCCTCAGGCATCGGGATGCATCGATTCCATTGGAGTGGGACGTCGGCCTACGACGCTTGCAAAGAACTCCGGATGTATCGTCCGATGGCGATCAACTTCAGCGCCAAGGTACACAACACCGATCTCTCGGGTATTTTGTATTTCGTTAATATGCGTGCCTATGCTTACTGGACCATGCGCGATTTGCTCGACCCGGATGGGGGTCAATGTACAATGCTGCCCCCGGATCAGGAGCTACTTTTTAATATTTGATGGCGACGTTGGAAGGCCATCGGGGGGGCCCGTTCGCGGGCCTGGCCGGCGTGCCAGTGCTGCATGCGTCGAGCCACGAGGCGGGAAAAGTCAATGCATAGGTTGAAGCCAACCGAAATGGACCCAGTTTAGAAGTAATGGGTTTGTTATTGTTCAATGCGCATTGGACCGGGGAGACCCTGTTCGTGTCGGGGCAGCAGGGCATCGTTAGAACTTTTTCCCAGGGGAATCATCAGGCCCCGATCAGCAGCAAGTTCCCGGCTTCAGCGGATGACGCGACCCAGGGCGCCAGGTCGGCAGCGGCGGTTTTCTTCGTGGGCGGCCTCAACCAAACAATTCCAGGATCGGCTGGCCGGTGGAGACGGGGCGTGTGAAGCCGTCCTTCCCAAGGCGTGTATCAAGAGGCAGGCCCAGGGCGTGGTAAATGGTGGCGCCGAGGTCCTGAACGCCCACCGGGCGGTCCTTCACGTAGGCGCCAATCCGGTCGGACTCTCCGTAAACCGCGCCGCCCCGGATGCCGGCGCCAGCAAGCATGGCGGACCAGCAAGACGGCCAGTGCTGACGCCCCGGCTGGAGGTTGGGCTGGTTGATGCGCGGCGTGCGGCCGAACTC
>Ga0116221_1003537_pt1 | contig 10058 bp, 6 predicted proteins | sample Sb_taG_5_FD_88965 | JGI IMG/M metagenome (GOLD analysis project Ga0116221, IMG submission 88965) | Peat soil microbial communities from Weissenstadt, Germany - Sb_50d_8_FC metaG | ecosystem: Environmental > Terrestrial > Soil > Wetlands > Peat | place: Germany: Weissenstadt | collected 2010-09-21
CATGCTAAATAGATTTCGTCAATGGTTTTCCTCCGAGAAGCGCCAGGGGCAGGTACAGAAACACCTGGAAAGCCTGCGCAGCCGCATTCCCGTGCCCGTCTTCTGGCTCCTGGGCAAGACCCAGAGCGGCAAGACCTCTCTTATTCGCTATCTCACCGGTGCCGACGACGCCGAGATCGGCATGGGGTTTCGCCCTTGCACGACGTTTTCGCGCGAATACCAATTCCCGACCAGCGAAGCTCCCTTGCTCACCTTTCTCGATACGCGGGGCATGGACGAACCCGGCTACGACCCCGCCGAAGATCTGACCAGGTTCAACGACCTGGCCCATGTCATCGTGGTCACGGTCAAGGCACTCGACCACGCCCAGGAGAACATGCTGCAGCAACTGCGCCGCATCCGCAAGTCGAAACGCACCCGGCCGGTTGTGCTCATCCTCACCTGTCTCCATGAAGCGTACCCGCAGCAGCAGCATCCCGAGCCTTACCCGTTCGGCACACCCGCAGAGGCCGAGGTCGTACCGGAGGCTTTGCGGCGGACCATTGAAGAACAGCGGCGCCGTTTCAACGGCCTGGTCGATCGCGTGGTGGCGGTCGATCTCACTCGACCGGAGGACGGCTTTACCAACCAGGCCTACGGAGGCGAGGCGCTTCAGCAAACGCTTCTCGAGGTCCTGCCGGCCGCGTATCGCCAGACGCTCTTGACTCTCGATGAAGCCAAGAAAACGCTGCAAGACCTTTTCGCCCGGCAGACCTTGCCGCACATCGTCGGCTACAGCACGCTGGCGGCGGCGGCGGGAGCGATCCCAATCCCATGGGTCGATCTGTTCCTGTTGCCGATCATCAATTCGCAAATGATCTACCACCTGGCGAAGCTCTATGGGCAGCCCTTGAGCGCCAGCCGATTTCTAGAGTTGGCAAGTACGCTTGGTCTTGGCATGCTTGTCCGTCAGGCTGCGCGCGAAGTGGTGAAGTTCATCCCTTACGTCGGCTCCGTGGCTGGGGGTGCGCTGGCGGCCGCGTCCACATTCGCCTTGGGCAAGGCGTTTTGTTATTACTACAGTGCGATCCATCAAGGCCAGGTGCCCAACCCCGATGATCTGCGCCGCTACTACCACGAGCAACTCGACTTGGCCCAAAAATCCTGGGCCGCCCGAGTAGGGGAGAGGGAGTAGGGGCGAGTGGCGAGAAAGCGGAGGAACAAGATCGCGCTTGCCCGATCTCATCTGTCCCCTCGCCTCTCTACCCTCTCCCCGAGCATTGAGGATAGTCGATGAGCCGCTGGCGAATAGGCGTTCTGGTTTTTCTTTTCACGGCCCCACCGGCTGTTTTGATGGCGCTTGGCGGGTATTTCCTTTGGCAGCAACACTGGGGATTCAAGGCCTGGATTCCGATGGCAGCCAGCCTGACGCTGGCGTACATCCTGGCATGGTACTGGCACAGCAGAAAGCAATTACTCCCAGACCATGACTTCAGCGCGCCCATGCACTGGACAGACCGCGATCGCCTGGCCTGGCGGCTGGTGGAGGCGAGGGCCCAGGCGGCTGCCAGCCTTGATAGCGAAAAGCTGGTCACTTTTCAGTTTTACGTGGATAGCGCCCAAGAGTTGGCTCTCGAGCTCGCGCGCTCATATCACCCCAACGCCAGCGATCCGATCGGCGGCTTGACGATCGCCGAGATCCTCGCAGTCACGGAGCTGGCCGCGCACGATCTGTCAGAGCTGGTCGACCAGTACTTGCCGGGCGGCCACCTTCTGACGATCAATCACTGGCGCCAAACTCGCCAGGTGGCCGATTGGTATCAGTCGGCCAACACGGTTTACTGGCTGGTCTCCGCGCTCTTTTCGCCCATCGAGACCGGCATTCGCTATGGCGCGACGCAACTGGGCATGTCGCGGCCATGGCAACAATTGCAGCAGAACCTGCTCATCTGGTTTTACACGGCCTATTTGCATCGCGTCGGCACTTACCTGATCGAGGTGAACAGCGGCAGGCTGCGCGTCGGCGTGCAGCGCTATCGCGAACTCGTCCGCCGCGAGCGCTCGGATGGCCAGGCGTCCCTTCCGGCTGAGGAGGCAGGCCGGGTCGTTGGCTCCGTGACGATCACGCTCATGGGGCAGGTGAAAGCCGGCAAATCGAGCCTCACGAACGCCATCCTTGGAGAGCAGCGTGCTTATACCGACGTGTTGCCGGCGACAAGCGAGATCACGCGCTACGAGCTGCAGCGTGAGGGTGTTCCGACCAAATTCGTCCTGCTCGACACCGTGGGCTATGGCCACGCTGGCCCGAAGGCAGATCAGTTGCAGGCCACGAAGGATGCCGCCCAGCAATCGGACCTGCTCTTGCTGGTGATGCACGCGCGCAATCCGGCCCGCCAGGCCGATCTCGTGTTGCTCAAGACGCTTCAGGAATGGTTCGCCTCCCGCCCTGATCTGAAGGTGCCGCCCATTCTGGGCGTGTTGACGCACATCGACCTCTTGTCGCCGGCCGTGGAGTGGTCGCCGCCCTACGATTGGCAGCACCCCAAGCGAACCAAGGAAGAGCAGATCCAGCAAGCACTGACGACGGTGCGCGACCAGCTCAGCGAATACCTCGCGGGCTGCGTGCCGGTGTGCACGCTGGAGGGCAGGGTGTACGGCCTAGAGGAGTGGTTCCTGCCAACCGTGGTCGAGCTGCTGGACGAAGCGCACGCCGTCGCCCTCTTGCGCTGCCTGCGTGCGGAAGCCGACGCTGGCAAGGCCCTCAAAGTCTTCCGCCAGCTCCTGGCCGCCGGGACAGAGATCGTCAAATTGGTGCGCGACCACTACCGCAAGTGACACGGCACTCTGGCACTCCTGGATTGAAACTTCGAACACCTGAAATCCGCAAACCGAGGGCATAAGCATACAGCGCTGGTGCCCCTCGGCGTGTTCTCGACAGAGGGGCATAGGGGAAACGGTCCGGGTAGGCGCGGATGGGCAATTTCCCTACAATCAAGCTGTGATTCCGCTACCCCACCAAGTCCGGGATCATCCGCTCGGGGCGTGGCGCAGTTTGGCTAGCGCGCCTGAATGGGGTTCAGGAGGTCGCTGGTTCGAATCCAGTCGCCCCGACATTTAAGGCTTGTCGTGACAGCAGGTTACGGCAAGCCTTTCTCATTCACCTTCTCGGGCCTGGCCACGCTTTGGGCACGGATAGAGCCGGAAACTGCTCCAAAATCACGTCGTCCTACTACCACATACAGTTTGAACGCTCACTGCCGGTCACACTCCGTTTGTTCCACAAGACCCATTCGCTCCACGACTTGTGATGGGTTCTCAAGCGCGAGTCGAAGGTTTTCGCGGCCTCTGATACGGATAGCGCGCCTGAGCGGGAATCAGGGGGTCGATGATCTGCACCAAGTGGCGACTTGTACGTGGATCCGGGTCCGCCTCGTCCTTCCGGCCGAACATGCGCCGGCTGTCGGGCAACGTCGAACCGAGTACGACGAGGGCGTCGCGCACCTTCTTCTGGCCTGCCAGGTCCCAGGCGGGCACCTCGAACCTACCGGGGCTCTTCTGCTCGACCTTACAACCTTGCCGCCTAGCGCTTCAGTGTTAGGCGGGCGCTGTCTAGGGCAGCGCAGCTACTGGCCCAGCGCCTGCCTAGTGTTGTCAGGCTCAGAAACTGGGCAGGATACGATACTCCGGCCCACGAGCACCAACACGGCCCGGACCCCTATGAGGAAGTCAGGGGCTGACATCACGGTTTCTGTTTTTCTTGCTCCCTCAGCTTCTCGACTCTCTGTTTCACGCCCTCAATGATCTGATCCACCGAGAAGCTGGGTGGCTTCTGGCTCGGAGGACAGGCGACAAATGTTTGCAGGAACTCCGCGGCTTTGTCCACGCCTTCGTTGATGACAGGAATGTGGTGGCTGGTCCATAGGTAATACTGCTCTGAAGTGACATCGGCCCGTTCGCACGGATCCATCCGCAGGTTGTAGAGTTTGGGTACTCGCAGATTGGTGAAGGGGTTGGCCCAGATCAACAGGTTACCCGGGGCGCGCTGCTCGCCGAACACGAGCTTCCACTCGCGCATGCGCATCGCCACCAGCGCGCCGTCGTCGTTGAAGTAGTAGAACTCAGTTCGGGGCCACTTCTTTTCCTCCCCGAGCAGGTACGGCAGCAGGTTGAAGCCGTCGAGGTGAACCTTGAACTCCTTCCCCCCGGCGCTGTACCGCGTGTGGAACGCCGTTTGCGTGAAGCGCGGCTGTCCCTGTTCGCCACATAAGCAAGCCGTTTCACGTTGATGACGGCCAGCCCCCGGTGAAAAGGCGCAGATCATTCATCCGGACAGCGCCCTTTTTCCCATAAGCCACAAACCCTTCGAGTTCCAGGTGAACGCAATCTGGGCCCATAGCAGCTTCCGCAAGGAAAATGGGGCGACGATGATTGTTCCCGGCAGCCTCAGGTGGCCGGAAGACCGAGTGCCTCGCGAGGAGGAAATCAATTATGCGGAGATGGACCCGGGGTCGGTCTTGATCTACGCCGCATGGCTGTTGCACGGCGGTGGTGCAAACCTGACGAATCAGGCCAGAACCGGCATCGTCATCAGCTACTGCCTTGGCTGGCTTCGCCAATCTGAGAACCAGTACCTATCATATCCGCTGGAAATTGCGAGAACGTCGTTAGATGACGACACTGCTGAACCGGAGAAGCAGTTTGTAAGAGAGACCCGGTGTCTTGGAGACCCTAGGTCTCTGATCTGCATTGATCTTCGCTTGGATCAGCCGAGCCGGGCTGCATCTTCTTGCCATTTAGCGCGGCGGCTCGCGCCGTAAGTCGCGCGGTTCCTTCGGAAGCTGATCGCGCCCTTCAGCGTCTAGTCCCCTCGTGGCTTCCGGCCCCGGCCCAAGGATGACGGTCGAACCGCTGGGACGATCCAGGGCCGCCTTGAAGTCCTTCCACTCGTCCTCACTCAGGATCTCCTTCATGTTCCGCAGCAGTTCCGCGCGTGCCTGCTCCGTCAGCTTGCGGACCTTCTCCTCGTGCGCCTTCACGGCGGCCATGGCCCGATCCTTCTTATTGCCCGAGAGTCTCAAATCGTCCACGATTCGCTCAATGCCAAGAGGAGCAAAATCAGGGCCGACCCGGCGGCGAAAGGTGGCCCGAGAGGTGGCCAGCTTCTTGATCTCATCCCTGTCGAGGGCGCCGTCCTTGTTCGTGTCCCCAAGATCGATCAGGAACTGCATCCGCTCGGGCAACTCATCCTTGGTGATCTTGCCGTCCTTGTTCTTGTCGAACGCCATCAGCCGTGCGACGGCGTCATCCACACCCAGGCCACCCGCAGGACGCGGTTGTCGAAAGAACTGCCGCGGAGAGTCTGCTTTCTGGTCCGGAGCCTGCGCCGCCGCCGCCCCGGGGAGGAGGAGCGCCGCCGTCAAGGCCGGCACCAGCAACCGTTCAATATTTCGCATGCCTTTACTCCATGGAGGTCAGAGCGACACGTCATTGGAATGGGTCCGAGAACTTCGGATCGGTAACAAACCTGTGGTCGGTGAGCGTCTTCAGGAAGGCAATGAGGGCGGCCTTCTCGGAATCCGTGAAATTGAAATGGCGCGGCGCAACTTCCGTACCCGAGGCAAGAGCCGCCAGCGGTGCGGCATTCAACTGGCGTAGCTTGATGTCAAGGTTGGGGTGTGGTTTGACTCCCTTGCTGTAGTGATCGATGACCTTTTCGAGGGTGTCGAACCTTCCGTCGTGCATGTACGGAGCGGTGAGATTGACGTTGCGCAGAGAGGGCGACTTGAAGCGGCCAATATCGGGGCCGTCGAGAGTGATGTCGCCAACGCCGCCGTCGTTGTTCTTGAAGTCCGCGTCAAGGCCATCGTTCGCCGGGGCGATCATGACGAAGTGCGCGTCTTGCCCCGGCAGGTGGCAGACGGCACAGTTGCTCAGGAAAAGAGCCTTGCCGCGGTTCTCTTGGTCGGTGAAGCTGGGGAAGTCGTCGTGCGCGGAAGTCACCTTCGCGCGCCCCTCGTCGTACTTCGACTGGTAGGATACCATCGAGCGCAGGAACTGCGCCAGGGCCTTGCCGATCCGCTCTGGGGTGACCTTGCCGTCGCCGAACGCCTTCTGGAACAGCTCGGGATAGTGCTTATCCTGGGCGAGTACCTCCGTCAACCGCGTCAGATCCTGACCCATCTCGATCTTGCTTTGGATCGGTACGAGCGTCGCTTCTTCCAGGCTGCCGGCCCGCAAGTCCCAGAAGAACCGGCCCTGGGTGGAGTAACGTAAGTTGGCCAGGCTCGTCGAATGGCGGTCGGTTCGCTTGCCATCGAACCCCTTGCTGAAGCGGTTCGGATCGGCGAAGGCGTGCTTCTGCACATGGCAGGAACCGCAGGAGACGGTGTTGTTGGCCGACAGCTGGGTGTCATAGAAGAGGACACGTCCGAGCGTCGCACCTGCATCGGTGACCGGATTGTCCTTCGGAGAACGATCGAAACTCCGCGCTTCGGGGGTCTTGAAGTTGGCCGGCAAGTCGAGGTCGGCATAGTGATAGGGCGTTTCGGGCAGGTGAAGCGCCCGGGCCGTGGGCTGGGTGACCGGCGTTTCGTCCTTCGCGCCACGCTGGGAGACGCCCCAGGCGAGACCGACGCCGACGAAGGAGCCCACCAGCAGCAAGACCGCGGATGTCATCTTGGTTTTCATGAGCCACATACTGCTAAGCACTCCTTCGGTCAGAGCGGCGACCTTGACCGAGATAACGCCCTTTTCCACCGCTTGCCCCGCCGCATACAGGCTCGCGGCCTTGATCGTGGAAGACGCCAACGTCGCCGGCAGGCACGCCGAGGCGGTGGCCGAAGGCCAGGCCGTGGCGAGCAGGGCCGCCGCCGGCCCCAGCCCGCGCCGCACCAGTCGAGCCCGCAAGAGCGATCGGCCGCGTTCCAGCCTTTCTTTCAAGGTGCTCTTGGCCAGTCCGAGTTGTGCTGCGGCCTGGTCCTGAGTTTTCCCCTCGAGGTAGCAGGCCACCAGGGGCACGCGGTACCGCTCGGCTAATCCATTCAACTCCTCGTGCAGGATCTCCTGCATTTCCCGCCAGCTTAAGTCGTCCGGCTCCCAAATCGTCCGCGTCGGTGCATGGGCCTCTCTCTTCCGCCTCGTGGCCAACTGTGCCCGCGCTTTGAGGGCCGTCCGATAGGCGACGCCATGCAGCCAACTCCCGACTGACGCCGTCTTGCGGATCGACGACGTCTTGCTAGCCAGGACGAGGAAGGTGGCCTGGAAAGCGTCCTCTGCGTCGGCGTCATTGCCGAAAACGCCGCGGCAAACATCCAGGACCATTGGACCGTGCCGGCGGAGCAGCATTGCGAAGGCCGCCTCGTCTCGATGGTCACTGAACTGCCGGAGCAGATGCTGGTCGGATAGTTGCCGCACGCTCTCGTCTTCGACGAACCGGCGGATCGACCGGAGAATCAGGCTGTACTCGGCCTCGGCCATGATGGGGTACCCGTTGGGCAGAAGCAACTCTCCAACTATATAGTTCCTTCAGAGGCGGGGAAGAGCCGGTTTTTCTTCAAGCTATCGTGACATTCGGCCTGCATGAAGTCAACTTGGCCGGTTCCGCCATGCTCACTCGCCCCGCAGGCTGCGGTTAGGAGCAGGACGCGACGGACAGTTTGCCCGGATACTTCAAGGGTCGGGACTTGCGGACAAAGCCGGTCCTGCGCAGCCGGGACTGGCTTTTCTCCGAGCGTTATCTGGAGTGTGGAGATGGGTAAACTGTCCCCTCCGCCCCTCTGCACACAAAGGAGAAGATAGCCCTCGCGCGACAGCTGGAGCCATCAGCGTGGCTCGATCTCTTGTGCTTCGACCTAAAGGACTTGCCGGTTTTCGAATACCAAGTCCGCCAAGACGATTTTTGCCCTTCGAGACTGCCTCTCCGGGGCAACAAGCCACCGCACTATTGTCAATTCTTCCCCTGCAGGATGGGCCACCGCTCATCATCGACCAGCCCGAAGACGATTTGAACATGAAGATCATCAATGAGATTGTTGCAACGCTCTGGCAGGCAAAGCCCATCGCAAAACAATCTTTGCCAGTCACAATGCGAACCTCGTGGTGAACGGTGACGCTGATCTGGTCATTTGTTGCGATTACCGCACGAGTGCAACTGAATCCGGCGGACAAATCAAACTAACCGGAGCAATTGATGTCCCAGTGATCAACCACGAAATCGCTGAAGTGATGGAAGTCGGGGTGGAGGTATTTCAGCTTCGCCGCCAGAAGTACGGGTTCTGAATCACAACTGAGGATTCGGGACTTTTCGCGGGCACGCTTGGGCACGGAATAGCCTGCAAAATGTGGGGAATTCGTTGATTTTCGGGTGCGATCTGCGTAAAGTGTGTAAAGAGTGGAATCTGTAAGTCTCCAGAAGGCTTGCATTTGTGACATTCGGCATCTGGAAGCACTCTTGACCCGGAAAATGGGGTTCAGGAGGTCGGAGGTTCGAATCCTCTCGCCCCGACATTATAAGGTCCGCCAGGCTTTCATGTTCTGGCGGGCCTACTTTTTTCCGCTAGAGACCACTTTGCAGGAAACTCTGCAGGAAACCGGCGCCTTTTGGGCCAATTCTCGTGCATTGCCGACGTTAATCAGCGTCTTGTCATGAGCCCTGGTACTACCGCGATCGACACCTGCACGTGCCGTTGCCCCGTCCCGCCTCGTTCCGTTGACGAACGCATATACAACGCCAGAGATGAGTTGCAGCCACGGGTTGGGAGCATACAGCGGCTCACCTACAGGCGCTTTCCCGCCCCGACGCTGATCTCGCGTAGGACCGTCCTGTAGAGCGCGCCTGTCTCAGGGTCAGGCGCGCTTCGCTGGGGAAGCCACTGAAGTTCAAGGGATTTCTATACATCGAATTCGCCACCGGGGCCTCCCGGCGCGCGAGCAGGGGCAGATGCATTGCGATGTCAAGTCGCCCAACGACTTCTTTGAAGAACGCGGTGCGGCGCGGCTGGCGACCGACTTCGAGTCGGCCTGCGCCGGTCCGAGAACAGCTCCAGATGTAGGGAGCCACACCAATCCCTCAACCAGCAGAAGTTGTGTCTACTATCTCTCGCCTCCGCGGAACGCACGGGGCGCGTTGCGAGTGGCCATGCCTTAGGGCCTGCCATCTGAGTTGCCTGGGGCGGCTTCGCGCGGCAGGGCCCTTCGAAGCACGGCGCGCAGAGACGCATGACGTAGCGGCTCGCTCAGCGCGCGGTCTCCTCTGAGTGCTTCCACGACCTCGTCCATGTTGTTCTTCTGCTGCCACAGCCGCTCGACCAACCGTTCCGCCTCGGGCCGCAGCTTCTCCGCCTCGCGGCGCGCTTGGTAGCGAGTCCTCAGCGGCGCCGTGTCCCACAGGCGGACCGTGGCGTCTCCGGAGCCGGAGACCAGCGTCGCGCCGTCCGGGCTCCAGGCCAGCGACCAGATGTAGTTTGTGTGGCCCGGGAGCCGCGCCATCTCCTCGCCCCGCGCCAGGTCCCACAACAAGATCGCCCGGTCGCGGCCGGCGGTGGCCAGGCGCGTGCCGTCGGGGTGGAAGGCTGCCGCGAAGACCTCGTCGGTGTGACCGCGCAGCACCCGGCATTCTGTCAACCTCCTCTCTCCACCTTCGCCAGGGGGCGAGCGTAGAAGGGAATCGACCTCCCAAAGGCGAACGGTGAGATCCTGGCTGCACGAGGCGAGGCGACGGGTGTCCAGACTGAACGTGGCCGAGTAAACGGACTTCTCATGGCCCTCGAAACGGCCGGCCGTCTCATGCGTTCGCGCATCCAGCAAGAGCACGGTCTTCTCATCCGCGGCCCGGACGGCCAGCCAGCGGCCGTCTGGACTGTACGCGAGGGCCCCGCCTTCGGCGGAGAACAGCTGCTCGCTGGACGCGAGGTCGTAGACGCCCAGATGCCACTTCGGGTGCGCGTCATACGCCGACGTGGCTACTCTCAGGCCGTCCGGACTGAGGGCCAAGAAACGTGGGCTCCTAGCGCCGGGGAATTCCTTGCGAACCCGGCCCGTCACCGCGTCGCAGATGCGCAGCCGTCCATTGTCGCCGTTGG
>Ga0116221_1003541_pt1 | contig 10052 bp, 8 predicted proteins | sample Sb_taG_5_FD_88965 | JGI IMG/M metagenome (GOLD analysis project Ga0116221, IMG submission 88965) | Peat soil microbial communities from Weissenstadt, Germany - Sb_50d_8_FC metaG | ecosystem: Environmental > Terrestrial > Soil > Wetlands > Peat | place: Germany: Weissenstadt | collected 2010-09-21
GCCGACACCGTACCATCCCTCGTCAAATCCATCCCTCGGGGAAAGAAGCAAGCGCTGTCCCGCGATTCCCGCCGCGGAGGGGTCAAGATTGGAAATCGGATTTTTGCGCCAGAAACTAGCTAAGCTAAGCTAAGCTAGGGCGCAGTTCCGAGGTGGACTCGCGCGGGTTTTGGGGTAAGAATTTGCACGCTATTTGGCGTATCCTTCGGATAGCGACCAACTAGCGGGGCTTACGGAAGAGGCCCGAGAGCCCGCTCTTGGTTCCGTCTGCAGCAACCCCACCTGGAGGGTGACCGTCCGCTAAAGCTGGGAGCGGCTGCAGTGGGAATTCCGTTCCGGACCGCTCAGCGTTGGGTTGCGCTCTATCATCAGTTCGGGTTGGTCGCGCAGGCACGGAAAAGAGGGGTGGATACCGCGCCTGTAGGCAAACCGATGTATCCCGCAGCATCTCGGCGTACCAGTAGCGGGCGATCGGTTGGCAGACGCGGTGCGGCATGGAGTCCGCCTGATGGATCGCGGTCCGGTGGTGTTCCTCGGCTCGCGACCAGTTGCGCGCGCACGCGGCGGCCATGCCGGCGCCTGTCCGGGTCAGCAGTGAGGACCACGCGAGCACGAAACCCGCCGCGATAACCTCTTCCAGTGCCGGATGCAGTGCCGCAGCGCCTTCGGTTTGACCGGCAAAGGCGAATGCTTCGACCATTACTGGTAGAGCCACGCATGCGCCGAGCGATGATACGTGCCCATGCTGCGGAATAAAACGCAAGGCATCCTTCAGGGCTTCGGATGTTCGGGTGTCTGCCGCCTGAGCGAGAGTCAACGCCAGCAACGCACGAGGATATCCACTGACGACCGTGCGAGCTCCCTCTCGACCAATCACACGAAGGCACGATTCCACGGCCTCCTCAATCCGGCCTCGTAAGCGGGCGATATTTGCCAGCTCGGCCTCACTCATGAAGCTCCATTCGTACTGATGAAGGTAGCCATATTCGGCTGAGTCACGCGCGAGCTCGATGGCGCCTCTAAAATCTCCATCAGCCAAGCGCCGCTCCACGAGAGTGTTTTTGCAGAAATAAACAGAACCCCAATTGCCGACCCTTTCCGCAAGGGGTAGCATCTCGGTGGCGAACGATATGGCCTCGCCGATGCGGCCCAACAGCAATATCGTGTTAGCCAAGACCCAAACCACTGACGCCCGTCCCCACAGGTCGCCGGAGGACTCACATAAGCGATGCCGTTCGCTGGCGATCTCCTCGGCGCGCATTAAATGTCCGGCCGAATATCGCATGCCCGCTTCGGACTCCGACGCGGTCCACTGTGCGGCAGTCTCCTGCGAGGACTGGATACCATGGGCCTCACTGATGATGGAAAGAGCGGCCTCGATGTCTCCGGCTACAGCCGCTGCCCGTGCCATTTCGATCGACAGACTGATTCGCGCAGGAGCCTTGGTCGAGCCGAGCAATTCCAGACCACGGCGGCAGACATCGCGGGCTTCGTGGATGCGGATTGCCCAGATATGCATAGTGGCCAGGGGCACACACGTTTCCGCGAAGCTGACAACATCGCCATTAGCCTCAAACAGGACCAGCGCCTGCTCGAAGGCGACGATTGCGTCCGCAGCCCGGCCCAGGCTTCGCAGCGCGGCTGCCCGTTCGACATGAAGCTCCGCCGCGCGGATGCTCGCCCTCCAACAGCGATACCGCATTGTCCAAATGCGCCAGCGCGTCTTCAAAAGCAGCGGCCGCCGCCGCTTGCCGGGCCGCGCATGTTAGCCAGTTCACCGCCTTCTCCCCATCGGCCGCAGCGCCCGCCTGATAGAGATGATGCGCCAGCACCGACGCCTGCGCCCTCACATTCGCCGCGTAAATCCGCTCGACCGCATCCGCGATGCGCGCGTGCAGGCGCTGCCGCCGGGGCATGGACAACGCCTCCACCAGAGTCTGGCGGACCAGTTCATGCACGAAGCGATAGCGCGTCTCCCGGCCGGAGCGCTCGGCGGTGACCAGGTGCGCGCGCTCAGCTTCCTCCACCGCGTCCAGCGCCGCATCCGGTCGCGCACTTTCGAGGTCCTCCAGAAGCCGTAAGCTGAAGCTCCGCCCGATGACTGCGGCCGTGGTCAGCACGTGCCGGGTCTCGGCTCCGAGTTTCTCCAGCCGCCGCCCGATCACCAAACGCACACCCTCCGGCACCCGCAGTTCATCTGCTCGCAATCCCGGCCGCCATGCGCCTTGCTCGTCGAAGAGCTTGCCTTCGCTCGCCAGATACCGGAATACTTCTTCCACAAAGAAGGGATTGCCCTCGGTCTCGTCGAACACGATGCGAGCCAACGATGGCGGCGGCGCCTGCCCGCTCAATAGTTCGAGCATTGCTTCCACACCGCCTACCGGCAGCCGCCGCAAAGGCACACGCGTGGCCAGCTTCTCTCGCAGCAAACTATCCAGCGTGCGAGCGAACGGCCGGGTGACGTCCAACTCCACGTCGCGATAGGTCCCGATCATCAGCGCCGGCATAGTCGCCACCGTCTGCACCAGGTGCTGGAGCAACAGCAGAGTCGATTCGTCGGCCCAGTGCAAGTCTTCAAATACGGCGACAAAGGGCGTCACTTTGGCCGCACGCTCCACAAACTCGCGATAGGCGTTGAACAGGAACCGCCGCTGCTGTTCCGGCGGCAATTCGATCGGCGGCGGGATATCCGGGAACATCCGCCGAAGCTCGGGCATCAACTTGGTCACTTCCGGGGCTGCGTCGCCGAGGGCATAACGGAAGGCCTCGCGCGGGAAAGCGCGCCCGCCATATTCGAGCATCTCGATGAAGGGCACATAGGGCGGTGCGCCCTCCATCTCATAGCAGTGGCCCACTACCGTAAAGCAGCCGCGCCGCTTCCGCCAGGATCGCACGGGTCAGTTGTGTTTTGCCAATGCCGGGCTCACCGCTGATCAGCACCAGCGAGCCGCGCCCTGCCAGCGCGGTATCGACCAGACGCAGCAGTTCAGTCCTTTCCTGCTCGCGTCCGATCAAGGGGATCTGCTGCACGGCGCGCGGCTTCGGTTCGATGCCGGGCGCGCTTGCCAGCCTCATCATGTCCGCGCGCACCTCGGTCATTGACGCATAGCGCTCCTCCGGCGACTTGGCCAGCAACCGCCGCATCAGGACGATCATGCCGGGCGGCACCTCCGCGCTTTCCGTAAGCGCCAGGTCGGGCGCGTCGCGCAGGATCGCGGTCATGGTCTTCAGCGGCGAGTTGCGCCGAAACGGATGCTTGCCGCTCAGCAGTTCGCAAAGGATAAGGAGAACAGGTCCGAGCGGTGATCGAGCTCCCCACCGGTCGCCTGCTCGGGAGACATGTATTCCGGCGTGCCGGAAACCGAGCCCTGCACCGTCAACGGCTCGCCAGCGCTGGTCACGGTCTGGTCGAATTCAGTCGGGGCGATTCTCTTCGCCAGCCCGAAATCCATCACTTTGACACGGCCCTGGGGGGTCAACATCATATTGGCCGGCTTCAGGTCGCGGTGTACGAAGCGGTTCGCGTGCGCCTCCTCGATGGCTTCAGCGATCTCGCCGGCAATCCGCAGAGCTTCGGGCAGGGGCATGCGGCCCGCCCGCAGGCGGGAAGACAGCGTCTCCCCACGAATGTACTCCATCACGAAAAAGAGGGCGCCGTTGTCTTCGGCAACCTCGAAGATCTTGCAGATGAACGGATGATCCAGGGCCGCTGTGGCCTGGGCTTCGCGGCGAAGACGCTGGCGGGCCATGCTGTCGACCGCGAGGCGCTCCGGCAAGAGCTTGATGGCCGCGCGTCGGTCCAGCCGTGGATCGTGCGCCAGGTAAACCTCGCCCATCCCGCCGGCGCCAAGACGCTCGATGACCTGATAGGGGCCAAACTTGCTGCCAAGCGTCAGAGCCATAAACCAAATCGCCGCCAATACCGCCGCGCTCTTGGAATCCTCTTATTCTACATAACCTTGGGCGCTAGGAATAGCCCGGCGAGCATAGGAAACGCCCCGAATCCACCTCTCCCCAAAAAAAACACGGTGACAGCCATCGTCCGAAACATTTGCCCTTTATTTTCAGCTCTTTAACCCCTCGAAACCTCCGTGAACGCAACGCCCGGGGTGTAAGCTTATATCAGGGAGGCCAGAACGCTCCCAAAAACCGCAAGCACGCACGCACGCTTGCGGTTTTTCATTTTTGGAGATTCCTATGCGTCCAAACGTCGCGCACCGCCGCATATTCCACAGCTTTTCCACACTCCAGCCAACTGATCTTGCAATCAAAACCCCGAAAATGGGTTCTTCCGAAAATACAATCTCGGCCTCTTGTTTTTCAGGCACTTGCGGTAGAGCGCTTTTGGTGACCTATAGGCGGCCCGATTGGCCCGGCTGGCCCGACTGGCCTGAGAGGCTGGCGTTTGCGGGTCCCCGGAGCAGAGGGCGCGTAGCACTGGATCGCGATACCGAGTTTGCCCAGCCGCCGAACGTGGTGGCGGATCAAGCGCTGCTTTTGCCGCTCGTCCAGCGGTGCCACGGTGCGGTCTTCGAAAGGCTTGTGGGTGCGCAGCACCTGGTAGACCAGCAGGAGCAACATGTGGGCCACCGCCACGAGCGCGGGAGCCTTCTTACCACCCGATTTGGTGGTAATGCGCCAGAACTTGTCCTTCAGAAAGCAGTTCTTCTTGGCTGCTGCCGCCCAGACGCATTCGGTCAAGGCGCTGCGCAGCCAAGGATTGCCGCCAGTGGTGTGGCTGCTCTTATTCTTTCCCGCACTGCGGTTGTTGCCGGGGCACACTCCCGCCCACGAGCTGAGATCCTTAGCGGTAGGAAACTGCTCCATGTCCGCTCCGGTTTCCGCCAGAATGGCCGCCGCGCTGCGCTCCTGGATACCGGGCAGCGTCTGCAGCAGTTGCCACTCCGGTTCCAGGCCCGCCTCCTTGATCTTGCCGACGATGGCGCCATCGATCTCGCCGATCTGCTCTTCCAGAAACTCCAGGTGCTTGAGGCTGTAACCGATCATGGTCCGGTGATGATCGCTCATGCGGTGCCCTTCCAGGGCCTGGATGATTTCCGGAATTTTCCGTTTGGCACTGCGTTTGGCAAATTGGGCGATCTCTTCGGGCCGGGCCTTGCCTTTCAGCAAGGCGTCCAGCATCAACTGTCCGCTCACGCCGAACACATCGGTCAGTACGTTGCCCAGTTTCACATTAGCGTCTTCCAGAATCTTCTGAACCCGGTTCTTTTCCGCACCCGCGTTGCCCAGCAGCCGCTTGCGCCTGCGCGTCAGATCGCGCAGTTCGCGAATCGGTCGCGGGCGTATAAAACTGGGATGAATCATGGCATGGCGCAGCAGATGCGCCAGCCACCAGCCGTCTTTATCGTCCGTCTTGTGCCCTTTGCGGTTCTTCACCTCCTGCGGATTAGCCAAGTAAACCTTCACGCTGCTTTCCAACACGTTGTAAACCGGTTTCCAGTAGGATCCGGTGGACTCCATCACCACGTGCGTGATGCCTTCGGCCTGCAGCCAATCGCGCAAGCTTTCCAACTCCGCCGTAGTGGTTCCCACGCGTCGCCTTTGCACGCGGGCTTCTCCATCCAAGGGTCCGGTCATTACGCAGACCGCCAGGAAGGTCTTCCCCACGTCGATCCCGGCGCATCGTTCCACTGCCGCGCAAATCATGTCGCTTCTCCTTTCCGGCAGGAGCCGACATCTTCACGGATATCTTCTTCCACGGCTCAACTGCTCCATTGGGGGATCCAACATGTCAGCCTGGCCAGTTTCGTTCTCGGCTGGAACTGCTCCATTACCCAATCCGGCCACCTTCTCCTACCGAGACTCACTCTCGCACATTTTCATCTTGAGGGGGGTGAGCGGAGCCCGCTCATGGCCGGTTTCGTTTCGTCAAAAAACACATCCCACTTCTCGCGCCCGAGACCAGTCAGTCCCTTTGGGGCAGGCTCCTGCGGGTCCGCACCGCCAGGGAGCCTCGAATTCCACAATTTTTCCACAATGTAACCAACTGATCCTGCAATCAAAACTCAACAAATGGTTTCGTTTCGTCAAAATCCATCTCCGGCCCCTCGCGCGTCAAAATTGGCTTCGTTCCCTCGGTTTTCGCCATGACTCCGCCCCCGGAGCCTTAACCCGGCTGCTCCGCCTCCCAACCGCTCCGGTGATACATTGTTCTCATGCTGAGACGAAGCTTTTTTCTGGCATCGGCCGCCGCGGCCGCGAGAGTTTTGCCTGGCGCCACCCTCTCCTCCAAAGAGCGCGTCAAGCGCGCCCTCGCGGGACAGGACGTGGACCGGCCTCCGTTCTCACTCTGGCATCACTTCGGCTTGAAGACCGCTCAGGAGCATGCCACCCGCACCCTCGAGTTCCACCGCGCCTATCGCACCGACATCGTCAAGGTGATGAGCGACTTTCTCTATCCGAAGCCTTCCGGGAAATGGTATCAGCTCAAGGTCGAGACGAATCCGTTCCCCGATCAGATCCGCGCTCTCGAATTGATCCGCGATGGGCTCAACGGATCGGCGGATATGATCGAGACCGTGTTCAATCCCTTCAATGTGGCGCAAAAACTGTCGTCGAAGGAGGAGGTGCTGCGGCTGATGCGGGAGAACCCGCAGGCTCTGCTGGATGCGCTCGACGTCATCACCCAGTCGGAAATTCACCACACCAGGCGCGCGTTCGCGGCGGGCGCGGGCGGCGTGCTGTTCTCCGTGGCCAACGCCAATGCCACGGAACTCTCGCCGGCCGACTACGAGAAATTCAGCCGGCCGTTCGACAAGAAGTTTATGGAGGGCATCGCCGGCGCGCGGCTGAACATTCTGCACCTGCACGTCCAACCTGCCTACCTGAACGGGTTCCGCGATTTCACCGCGCCCATCGTCAACTACTCCATGCATGTTTCCGGCATCCCGATCGCGGAAGTGCGAAAGCAGTTTCCGTCGTGGGTGATTGCGGGCGGCATCGACGAGGTCAATTATCGGAAGCTCACGCCCGAGGAGCTGCGGCGCGAGTGGCAGTCGGCGGCTCAGGCCGCGGGAAAGAAGTACATTCTGACGCCGGGTTGCTCGGTGCCGAACGACAGCGCCGCGGAAGAGCTGGCGCGGTTGCCCAAGATCGTGGGCGCGTAAATCTCAACATGAAAAAGCTGATCAACGATCCAGCCGGCATCGTTCGCGAGTCGCTGGAAGGCCTGGCGATGGCACACGCCGATATTCTCAAAGTCTGCTTCCAGCCGGTCTACGTGGTGCGGGCGGACGCACCGGTCGCCGGAAAAACCGGGATCGTTTCGGGCGGCGGCAGCGGCCATGAGCCGATGCACGGCGGATTCGTGGGCAGGGGTATGCTCGACGCGGCGTGTCCGGGCCAGGTATTCACTTCGCCCACGCCGGACCAGATCGAGGCCGCTACGCGCGCGGTCAATGGCGGCGCGGGCGTATTGCACATCGTCAAGAACTACACTGGCGACATCATGAATTTCGAGATGGCCGCCGAGTTGTGCCAAGCCCAGGGAATGGACGTGCTGGCAGTGGTGATCAACGACGATGTAGCGGTGGAAGACAGCCTCTACACGGCCGGGCGGCGCGGCGTGGGGACCACGGTTTTGGCCGAGAAGATTTGCGGGGCGGCCGCCGAACGACGCGCCAGCCTGGCACAGGTCGCCGACCTGTGTCGTAAGGTGAACGCCAACGGGCGCTCCATGGGGATGGCGCTGACATCGTGCACCGTGCCGGCCGCCGGCAAGCCCACCTTCGAGTTGGGCGATCAAGAAATGGAAATGGGGATCGGGATCCACGGCGAGCCGGGGCGCGAGTGCAAACCGTTGGCTCCAGCCTGCGAGATCGCGGCGAGCATGGCCGAGACCATCCTCGCGGATTTGCCGTTCTCCACAGGCGATTCGGCGATCGCGATGGTCAACGGCATGGGTGGCACGCCGCTGATGGAACTCTACCTGATGTATCGCGAACTGGAGCGGGTGTTGCGCGGCCGCGGCATCGCGGTGGCGCGGCGGCTGGTGGGCAACTACATCACGAGCCTGGAAATGGCGGGCTGCTCGATTACGCTGCTGCGGGCCGACAACGAGCTGCTGGCCCTGTGGGACGACCCCGTGCTGACCCCCGGCCTGCGATGGGGAATCTGACCGGGATGGCCGTCCGGAGGCAGGATGTCCTGGCGTGGATGGAGGAGCTGCAGCGAGTCTACGCTGAGAACCGCGACCGCCTGACGGAACTGGATTCGGCCATCGGCGACGCCGATCACGGCACTAACATGGATCGCGGCTTCTCGGCGTTAAAAACAGAACTGGCGGCAAATGTTCCGGCGGATATCCGGGCTGTTTTGCAGACAGTCGCCACGGTGCTGATCCGGACGGTGGGCGGCGCCGCTGGGCCACTCTACGGGACCTTCTTTCTGAGAGCGAGCGCGGCATGCGCGGGCAAGCCGCAACTCGAGGACGCCGAAATCGTCACGATGTTCCGCGCAGGGGTAGACGGTCTACAGGCACGCGGGAAGGCCGTGGCGGGAGACAAGACTATGCTCGACGTATTGCTTCCGGCGATGAGCGCGATGGGCGAGAAACTGGAGCAGGGCGGCACGCTCGCGGAGATTCTGGCCGCGGGCGCGGCGGCAGCCGAAAAAGGCATGCTGGACACCATTCCGATGCAGGCTCGCAAGGGGCGCGCCAGCTATCTCGGACCGCGCAGCATCGGTCACCAGGACCCCGGCGCGACCTCGGCCTGGCTGCTGCTGAAGGCCGCGGCGGCGACTTTGGTCTCATCGCCAAACTGGACATGATCGGCCTGGTCATCGTCTCGCACAGCGCGCGGCTGGCCGAAGGCGTGTGCGAACTGGCGGAGCAGGTCGCGCAGGGGCGGGTCCGGCTGGCGGCGGCCGGCGGCGCGGCCGACCCGGAACACCCGATTGGCACCGACGCGTTCAAAGTGCAGCAGGCCATCGAGTCGGTCTACAGCGAAGATGGCGTACTGGTCCTCACGGATTTGGGAAGCGCGGTGCTGAGCGCCGAGACCGCGCTGGAGTTCCTGGAGGAAGACAAGCGGGGTCACGTGAAGCTGTGCTCCGCTCCGCTGGTGGAAGGGGCGGTCGCGGCGGCCAGCCAGGCGGCGGCGGGCGCGAGTATGGAAGAGATCCTGCGCGAGGTCGAGGCGGCGTTAGCCGTGGCCAGGCCGGTTGCCGCCGAGTCGTCGCAGGAGCGGCTGGTGACGCTCACCAACGCGCTCGGCCTGCATGCGCGGCCGGCGGCGAAACTGATCCGCATCGCACGCCGTTTCCAGGCGCTGGTGACCATTGAGAATGTCACGCATGCGGCGGGCCCGTTCGAAGCCACTGGCATCAACGGCATTCTCAGCCTGGGCGCGCGGCAGGGACATCGATTACGGATACGGGCGGACGGACCCGATGCGCGCCAGGCTCTCGCGGAACTGGCGGTGTTTATTGAGGGGGGATGCGGCGACCAGGACCAACCGCCCGAACAGCCCGAACAGCCCGGAAAGCCCGTGCCACAGGCCTCCGGAGAGCTGAGCGGGATCGCAGCCTCGGCGGGTGTTGCCATCGGACCGCTGGTGAGATTGCGGCCCGCCGAGGTTCCGCGCGACGCTCGCGTGGTGGACGATCCCGACGCCGAATGGCGGCGGTTGCTGGCCGCCATCCACGGCGCTCGCGAGGAGACGCGGACGCTGTACGAGTGGGCCAGGACGCACGCCGGTGCGGATGAGGCCGGGATCTTCGATGCCCAACTGCTTTTTCTGGAAGATCCGAAATTGCTCGATCGCGCTTCGCGCATCGTGCTTGGAGAACGGGCGAACGCGGAATTCGCCTGGCACGAAGCGACCGGCGAAATCGCCGCGGGGTACCTGCAGGCGCGCGCTGCCGATGTGACAGACGTGGTCGATCGCGTCTTGCGAAGGCTGACGGGAGTGGCGGCAACATCGGCCAATCTCCACGGGATTCTGACCGCGCACGATCTGACTCCGTCCGAAATGGCGCAGTTGGGGCCTGTCCTGGGCCTGTGCCTGGAGAGCGGCAGCGCCAGCGCGCAC
>Ga0116221_1003547_pt1 | contig 10042 bp, 10 predicted proteins | sample Sb_taG_5_FD_88965 | JGI IMG/M metagenome (GOLD analysis project Ga0116221, IMG submission 88965) | Peat soil microbial communities from Weissenstadt, Germany - Sb_50d_8_FC metaG | ecosystem: Environmental > Terrestrial > Soil > Wetlands > Peat | place: Germany: Weissenstadt | collected 2010-09-21
GAATCGACCTTTGCGAGCCTTTCCACCACCCACGCGAACAAGCTGAAAACCCTGATGACGCTCGTATTTCAAGAATTCGACGATGTCTCACTCTTGGGCGGGTAAGGTATAGCTGACCTCTGTGAACGGCATAACCTCTGGCTGCACGTGGACGGCGCTTACGGCGCCCCGGCCATCCTGAGTGGGAAATATCGGGCCAGGTTAGCGGCTCTGTCACGCGCGGACAGCGTGGCCCTTGATCCGCACAAATGGCTTTACATTCCCGTGGAAGCAGGGCTCGTGCTAGTTCGCGACGGCGAGGCGATGCGTGCCGCTTTCAGTCTTGTGCCGCCTTATCTGCGAACGGACGGCAGTCCAACGGGCGTGGGCGGCCTGCCCTGGTTCAGCGAGTATGGGTTTCAGCAGACGCGCGGCTTCCGAGCGCTGAAAGTGTGGATGGCGCTGAAGCATCACGGCACCGGCGGTTACAGGCGTGCCATCGAGCGAGACATTGCCCTGGCCGAGTATCTTGCTGGACTCATAGGCAAGGAGAGTGATTTCGAGCTTTTCGAACCGCAAAGCCTGAGCATTGTTTGTTTTCGCTACGCTCCGAAGAACCTTCGCGGAAATCGCGAAGCGCTCGATTCGCTCAACAGGCAACTTCTCGAGCGCATCCAAATGGGAGGCAAGGCTTTCCTGTCCGGAACGGTCATGAACGACACATTCTGGTTACGAGCTTGCATCGTCAATCCGCGAGCATCCCGTAAGGACATGGAAGCGTTAGTCGAGATCACAAGAGCCGCTGGGAGCGAGAATGCATGACCACCCCATGCGATCATGCAACCAATTTGTCGGTTGGGCCGAAAGATGCAAAGCGAAGAGACGTTTCCTGTACATTTTCCCGGTGTGGTTTGCTTCGACGGCGCAGCCCCGCTGAGCCAAGGCAACTCGGCCAAGTGGTACAAGCGTCAATTCGGCTGCGTGGCCTGGCCAATATTGAAGACGAGCCCGTAAGGGTCTCTGATGTAGCAGCGTGGTACGGAAGGATCTTCCTCCACAATCGTGCAGCCGGCTTCCAGCAGTTGCCGCTTGGCAGCTTCGACATTGAGCACAAGAAACTCGAAGACCGGGCCGTGCTCTTTGCCTTTTTCGACGTAAAGTCGGAACGAACCGGTTTCAAAGCCAACAATTGTTGCGTCTTGATGCGCTATCGGCAGGCCGAGAACAGAACCGTAAAACGCAATCGCTTCGGACCACTTCTCGGTCCGAAGGATGACGTCCCGTGTAGAATTGAATGGACCGGTCATTCTAAGTTCCCCTCATCTTCGCTTCTGGATTGTTTAGTGTAACCCTACTTGCAAACATCGGAATGACCAGGGGTCGACAGTCTCAATAGTCGGTGTCATGCAACCTTGGTAGATGGCCCCGGTCGGGGAGGTTTGGTGTCAGGCCATTGGACGGAACGCGAGATGGAGACGCTCGAGCAACGCATCCGCCGGCTGGTTCAGGAGGACATCGCGATCGTGCCTTACGATCCCCGGTGGCCAGAGCTATTCCGCCGCGAGCAGGAACACTTGTTAGCGAGCCTGCCGGCTGAACTCATTGGGCGCATTGAACATTTCGGCAGCACAGCCGTACCCGGCCTTGCCGCCAAGCCCGTCGTGGACATGCTGATCGAGGTGAGCGACCTGGAAGCGACCCGAGTCCGCATTGTCCCCGTGCTGGAAGGGCAGGGCTATGACTACTTCTGGCGTCCCACACACGGGGACGACCGTCCGCCCTTCTACGCCTGGTTCATCAAGCGCGACCCAGGCAGCGGCGCCCGCACCCATCACATCCACATGGTGGAGTCGAGTTTCACGAAGCATTGGGACCGGCTGCTCTTCCGGGACTATCTGATCGAGCACCCCGAGGCGGCCCAGGAGTACCAGAACCTCAAGCTGCACCTGGCGTCGGAATATCCGAACGAGCGTGTCGCTTACACGAGTGGTAAAACAGAGTTCGTCGTCCGGATGACGGAGAAAGCAAAGCAGTTCTATGGGAAGACCGGGCCTTCACATGATCTCGGAGCGCCATCAGCGCGAGTCGGCTGCTGAGCGCGGGAGTTAGGTTGTAAGAGCATGGTTACGTCCGAGAAGATGCTGGCTTTTTTCCGCTCGGAGTTCCTTGCCGAGGAGCGCTCGGGATTCGCACGTCTTAAGCGCGTCCCGGATTCGCGTGTCGAGGAGAGCTTGGGTTATTATCGTTCCCTTTCCGCGACGGACAAAGCAAGCTGCATCGATTGCTGTGCCCATTTTGCCCTTGGATTTTATGGCTTCGTCATCGACATCGTGCGCCCGGACATCAAGGCACTCCTCGACAGCGGGAAACAAGGCGCGCTGATGACAGCCAAGAGGGAGATTTATCAAGCCCGCTTCGATCAAACGAAGCATCCGTTCTTTGGGCGATGGATTGATAACATCGCCCGATTTCCTTTTCGGTCGAACCGGAGTGTTCCGATGCTCCGGGCCGAGGTCAGCCAATACAAAATGGATAAGCGCCGTGGCGTGCCGAGCTCCGTGTCGGAGGAACAGTTTCGATTCGCGGAGTCGGTCAAATCGATCAAGGCGCCGGAACTGCGCAAACGCGTCCGCGCCGTGTTGAACAAATTGGGCTATCAGAAAGCTGATCAACTCGGGGGATATCAGTGTCTTTGGGAAGGACAGGAGTTCACGGTCGATGTGGATTATGGAGGTCGAAACGCTCAGCTCCGTTATCGCGTATTGCCGGCCGAGTTGCGCGCCCTCAATCCGGGCCAGTTCTGCTTTGAACACGCCCTTGGTGTGGGATTTGGGGACTGGAATTTCATCGTTGAGGAGAACATAGACGACGTTTTCCTTCTCTTCGAGGAGCTGATAGAGTACGCGGTCAATCTCCCCAAAAGGATGCGGGCGGCAGCCGAGGCGTATTGATGGTTATGCCTCGTGCCATTTGGTTTTGGGACAGGCTCGGTATAGTGCCTGTGATAACTTGACGTGGCTCCAGGCGGTCCCGTCGGCTTGAGTGTTTTGCTACAGATACGGAGGGCCCATCGATGGTGGCGGCTGGGGGGTGGGAGACTTATCGCTGCGATCGTTGCCCTCTCGTCCTCGAATTGGGCGGCTACACCGCCTGGGATGATGCCGGGCTTGTGCTCGAGGTGACGACCCAACTTGCCTGCGCTGGGTGCGGCACGATGCATCGGCTTATCCAACAGGGCGGCGTCTGCCAGGTAGTCGCTATTCGAGGCCCGGTCCGGACAGCACGCATAGTGACTGAGCGCGACTGCACGGGAGAGGAGTTCGAACACGAGGTTTGGGTTGCGGAGGACGACTGGCAGCCCGTCGGCCAATGCCAAGGCGGCGTTGGTGCTGTCGGCCAGCTCACGTGCAGTTACTGCGCCCGAGTCGGACAGATGCTGTCCCATGAGGATTTCACCTATCCGGGTGGTTACGCAGCTGGCGCCATCTGCCGCGAGCAGTGCCCAGTATGTCGCGGCCCGATGGAAGGCATTAGTATCACTTCGTTTTGATTTGGGGCGCCCGCCCCAAGCACGTTCTGGAGCCTGGCAGCAATGACGCATGCAGGCCAAGAGGGGGCCAGCGGCTGGGCCCGGATGTGAAAGGCGCGATTGGAGGTTCAAAGATGGGGTTCACAATCAACTATCGCTCGACTCGCCCAGTTAGCCCAGTGGAGGATAGGGCCATCGAGCAGGCGGCCGGCGACCTGAGCCGGGGACGCAGCTGGCTCAGTTGCGAGCCGGTGGCCTTCTATCCCCGCCAAGACGACGGACATCTCCTCGGCGGCAGCAAGCCGAACTTTCAGCCGCACGCCGACGATGCAGCCGCAGCAGCCCTTAGTGGATTGCCGGATGGCACGGTTCACGATCTGATCGAAATACTCTGCAAGCTTTCAAACGCATTCCAAGTTGACTGGGAATTCAGCCATGACCACGCCCCAGGCCCAATCGGCTTTATTCGAGGCGGCGTGTGCGAGCCGGGACTGCTGGAAAGAATAGAACACATTAGCATTGCTGTCAGTGCTCTTCAAGAAAAGATGGATGAATTCGAATTGGAAGCTGATGACGATGGTGGCCCTATGCCGTCATTCCGGCCCAAAGGAGGTTAGATCTCCGAGCTCATTACGTGTGAGACCTTGATTTGAATCAAGGCGGGCAAAGTCGTGGGGACTCGCGGCGGTCGGTTCGCCAATTCTGGACAGTGCTCCCGCATGAGCGAACTGCTGAGCCGCTGCGTTGGGCGAAGCGAGGCACGAGATGAGATGCCGCGTCTGTGACACTCATTTCTTGCATGACGACCCACTCTGCCCAGTGTGTGCCGGTTTGCTGCGCTGGTTCCGCGGCCACTTCGCACACGAGCCCGGACTGGATTTGGCTCGCATCAACATCGAGACACGGTTTACAGAAGATTTAGGGACGGACTCACTCGACTACATGTGCTGGCCAATCGAGGCCGAGGAGAAACTCGGCGTCGCCATCCCAGACCGCGAAGCAGAGCTGCTGGTTACAGTCGGGCACTTCCTGCGGTGGTTGAGAATGCACGGCGCGTCCTGGGCGGGTAACAAAGAAATTCGCTTGGTGCAAAAGGGGAATTGCTGGAAACCGTATGTCTGGCAGGTGGTTCCGCGAACCCCAGAATCCTGAACTGGACGGGCCGAACGAATCTCTGCAACTGACCTGGCCTTGGTTTCGCAAGGTAAATAATCGGCCATTGGCCTCGGCAGCTTGGATGTGGCCTTAACCTGCCATGACGCCCTCTTGGCCGGCGACGGAAGAAGCGAAAGACGATAAGTCATGCCCCTCGACAACATTCTCACCTATGTCATCTTGGCAATCGCCCTGGGTGCGATCCTGGCACCGATTGGCGTGCGATTGAACAACTGGAGCGCTGCCGATCCGGCATATGAACCTTGTGAGGACGATGATTTGGCGCCCGATGTCATCCGAATGGTTTCCATCCTTAGCGACATTGGTTTTGTCGACCGCGGGAGCTGGGAGCTACGCGCCCACTCTCGCGCAACCGGACAGGTAACGTTGATGGAGCATCCGCAGACGCTTGACCTGGTCATGGTAGTGGAAGTGAAAAGCCGCAATCACCGACTCGTCTCACTCCGGCTTATCACCCGATTTGAAGATGGCACGGCAGTAGCCACGGATAATAGTCGCCTCACGGTAGGCTTGCCCTTCCGTCCGGGAATCACCTTTCTCTGGCTGCCAGGCGTGCGCGATGCCATGCAGCTTTACCACATCCACGTTCAGGCGCGGGAGAATCTGGGGTGCGGCAAGAAACGGCTTCCGGTTGGCGGTGACCCCGTCGTTTATTTGAAAGCGGCGCATAAGCGCATGTTCAATCATTATGTGGAGACCGGCTATCACTACCTCGACGAGGCCCATGGCGTTTATCGGCCTACCTGGAAGGGAGCCCTGCTCATGAGCTGGAGGCTAATGTGGCTGATCGCTCCCTTCTACCGAGCCTACCGACAGCGGCGAACCCGCGATCTGATTCGCGAGCTAGGCATTCATCTTGAGCTGTAAGACTTTGGGATGGAAATGGTGAGGTGACCGGATCAGGATCGCCCAACGTGGCGCAAGATAGTCACAATTGGTCCCCGAATTTGTTCGCGAGGCTAGAATCAACAGCCAGGCAGTTCGTTCTTGCATCGGCCGAATCACCATTTCGCAGCGATGTCCAGTGGATCGAGCAAACATGGTTGTCAGCCGCCGCTGAGGCGGTCTTTCCCATGACCGACTCTCGCAGGATCGACCTTCTTTTACCGGTCAGATCTAGCCTGGTGCGACGCGCCGAGGATCTCATGCGCGCCCGACTCCCGACACCAACAGGGGAAAGCGATCTGTGCGCCACGCTTGGCGTAAGTGGACGGACACTTCGCCTGGCGTTCCGCGAGCGCTTCGGGATGGGCCCAACGACGTACTTTCAGACACTGAGACTCCACGCGGCCCGGGCCACGCTCAAGGCCGATGGTTTGGAAAAGGTGTCGATCGCGGAACTCGCCAGGCAATTTGGTTTCTTCCATGTCGGCAAGTTTGCCGGGTATTACCGCCGGCAGTTTGGCGAAGTTCCGACTAAGACCCGGTCGCAAAAAAGCCGTCAGTTGGTTTTATCTGGGAAATGAGACTGCACTGGCAAAAGAAGACACAACAGCAAGTCCCACGGAAAGCATTTTGCAGGTCGTGCTCGCAGCACCTCACACCAATATCTCTTTCAGCAGCCGGGCAGGCTCGACACCCGTCAGGCGGGCGTCCAGGCCCTGGAACTTGACGCTGAAGCGCTCGTGTTCGATGCCCAGCAGGTGCAGCATCGTGGCGTGCAAGTCGCGGATGTTGACGCCGCTGTCGTTGACCACGTTGTAACTGAAATCGTCCGTATCGCCGAGGGTTACGCCGCCTTTGATGCCGGCGCCGCACAGCCAGATAGTAAAACAGCGTGGGTGGTGGTCCCGGCCATAGTCTGTGGGAGTGAGCGTTCCCTGCGAGTAGACCGTGCGACCGAATTCGCCGCCCCAGACGATGAGCGTATCCTTGAGTAAGCCGCGCTCTTTCAAGTCGTTGATCAGGGCCACGGTCGGTTGGTCAGTGTCCTGGCATTGGCCGCGAATCGCCTTCGGCAGATTGAAGTGGTGGTCCCAGCCCATGTGAAAGAGCTGGACGAAGCGCACGCCGCGCTCCGCCAAGCGGCGCGCCAGCAGGCAATTGGCGGCGTAGCTGCCCTTGTTGTGGACGTTGGGGCCGTAGCTGTCCAGAACGTGCTTCGGTTCCTTGCTCATATCCGTGAGCTCGGGGACCGACGCTTGCATGTGGAACGCCATTTCGTACTGGGCGATGCGCGTGGCGATTTCCGGGTCGCGAACGCGGGCCTGCTTTTCTTCATTGAGCTGGCGCAGCTCGTCGAGCATTTCGCGGCGCATGTCGCGGTCCACGCCAGGCGGGTCGGTGAGATAAAGCACCGGCTCGCCCGTGTTGCGGAACCTTACCCCCTGGAACTTCGAAGGGAGAAAGCCGCTTCCCCAGAGACGGTCGTAGAGCGGCTGGTCGTCGGTTCGACCGGTTCCCTTGGACGTGAGCACTACATAAGTTGGCAGACTCTCGTTTTCGCTTCCCAGGCCATAAGCCACCCACGCTCCCATGCTCGGCAACCCGGAAAGTTGCCGACCGGTCTGGAAGAACGTAATGGCGGGATCGTGATTGATCGCGTCGGTCTGCAGGGTCTTGATGAAGGCGATGTCGTCAACGAGCTTGGCGGTATGGGGAAGAAGCTCGCTGAGCCAGGCGCCGCATTTGCCGTGGCGCGCAAACTTGAAGATCGACGGCGCCACGGGGAACGAGGCCTGCCCGGAAGTCATGGTCGTGAGCCTTTGCCCCCGGCGAATCGACTCGGGCAAGTTCTTGCCGCGGAACTTTTCCAGCTCCGGCTTGTAATCGAACAGGTCCATTTGCGCCGGGGCGCCGGACTGGAACAGATAGATCACGCGCTTAGCCTTGGGCGCGAACTGGGGGAAGCCCGGCAATCCCCCTACCGACTTCGGGCCTTGGCCCGCGGCAGCCTCGCGGGCAAGGAGTGACCCCAGCGCCGCCAGTCCCAATCCAGCGGCAGAGCGCGTTAGAAACGTGCGGCGGTTCACTGCGTCTATGAATGCGCGCATCGAATTATTCCTTGGTAACGGTTTCGTCGAGGTTCAGAATCACGCTTGCAGTCATCGTGTAGGCGGCCAGTTCCGCGACGTCGAGCTGCTGGCTATGCTTTGCCTGGCCCACGCCAACCAGCTTGGCGGCAGCTTCGGGGCTGGCGCGATACTTCTGCAGACGCTTCGCCACGCCCGCCGCCAGCACGCGAGATTCCTCGGCAGATGGCCCCCTGGCCATGGCTCGGCGGAAGGCATAGGCGATGCGGGCTTCCGGCGTTTTGCCCCCTTCCTCCAGCATGTGCTGGGCGAGCACGCGCGCCGCTTCGACGAAAGTGATTTCATTGAGAAGCGTGAGCGCCTGCAGGGGAGTATTCGTCCGCGACCGCCGCACCGTGCAATACTCCCGGCTCGGCGAATCGAAGAGCAACATCTGAGGCGGGGCCGAAGTACGTTTCCAGATGGTGTACATGCTGCGGCGATACAGCCCGTCGTCGGTATCGTGTTTGTAATTCCGCAAGTTGCCATAGACGTTCACTTCGTCCCAAACGCCGTCGGGCTGGTAGGGGCGAACAGATGGTCCGCCAACTTTCGGCACAAGGAGACCGGCCACGGTCAGCGCATTGTCGCGGATCAACTCAGCTTGCAGCCTGAAGCGAGGGCCGCGAGCAAGGAGCCGATTTTCCGAATCCCGCTCGAACAGCGCCGGCGTCACGACGGACGATTGTCGATAGGTGTCACTCATCACAATCGTTTTTTGGAGCGCTTTCATATCCCAGCCGTTGCGTATGAACTCCGTCGCGAGCCAGTCGAGCAGCTCCGGGTGGCTGGGGAACTCGCCCTGCAGCCCAAAGTTTTCGCTGGATTTGACGATGCCGGCGCCAAAGAATTTTTCCCACATGCGGTTGACCGCCACGCGCGCGGTGAGCGGATGTGCTGGATTGACCAACCAGCGCGCCAGTCCCAGTCGGTTGAGCGGCGCGCCTTCCGGCAGGGAGGGCAAAGCCGCGGGAAGCGCCATCGAGACCTTGGGGCCCTTCTTGTTGTATTGGCCGCGATTGAGCAAGAAGCTGTCGCGCGGTTTGGGCATTTCTTGCATGACCATGACGGTTGGGATCGTCGCTTCATACTCGTTGCGGGTTTTGCTGGCAGCCGCCAATGCCTTGTCGGCCGCCTTCACTTCGCCGGAGAAATTGGCTCGAAAGTAAGCAGCGATCTCGGCCTTCTGCTGGGCCGTTCGCTTGGCCGGCTCCACGATGAGTCCATGGGCAACGCCCTCCGGGGGGCCCGATGGATCGCGCAGCTTGGGGCCAGCGGCATCCGTTACCGCGAGCCGGAAACGGCCGATGACATGTTGATCGAGCGCCTCCGAGCGCAGACGCAGCGCGACCGTCGCGCCGGCAGGAACCTCAATCGGTTTGTCGGGAATGAAGAGGGCCGAGCGCGGCACACGTCGTGTGGGATCGTGTCCATTCAATCCCCAGCCGTTGCTGGGATTGGCATCGAGTACTTGCTCGATGGTCCAGCCCTCTTGCGAATAGTCGGCGTTCGCCTGGATGAATTTGATCGGAATGGTCGTTGGCGGGCTGCCGGCCCTGGCAGTCCTCACTTCAGCTTCAAAACCGCTGAGGACGACGTTGCCGTTGCCGGCCCGGCCAAACCCCTTGGCCGCCAGGCTTTCATGGGGAAGCACGTCGAGCAGGATGCCGGTGATCCGGCTAACGGGTACTGGAGACACAACCGTGTAGACATCGCGCGCAGGCTTTTTGCCGCTGGCCAGATAGGAACCATCGGGCAATCGGGTCAGCTTGGCGCCGCCGGCCGACTGGACCTCACACGGCTGCAGAGTAATCCAAGGAACGCGCGCCTTAGCCAGTTTCGGCACATATGCGCGCTCCCAGGCGGCTTGCAGCGCGGGAAGGAGTTTTTCCTTCTCCGAGACGCGTGCTCGCGCGTTGGCGACGGCCTTGTCCATCTCCAGCAAGCGTGCGATCTCAATCGGCCTAGGTGCCTTCATGTAGGGAACCTGGTTTACGGGCCGTTCTTCCCCATTGCCTGCCTCGGGAACATTATTGAAGAACGCAAAGAGCTGATAGAACTCCTTCTGTGTAAATGGATCGTATTTGTGATCGTGACAGCGGGCGCAGCCCATCGTCAAACCCATCCAGACTTGCGACGTGGTATCGACGCGATCCACCACGTTTTCCACCAGCCATTCCTCGGCAATGGTCCCGCCTTCTGTGTTGATGCGGTGATTGCGGTTGAAGCCGGTGGCAATTTTCTGGTCGAGCGTCGCATTCGGCAACAGGTCGCCCGCGAGTTGCTCGATGGTGAACCGGTCGAACGGCATATTCTTGTTGAAGGCCTCGATCACCCAGTCGCGCCA
>Ga0116221_1003560_pt1 | contig 10020 bp, 7 predicted proteins | sample Sb_taG_5_FD_88965 | JGI IMG/M metagenome (GOLD analysis project Ga0116221, IMG submission 88965) | Peat soil microbial communities from Weissenstadt, Germany - Sb_50d_8_FC metaG | ecosystem: Environmental > Terrestrial > Soil > Wetlands > Peat | place: Germany: Weissenstadt | collected 2010-09-21
TCGTTATCCTATTATTGATCGATCATCCCGTCAACACGAAATTCCAGGTACGAGATTTGAGTGTTCCGCTCGACCTAGGCATACGAGGCAGGCGCGCGGAAAGGGCTTGTCGAGCCAGGGGGGCCTCCCAATTGGAAATACTTTGCGCAAGTCCCGATACCATCACATAAATTCAGGAATGCGTGGCGGGATTTGTGCCCGCCTCGCTGTTTACGCCCACAAGTCCCGGGCGTTGCCCGAGCGATTGCACTTGAAGCAATGGAGGACTTGCTGCTCTAGATGGGACGAGAAGCAGCGGCTGGTGCTGGAGGGGAAGGCGTGCAATGGACACGGACCGTGTTGCTCGGGTGCAGCTCCTGGGTTAGAAGCCGAGCAATTACAGGACGGCGGCGCGAACCTCGCCGCCTTGAGCTGCGCATTGGCGACATCGGCCACCGCTCAGCCGGGGGACCGAAGCGGCAGAACTCGGCCCATTCTGGCGAGGAGCATTGGTCCTCGCACTACCCCGACATGCGGAGCGCAGCTTCGAGGTTTGTCGGTGGAAGATCGTCTGCGCTGGTGACGATCTCAACGAGACTTGGACCCGGCTGGGCCAGCGCGGCTTCGAGGATCTCGTCGACTTGCGCTGCTTCCGAAATTCGCCAAGCGGAAACGCCGAAGCTTTCCGCCAGCTTGCAGAAATCGGGGTTGCCGTGCAGGGCACCGTACACGTGGCCTTGCCATTGCACCTTTTGCCGAAATGCAAGGACCCGGTAGGCATTGTCGTTTATGATGAAGATGCGCACGGGGATCTGCTCGCGCACGGCGGTCTCCAGATCCTGTACGGTCATCATGAAATCGCCGTCGCCGAGAACGGCCACCACCTCGCGGCGCGGATGCACCAACTTGGCGGCCAGCGCTGCCGGAAAACCAAAGCCCATCGCCCCAAAATTGACAGCCGAGAGAAAGGTCAATGGGTGGCGCGAGGGAATGTACGCCATCGGATACAGAAGGTGTAAGCCGGCGCCGACAGTGATCACCGCGTCTTCCGAAAGACGGGAGGCGAGGCGGTCGCAGACATAGGCGGGCGAAACGGGATGACGTTCGGGGACGCAGGCACTATCGAGCAGATTCTTCCACTCTGCCCGCTGCGGTTGGAGTTCCTCGATCCAGCCGGAGCGACGTTTTTGCGGTTGGTTGGCGACCGAAGTTGCCAGGCCTTCAAGAAACAGCCGGGCATCTCCATAGACCGCTTCCATGGGGATCGGCTTGCAGTCGTTATCTCGGTCGAGGTTCACGACCACGATGTCGGCCTGAATGGGCCAGGTGTATTCGTAGGTCGTGATGTCAGACATCGTGCAGCCGATACCGAGAATGAAGTCGGCGCGCCGCGTGGCTTCGTCGGCAACGGCATTGCCTCCGCCATAGCCGGCGCGGCCGAGTGCCAGGGGGTGTCGTTCCGAGAGGGCCCCGCGGCCGTTGCCGGTCGTTACGACAGGCACGTGGAGGCGCTCGACCACTTGCTGGAGGAATGTTTCGGCATGGGTGTAGGATACACCCGCCCCGGCGAGGATGAGAGGCCGAGCGGCCTGGTGAAGTCGTTCCAGAATGTGCCGAATCTTGTCGTTGGCGACCGGCACCGGCGGCGGGACCGTGGGGTTGAACGAAGCGACGTCGATGTCGTCACGGTCGGCCCAGACGTCCTCGGGCACTTCGATCAGAACTGGGCCGCCTGGACCTGACATGGCCGCATTCCAGGCCTCCGTAAATATGGTGGGGATGTTCCGCACATCGTCGACGCGAAAAGTTGCGCGACAGATTGGACGGAAGATACGCACGTGATCCAGTTCCAGCATGCCGTCGCAGCCTTGCAAGCGGCGTTTGATGGAGCCGGTGATGGCGATGACCGGAGAACAGTCCTTGGCGGCGTTTGCCAGGCTGATCATGGCATTGAGCGAACCTGGCCCGGAGTGCAAGGCGACGATTCCCGGTCGGCGCGTGAGCCGGCCTTCGGCGTCGGCCATGCTGCCGGCCACTTGCTCGTGACGACAACTGATGTACCGGATGGTGTCACGAGCTTCGTAGAGCCCGTCCAGAAATCCGACGATCGAAGTGCCGATGAGCCCATAGACGCGTTTCACACCCATTGCCTTGAGGCACTGAGCGATGGCATCAGTTCCGCGGAGTACGGCCATAGAAGGAGCCCCCCATTGGGCAGCGACACATTCCTCGTTCCTGGGCTTTGCCTGCTATCAGCCCGCGTTCAGCACATGCTGCGGTGGCCGGCCTTGCAGAAACTGCACCAGATTGGCCACCGCCATGCGCACGACGCGCTCGCGTACTTCATTGGTCGCGCCGGCGATGTGCGGCGTCAAGATGGCGTTGTCCAGCGCAAGGAGAGGGTGATCGCGTGAAATCGGCTCTTGAGAAAACACGTCGATGCCGGCACCGCCGAGTTTCTTCGTGCGCAGCCGGTCGGCGAGCGCATGCTCGTCCACACATTCGCCACGGGCCACATTGATCAGGATGGCCTGAAATTTCATTAAGCCGAGTTCGCGGGCGCCAATGAAGCCGCGCGTCTGCTCCGTGAGCGGCACATGCAAGCTGACAATGTCGGCAAGCCGCAGGAGGTGATCGAGTGGCTTGTAGGTCACTTGCGCGGCCGACTCCTCCTCGGGAGTCTGGCGCTGAAGGTCAAAATACATCATGTTGACGCCGAAAGCCGCCAGGCGTTTGGCAACCTCACGTCCCACAGCCCCGAAGCCGACGATTCCCCAGGTCTTGCCCATTAGCTCGAATACGCCGCGCTCCCACATCAGTTCATGTTGCCCCCATTGCCCGGTGTGAGTTGCAGCATTTGCATAGATGAGCCTTTTGAGTGAGGCCAGTGCGATCATAATCGTGTGCTCGGCCACCGCGGCAGCGTTGACTCCTGGCGTGTTGGCCACGAGCACGCCACGGGCGCGACAAGCGGCCAGGTCGATATGCTGATAGCCCGCGCTCGGTTGCTGCAGGAACTTGAGCTTGGGCATCTTGTCCAGCAAGAGCATGTCCACATGGCCGCGAAACGTGTAGTCGCCCAGAGCCACCTCGGCTCCAGCGTACGCCTGGTCGCGGCCGGCGGCGACCAGCTCGTCGTCGGCGACAACCCGGAGGGCCGTAGCACCGAGCTGTGCGGCCAGCCATTGATGAAGCAAGGGGCCAGGCACGGGAGAAAAGGAGAGGACGGTGACCATGAACTGCCTCGGTTGATGATTAGCGACTTGACGGCGCCATCGGCACAGTGAGCACCTTGCTGGGCACATTCGCGAACGATTGCGACTCATTGTACTGAGTGCCGGCCATGTCGAAGGCGCATTCCCCTCCAAATGGAACCATTACGGGAGCGGTCCATCATTGGTGAAGGTATCGCCGCCGTAGAAGCAGTAAAGGTGAGTTTCTTCCGCGCCGCCCGAGATCCGTCGCGGCCGCGCTCCCTAGGCTTCGTCCCTTCGATCAGGTTTCGCAGCCTACACCGGAACAAGTTCGGGGCTAACAAGGTTGATCAAGTTCGAGACCGGGAATCGCCGTTAGGGACCGAAATCCGGGCTTCATGCTTCCGCCGCCACGGCACCCGCCGCAAGATGTGGGTTCGGGAGCGATTGCTTGGGTGAAGGTTGCATTCCCGCCAGGAACGTCGCCTCCCACCGCGACCGCAGCACCGTCATGAGGCCGATGCAGGCCCCGGCCGTAGCGGCGAACACGACGAAGCCCGTCCCGTAGCTTCCGGTCATCCCTTTCAGATAGCCAAACACCGTTGGCAAGAAGAAGCCTCCAGCTCCGCCGGCTGCCCCAACGATGCCCGTTATCACACCGATTTCGTTTGGGAACCGCTGCGGCACCAGTTGGAACACGGACCCGTTCCCCATCCCAAGCATGCCCATTCCAAGGAGCAACAGGCCGACCGCAACCGGCAGGGGCGGCAGGAAGGCCAGTCCAACCATCATTGCCGCCACCCCCGCGTAGAGCGCTCGCAGCATGCAAACGCCGCCAAAGCGGTCAGCCAGGTAGCCACCCACCGGGCGCAGCAACGAGCCAGAGATCACACACAGGGTCGTGAAGGAACCGGCGTAAACACCGCCCATGTGCGGGTCCGACGGATAATACTGGTCCTTGAAAAAGGTGTTGAGATAGCTCGCCAGCCCGACGAAGCCGCCAAACGTCACCGAGTAGAAAAAGCAAAACCACCAGGTATCGGCCAGGCCGAGTACCGCACCGTAAGCGACCAGCGGCTTCGGCGGCGGCTGGTTCGGACTTTCCTTGGCGAAGAGCACGAACGTGATGAATGTCACGAGCAGCGGGATCAGGGCGAGGCCGAACACGGTGTGCCAGCCACCCGCGAGCGAGTTGGCCAGGATGGGGCCGAAGAAGGTGGCGACGGCGGTGCCACTGTTGCCAGCGCCGGCGATACCCATTGCCAGACCCTGGTACTGTGGTGGATACCACCGGCTCGCCAACGGCAGGGCCGCCGCGAAACTTGCTCCGCTCACGCCGAGCAAGGCGCCGACGACGAGCACGTCGGCATAGCTGGTCGCCCACAGCCAGCCAAGTAAAAGAGGCACAGCCGTCAACACCATGCCGATGATCCCGGTCTTTCTGGCGCCGAGGCGATCGGTCATGACCCCGAGTACGAGCCGTAGAAGCGAGCCGCCCAGGATCGGCACGCCCACCATGACGCCCTTCCATAAGGCGTCTTTCTGAGGATCGAGTCCGAGATTGGTAGAAATACTTACGGCCAGGGCGCCGACCAGCACCCAGACCATGAAACTCACGTCGAAATAGAGAAAGGCACACAGCAGGGTCGGAAAGTGGCCGACCTTGCGGAAGTTACGGAGGTTCATCGGAACGGCCTGTCAGCAAGTGAGGGGCAAGGCGAGTTCAGGGCCGGCTCACACAGCCGACCATGCGTCGAGGAATTCGGCGGCCACGGGCACAAGCAGCGGCCGGGCGTCGGCCGCCGGCTCGTAGCCTTCTGGTTCGACTCGTACTTTTTCGAGGGCAACGGCGCAGAACTTCAGCTCCGGTTGCTTCGAGAGCGTGTCATTGGCGCTGATGGTCAGGTAGTTGGCGGCATTGGCCCGGGCAAACAAGTCGCCCCAGTGAAACGGCACGAACACCGTGCCCGGCGCGGCCCCGTCGCTGAGTCGTGCGGGCAGCTGGATAGTCCCCCGGCGGCTGGCAAGCTGCACCAGCTCGCCCTCGCTCACACCCAGCCGGGCGGCATCGGTGGGATGCAGCTCGGCGTAGGGCCCGGGCTCCCTGCGGACGAGCTTGCTGCATTTGGCCGTGCGCGTCAGCGTATGCCAGTGGGAATACAGTCGACCAGTCGTGAGCACCAAGGGGAACTCGTGGTCAGTGCCCTCGCACGGTGGCCGGTGGTCACGCGGCAGAAACCGCGCCCGTCCATGCGGAGTCGGGAAGATGCCGTTGAGGTACCGCCGCTTCTGCCCTGGGGCGTACTCGCTCAGGCAGGGCCAGTAGACGTGACGTTCGGAACGCAGGCGGCGCGCGGTTATGCCGGTCATGTCGCATGGTCGACCCGCGGTGAGGCCACGGAACTCCTCCCATACCTCAGCGGCGTCGCTGAACTCGAATCCCGGCAGGCCATAGGCGCGCGCGAAGCGGCAGAGGAGCTGCCAGTCGGGAAGCGCCTCACCGGGCGGGTCAAACAGTCGCGGACTCCAGCTAACGAGCCGCTCGCTGCTGGTGCTCGTCCACTCCTTTTCTCCCCACTGGGCCACAGGCAGCAGCACGTCAGCTTGCTGCGTCGTCTCAGTCGGATGGTAGGCGTCTTGCACGACGACCAGCTCGGCCCGCGCCAGAGCCCGCCGCACCTGGTGCAGGTCCGGCAGACTGACCAGCGGGTTAGTACCGGCGATCCAGATCGCCTTCAGCTTGCCTCCTTCCAGTGCCCGAAACATCTCGACCGCGCTCAACCCCGGCTGCGGGCGGATGCTGCCGGCCGGGCGGCACCAGTAGCGTTCAACCTCGGCGCGGTGACTGGCGTCTTCCACAACGCGATAGCCCGGCAATTGCTGGGCGAGCAAGCCGGCCTCTCGACCACCCATCGCGTTCGGCTGGCCCGTAAGCGAGAACGGCCCTGCGCCCGCCTTGCCGATTTGACCGGTCAGCAGGTGAAGATTGATGATGCTGTTGTTCTTCCAGGTGCCGACCGTGCTCTGGTTCAACCCCATGCAGTAGAAACTGAGAAATCCTTTCGCGGCACCGATGCAGCTGGCGACTGACTCGAGCTGCTCGCGGCGCAGCCCGGCGGCGGCGCAAAGAGCGTACACGTCTTGCGAACGCAAGAACGCGCAGTACGCCCCGGCGCCGTCAGTGTGCGTGGCGATGAAGTCGCCGTCAAACGATCCGGCGTCGAGCAGCAGTCGGCCGAGTGCGTTGAGCATCGCAATGTCGCTGCCTGGTCGAACCGCGAGGTGTATGTCCGCATCTCGGGCCGTCACTGTGCGCCGAGGGTCGGCGACGATGACCGTTAGCCTCCGGGCAGCCTTTTTCGCGTCACGGATGCGGTCGAACAGCACCGGGTGGGCCTCGGCCATGTTGCTGCCGAGGATGAAGATCACGTCGGCGAGATCGATGTCTTCGTAGCAGCCGGGCGGGCCGTCGCTGCCCAGGCTGCTGCGGTAGCCCGCCACCGCCGAGGCCATGCAAAGGCGGCTATTCGAGTCGGTATTGTTGGTGAACAGCGTTCCTTTGAATAGCTTGCAGGCCAGGTAGGCCGTTTCGGTGTCGAGTTGGCCGCTGCCGTAAAACGCAACGGCATCGGGGCCGTGGCGGGCGATGATCTCGTGGAACTTTCGGGCTACGTGGCCCAGGGCCGAGTCGAGGGTCGCAGGTCGAAGCTGGCCCGGCCGGCGGGAACGCAGCAGCGGGTGCGTGAGACGGTCGTCTGTATCGATTGTTGGACCGAGGAGAGTGCCTTTGGCACAGATCCGGCCGAGGTTTGCCGGAGCGTCGGCGACCCCGCGGACCTTGAGCGACGCGCCGACCGTGCCTTCGAAATCGAGCCGGCAGCCGACGCCGCAATAGGGGCAGATCGACTCCCCGAGCACCACAGGCGACAGGCTAGGCAACGACATGTAACGATTCTCTCCCATGCGCCGCTGCTGCCCCGGATTTTGCACGCGCCCCGTTCGGGGCTTTGTCGCCGAAGACGACGCGCCCGCCAGGAATCACTGCCGTGGCAAGTGCTTGACCAGCGGCTCCAGTGCATCGGCGAGTTGGTCACACGGCACGTCGTACATCAAGTCTTCCGCGACTCTGGCGTTCGGCCCCGACGCGCCCTTGACGAAAACATGGGCCGCGTCAACGACCTTGCCCTCGACGCGCGTCCGGCATGCCTGCAGGCCGATCGTCGACGCCTGGTGCAAACCGCACCCCGCCGAGCAGCCCGACCAGTGGATCGACAGCGGCGCGATCTTCTTGCCAGCCGTGCGTTTCTCCAGCTCGCGGGCGATCTGGATCGCCCAACCCTTCGTCTCGATCAGGGCGAGGTGGCAGTAGTCGATGCCGACACACGACACCAGCCCGCGCATCACCGGCGACGGGTCGAACGGCAGCTCCTGAAAGATCGGTTCCTGCGTCAAGGCGCCGACGCGGTCTTCAGGAATGTTGGGCACGACGAGGTTTTGCTGCACGGTGAGCCGGATCTCGCCGTTGCCATAGCGTTCTGCGAGGCTGGCCACCGCCCGCATCTGCTGCGTCGTGATGCGGCCCACCGGGACCAGCATGCCGACATAGAAGAGGTCCGGTCCGCCGTCGGGTGTGCGCTTCTGTGGGTGAATGCCGAGGTGATCTGCATGGCTGTCCTTGCGAATGTCCGGGCCGGCGTGGAGCAGCGGCTGGCCCCACCGGCGCTCCAGTTCCGCGCGGAACCAGTCGACACCGAGGTCGCGAATGAGGAACGCTAGCCGGGCCTTGTTGCGCTGTTCGCGATAGCCGTGATCGCGGAAGATGCCGACGACGTGGCTGCACAGCGCTGCCGCGTGCTCGGGTCGGACGAAGACGTTGATGTGTTTCGCCGGAGTGTAGCCGCCCGAGCCCTGCTTGCCGCCGGCAAGGACGTTGAAGCCGTCGACTTTCTCCCCGCCGAGCTCGCGGTAAGACGGCACGAGGGCGAGGTCTTGCGTCTCGGTATGACAGCAATTCTCCAGGCAGCCGGTAATGGTGCAGTTGAACTTGCGCGGCAAGTTCGTGTACGCCTTGTTATCCAGGAGCAGATCTGTGAAGGCTCGGGCAGCGGGGCTGGCGTCAAACAGTTCGTGCGGCGTGACGCCCGCCATGGGGCAGCCGCAGACGCCGCGGACGTTGTCCATGCCGGTCTGCCGGCTGTGCAGTCCAACTGCGGCGAGCCGTTCCCAGATCTCGGGCACCTCGTTAATCGTGAACCAGCGCAGCTGTATTTGTTGCCGCGTGGTCAGGTCGCAGAAACCTTTGCCGTGTTCGTCGGAAAGGTCGGCAAGGACTCGAAACTGGGCGGCGTTCGAGGCCCCGCACGTCATGCGGAGCCGGAGCATGAAGTGGCCTGGGGTCTGCTTTCGGAAGAAGAGACCCTGCCACTTGAAGCGGGACTTGTCGTCTTCGCTCATTTCCTCCCAGTTGCCCGTGGCGGCGAAGCGTTCGATGTCGTCGACGCAGTCGAGGCCGTCTTTCTCCTGTTTCATCAACTCGAGTTTATTGGGCTTCTTCTCGGCCGTGCGGAGGCTCAACGGCCCCTGCGGCTTGCAGGCGGCGATGAGCTCACCGAGGGCGGCCTGGCACACCGTACAACCGGGCGCGGTGCCGGCCCGGGTAGCATGAGCGAGGGTCTGCAGGCTCGCGTGTCCGTCCCGGATGGCGGTCGTCACATAGCCCTTGCTCACCCGCCGGCACGGACAAACGATTGCTTCGTCGGGAAGTTCGAGAATTTCACCTGGTACGGCCGGGGGGTGCAGAATCGTGCTGACCATTTCGTATTGAGGAGCCATGGCTGAATGACTCAGCGGGTGCAATTTCCCCGTACGACCCGGGCCGCGCGCAGAGCGAGCCTGCCCTGGGTGCCGACGAGAAAACCAGGGACTAACATCGTGCAAGAGTGTCAGCCGCATGGAACCAGGCGAGTTGCCGAGGAAGGAGTTCCGGCAGAGAGAGGAGTGTGCCGTGCCTATTCTACGGCGCCCGGTTTACAAGCAGTGCCCTTCCCACCAGCAAGTTGCGTGCCTTCTTATCATGTCCTCGCAATCGATGGCCTAACGTCTATCGGCAAAAGAAGATAAAAAAGCATTCGCCTACAAGCCAAGGTCTAACTCAACCCGAACCCTGCACGACGTGCAGGCGTTTACTGTCGATACGCTATGCAATGAGGCAGAGGTTACCCTTCACGTCGCCAGTCTCGACGCTCCAATTCTTGGACAACCGGGAGCAATGCCTGGCATTCGAGGTACAGCTGGAAGATCGCGCGAACGCGGGACGCTTCGTCGTCATTGATGGCCAGCTTGGAACCTCGCGGGCCAATGTCGTAGCCCAGAAGCGGCATGCCGCCAGACCATTTCCCTTTGCGGCGGGCGGCGGCAATCTTGTCACGGGTGCGTTCGCTGATGATTTCGCGCTCGAACTGCGCGAAGGACAGCAGCACGTTCAGGACCAGGCGACGCATCGAAGTTGAGGTATTAGACTGCTGCGTGACCGATACGAACGCGACGTGGAGTTCATCGAACGCCTCGATAATCTTTGCGAAGTCGAGCAGCGATCGGCTTAGTCGGTCGACCTTGTAGACGACAACACAGTCGATCTTGCCGGCTTCGATGTCGGCCAGGAGGCGCTTGACGGCAGGCCGGTCCATGTTGCCGCCGGCGAAACCGCCATCGTCATAGTGAGCGGGTAAGAACCCGTTCAAAAACTACGTCGTGATTTTTGGTCGTGGGCGGATTGTGTAATTCCATCGCGGGCAGACGTCGTGGCGGGTCAGTTGGATGGCCTTGAATTCAGCGGTCGAGACCTTCA
>Ga0116221_1003562_pt1 | contig 10016 bp, 11 predicted proteins | sample Sb_taG_5_FD_88965 | JGI IMG/M metagenome (GOLD analysis project Ga0116221, IMG submission 88965) | Peat soil microbial communities from Weissenstadt, Germany - Sb_50d_8_FC metaG | ecosystem: Environmental > Terrestrial > Soil > Wetlands > Peat | place: Germany: Weissenstadt | collected 2010-09-21
AGATCGGTCAACGACTCCCTGCAAGCGACAAGTCGCACCAGATCTTCCGCTGGGAGGATTGGCCTGGTCCCGAAGAACCGTCTGTGTTTTCGATACATGACCGCCAACAAGCTCTTTACGATGAGCTTACGGAAACCGTTCCCCAACAAGACAAGGCAGCAGCCTCCCAGTTCTGGAATGCTGTGCAAGCCTCTGTGCTTCGGTCCGCATCGACAGCAGTTCCTTACGATCCAGGCCAGGACGCCTGGCATGCACCAACTACTGCCGTCGGGCATGCGGCCTGGACAGCAGGACTTGTAGGGTTGTGTCTGCTTCTCCAACATCCAATTCCCCAAGATGTACAGGCGCAATGGAATTATTTCCTTCAAGGGCATTGGCCGTGTGCATGGGAAGGGGATTATCCGGAAGGGAACATGTTGGTGTACTGATTCTCTGAGCGGTTCTATTACGAGCCACAATAGCGCGCTGCTTGTTGGCGAGGGCTTTTTTGGGGGGGATCTCTGCTGTCTTGCCGCATCCGGACTAAACTGCGGCGTGGTCGTGACCGCGGCGCTAGAGGCGAAAGACGACAGCGATTTTGACCTGGCTGGCCAGTACTTCGCGCGCGGAATCTCTCCGCTTTTGGTTCAAGCAGGCACGACACTGGTTGGCGTGGGGGTAGCCAAGGCGACTTCCGCGGGCGCGAAGCTAGTCGGCAAGCGCATCGCTGCTTTGAAGGTCTCCAAGAAACCCATCACGAGTGAAGGCGGAAAGCTCCGGGTCAATCCGAAAGTAGTAGCAGAGGCAGAGGCGGAAGGCGCGACGGCGGTGGGAAAGGTCGGTGAGCCCCGAGTCGGGGTGCCGTCCAATGCTGTTGCCCGCGCCGGAGAGGCACCAGAGCATGCTGGTGCGGCAGCAAAAGGATATCCTGGAATAAAGACCTCGCCAAATGGCGGTCCCGACTTTGCCGGAACCAAATATCTCTATGACAAGTTCCAGCCTGGACAAAAGAGCATTGTCAAGATAAAGCTGCAGGGCAGTCGCTACGAGGATTTCAAGGAGGCCAACAGGCTGGCAGGCTTTAAGGAGTCCAGGCCACCCAAAGGTTATACTTGGCACCACGTTGACGGTTTTGACTCCGTGACCGGTGAGAGAACTCTTCAATTGGTCGAGACAGCGGCCCATGAGGCTAGTTATACCCACAAGGGCTCTGTTTGGCAGTATGAACGATTTCACGGCGTTAAGTACAAGTGAGGGAGGATAGAAATGGTGGAGAACCAATTTGTCGAGACGGAACCGAGCATCACCGATGCCGACTTAGACCAAGTCGAGCAGTCTTACGGTTTCTTATTTCCTCGCGCGATCAGACTACATTATCTGAAATACAATGGTGGCTCTCTTCAAAAGTATCTTTATAAGGCCGACGACACAGTCTTTGTTGTACATGAATTTCTGCCCGTGAAGTATGGGAAACATCGACTTGAGGATTCGCTGCATAACCTAAAGGACAACGACAAGGTTCTTCCAAGGTACCTCGTCCCGTTCGCCATGGACCCAGGCGGGGACTACTACTGCTTTAGTACCAGGGACGTGGACAAGGGCACGATTTGGTTCTACATCGGCGATTACCATGACGAACCTCAGAAGGCTGTTCAATACGTGGCCAAGTCGCTGTCTGAGTTCATTCACGGAATGACTGAGGAAGAGGAGTGACGCTTCAGAAATCGTGCCGCAATTCACATTCGTAACCTATGCAGAACAGCGTCCGCAGGCCCCCAAAGAGGTAAGATCAATGACTACCGATGAAGTACTTGGTCCCGATCCCTCTGACATCCCCCGTTGCCAGAAACTGACCCGACAACTCAACAAGAACATCATCACTTACGAGGAATACGCACCAGCCATGACGGACAGGATCATGTTTGCGCATAGCACAAACATGGCTGCCTGTTTCGATCAGATTCCCGCCGAGATCTTCCCGCAGTACGCGGCGTATCTGCGAGCGTATCTGGAGCCCGTAGATTTCATGCCCAGCGCGACGCAATGGCTTGTCAACCGGACCGAAGAAAACCACCAAGCGAAACGACGAGAACTTCGGCCAAAGTACATTCGTCTGATGGAGGTTGTGCAGCAGAAATTGGAAAGTCTAGAACGATCATAATCTGCATGGCGATCGCTATTGTATCATGGCGTGTTTCAAGACCTGACGTTCATAACAAGACCCTATTTCGGAGCACGCGGAGCACAGAACTGCGTTACCCACTAGCCCGATAATGCAAGTCCACAACTTCTTCCAAGCCCACTCGCACAGGCCGGTCGAGAGCAGCTAGGAACAACTCGAACCCGGCACCATCGCCGACATCCCGCGTGGCATGCAATACGGGCGGCCACCGGGAGCCGGCAACGCCTCGGGCTTCATCGACATTCTGCACGCGACGCTGCGTGGCGCCGGCATGCCGCTGGAACGCGCCCGAGTAGCAATGTCACTTGATGCCGGCGCGCGGGTTCACACGCCTATCCGCACCAAAACCAACTCAGAATCCTCCCGTTTATCCCATTGCAGGCGTGAATCCTATCTAGCGGCTCCACTTTTTCGTGGCGATTCGGCCTACGCATCTTGCGAAAGGCTGCGCGACTTTCGTGCAATGGGACTGAAGGTCAAGACGAGCCAGTCAAGGATGCACTCGCATGAACGCAAATCCCAACGGCCACGCCATCACGCTCCGCAGCCGCAGAAGAAGGCGTATTCTTGCTGCCCGATTCATCGTGGCCGCCCGCGCCTGGAAAAAGCTACTCACCCAGGAAAAGCTTTGGCAACCAGTCGAGCCGGTCCGACGGCCGGCTGCGTTTGCCGCCACACCTGGGAACGATGCTCCAGGCCAGCCCGAACCAACTCCTCCGCCCAAGGTCACAATCGACTGGCTCTGGGTGTCGCCATTTTGGGAGCCGGCCGGTGTCGATCCCGCCAAGAAGTGTCTGCAGCCCGGCCCAGGATTGGCGGCGGGTGAAGCTGGCCTCACGACGTGGAAGCTCGAGAAAGAAGGCGGCGCACTGCATGCGCGGATCACGCTGCCGCCGCCACCCGATCGGCAGCAAGGTGGAGCAGGCTTCCTGAGAGGATGCCTGGCCGGCTTGAGCGATTTCACGCGAGGCAATCTGGATCTACTTCCAGAGCTGGCGTTGCTGGGCGCGCATCCCAGGCGACTTGGCGCCAACCTCGACCAGCTGGCGGAGCACCTTCATGAATTCCTGCAGGATCACGATCACGAAATGCTGCAGAAGTTCGATAACGATCTCTTTCAGCTAGCACTGCCGGCTTGCTTCTACTCGGTGAGCGCGTGGGAGAGAGGCCGGGTGACCACGCGTGTGGTTTTGAAGTATGCCCGCCTGCTTAAATGGGCCACGACCACGACCAACGTGCTCGGCAAGCTGGGCACAGCGACCGCCCTCAAGATCAGCTCCCTGGGGCGCGCCATCGCCCTTCGGGCCAAGAAGAGGAGGTTACCTACACGAGCCACGGTTTCTCTGGAACCGCGGGGTCGAAAGGATCGGAAAGATCGAGGGCCTACTGCCAATGATCGCAGGACAGGCAGCTTGCCTGTCCATCACGCCAACGGGACAGGCAAGGCTGCCTGTCCTACGACCGTCCCGTCCCAGGAACCAGTTAGTCCTGGTGAACCAGCATGGACGCCGCCCAAGGGCTGGCACGGTCCCAGCACGAAGAAAGGCAGCTGGTTGGGAGAGCGCGGCAATTCGGGATGGCTCGATAACCGACCCGAGGTCCAGCACATCACCCAGGGCGAGCCCATTGTGTTCATCAAGGGGAGGATCGTTTTTGACAAGTGGAAACGAGCCGAGTTTACTGTACCCGGCGTGAAAGGTGGGCGTGCGTACCGGGGCGCCGACATCAGAAGGATCTACCGCGCAATCTTGGAGAGGGAGAAGTTGGGCGCGCCCGGCGAGGCGTTCTGCTGGCGCAAGCACGGGAAGATTGTCAGCAAGTGGCTTCGAGAAGAGCCAGATGGATTTGGCGGGAAGGGATTGAACCCCCATCACGCGGGCGGCGACATCATTCAATACATTCCCGCGGTTCTCCACCATATCGAGCACACGGACGTGCAGGCGTTTGTGCCGCAGACGTGAGGCTGGGTTTGAAAAACGGGGCTGGCCCCCTGACACCATTTCTCGTTCCAAGGCTCTGCCTTGGAACGGGCTGCCCCGCAGGCTCTGCCTGCTGTGAGAAAGCCTTAAAGCCGAGGGTACGTCGCCACATTCACAAGCACATAGATCAGCAGAGCGGCCGAGACCAGGAGAAGACCCACGCGCACCTTGCGAATTTTGAAGCGCTGGGCCAGTGCGACCAGAAATAGGACCGTGGCCAGCAGCACCGTGCTGCGGACGTATCGTTCGGATATCTCCCGAGCTTCTGTCCCCTCGGAGAAAGCGGTCGTAGCCTCCTTGTTAAGCGCCGCAGATTGCTCGAGGAGGTTATTGTGGTACTCCGCCATCAAGGTGGGGTGAGGCGTGGCGTCCGGCTTGCCGAACGGTTCGCTCTTGAGCCAGGCGTCGAAGGCGCGGCGGTACTCGGGGCTGAATCTGCGCTGGAAGATGGCAGCGAGTTTCTCGTCCTTGGATTCCTTTGCCTGCATCCAGGTGTTGAACGTCACGACGTCCAGCAGGCGCTGTTGCCCGCCTTCGGTAGCGGCGATGGCGGCCTCCACCCGGAGCCGCGCGGAGGTCCCGTACCGAAGCGATTGCTGGCCGTCCCACCGTGCCGCCTGGTATCCGCTCCACGCGGTTGCCACCGCGATCAGGGCAAGTAAAAGCGCTTCGCCAATCTCCAGCAGTTCCGCGCGCGCTGTCTTGCCGGGACCGGTCTCCGGTTCGGCCAGCTTGTGTGCGATCTCAATGTTCATACCTTCTGGCATTCAGGTAACCTTCTTCAACGTATAAAACAGAGACACGTTCACCCGTAATGGGATCCATCCTCCAGGCAAGTTGCGATTTGCCCTTTCTCATTTTGGCATGATGCTCGCCGGGAAGACCAGCGAAATGTTCCAGCGCCTGCTGGACGACCGCGTCGGCGTCTGGACGCAGCGCGGCCTGGTCAAAAGGGGGCTGCCGCGAGGGGAAATTTTTCTCGTTCCAAGGCTCTGCCTTGGAACGCGCTGCCCCGCAGGCTCTGCCTGCTGTGAGCACCCTTCCCGCCACTCTGGCTTCACGATTTCGAGGCTGAGCCTCGCGGGCAGTGCGTTACCAGGCAGAGCCTGGTAACGAGGAAATCGCCGGTTGTGTGAATTGTCGGAGCAATGAACCAACTCGAAGGCCGGCTAGCAGAGCTGCAAATCGAGCCGTTTTGGGTCCTTCCAGGCATCCACGCTGAAAGCGTCACACAACATAGCCCAGGGTCGCGACAGCGCACCCTGGGGTGGACAATGCCCCAACAGTTGTCTACCCCGCAGGGGTTGCACAGCTGGGGAGGACCGCTGTGCAACCCCTGCGGGGTAGAGATTTGGTTTGATGACCCGTTTCCCAGGGTGGCGCTGCGCTAACCCTGGGCTGTGTTGTGCAACCGCTTCGCGGTAGGAAGACAGGCTCGCGAATTTGTTTAGAGACAAAAAGGACCGAACCGCGGCACGGTTTACTTCTGGTATAGCGGAGCTGGTTGGGCGAGCGAAGCCGAGGAGTAGGAGAGCTGCGGGGAGGAAGTTCCTGATTTCGTGAGGTCCCAACACATCGACTTGTTCTGCAGGTCCCTCTCGCGGGCGCCCAGATTGACTACAAGCAGATCGAACTCGCTCCGATCGATCAAATCCCTGACGGCATCCACTACCTGCAGGTGTCCGGCCCCCGTCAGATTCGTGAAGTGATCAAGTATGATCGACGAATGGCACGTAGATCTCGGGAAAACCGTCACAGTGGGGGAGTTGGGTAACTACCCAGCTTGTCAGAATCAAGAAAAAAGCCAGATCTACGTGCCCTTCGTATGATCGACCGGTGGAGGCTACGGTATCTTGGAAAGAGGCGGAAAGTTCTGGATGGCAGACTAGTCCCCGCGCTTTGCTGACCTGAACCGCAATTCGCTTGCGTCGGCTTGTGTCTTGCCTTAGGCTAACAAAGAGGGTAGCCTCCTCTTACCTTGCCAACAGGGGCCGCGGTGCTTCGGACGTGGGCATGCTCTGCGCAAAGTGATTGCAGGGTCAGCCTTTCCTAAGGGCATGACTCTGGATGCCTTGGCATGTCCTAACACTCACCGCAGAATGTTAAGCCTAAGCACGTTGCCAGTAGGTAGCCTCCGGGAAAGCCGGAACGTTAATTCGCGTGCCGGACGAGGAATCGCAGATGGCCAGAACGAAGCCGGCAGAGGAAAAGCTTCAGGGCGAGGATAAGCTCCCTGGAGTGCCTTTGGCACAATTCCAAGCGGCGGTTGATGCAGTCGCCGAACTCCGCGATGCGGGTGGGGCTCTCATCTTCCTCCGCAGACACGGAGTAGTCAAGATCGTCGGGCTAGCACCAAGCGCAGCCGAGTTTTCCCAGCAGTTGAATGAAAGACTCCAGGAACTGGCGATGAGTGAGTCGCAGATAAAGGAGACGCTAGAGGAAATTGGGGACGTGATCACTATCCTTCTGCGCGCCCCGAGCGAGGTAGAGGCGACAAAGACCTTGCTTTACCGGCATCTGAGCGGAGTTCGCAAGGTTAGTACCTTCAACCTGGAACTACCGACGCATCGACACGTCTTCGACAAAGTTCAAGCCGGCGGGAAACTCGTGACAGACGCTTTGAAGCAAAGACATATTCGGTTGCTATCCTCGACCACTGCCACCCCTGAGGATCTGGACACTGAATTGGTTTGGAAACGCCAGGACAGAGTCAGCGGAAGCCTTGTAGAGGTTCCTTTCCTCCGGCTGCGGTTGCGCTATGCCGAGCAAACAATTGAATCAAGTAATCTCCCGCTGTACTTGTTTGGCCTGCAGTTAGAAGCGCGGTCATTCGAAATTGAGTGCGACCTGAGCGATTTGGACCTCCTCCAAACCCGACTCGACGAGGCGCGTAGAATTCTATTAGACGCAACGGCAGTCAAAGAGATGGGCGATGCAAAATCCGGTAGTGTCCTAGCATTGCGTTGCAAGCCTGCCTTTCATTTCTAGCCGGCCAGCCCGGCTTCGGTCGGCGAAAACCCTACACAGTTCCGTGAAACCCGCTACTATATAAGAAAGAACAAACTCACTTTCCACCAAGGATGGACCAAGATGAAAAATCCGATTGTAGATCAACTCGCAGAAGCGTTTAGGAGCCACTCCCAACATCTCCACGCTCAGATTGGCATGAGCTTGGGCGCCATGCTCGACCGTCAACTTGCACCCGTTCAACAGGCGATTCAAAAGTTTTCCGCAATGCAGGCCGATTTGGTCGCCAAGACGGTCGCCCCTTTGCATGAGATGATGACTCGGACATTCGAAGCGAACGGACGAGCCATTCGGCAGGCTCTAGAGCAAGGCGGGCAGATCGAGTGCTGTAAGAAGATTCGCCGGTTCGTTGATATCCTGATGGAAGATCTTGGAGAAGAAACTGACGATTTGTTTACCGCCTTGGATCTGATTTTCGAGCACCGGTACGGATGGGCGCATGGCACTGCCGAACATCTGACAATTCCCGAGATTTTCATCGCTCTAGAACATGCCCTAGAATACGACGCTCCTGGCAAGCCAAGCGTCTGGGAAATCAGCTAAAAGAAACCGGTATCGCTCTAGCCCTGCGAATCAGGCGGCGACTCTTTCCTTCCAGCTTTCTCAAGATATGCTGCGCCTTTCCTCATTAGCTCTGAGTTTTCGTTGGCATGACCAATCATTAAATTGCAAGTGAGACACAACAAACCCCGCACCTTTCCAGTAGCATGATCGTGGTCAACGCAGAGATATCGACCCGCTTCCTGTTCGGTCTTGCCACAAAGAGCACAGGCATAATTCTGTTGCTCAAGCATGAGATTGTATTCAGGAACGGTGATCCCATAATCCTGCGTCAACCTATGTCTACGCCTGCTCGCCACTACTTTTTCCTTGTTCACCACTGCCCAACGGTGGCACACAGCATTGTAATGATCTTGCTTCTGTTCGTAGCAGCGCTTTTTTGCTTTGTATATCTGCGGTCCATTTTTGGAGCGATAAATAGCCATTCTTTTAAGAATACGATCTCTGTTCTCCGCATAGTGTTTCTTGTGATGCAGTTTTATTTCCTCTTTATGCGCTTCCCTATAAGCTTTGGTTTGGGCCGCAATGCGTTCTTTATTCTTTAAGTGATAGGCCCGGTTGTATGCCTTTACTTGTTCCTTATCGTTCCAGTCGATACCCTGGCTGGTTTCCGATGCCGTCCTTGGCTCATCCATCTGATCCTTATTTTACAGAATGTAATCCCCTAACTCTTCAAGCAACTATTTCCTTGGCTTGCTCAACATACGCCGCACCTTTATTCAGCAGCTCGGGACTGTCCTTGGCATAACCTATCATTGAATTGCAACTGCGGCATAGCAAGCTCCGCACCTTTCCGGTAGCGTGATCGTGATCAACGCAAAGGCGTCGGCCCGCTTCCTGTTCGGTCTTGCCACAAAGAGCACAGGCATAATTCTGTTGCTCAAGCATGAGATTGTATTCAGGAACGGTGATCCCATAATTCCATGCTAAATTGTTAGCTATTTTTCTGGCCTTAATATCTGCGTCTTCACGTACTCGCATCCTTGCCACGGTCATCGAATAATCCCTTTCTTCAAATCATGTCTCCCTCCTTCATTATCGCAGGAATTTCAGAAAACTTTAGTGACTTGCCGGGCTGGAGACGTTCTGCGTGCGCTTGTTGATTTTCTGTCCGAAAATGAGTACTATCTGCCGCCACTCAAAAGGAGGTTTAATGTCAGTCATCTAAGAGGCAGTGCGGGCTAGCGGCGATACAGCTATCCCGTTAGGGCATAAAGAGAGCCTGGTCGGACACCGTACTGTCTGGCCAGGCTTCAGCTGTTTCTTCAGGATCGGTGGGGCTGTCGTTGCAAGAACGCAACTGGCATGTTGGCCTCTTCTAGCCTTTGCTGAGCAACCCGTCGTAGCTGATCCCGCACCCAGACGCTCACGCTCTGGCCGGCAAGAGCAGCGGCGTCAGCGAATGCTTGCTTCTCGGCTGAATCCAGCCGGATTTGCAGATGATCCGCTTTGTTGGCCGTGCTAGGTGGCCGACCCTTGTTCTTTCGCATGAGAGCATTGTAGCGCTTAGGTAATGACAATGCAAGTACAGGAATTCCGATCTGAGGTGCTTGACGTGTAATGACAATGTGTTTACAATAAGTAAGAAGAAAAATCCCCGGCACTGCTGATAACAGGGCCGGGGACAACCACAATCAGGCGGTTAGCCAGAATGCGGCGTAGACACCCTTATTCTAGCGCAACCGCCTCAGAATTGAAAGGCGGTTTGCCGTGCTCTGTCCGGTCTGCCAGGGATCTACCCGTCGTTTCGGTTTCAACCGTAACGGTTCCCAACGCTTTCGCTGCGACACTTGTAGCCACACCTTCACGGATCGGCATACCAGGCCCAGAGATCGGCGGCGACTTTCCTTGGACAAGGAAATCTTCAGTCTGCGACATCTGCTAGAAGGGACAAGTATCCGCAGTACCGAGCGGTTGGTGGAGGTCCATCGAGATACCATCATCACCGCTACCGTGACCGCTGGCAAATCGTGCCAACGGTTCCTTGAGCACGTAGTACGCAGTGTCCAAGTGTCTGACGTGCAAGCCGACGAAATTTGGGGTTTTGTCTACTGTAAGGAAAGGACTCGGGTGAGAGAGAATTGGGACGAAGACTGTGGCGATGCTTACTGCTTCGTGGCCCTGGAACGGTACACCAAGTTGGTGCTCGCCTGGCATCTGGGGAAACGCTGTCCTGAAGATACGGACGTTTTCTCGGGAAAGCTCCGTGCTGCTACAAACGGCCGCTTCCAGCTGAGCACCGATGGGTACACGCCCTACCGCACAGCCATTCCTTCGGCTTTCAGACA
>Ga0116221_1003566_pt1 | contig 10012 bp, 8 predicted proteins | sample Sb_taG_5_FD_88965 | JGI IMG/M metagenome (GOLD analysis project Ga0116221, IMG submission 88965) | Peat soil microbial communities from Weissenstadt, Germany - Sb_50d_8_FC metaG | ecosystem: Environmental > Terrestrial > Soil > Wetlands > Peat | place: Germany: Weissenstadt | collected 2010-09-21
TCCAGCGATTGCGGGTCCGCCGGCCAACGCTTCTTCGCCCCGATATCTAAACGTGGCCCCCTCGACGATGTTGTGCAGCGTTATTGCGAAAGCTCCATTTCCGATCATTCCGCTGCCGATGAACTCGACGGGATCGTCTGCGCTCAAGTTCCGGCCGCCGGGCGAGCCGTACCATTCCCGGTGATTGCTGTACACGATTTCGAGCCGGACCGTGTCCAACGGTTTCAACTGTCCCTGGAACTGCGACGGGTGGCCGGGCTCTTTGCGGAAACGGGCGATGGTTTCCAGACAGGTATAGTTGGGTAAATGAGAAAGCTCCTCGCGCATGTGGGACTTGCTGCGAGCCAACAACAACACATCCGGCGCCAGTGCCTGAGCGGCCCCACACAATCCAGCGCCACTGAAGCCCCGGCAAGTTTCCCAAACCTCATGTGAGGTATCCGGCCTGTCTTCTTCGGATTCGGGTCTACGCGACCGCCGCGCCCTCGCCCGCCCCCTCTGCGCCCGCCTTGTTTCGGCTTCCCGGTGGGCGTCCTCGCCGCTTGGCCGTCACTCCTGCGATCCATGACGGTGGTCTGCCGCGGCGCGGGCCGCGTGCCCGCGCTAATTTCTCGAGACTGATGATAGCTTCCTCGATCTGTTGCCGTTCTTCCCGTAATTCCGCGAGGATCTTGGTTACATCCATAAATCCGCCTTCACCTGCCTTCGGGCGCCACTGTACCCTCGATTTTCGCTCTAATCGCCACGATTTTTCAAGGAAGAGAATTAAGAATTGGTACTATTTCCGCTACTTGCGGGCAGACGCTTTTTCCAATAGAAGTAAAATGGCAGCCCCAATAGTATCAAGCCGATTCCCATTACCGATTCCCGTGGCGAATCCAACAGGGTTGAAAGTACTAAAACGGCTGCAACTAAAACAAAAAGTACCGGTACGAATGGATAACCGATCGTACGGTATGGCCGCGGTAAATCCGGTCTTTTCTTACGTAATACAATCACCGCCGCGGTCGCCATTCCATACAGAATCCAACTGGCGAATATCACATAAGTAAAAAGTTGTTCGTAGCGTCCGGAAAGCACCAGTAGCGCCGCCCACGCGCTCAGCGCCACAATCGAAACCGCGGGCGTCTGGTAGCGCGGATGAACGCGCCCGATCGCGCTGAAAAAGTACCCGTCGCGCGCCGCCGCGTAAGGCACCCGCGAGCCTGTCAGGATGGATCCGTTCAGCGCCGCGAAAATGCTGATCATGGCCGCCACCGACACCGCGCCGGCGCCCGGCGCGCCCATAATCCGGCGCATCATTTCCGCCGCCACCCGGGGAGTGGAGCCCACTTCCGCCGCCGTCAGAATGTGAAAATACGCGCAATTTGCCAGTAAGTAAATCCCGATTACGGCGAGCGTTCCCCAAATCAGCGCGCGCGGGAGATTCTTCTGCGGATCGCGCACCTCCGAAGCCACCATGCTGACGTTGTTCCAGCCGTCGTAGGCCCACAGCGCCGCCACCAGCGCGGCGAAAAACCCGGCGGTCGTCAGCGGGACCGCGGGCATTTTTGTCTGTGTTGCCGTTTGACCGAAACCCAATCCCGCCAGGATGATAAAGGCGATCAGAGCCACTTTTACCACAGTCACCACCACCTGCACGTTGCCGCCGATTTTCACGCCGTAATAGTTCAGCCACGCCAGCGCCAGAATCAGCGCCATGGCCAACAATTGCCCGTAGCGGAACTCCAGCGGGCCGCCGTGCGGACCCAGGGGCAAGGAAATTGTATAGAAAATAGCATCCAGCCGAGGAAAAAAATTAGTTAAATAGTAAAAAAAAGCGGTCCCTAAAGTGGCAATTGAGCCGCTTTTTGCCACCCACATTTGTGTCCAACTATACAAATAACCCCACATGGGGCCATACGCCTCGCGGAGATACGCATATTCGCCGCCCGCCTCGGGAATAGCCGCCGCCAGTTCCGCGTAGCTCAGCGCTCCCGCCAGCGAAAGCAGGCCGCCGAACACCCAAACCACGAAGACCATTCCGGGCGTGCCGACGCGCAGGATCATGGCCCGCGGCACCAGGAAAATTCCACTGCCGATCACCGTGCCCACTACGATCGATGCGGCGGCCCACGGTCCCAAAACGCGTCTCAGTTCCATGTTCGGTGACTCCTCGCTAAGGAGACCAGCCAGGCCACGCCAAAGGTCATAGCAGTCCCGATCAGTACGTACCAGGTCCACGCGATGCGCGTGTACAGGTTGACGTAGAGTATCACGGCGAGCCCCGCCGCGACGCCCGCCATGGCGGCGTCCTCTCGCGGCTTCTTGGTCAGCACACCCAGCAGAAACACGCCGAGGAGGGCGCCGGATGGAATGGATCCGATGGTCAGCCCCGCCTCCAGCACGGAGTGGGAATGGCGCGCCGCAATCGCGATGGCGAGCAGCACCAGGCCCCAGCCGACCGTCGCGAGCCGCGCCAATTTCAGCGCCCGTCCCTCGCTCATCCCCGGGACGCGCGGGCGGAGGAAATCCACCACCGTGGTCGAAGAGAGCGAATTCAGCGCCGCGCTGATGTTGGCCATGGCTGCCGCCAGGATCGCGGCGATAATCAGCCCCGCGACACCCGTGGGCATACTGTTCCACACGAATTCCGGGTAGATGCGGTCCAACTTTTTGGGCGCGGCCAAGGTCTGGTCGCCGTAAAACCCATAAAGCAGCACGCCGATCAGCAGGAACAGCGTGAATTGAACGCAGATGACGGCCCAGCTTGCCAGCAGCGCGGCGCGGCTCTGACGCTCGTCGCGCGCGCTCAGCAGCCGCTGCACCATGAGCTGATCGGTGCCGTGGCTGGCGGTGGTCAGGAAACAGCCGCCCGCCAGGCCCGCCCAGAACGTGTAGGTTCGCGAGAAAAAATCCATCGTGGGCGCGAAGCGGAAATCGAAGATCGTGAACTTGTGCGCCGCGCCCCCCACGGCCGACACGTGCTCCCATCCGCCCGGGATCTTGCCCAGAATGACGAAGAAGCTCAGCACCGCGCCGGCCACGTACAGGCTCATCTGCACCACGTCGGTCCAGATCACCGCCGTCATTCCGCCCTCAAAGGTATAAAACAAGGTCAGCACCACGATGAGCGCGATGGAGGCGATTTCGCCCGTGCCCAACACAATCGAGATCACCAGCGAGATGGCAAAGACCCGTACACCTTCGGCCATGGCGCGGGTCACCAGGAATATCGAGGCAGTGAGCTTGCGGATCCGCTCGCCGAACCGGCGGCGCATCAGTTCGTATGCCGTGAACATCTCGCCGCGGAAATACTGCGGCAGGAACAGAAACGCAATCACGATGCGCGCCAGCAGGTATCCCAAAACGATCTGGAGAAAGCCCAGGTTACCGCCAAAGGCCAGCGCGGGGGTTCCGACGATGGTCAAGGTGCTGGTCTCGGCCGACACGATGGAGAGGCTGATGGCCCACCACGGCGCCGTACGGCCGCCCAGGAAATAGTCGCGCAGGTTCTTCTGGCCGCTGCGGAATCGGGCGCCGAACCACGTGATGCCGATGAGATAGGTTAGAATAACCGCCAGGTCCACGTACCGCATGAAGGTGACCGCCCGCGAAAAGGAACGCGAAAAAGAGCGACTTCCAGCATAGCGTCGATCTGTTATGATTTGGGATTCGGAACCGGGCGGGGCGAAACGGAGTCCAACGAGTTGCGCCACAAAAGTGGTTCGGCTATACTCCGCAAGGAAGACGCGGGTGCGAAATCTCTCGAACATTCTGAGGCGGATGGCGGCAGCGGGGGCCGTCTGTGCCCTAGTTTGCGCCGCGCAGACGCCGAAAAAGGTCAAGGATCAGGGTGAATACGACATTTACAACCAAGCCTTCAAGGACGCAGCCGATCCCGCCAAGGAGATTGCCGATCTGGATTCGTGGAACCAAAAGTACCCGGATTCGGAATACAAAGACGACCGCGTGTACATGTACATGCAGGCCTGCCTCAAGATGAATCCGCCCCAACCCGCCAAGGTGCTGGAATACGGCGGTCAATTGATGTCGAGGGATCTGGGCGCGATTTTCAACGGCCCCGGCGCCGAGCAACTGGCCGGCCTGCCGATCGAGCTGACGATGCTCAACGTCCTTTATTCGGTGGCCCTCAACGCTGCCAGCCTCCCCAACGCGGCCGCGGATCACCTGGCGCTGGGCGACAAGGCCGCGCATCAACTGTTGGACTTTGCGCCGAAATATTTCACGTCCGCGAACAAGCCGGCCAATCAAACCGACGCCGCCTGGAATGCGGCCCGCGCCGATGTCGAGAGCAAAGCCAAAGCGGCCATGATCGCCATCGCGTTGAAGCCTGGGGTGGTGGCGCAGGCGAGGAAGGATTGCCCGGCCCAGGAATCGGCTTTTGCGAAGGCGCTCGCGGACTTTCAGGACAGCGGCGCCGCGGCGTACCAATACGGTGTGGCCCTCATCACCTGCGACCGGTCCAGTCCGGAAAAGGTCTCTCAGGCGCTGTGGGAAATTGCCCGCTCCACCTCGCTCGATCCCGCCAGGAGCGGACTCGAGGCCAAGGACCTTCCCGGAATCGAAGCGTACTTGAAGAAGATTTACATTTCCATCCACGGCGGCGACGACGGATTGGAACAGCTCAAGAGCCAGGCCGGCGCCGCGCCAACGCCGCCGGCGGGTTTCAAGATCAAGACAGCCGCGGAGATTGCGGCCGAGAAGCAAGTCGACTTCAAGGAGAAGAATCCGCAACTGGCCATGTGGATGGGGATCAAGGGACAGCTCGCCGACACCAACGGGGAGCAATATTTCCAGGGCCAGTTGAAGGACGCGGCCATGCCCAAGCTGAAGGGCACGCTGGTCGAGGCCAAGCCGGCATGCCGTCCCAAGGAGTTGCTGGTGGCTGTTCCCCTGCCGGATGCGCAGAAGCCCTACCAGTCTGAAATCACTTTGAAGCTCGATAAGCCCATGGCCGGAAAGCCGGAGTCCGACGGCGAGTTTCAGTGGGAAGGCGTTCCGGCGGCCTTTACAAAAGACCCTTTCATGCTCACTATGGATACGGAGGCCGCGAAACTGGATGGGCTGAAGACGACACCGTGTACCACCCCGGCGGCAAGGCCCGGCACGAAAAAGGTCACGGCAAGCAAGAAAAAATAGCGATTCTGGGTGCGGCGCTCCGGCATCGTGCCCCACTGGCGGGAATGCAAATGTACAATTCTTATATGACGTTCAAGAGGCTCATGGCGGCCGCCGCGTTGGCGGCGGTCGTTCTGACTGGTACCGTTCACCAGGCCCGCGCGCAGGCAACCGCCCAGCCGGCTACCAAGAACTATAAGGACCAGGGCGAATACGACATCTACAACGAGGTCACCAAGGACATCGTCGGGAATAACTTTCCGAAGGCAGTCACCGACCTCGACACCTGGCAATCGAAGTACCCCACATCGGACTACAAGGACGCCCGCGCGGTGCTGTACGTCCGGGCCTATGCCGGGGCCAAGCAATTCGGCAAAGCCGTCGACGCCGCCGGAGAGCTGATGTCGAAGGACCTCGACACCACGTTCAGCGATCCCAAGTCGGGCCCCACAGACGTCGTCACAGTCCTCTTCAACACCTGCACGGCCATCTTGAATGTGCAGAACCCAACCCCCGCGCAACTGGCGGCCGGCGAAGCGGCAGCACGCAAGCTGCTGGACTACAACCGCAAGCCGGAGGGAGTCGCTGATGCCGCCTGGGGCGACGCGCGCAAGCAACTGCAGAGCGTTGCCAAGGGGACTCTCATGACCCTGGCGGTGATGCCCGGCCAACAGGCGATGGCCAAGACCCCTCCGGATTGCGCCACCGCGGAGACCGTGTTCAGCAAGGCGTTGCAGGATTATCCGGACAATTCATTCATCTCGTATAATCTCGGCCGGGCCCTGAATTGCATCGCGCGCTCCTCTCCAGACAAGGCCGCCGAGGTGGGCCCCAAGGCCATTTACGAGTTCATTCGCGCGGCGGTGACCGATCCCACGCTGGGCGGCTCGGCTGACGGGAAGAAGATTTCCGATTACGCGGACAGCGTCTACACCACCTTCCACGGGAGCAACGACGGCTTGGACGCGATCAAGGCGCAGGCCAAGACTTCTCCGCTGCCTCCCGCGGGCTTCACCATCGAAACCGCCACCGCGGTCGCCACGCGGAAGCAGAACGAGTTCAAGGAGAAGAATCCGCAACTGGCCTTGTGGCTGGGGATCAAGGGCCAGCTCGCGGACCCGGCCAGCGGCAAGCAGTACTTCGACAGCCAGTTGAAGGACTCCGCGGTTCCGAAACTCAAAGGTATGCTCCTCGATGGCAAACCGGCCTGCCGATCCAAGGAACTGCTGGTGGCTGTTCCCCTGCCCGATGCGCAGGGCACTCCGACAGCGGAGATCAGCCTCAAGCTGGACGCGGCTCTGACGGGCAAGCCGGAGGCGGCCGAGATTCAGTGGGAAGGCGTCCCGTCGGCCTTCTCGCAGGATCCCTTCATGCTGACGATGGACACGGAAAAGGCCAAGATCGAAGGACTCAAGAGTACGCCTTGCGCCCCTCCCGTCCAGAAGAAGGCCGCTCCGAAGAAGAAGTAGGGTGGGCAGACGGGGTACCCTCTGGGTCCGTCTGCCCAAGAAATGGCTACCGCCCGGCGGCTGCGGCCGGCAGCATGTTCCTGATGGCGGCGATGCGCCATCCTTGCGCGGTGCGGCTCACGAGCAACGCGGTCCACATCTTGCGACTCGGTTCGCCCGCGGCTCCCGCGATTTCGTAGCGCCCGTCGGCGAGCGCGACATCGCCCGAGATGAAGCGAATCGTCTCCACGGTGATGGTGCGTTTGCCGGTGGCGGCTTGCGAGCTGGCCATGGTGCCGCGCACCACCTCATCGCGCCCCCGTCTCCACTCGCCCGACGAGACGAGCTGATCGGCGTCCGCGGTGAAGAGCGCTGCGACGGCTTGCGGATCGATTTGCTCGCGCGCGGCGACGTACTTGCTCACGATGGTACGGATGGCAGCTTCGTCCTGACTGTGACTCTGGGCGGCCAAAGTTAGGGCAGTGCCGAGGGCGGCAAAGAGCGAAATGGAGATGAATCGCATGACTCTGCCAGTCTACCGCGTCTGCGCTATGGTGGAGACATGAGGGCATCGCTCCGTGCAACGGAGTCGTTCCGGCTGCGCGCACGGCAATGGAGCCGGGCGGCTTGGGCGCTCGCGATTCTCTTCGCGAGTCTGCCGGTGAGCAGCCGGCTGTTCCTGGGCGTGTGGGGATTCGAGTCCGCAGCCGGGGTTGCGGGTCTCTGCCTGATCGCCGGAACCTATCTGCACATCCTTGCCCGGCGGGCCTCGAAGGCCATGCCGGATCCGGCGGACATGCTGGACCAAGCTCTTGGGATGGCGCGGTACGGCCAGGTGGATGAGGCGATCGCCCTGCTGACCGAAGCCATTCGGCTCAGCCCATGGCTGTGGCAGGCATACCAATACCGCGGCGAATTGTACCTCTCTCTCCAGTCGCTCGACCGGGCGGCCGAAGACTTCAGCGAAGCCATCCGGCTGGCGCCCGAAGAGCCACACCTGCACGTGTTACTCGAGCGGGTTGCGGATCAGAGCCCGAAAAGGTTGGACTGCAGCTTGGAGTAGGACCCCTCCGGACCCCTCCCCCCCTCCCCCGGCCCCTTCACCTCGTTGGGTTAAAATGTAAACCTGGATGTCCTGGCGAGGGGCCTTACTCATCTGGTTAGCGCTGGCGGCGCACGCGGCCGGAGGCTCGACATATGTCGGCGCCGCGGTCTGCGCCAAGTGCCACGCCGATGCCTGTGCCAAGTGGTCCGGGTCGCGGCACAGCAAGATGGTGCAGCCGGCCACCAAGCAAAGCGTCAAGGGAGATTTCAGCCGCGGCCGCGTCGTGTTGCGCGGAGCGCCGTATCTTCTGCGCGAGCGTGACGGCGTCTACTACATCACCGAGTCCTACCTGACGGGCAAACCGCAGGAGCATCGGGTCGACTATACGCTCGGAAACCGGCGCATCCAGCACTACCTCACCACCCTGCCCAGCGGCCGCGTGATCGTGCTCCCGCCAAGCTGGGATGTTCTTCGCAAGAACTGGTTCCACAGCTTCGATATCGGCGATCCCGACGAGACCAGCGAAGTGACCGTCCAGGTGTGGAACAAGAATTGTTATTCCTGCCACGTAAGCCAGGAAGAGAAAAACTTCGACACCGAAAAGAACGAGTACCAAACCGCGTGGTTGGATTTCGGCACCAACTGCGAGCGCTGCCACGGCCCCGGAAGCCGGCACGTGGCCGATTACAGCGCCGCCGCCCGCACGGCGGGGCCGGCGCGCGACATCGTCGTGCAAACGCGCCTCGACGCCGAGCGCAACACCATGGTCTGCGCGCAGTGCCACTCCTTCCGCGACATCTACTCGCTGGGCTACACCGCGGGCGCCGACTACTACGATTTCTTCCTGCCCATCCTGGAATACAACCAGCCGGAGGACCACGACCCCGCCTACTGGCCCGACGGCCGCACGCGGCGCTTTTCCAACGACGCTTTCGGCTTGTGGCAGAGCGAGTGCTTCCTGAAGGGCAAGGTCACCTGCGTAAGCTGTCACGTCACGCCACACGATATTGAAATCGAGCGGAACCCGCAGCTTCGCCCCGACGCCAGCGTTCTCTGCACGCGCTGCCACGAGTCCATCGGGAAAGCCGTGCCGGCGCACACCCATCATGCCGCTACAAGCGCCGGCAGCTCCTGCGTGGAATGCCACATGCCGCGCACCGTCCTCAGCATCAAGGCGCAGATCCGCGATCATTCGATGAGCATTCCGGTTCCCGAGAACACCATCCGTCACGGCATTCCCAACGCCTGCAACACCTGCCATCGGGACCGTGACGCGAATTGGGCGCTGATGCAGATGCACCAATGGTACGGCGATCGCTCGCGCCGGAAGCTCATTCAGCGGGCCGATGCGTTCGCGCAGGCGCGGGCGGGAGATGCGGGGGCCGTCCCGAAGCTGTTGGACATCCTCGCCCGGCCGGAAGAAGGGCCGCTGGTGCGAGCCAACGCGGTGGGCCATCTGAGCCGCTTCTCCAAGGACCCGAGAGTCTTCACCGCTTTCGAGCGCGCGCTCACCGACCCGCAAACGCTTGTTCGCGCCGTAGCCGCGTTGCGGATCGGCCCCGGACAGGCGGACCGCCCGGCGGCCATCGCGGCGCTTGAACCGCTGCTGGGCGATGCAGCAACCACCGTGCGCGTCGCGGCGGCGGTAACGCTGGTCAGCCAGGGGATCTCGCAACTCCCGGGCGATGATGGCGAGCGCTTCGAGCGCGCCAAACAGGTCTTCCGGGCGCGCGCGCAGTTGAATTCCGACGATGCCGAGCAGCAGCTCGGCGCGGGCAAGTTCTACCTGCTCACGGGCGATCCCGTGGCTGCCATCGGCGCTCTGCGCGGCAGTCTCAAGCTCGATCCCGAGATTCCCGCCCGCTACTTTCTCGCGTACGCCCTCGCGCAACAGGGCAAGATGGACGAAGCGCGAACCATCCTGCGGGCCATTCCGCCGGCCGATTCCCAATATGCCCCGGCGCAGGTTCTGTTGAAGGCTATCGCGGGGCAGCCTTCCCGATAAGTCACAACTTCACCTCTTTCCATTTGCCGCGCCGGAACAGCACTACCGACACCACCGCCAGCAGCGATTCCGCGCCGCAGATCGCCAGGTAAACGCCGCGCGGTCCCAATCCCGCCGTTTGCGCCAGGCACCAGGCCAGCGGAATCTGCACCATCCAGTAGCAGAACAGGTTGATCCAGGTGGGCGTGGCCGTATCGCCGGCGCCATTGAACGCCTGCTCCATGATCATCCCCCACGCGTAGAACGGGTACCCCAGGCTGACGCATTTCAAGCACGCTACCGCGATCGGCGCCACGCTCGGGTCGCTGGTGAAGGCGCTCACCAGGAGCCGCGCCGACGAATAGAAGACGATCCCGACCAGGGTCAGGAACGCCATGTTGTACGCGCCGCCCA
>Ga0116221_1003571_pt1 | contig 10009 bp, 9 predicted proteins | sample Sb_taG_5_FD_88965 | JGI IMG/M metagenome (GOLD analysis project Ga0116221, IMG submission 88965) | Peat soil microbial communities from Weissenstadt, Germany - Sb_50d_8_FC metaG | ecosystem: Environmental > Terrestrial > Soil > Wetlands > Peat | place: Germany: Weissenstadt | collected 2010-09-21
GTGACTGCGGTTCACTGCTACCGCCGACGCCGGCCTGCGCCCAGCCTCCGCCCTCTCCAAAACCAACAATCATAAGGCTGTGAACAGTTACGATCGCAGAATGGTTTCCGCCTTCACATACTGCGAGCCGCGGATGAGATGGCCGGCCAGCATGTATTGCAGGCGAAGCTTGACGGTTTGCCGGGCGGGGGTGTCACACAGCGCTTGGGCCTCCGTGTAAATGGCTTCGGCGCGAAGGTCGCGTCCCAGGACTGCAAAGATGCGAGATGCGGCGGCGACGCCTTCAAGGAAACCGGGATCGGCCGGGCCGGCGGCTTTCACGGCAATCCATCCTTTTTCAGCCGGGCCGGCGGCATCGGCGGACGCGCCGCCCATCAGGCTGCGATCCGCGTCATCGAAGTACTTCGACCCCGCACTGCGAATCGGCGTCGACGCGAACAGGGCCGCCGTCAGCACGAAGAGGGCGGCCATGGTCCGGCGCGACGATGTCCGGCGCAATGATTTCAATCTGCACCTCACTTCTCATCTTGACGCAGAACCGGGGCCGATTGTGGAGCGACTGTGCGGGAGCGGCGTCTGTCATACTACGGCTGGCATGTGGCAATCCCTCAGAGTTATACCGTACCTTTTCTTACTCCTGGTTGCTTCGCTCGGAAGCGCACAGACCGTGGGCGTTACCACGTACCCGGTCCCGTCACCTGGTGGCGGCCCCGCAGGCATCACAGCGGGGCCGGATGGCGCACTGTGGTTCACCGAGGGTGCTGGCAACAGGATCGGGCGGATCACGACGGCCGGGGCGATCATGGAGAACCCTCTCCCAACGGCCGGAGCGCGCCCTTTCGGCATCACGGTGGGGCCGGATGGCGCGCTGTGGTTCACAGAGTCGGGCGCCGGCCAGATCGGGCGGATTACCACCGCTGGGGCGATCACCGAGTACCCTCTCCCACGCGGCCTCGGTCCGGCCCGCATCACGACAGGGCCAGATGGGGCGCTGTGGTTCACGAGAGACGACTCTGATGAGTTGGCAGGCAGGATCGGGCGGATCACCACGGATGGCGTGGTCACCGGCTATCTCGAACAAAACGACAGCGGCAACTTTGGAGGCATCGCAGCCGGGCCGGATGGGGCTTTGTGGTTCACCGAACGCGTTGCGATCGGCCGGATCACCACCGCCGGAGTCGTGACTGAGTACCCCTACCCCGAGCTCGAATATACCCTTCCCGGCGGCATCGTAGCCGGGCCGGATGGGGCGTTGTGGTTCACGGAACTCTATACGAACAAGATCGACCGGATCACTATAGCGGGCGCGATCAGCGAATACCCTCTCCCAACGGCCATCGGAGCTCCGGCCTTCATCACGACGGGTCCGGATGGCGCGCTGTGGTTTACCGAGGCTGGAAACCCCTACCAGATCGGGCGAATCACCACGGCGGGGGCGATCGCGGAGTATCCGTTGCCCGCATCCGCCAGCGGACCTTATTCCATCGCCACGGGGCCGGATGGGGCATTGTGGTTCACCTCGCCCGGTAACAACGCCATCGGCCGAGCGGCCTTGAATGTTCCCGCAGTGACTGGCGGAACGCCTGCCGCGGGCAGCGGCGTCACCCAGACCTTCACGTTTCAGTTCTCCCATCCCGCGGGATACCAGAATCTGGGAGTGGTGAATGTGCTGATCAACAACTCACTCGATGCGCGAAACGCCTGTTACCTGGCCTACGTGCAGCCCTCTTCGACCCTGCACCTGGTGGACGATGCCGGAGATGCCGGCGGGCCGTTCGCGGGACAAATTGCGCTGGGGGGCGCGGGCGCCATCCAAAACAGTCAGTGCGCGGTGAACCTGGTGTCGGCCGTGGGAAGCGGGACGACCCTGATGCTCACGGTGAACATCGCGTTCCAGGCGGGATTTGCAGGCAACAAGATCGCGTTCGCGGCGGCTGCGGATCTGGCGGCGGCGAGCACGGGCTGGCAGGCGGAGGGTGTCTGGCAGGTGCCGCCGGCGGCTCCGTCGGGATCGATCCTGGTGACGGGAGTAACACCCGCTCGGGGAGTGGGCTTGGCGGGCGAGCTGTTCGAACTGACTTTCGTCGACAGCAAATACCTGAGTGACTTCGGCGTCGCGAACCTGCTGATCAACGGTAATTATGTGGATGGGCGTGGGGCCTGCTACCTGGCCTATGTGCAGGCCACCAACACACTTTTTCTGGTGGACGATGCGGGGGATGCGGGAGGGCCGTTTGCCGGGGGGATGGTGCTGAACGGTAAATCGGCGACGATCCAAAACAGTCAGTGCCTGGTGACTTCCGCGGGGTCGTCTTTTTTCCCCCCGTTCGATGACACACTCGCGCTGACTCTGAATATCACATTCAAAGGAGCATTCGACGGCAACCGGGTTCTCTACGCCGCGGGGCGCGACGCCGCGGGAGGAAGCAATACCGGTTGGCAGGCCGTGGGGACGTGGAGTGTACAGTAACCGCGGCTACTGCCCCTTCCCGGGAGGCGCTCCCGGGCGGACGGGGCGAGGCGGAGGCACGTAGGTCACCAGCTCATCGACGGGCTTCTTCGCGGCCCACGCGATGCCGCGGAGCAATGTCGGCTCAATCTGGGCATTGGTGAAGTTGGCGTAGGTGTGACCCTGCATCCACACGAACGCCCGGGCAGGCTGGCCGCCGGGGAGAGTGTGCTCGTATGTCCACATCTGCGGCACGACCTCGCCCTTGTGGTCGCCGGCGCTGCGCGTGGGCGCGATCTCCGCGGTTGCCAGCACGTGGACGCCGGGGTCTTTCGCCCACGTAATGGTGAAGAAGGCTTCATCCGAAATGGTCAGGTCGGACATGTCCTTCACGATGGGATTGGATTTGTCCACGACCGTGTAGTGGACTGGCGCATCCAAGGTGAAGTTCACCTCGCCATGCTTCTTGGCGCCTCCCACCAGCGATGCAAAATGGGCGGGATCCGGGCCGCACAAAGAGTCATGAAAACTAACCAGGCCGCCGCCGCGTTTGACGTACGCCTCAAGCGCAGCATCGGCGAGGTAGGCGGCGTCGCCTTTGTAGATCACGACGACGTCGGTATGCTCGAGGTCGGCACTGCTGGGGGGATGGAAAGCTCCATCCACGACGGCCCCATGCTCCGTCAGAATCTTGCTCCAGTCGGCCAGAAACTGCGGGTAGTCATGCTGACCCTCGCCATGGGACTTCAGGCCCGACCAAATATAGATGTGCATGCCGTTGCGGTTCTGGCCCTGTACTGGGGGAGCGCCCTGAGGACCGGCGCCACGTCCAGCTTGCGCCCAGGCATATGGGTGCACGGTCCCCGCCAGGAGCACCAGGAACAAAGCGGCGAGTACCGGTTGCAGGATCCTCGCGTTTGGGAGTTTGCGATCTGATCTGTGTTCGCTCATTGTAACCGGATGTTATATCGAAGCTCGGGGGATGTCAATCGGCCTGGCGGCACAGGTTCATTGAGACACTGGCCCCGGGGCAGACTGTGGGAAACTGGTTAGGGGCGGGAGCCATGGCGGTCGAGCAAGCCACTATTTTCAAGACACCGGGGGCGGACGATCCGGCCCTCGCCGAGATCGTACGCCGCCTGGTGGAGGCATATCAACCGGAGCGGATTTATCTTTTTGGATCCGTGGCCCGGGGCGACGCCGGCGCCCACAGCGACTATGACCTGCTGGTCGTGGTGCCGGATGACGCGCCTTTGGAACGGCGGCGGAGCAAGTTGGCATACGAGGCGCTTCGCGGCACGGGCACCGCCGCTGACGTGCTTGTCTGCACCCGTTCTTATTTTGAGGATCGCCGGTTACTGAAGGCTTCGCTTCCGGGCACCGTACAACGCGAAGGGCGACTGCTGCATGGAGCTTGAAGATGCCCGTCTCCAGGACGTTCGAGCCTGGCTCACGAAGGCTGAACTCGATCTGAAGGCGGCAGCGCATGAGACTTCGGCTCCCGCGGAGGGGCTGTGGGGCGATGTCATGTTCCATAGCCAGCAGGCGGCTGAGAAAGCCATGAAGGCCTTCCTCGCCTGGCACGACGTGCCGTTTCGGAAGACGCACAATCTCGAGGAACTCGGCCAGCAGTGCGTGGCCTTGGACGCGACGCTGGGAGTGGTCGCCGGCCAAGCGGCGCCGCTGACGGAATATGTGTGGAAGTTCCGCTATCCTGGCGAGACTGGTGAACCGGAGCGAGACGAGGCCGAAGAAGCGCTGGCGGCGGCACGCAACGTCTATTACGCCATCCAGGCCCGCCTTCCGGCAGCGGTGCGCTAGCGCCGACGCTGCGCTCCTATTCCTTCGGACCGATTCCCAGCGTCTTCATCTTGCGGTAGAGGTTGCTGCGCTCCAGGCCGAGCAACTCGGCGGTGCGCGTCACGTTGCCGTTGGTCTCTTCCAGCTTCTTGAGGATGTACTCGCGCTCGGCGGCCTCACGGACTTCCTGCAGGCTGCCGAAGCGGTCGAGCGGGCGGTCCTGCTGCTTGCGCGCGGCGTGCAGCGGGATGTGGCGGGCATCGATGCGCACCTGCGGGTTCAGGATCACGATGCGCTCGATGAGGTTCTTCAGCTCGCGCACGTTGCCCGGCCAGTGGTAGTCCGCCAGCACGCGGTAAGCTTCCACGGTCAGCTCCTTCGGCTTGCGGCCGTAGGCTGTGGTGAACTCGCGCAGGAAATGGTCGGCCAGCAGCGGAATGTCTTCGCGCCGGCAGTCACCGATGGCCCCAGCATCGCCGTGCGCCGGAACGGTCCGTTGATCGGGCAGGATCGAAGGGCCGCCCCGCTGGCGCACGGTCCAGGTTGGGGTGACCGGCGAAGCGGCGATAGCTGCTCGTCGGATCGGCTGAGCGTCAAACGGGAAGACAGGGCTGTTGCGACGTACCAATAAGCACAGAGCTTGAGAGGAGAATCATGTATGTAAGATTTTTCTGTTGACAACCTCGTGTCGAAAAGAGGGTAACTGACTTATGGGAGTACCAGATCTCTTAGTATTACTAATAACCCGACGCGGGCGAAGCGGTCTTAGGGCTGGTCTTACTCAAGTCCATAGACTAGCCACGTCCCTGCGCCCGAACACGCGATTAGCCATTGGCCTCGTCGGCCTGCTAGTCCCGGCCTCCAACGGCTTGGCGCTACCGTCCGTCCTCGCGGTTCGCCCGACAACTGGAGCTGGTCCGGGCCAAACGTTCACCTTCACCTTTCACGATGACGTCGATGTAGGAAACTTCGCAGTTCTGAATGGACTGTTTCAAAAAAATTACCTCGACGGAAGACAGGCCTGCTATTTTGCTTACACTCCCGTCCCGGGTAATCCAAGCCAGAAGGGGCTGTTGTACCTGGTGCAGGACTCCGGAAGCGGACTCTATGGACCCATCGATCTCTCCGCCAGCGAGACCCAGTCGGTTTCCAATGGCCAGTGCACGATCTATAATAGCTATTCGGACGTGGAGCTGCGTGATGACTACCTTGACGCCCAAAACGTCGACCACTTCCGGCAGATCGAGCTTAGCCTGTACGTTTCTTTCAAACCGGCTTTTGCAGGGGACCTGCTGGTGTACCTGGGAAGCCAGGGAAGCGACGGAAACGCCGCATGGCAGCCCTCGGGGGTCTGGCGCGTGCCTGGTGCTACGGGCCCAGTGTTCGGGGTCTCGGAAAGCGTTGCGACCACCACCCAGACCGTGACGGTCGGCAACATCACGCCTTCCAATCTGACTAACATCTGGGATCTCATCAACACGTCACTAAACGGGGAGAATGCGTGTTACGTTGCGTTTAACCCAGTCACGGGACAGGCCTATCTGATGGACAATGCGGGTGACGGTGCTTGGCTGCCTACCCCGGTCACGGTCGCAAACGGATCAACCCAGGGGTCTGGCAGCGTCTCCAACTCGCAGTGCACTCTGTACGGCTCTGGCAGTTCGTACCAGCAGACGTCATCCCAAGCCACGCTCACGCTGCAGTTCGGTTGGCTTGGCGGCTTCGCGACGTCGCCGACCGTCGCGTACGTTGGAGCGGCTATTTCAGGCGTTGGCACTGGCTGGTTCTCGGAGAATGTCCTCGGTGAACCGGTTCCCCCGGTTACTGTGAACTTTCCACAGCTCAGCGGCCCCGTCCGTGTTGAAGCAAATCTGGGACCGTTCTCAGTCGACCTCTATGGCTTCGGCACGCCGAACTGCATGAGCAGTCCGGCCTGCCAAACGGACCGAAGCCAGCGCTGGGTGCCAGCATGCGATTACAGCCTGTCGGTTCGACAGTGTTACATTAACGCGCTGAGCGGGTACGGGCTGCAGCAAGTGAGCGGTGTCCGCTTCCAGTTTGCGCTCTGCGGCGGCGCGTCGAGCACGGCGCTGGCCCATTGCGAGAACGGCACGGGTGCAACCTGGTCCAGCAACTCGCAATGGACGCAGAACCTCTCCGCGTTTTTCTCCGACATTTACGCCGCCGGGATCCAGAATATAACTCCCACACCCTCCCTTGCCGGCTTCGGAGGCGACGCCGGCGTGCTGACACAAACGCTATTCGATAACTGCATCAATGCGGACACGACCATTACCTTCTGGCCCGCGTCACCCTTCGGTATCGGGGCGGATCCCAACGATCAGTTCAGCCTCAATAATCCCGCCGATACTCCCCACAACGGCGCGTACAACTGCTCACCGGCGACGCCGAACTTCGTTGGGTGGGACAATATCCTAGCGGTCTACGAGTATGTCCTGCAGGCGGCTCAGGCCAATCATCTTACTGTCGAGGAGTTTGACATGACCAATGAGACCGCTCTGGACAGGTTCACGGTGGAGGGCAGGGTGATCGTGGACAACACCAACCCGTGGACCGACCCCAGCACCGGGATACCGTATTCTTACACGCCGGTGCTCAACCTGGTGCAGGCCCTGATGGCCCAATATGGTTTTGCGCAGAACGGGGCGAGCGGAGCGACGGTTTCCACCTTTGTGAGCGAGGCCCGGGCCGCCTCCGCCGATTGCAAATCCTATTACGAGGACTCGGCAAGGTTGTTCGGAATATCCTCGTTAGTTGGGGCCCTCCACGGCGATGTTTTTGGCGCCCAGCAGATAACCTTCGATCCCAGCCACGGAGTTCTACAGTGCGGTGCGCTCCCGCCTCCCGACGCGGTGATGCTGCCAGCGCCCCCAGGCTTCGCGGCCCTACCCAACGTCCTCGATCAGCACGACGGGGCGTTTGTGGTTGGCGCCGGCCCTTACCAAAGCCAGGGTACTGTGGCAACAGAGGCCCAGACTACGTTCACGGACGTGAAGACATTCATGAGCTCCTTCTGTGTGGGCGGCCCGCGGAATCCAACTGGCCCCAACCCCCTCGCCTTCTGCAACGCCCTCTACATGCTTGGTGAAACGGACCTGTACACGCCTTTCAATCCTCTTCGCTACAGAGTGAACTGTACCGAAGGTCCTCTGGCGACGCCAGCCGGAACGGTGCAGGGATACAACGCCAGCACCCTCTGGGGTAGACGTCTGCCAAACGGGGCGGCAGGGACCGTCTGGCGACCGTGGCTGGACCCGATATCTGTCTCGGGACCGACTACGGTGCTTTGCTTCACCTTTCCGGAGAATCTAAGCCAATGGTACACTCCCATCCCGTAACGATAGCGGATCCCAGCTTCGCTGATTCGGGAGAACAGGAGGATAAACGATGATCTGCCAAATTTGCATTGCTGCAGTGCTGCTTGCCGCATCGGCATTCGCGCAGCAGGGGCCGCCGCTCCTGCCGATTCCGCCCGCTCCACCGCCGCCGAACCCCACCTCGCCTCCCCTTCCGCCGCCTGCAGCACCAGAAGTGCGGGTGCAGGTGCCGCTGAGCCTCGTAGACGAGAACGGGTCCGGAGTCGCCGGCGCAACCGTGAGGTTCACCAGGGTTTCGGGCTACAAGTCGCTTTCGAAACCAGGCAGGCCGCTTCCGGACATTGAGGAGGTTGCCGTGCAGTCCGGCGCGAATGGGTCGACGGTGCTGCCAAACGCCCTGGTCGGCGCCAGGTACTACGCCTGCGTCGATGCGCCGCTATTTGTGAACTCGTGTCTTTGGGGCGCTGCGGCTATTCTCACGCCAAGCACCCAATCGCCCTCTGCCAAGCCAGCCTTGATCGGCATCAGGCACGGGGCTACAGTGAGTGTAGTGGTCCACGATCCACAAGGAAAGTTCCCGGCGGCGAGTTTTGCCCACGGGCGATCGCGCGGATTCAGTGTCGGAGTCCGCACCCCGTCCGGCGCCTTCATCCCGGCTAACTTCACAGGCCAGTCCGGAACCGACCTCCAATTTCAGCTTCTGGCGCCCCCCGGGCTGAACCTGACTTTATCATTCCTGTGCCGCGAGTACGACGCGGTCACGGACACCGCAGCCAGCCTGGATGCGACAGGGAAGGGACAGCAGTTTGTGCTGCCGAACGCGGCAACGCAGGCGCAATTCAAGCTTACGCTGGTGACGCCCAAGCGGCCGGTATCCAGCATCCTGGGGTATTGACGCTATGAGAGCACTCGGAATATCACATTTTCTACTCGTCCCGGCGCTCTGCCTGATCGCGCTGCCTATTGTTGCCACCGCAGATATCAGCCTCCTGGCCCTGACCGACAGCGCCACCTTCACGCCGGGGCTTCCGGACGTCGGCAGTCTCGGGACAATTTTTTGCACGGGGCTGACCGGCGTTCAGGGAGTCCAAGCCGCTACCCAGTATCCCCTGCCATACCAAATCGCCGGCGTCTCCGTCAGCCTGTATGGGCTCCGCGTGCCCTTGCTCGCCGTGGCGGACTTCGGATCCTACCAGCAGATCAATTTTCAGGTATGGGAGGGGGGGTTAACGAAAATGCCATCGTCGAGGTGGCGCAGGAGGGCGGGGCCGCCAGAGGCTTCGCGATTCCGGTCCCGCAGGCCTGGGGCGTGTTCTTTACCGGCTCTAGCGGCTACGCCATTGCCCAACATGCCGACTACTCCCTGGTCACAACAGACCACCCGGCCCGGCCAGGCGAGGTGGTAGTAGCCTACGCCACGAATCTGGAGCAATTCGCCTATGTCTTGAACTACCCGTCGCCCGGCTGGCCCGCGCAGGCCGATCCGCTGCCGTCGATAGGGCCATCCACGGCGGGGCGTAGCGCACCCTACGTTACGCTGAACGGCGCGGTGGCCGAGATGTTCTATTCGGGGTTGACTCCGGGAAGCGTGGGCGTCTTCCAGATGAACTTCCGCGTGCCAAGCGCCACGCCAGATGGCGATGCGATCGTGAATGCCGTCACCGATACCGTTTGCCTCTATCAGGGAACGCCGAACGCCTACTGCATTGACGGCAAGAAGAGCCTCGGCGCGAAGATTCCGGTCAAGGCCGCGGTCGCGCAGTGAACCGTCACACCGCTGCAGCCGCGCCTACTCTTTCGGACCAATGCCCAGGGTCTTCATCTTGCGGTAGAGGTTGCTGCGCTCCAGCCCCAGCAATTCGGCGGTGCGCGTCACGTTGCCGTTGGTCTCCTCCAGCTTCTTGAGGATGTACTCGCGCTCGGCGGCCTCGCGCACTTCCTGCAGGCTGCCGAATCGGTCGAGGGGGCGGTCCGGCTGCTTGCGCGCGGCCTGCAGCGGGATGTGGCGCGCGTCGATGCGCACCTGCGGGTTCAAGATCACGATGCGCTCGATCAGGTTCTTCAGCTCCCGCACGTTGCCCGGCCAGTGGTATTCGGCCAGCACGCGGTAGGCTTCGACCGTCAGCTCCTTCGGCTTGCGGCCGTAGGCCGTGGTGAACTCGCGGAGGAAATGGTCGGCCAGCAGGGGGATGTCCTCGCGCCGGTCGCGCAGCGGGGGAACAGCGAACGGAATCACATTCAGCCGGTAGAAGAGATCCTCGCGGAAATTGCCGTGCTCGATCTCTTCCTCGAGGTTCTTGTTGGTGGCCGCCACTACACGCAAGTCGACCTTCACCGGCCCGGCGGCGCCGATGGGCTCGAAGCGCTGCTCCTCGAGCGCGCGCAGCACCTTGGCCTGGGTGCGCAGGCTCATGTCGCCCAC
>Ga0116221_1003574_pt1 | contig 10006 bp, 10 predicted proteins | sample Sb_taG_5_FD_88965 | JGI IMG/M metagenome (GOLD analysis project Ga0116221, IMG submission 88965) | Peat soil microbial communities from Weissenstadt, Germany - Sb_50d_8_FC metaG | ecosystem: Environmental > Terrestrial > Soil > Wetlands > Peat | place: Germany: Weissenstadt | collected 2010-09-21
CGCCGGGACCGGGTAACCAGCCGCGGCCAGAAAGGAGGTGACGGCATGTAACACCATCAGCCAGCCAGGACATCACGCTGAGCGGCAACGCAGCCACGCGCCGGAAAACCGCGACTGTAGTACTTGCCAGCTCGCCGCCTCGTTACCGACGGTGACAGTTCGGCGGTCGTCGCGACGCGATATCCGCCGGTTATCTCAAGTCCTAATTTGGATGTCTTTGCTGTAACCGCCGCAGGTCCTGGGGGGCTTCGGCGAGGACACGTTATCTATAGCGGTGTGTTCGCTGTAGCTGCTGTGAGGGCCGCGGTGGTCTCATGGTGCTTTCCATCCCTCGGCTTGCTCGACGACTTCGGCTGAGAGCGTCTGGAGTTCGCTGATCAGCTCGCGGAGGCGCTTGGTGTTGTCGAACAGGGGACGGTATCGCTCGAGCTGGGCGGGGCTGAGCGTGCGGGTGATGGTCTTGGCTCCGACTTTGCGGATCCACGAGGGGTAGGGGCCGTGCAGGTGGCTGGGGTCGCTGTGGCACCGGCACCGGGGAGAGCCGCAGCGGGTGGTGCGTTCGACCAGGCTGCCGGGCAGGCAGAGGCCGAGCCCGGCGATCTCGTCGGCGATCTGGTGCTGGCGGAGTTCGGCGTTGGCTGGCGTTGAGGGCATGCCTTGTTGCTATCGCATTTTGCGGGCGTATCGGCGAGGCTCCGCCGCCCGCTGCCTTGAAAGCTTTACCTTCAAGGCAGCGGGGTGGCGGACCCGGCCGGGCTGCCCGGAGGGGAGGTGGGGGCGTGCTCGTTCAGCGGGTGCTGATGCCCGTCGGCGGCCGGGAATCCTGGACGCTGCCCGGGGACGACGGCGAGGTGATCGATCCGGCCGAGCGCTACCTGGCCTACCTGACGGCCATCGAGCGCTCGCCCGACACGGTGCGGGCCTACGCGGTCAGCTTGAAGCTGTGGTTCGAGTTCCTCCAGCACACCGCGACCAGCTGGGATCAGGCGGGCGTAGAGGATGTGGCCCGGTTCGTGGCCTGGCTGCGCGCCCCGGCGGGCAACGTGATCGTGCTGGCGGACGGCACCGGGTCCGGGGCCCGGCGACGGTCAACCGGTACCTGGCGGGGGTCTTCGGCTTTTATGACCATCATGCGCGCACCGGCCTGAGGGTCGCTGCCGAGCTGGTCTCGTGGCGCCGGATCAGCCGTGGCTCGTATAAGCCGTTCCTGCACCACGTGACCAAGGGCCGGCCCATCCCGGTCAGGCCGGTGAAGCTGCATGTTCCGCAGGCCAGCGCGGTCATTGCCTCCACCCGCGCCAGCTCGGCGGAGCCGGGCACGGCCCGCCACTCCCCCGCGCTGGCGGCCAGCACGGCCCGCGCCTGGTCCCTTTCCTCGGTGTGAGAACCACTGGGATGAGTCATACGCCGACGCCCGGCACTCTCTAAGAAATTAATTGATGATTCATCAATTAGAGATCGGCAAGCATGATTATGGCCGCCGAGGCATCACCGTCTGTCCCGGGTGGGCACAATTGCGCCGTGTTGATCGCCTGGATCGAGGAGAACATCAGTCCCAGGCCAGAGCGGCGGTACCCCGGCGATGCCTTGTCTGCACGCTCGACCGGGTAGATATAACGACAAGAATTAAATAATTTCCGAGTTGCGTTTCCGCAGGTCAGAACTCGATCTGAGCGGCACCAGGAGGCCCCGGGCGACCTCCGGCCTTGTCTTTGGCCGCCCTGTGCATAGGCTTGGAGACAGGGCCTGGGAAAGATGGAAATGTCATCGCCCAGAGGCTAGAGGGACTCCCGCCGCTGGCGCACCCTGCAACATATCACCGCCAGCCCCGGGATAAAACATATCACCGCCAGCCCCGGGATAATCCGCCTCGTCGGCGGAGCCGCGCGCTTGTCCTGGTGCAATTCGAGCACAAGATGCTCACATGAAAGTTGCTGACAAAACCTAACTAGGACCGAAAGGCCTTATCCGCGGGTGTCTCCGCTGACTTCGAGCGTCGCCAACCGGCGCTGTGCATGCCAAGCGGTACGCCAAGCACACCGTCTAGCACCTCAAGAGTGCTTGATATAGTTAGCGCCAAACCAACGAGGAGGCGACTACGATGGCTACTACCGCCGACCAGGAACTGCAGGAGAGTTTCCTGTCCGCAATCCGTAAGAGCCAGGAGATCACGCTCCACGCGATCAAAGCCTGGGTCGAGACCGTCGGGTACTTCACCCCGAAGGTGTCCTACGCCGACCTACCGCTCGCCGACCGGCTGCCCAAGGCCCATGACGTCGTGGCCAGCAGCTTCGGCTTCGCCGAGCAGGTGCTCGCCAGCCAGCGGAGATTCGCTGACGACCTGCTGAAAGTGACCTCCCCGCTGCTGCCCGGCGAGGGAGCGGCAACAGCGCCTGAGGCCCGCCGCCGCCCGAGCGTGGCATAAGGCACGCGGAAGCCCGCCGCGCCCGGGGGCGCGACCAGCACGACCAATGCCCGCCAGGCCCGGGGGCGGGACCAGCACGCGGCAGCCCTGGAACAGGGGGGCTGCCGCGTGCTGCAGTTCGCGGCCGCAAGGAGGTGGCCGCGAATGACCCGTGGCGGGCCCAGCGGGAGGCGCTCGGCGTCTTCATCCGCACCCAGCGCCATCACTCTGAACTCGCCCCCTCCTCGCTACTGCACCGACACTGCCTCATGGCCAGCGTTCCACCAACGCCAACCGCGATCTCATAGCCGGGGCCGATGACACCAGAACAGGGCGATCTGTATTCCCCCCCGGCGCCTGGTCCTGTACGGCTGCGGGGACTGCATTAACGACTACGAAGGCATTACCGGCCATGAGCGGTACCGGGGCGACCTGCGCCTGCTGTACTTCGCGTCGCTGCACCCGGGCACGGGCACGCTGGCAGCCCTGCGGATGGCGCCCATGCAGGCCCGGAAACTGCGGTTGCACCGCGCCCGGCAGGCGGACGCGCCGTGGCAGGCTGGGGACGGTGATGGAGCGGGCCAGCAGCCGTTTCGGTTCCCTGGCCGGCCTCCAGCCGGACGGCCTGCTGGCGCTGCGTTCCGGGCAGTCATGAGCCGGGCCGCATCCCCGTCGGACCTGGTCGCGGCGGCCCGGGCGGCTGGCATCGGCGATGAGCGGGTGCTGGCGGCGATCAGCGCGATTTCCCGCGCCGGATTCGTCCCCGGTGATTACGTCGCGGCTGCCTACCGCGACGAGCCCATCCCGATTGGGCACGGACAGGTGACCACGCAGCCTTCGCTGTCGGCCCGGATGATCGAGGGCCTGCACCTGGCCGGCGATGACCACGTGCTCGAGATCGGCGCCGGCCTGGGCTTCCAGACCGCTCTGCTGGCCCGCCTGGCCGCCAGTGTGATGAGCATCGAGCGCTGGCCGGACCTGGCGGACCAGGCGCGGCGGAACCTGGCCCGGCAGGGCATCGGCAATGCGCAGGTGCTGGCTGGCGACGGCAGCCGCGGACTGCCTGAGGGTGCCCCGTACGATGCCATCCTGGTCTCGGCCGCGTTCCCGCAGGTCCCCGCGCCGCTGGCAGCGCAGCTCCGGATCGGCGGCCGCCTGGTGCAGCCAATCGGGCCGGGCGGGAGTGAGCAGGTGGTGCTGTTCGAGCGTTCCGCATCCGGGCTGGAGCGGCGGCATGTGCTCACCCGGGCCAGGTTCGTCCGGTTGCACGGGCGCTACGGATTCCAGTCCCGGTCCTGACAGGGCCCGGACATTGTGCCTGTCGCACCGCAGAGCCCGTGCGTGCTCGCCAGCGACCTGTCTCAGACCCCCGGTTTTCTCCGGCCGCGGTGCCTGGCCGACACGCCGTCGGCGCTCCCTGTGCCGGCGATGAGGAACATCTCCACCGTTGCCACCAGGCGTTTGAGCTCTGAGACGAGGGCGAGATGCCCGCCGTGGCGGATAAGCGGTTCGCGGCGCGGATCAGCCGGTGCCTGATCCGTGCGCTGGCCGCGGGCGAGGGGCGGCCGGTCGCCGGCCAGCATCAGCGTGGCTGGCGCGGCGGCGGCCATTCGGGTTTCCCAGCCCGTACGGGCGACCCGCAGGACCCGGCCAGGGAGCTCCAGTGTCCGTATGTGCTCCACCGTCGCGGCCCTGTAGCTGTCCCGGCCCAGCCGGGTCGCACCCTGGGCCGCCATCCATATCCATGTCACGGGAGATGCCCAATCCAACGACAGGCCCGCATCATGCCGGGCTTGTGCGGTCGTCCTGGAGACGTTGCACTGCGGGCGTAACGCGATGACGAGCCGGCGATCCGCGCCGCAGCCGTCAGGTACTCGCAGTAGCATCCGGGACATGGGCAGGCGGCGGTCATGAGTGGTTGCCCGGAGGCGGCGAGGTTCGTCACGGAAGGTGACTGGCAGCCTCGGCGCTGGCGCTCCTGATCCGTCTAATTCTGTTCGTCGGCGGCTGCCCGGGAGGCAGGACAGCGACGAGTGCAGATCGGGGTGATTTTGTGTGCGGCCGCCGACGCGGCTGCACCGCTGACCGACGCCCGGCTCTGCGTGGTATGCCGGTGAGCGAGCGCCGTTCCGCCGCCACGGTGATCGGCCGCAGTACCCGTGCAGGTAGCTCGGCAGGGCCGCATACGACTGGCCTAGGTCCTGGTAATGGCGCCAGCCGGTGCGGCGCAAGGTCCCGGCCCGGCCCTGGGTCAGCCGCACCCAGACCCGCCGGGCGTGCTCGAGCTCGTCATAAGCCGCCTGGCAGACGGGCCGGTGCTCGGCGCGGGAATGCTGGGCGCCATTCGCTCCAAACGTCCCGCCATCTGCAGTTTCCCGTGCTCCAACCGCGCCGCCGCGGCGGCTTGTTGCGCGAGCCTGGGGAGCGGCGCAGCGCTCACGGGGGCATGGGCCTGCTCGGCGCATGCCTCGTCGACCGCGCGCACCAGCTCGCACGCGGCTAGGGCCGGCCCCAGCGGGCCGCTCGCAAGCGCGCCAGAGCGGCCTTTAAGACGTAGTCGAGGCCTGTGCCGTGGGCCGCTCCACTACGCAGATCATCATGGTGACCTCATAGTCCTCGTTGACTCCGACCTTGGGATGGGCGTCGTCTGGGGCACCGAGGGAGCGCAGGAATGCCAGGTGCTGCTCAAGCTCGGCCAGGGTCGCGCCGTTAGCAAAGGCCTGCTGGACTTGGCGTGCATTCTTGTCCTCGGGTCGCACGGCCATCACCTCCGCGGCATTGAACGTGTCCACGAACGCGGCCCGCCTGACCCGCGGGCGCGTCGCAGAGCCATGCGGGCCGACACATCATGCACCCCCGCGGCGGCGCACTGACAGGGACGAAAGGCCCGATAAAGACCTGACGCTCATCTGCTCCCGCAGTGCCAGGGCCTGGTGCGGGTTGGGAGCCTCATCGGCGAGCACCGTGATCACATCGTCCAGGCGCCGGTAGGCGATGGCCGGCGAGATGCCGTGGTCACGGCCAGAGCGTCCAGGGCGGTGCGGGTCGCGGAACCACCGTAGCCACAGCAGTCCACAGCCATCCGAGTAGAGCCCGCCACAACGCAGTGTGCCGACCGCACCGCGCCCATAACGCGGTCTAGCGAATTCAAGGGAGAATCCGCGCCCAATACATGCCAAAGTTGGCTCCTTATGGCCAGCTCAGAGCAGCTTCGGTTGTCCGTTTACAGGACGGCTCTGCTGGGTAACCGCCATGGTGAACTGGCCGGAGACGGTTGTCTCAGTCACGAAACGTGACCAGCTACAGCGCTCGGCCGCTCCTGATCCGCCCGTATGTCGCCGATCCCAGCTCGTCACCACGGCCGTGGGTGCGGTACCGAAAGGGACGTTCTGTGCAGGCCATGGTGCCGGCGGCTGGGGGACCTTAGCCCCTTGGCTGACGCCGGGCTATTTGATCAGGGTGACGGCAACGTGTCGGCGGTCAGGACGATGCGCTTGGTGGTCACGCTGGCCGGCAAGGTCCCCAGGCGGGTCTGACAGACGGCTGCCGCCTGCAGCGGGCGGTCGTGACGGTTGTGGTGGTGGTAGGTGATGGAGCATTGGTCATGGCCGGCCTACCAGGGCCTTGGCGCCGGGGAGGTCGGCGTCCGCGCCGAGGCGTCGCGGGCGCTGCTGGGGCCGGGCCGGTGCGGTGTATGCCCGCGGCTGTGCCGGGTGAACAGGCTCGCCGACCAGCGGGGCCTGTGCGCGGTCGGCCGGCACGCGGTCGTGGCCTCGCATTTCCCGCATTTCGGTGAGGAGGACTGCCTGCGCGGCCGGAACGGTTCGGGCACGATCTTCTTCGCCGGCTGCAACCTGCGGTGCGTGTTCTGCCAGAACTTCGACATCTCCTGGCAGGCGCACGGTGAGCCGGTGTCCCCAGGGCAACTGGCCGCGATGATGCTGGAGTTGCAGGACCGCGGCTGCCACAACATTAACCTGGTGACACCCGAGCATGTCGTGCCGCAGATCCTGGAGGCGCTGTCGCACGCCATCGAGGGCGGGCTGCGGCTGCCGATCGTGTACAACACCAGCTGCTATGACAGCCTGGACAGCCTGCGGCTGATGGACGGCATCGTGGATATCTACCTGCCTGACCTGAAGGTCTGGACGCCTGGGCATGCCCGCCGCTACCTGCGGATGCCCGGCTATCCGCAGGTGGCCCGGGCTGCGGTCACGGAGATGAACCGCCAGGTCGGCGCGCTGCGGTTCGGCGAGGATGGCCTGGCCCGCCGCGGGCTGCTGGTCCGCCATCTGGTGATGCCAGGGATGCTGGAGCAAACCCAGGCGATCTTGCGGTTCGTGGCGGCTGAACTCGGCGCCGGCACCTACGTCAACCTGATGGCCCAGTACTACCCGGCCGGGCTCGTCGGCAGGAACGGGCGCGACGGCTATGCCGAGATCAACCGGCACCTGGCGCGCGGCGAATACGACCGCGCCGCCGCGTTCGCTGGCGAACTGGGGCTCCGCCGGCCCGACGAACGCAGCTGCGCATCCGGCTTGCAATTGCCTGACCCGGCCGTGAGGTGACGGGCGCCCGCCGGCCCGCGCTACCACGCCCCGGCGTGGCCGTCGGCCTGGCCATGAGGCGCCGGATACCGTGGTCGTAGGTGCTCGATGACCGTCGCTGACGACGAAGAAAGGGGCCGGGTTGCCGCGGGATCGCCTGCCAGCTGCGTCGGAGGTGTTCTCCGGGCTACCCCCAGCGATCCCGGATGATGATGGCCTCCGGGAGTTGATCCGCGCGATGCGTGCCGCGGACGGGCTGTTGCTGGGCGTGCTCGATGATGACCCGACCGGGTCGCAGGCGGTGCACGGCGTCCAGGTCGTGACCGTCTTGGAGGAGGACGCCTACCAGGCCGCGTTTGGTGCGGCCCCGGTCTGCTTCGTGCTGACCAATACGCGCAGCCTGGCTGAGCCGGCCGCGGCCGAGCGCAATACGCTGGCCGCCGGCGGCCTGATTGCCGTCGCGGCACAGCGGGGCGCGCGGCTGCAGCTGCTGAGCCGCAGCGATTCCACGCTGCGCGGTCACGTGATGGCGGAGGTGGCGGCGCTGCAGGCGGTCCGCAGGCAGGTGCTCGGCAGCGGCTTTGACGGCGTGCTGCTGATCCCGGCGTTCCTGGAGGCCGGCCGGCTGACCGCTGCCGACATCCACTGGGCTCGCACCGGCTCGGACCTGGTCCCGGTCGGCCAGACCGAATTCGCGCGGGATCCCGCGTTCGGCTACACCGCATCAGACCTGAAAGACTTCATCAGCCAGAAAAGCGGCGGGACGATCCAGCGCGGCGACGTCGCCAGCATCAGCCTGGCCGACATCAGGCTCGGCGGGCCGCCCCGGGTGCGTGACCTGCTGGCCGGCGTGCACGGCGGGAGGTGGGTCGTCATCAACGCCACCGAGTACTCCGACCTGGAAACGGTGGCCTGCGGGGTGCTGCTGGCCGAGCGGGCCGGCCAGTCGTTCCTGTTCCGCACCGGGCCCTCGTTCGTGCGGGCCCTGGCCGGCCTGGCGCCCAGGGCGCCGCTTCGCGGCCAGCAGATCCGGCCCCGCACGGCAAGCGGCGGGCACGGCCTGGTCGTGGTCGGATCCCACGTCAGCCAGACCAGCCGGCAGGTTGCCGCGCTGCGCGCGCGCGGCGCCACCACCGACATCGAACTCGACGTCGCCTCCGTCCTCACCGGCCCGGGCCAGGTGGTGGCGGATACGGCCCGGCAGGTCGCCGCGGCGCTGGGCCGCTCCGATGTCCTGCTCTACACCAGCCGCACCCTGGTCCGCGGCCGCGACGCCGCGGACAGCCTGGCCATCGCCCGCGCGGTCTCCGCGGCCCTGTCCCGGACCGTCCGGCAGGCGCTGCCCGCCCGGCCCGCCTGGGTCATCGCCAAGGGCGGGATCACCTCCCACGACGTCGCCGTGCACGGCCTGGGCATCCGCCGCGCGGAGGTGGCCGGCCAGCTGTTTCCCGGCGTGATCTCGGTGTTCCGCCCGATCGATGCGGCACCCCAGGCCATCGGCGTGCCCTACATCGTCTTCGCCGGCAACGTCGGCGGCGACCAGGCACTGGCCCAGGTCGTGGCCATCCTCAACGGAGACCAGCAGGACCCCTAGCGCATGCCGTACCGCCGTCCGACGGCAAGCTTGTCACGATGCGTAGCTGCCTTGGCTCACTGGAGGCCTGTTACGGTGCGCTATAGCCCGCCGATCTGGCGCCGATCCCACCCGCGCTGGCAGGGCGTCCCGCCCGTACCGAACAGTAATTCCGTTGCCATTTCAGTCACGGACGCAGAGTTCTTCGACGGCATGAGGTTCGCCGGAACCGGGTGGCCTGGCACCCACGGCCCTTGGCTGGTAAGCCTTGCCCTGTCCGGGTGTGCGCTTGAGGATGGTTTTGAGGCTGTCGAGCCGAGCTGGGCGAGGTTGCCAAGGACAGCGTTGGAGTTCACGGCGGGTGGTGCGAGCTCGCGGGGAGCCGGGCGGCGGCTCGAACCCTGCCATCGCCGGGTTGTGCTCGAGACTGGCGACGTGGAGCGCTGGTCGGCTGCCTGCAAGGGCTAAGGTCCTTATGTGCTGGGACGTTTGGCACTGGGCAGGGACGGCCCCGGGGTCAACGGTAAATGCCTGGTGCTCGTGCCCCGCAGGAAGAGGGGGTGCGCGATGATCACTCAGATACCCCGAGCCACGCCTACGATGGCCGCGCCGGCATGTGCCGCCGAGTCAGATGAGGACCGGGTGATTCTTCGCGATGGCTCCACCGTTGTGGTCCGGCCGCTGGCCACCGGGGATGTCGCGGCGATCGCCGCGTGGTTCGAGGGACTGGGGCCAGAGACGCGGCATGCGCGCTTCCTCGGCGGCGTCACAATGCTGGATGACCGGACACGCTCGCAGCTCGCCCAGGTTGACCACCGCGACCACGAGGCCCTGACAGCGGTGACACCCGACGGGGCTGTCGTCGGGATCGCGCGGTATATCCGGTTTCAGCAGTCCTCGACGGCGGAGGTGGCGGTCGCCGTGGCTGACCACTGGCGGGGGCGGGGAATCGCGAGCCTGCTCCTGCAGCAGATCGCAGCGCGAGCTCGCGCGGCGGGCATCGACTGCCTGACCGCGCTATGCCTTGCGTCGAACACCGCGGTCCTGGGCCTTCTCAGCCGGCTCGGCCCGATGACCACCACCCCACCGGAAGCGGAGGTCATCGAGGTACAGATCAACCTGTTGCCGCGTCGCTGAGGGCACGCCCGGCGCTGCGACGAATTCCCGGTTCGGGACGCGGTCGCATCCAGGTTCGGATATCCGCGCAACCCAATCACCCGGCATTACTCATCCATAACAGGATGATCTGGCGTCCGTGTGATCCACAGGCCGCTGATTACTCACCCGCCCGTATTCGGCGTTATAGCGTCGGACCGCTGGCGGTTCGGCTGCGTTCCGTGATCAGTGTCCGTCAGCGTGACGCGCTCTACGGCCGCCGTCATGGGTGCGCTTGCTGGCGGGCCCGGTGCGGTACCCGGTCCCGGGTGACCTGCGCGCATACCCGCTGGCTGGCCGCCTAGAGGCTGGCCGGGGCGGGGTCAG
>Ga0116221_1003577_pt1 | contig 10001 bp, 10 predicted proteins | sample Sb_taG_5_FD_88965 | JGI IMG/M metagenome (GOLD analysis project Ga0116221, IMG submission 88965) | Peat soil microbial communities from Weissenstadt, Germany - Sb_50d_8_FC metaG | ecosystem: Environmental > Terrestrial > Soil > Wetlands > Peat | place: Germany: Weissenstadt | collected 2010-09-21
AGGCGCGCCCAAGGTGACGCATTTCATCGCCGCGGACACTTGACGTTGCAGGCAAGCGCCTGTGGCACGCTGTCCATTGATCGGCCTGCCAAGGTCCGGCACTATCCGCGCGGCACAAACGGGGAGAGGGAAATCATGGCTGGACAGCGAAAAGCGGCCGTTCGGACGATCGGCATAGCCGTCGTCATTGCCGGCGTTGCGGCGCTACAGGCGATGCCGGCCGCCGCGCAAGCCCCCATCACCATGAAGCTCTCGACCGCCACGCTCAACGACACCCAGCACGAGTGGCTCAAGCGCTTCGCTGCCGCGGTGGAAAAGGATTCCGGCGGCCGCATCAAGGCCGAAGTCTATCCGGCGAGCCAGCTCGGCGCCATTCCGCGGCAGATCGAGGGCGTGCAGTTCGCCTCGATCCAGGGCTGGTGCGGCCCGCCCGAGTTTCTGGTCGGCGTCGACGAGCGCTACGAGGCGATGAGCTCGCCCGGCCTGTTCACCAGCCGCGAGCAGTATGAGCGCACCGTCAAGGATCCGACGGTGACCAGCCTGATGCTGGGACTGGGCGCCAACAAGGGTCTGGTCGGCGCCGGCATTTTTCCCATCGGCCCGTCCTCGATCATCACCCGTAAGCAGATTCAGCATCTGTCCGACTACGCCGGCCTGAAGATTCGCGTGCTGGCCTCGCCGTTTCAGTTGGAAATGATCAAGCGAATGGATGCCTCGCCGGTGGCGATGACGCTCGCCGACGTGCTGCCGGCACTGCAGCAGGGCGCCATCGACGGCTCGCTCACCACGATGACCCAGTATACGACCTTGCACTATATCGACGCGGCAAAATACGTGGTCGAGACCGACCAGCCCTATGTCACGTCAATCACCGTGCTCAGCAAGAAATGGGTCGACGGCTTGCCACCCGATCTGCAGAAGATCGTGCGAGACGACGCCACCAAAGTCTCGATGGACATCGTGCCATTCGTCGATCAATTCTTCGACGCGCAGCGCCAGATCTGGAAGGATTCCGGCGGTAGCGCAGTCCACCTGCCCGAGGCGGATCAGGCGGCGATGCTCGCCAAGATTTCCAGCATCGCCGAGGATCTGTCGGCGTCGAAGCCGGAGCTGAACGCGACAGTCAAGACCATCTTCGCCGCGGCGGCGAAGAACAAATAACGTCAGCTTTGCTGATGCGGCCGCAGCAGCGCGCGCAGCCGCTGCGGCGTGACCGGAAGCTCGTTCACGGCGCCGGGCATGCGTAGCGCGTCGTCGATTGCCGCGGCGATTACGGCACCGACGGGATTGACGCCGCCTTCGCCGGCGCCTTTGAGGCCGAGCGGATTGAGCGGGCTCGGCGCGTCCTCGGTGATCAAGACTTCGATCGGCGGAATTTCGCGCGCCGTCGGCATCAGATAATCGGCGAAGTTGACCGACAGCGGCTCGCCGCGCGCGTCGTAGAGGAATTCCTCGAACAGCGCGCCGCCAAGTCCTTGCGCCACGCCGCCTGCGATCTGGCCCTCGACCAGCATCGGGTTGACCGCCTTGCCGATGTCGTAGGCGACGGCATAGCGCTCGACGACGACAGCGCCGCTGTCGCGGTCGACGCGCACCACGGCGAGATGCACGCCGTAAGGGTAGGTCATGTGGTGCGACTCAAACCAGCCTTCAGCCGACAAGCCGGGCAGCGCATCGCCGAGGAGTTTTGCGGCGGGCGCCAGCGCGCGGGCGATTTCGCCGAGCGTCACTGACGGTCCTTGGGCTGCGGATTTGCGCACCACCTTGCCGTTGATGATGTCCAGCGTCTCCGGTGCGGATTGCAACAGCGAGGCCGCGGCGGCGAGCGCCTTGTCGCGCACTTTTGTCGCGGCGATGCGGGTGGCTTCGCCGGTCATCACCGTGACGCGCGAGGCGAAGGCGCCCATGCCGTAGGCGATGCGATCGGTCTGGCCGTGCACGACGTTGATTTGGCGATAATCGACGCCGAGCGCATCGGCGCAAATCTGCGCGACGACGGTTTCGACGCCTTGGCCCACCGAAGCCGCGCCGGTGACAACTTCGACCGCGCCGCTGGTATCGACGGTCACCCGCACGCCGTCGAACGGCCCGAGCCCGCTTTTCTCGACGAACACGGCCAAACCGGCGCCGACCGTTTCACCGCCGGCGCGGCGTCGTTGTAAGTCTTTTTGCAGCTTGTCCCAGCCGGCCGCCGCCAGGGCTTTGTCGAGCAGGCCCGCGTAATCGCCGGAATCGTAGGCCATTTCCGTGCCCAGCGTGTCGAAGCCGAGCACGTATGGCATCTCGCTCTTGGCGATGAAATTGCGGCGGCGGATTTCGATCGGATCGATTTTGAGCCGGTCGGCGATCGCATCCATCAGCCGCTCGCGCACGAACGTGCTCTCGTAGCGGCCAGGCGCGCGATAGGTGCCGCACGGCGTCTTGTTGGTGAGCCGGATGCGGCCGACCATGCGATAGGCCGCCATGCGATAAGGACCAGGCAGCATGGCGGCGGCAAGATCGGGCACGGTGGCCGCGTGGGTGCGCACATAGGCGCCCTGGTCGTGAAAGAATTCGCCGTCGATGGCGAGCAGGCGGCCATCGGCATCGACTGCGGCGCGGACGCGAAAATGCTGCTGGCGCGATTGATTGGCCGCCATCAAGTGCTCGCGCCGGTCCTCGATCCATTTCACCGGGCGGCCAAGCCGCAGCGCCGCGACGCAGACGAGAACGTCCTCAGGATAAATTTCGCCGCGCACGCCAAAACCGCCGCCGACGTGGCCCTCGTGCAGATGCATGCTCGACGGCTCGCGGCCGAGCATGCGGGCCAGCGCGTCGCGGTTCCAATGCGGCACCTTGGCGGCGCCGTGCAGTTCGAGAATGCCGCGCGCGACGCGGGCGATGGCGCCGCGCGTCTCCAGCGGCACGCCGCTGTGGCGGCCGATCTTTAGATCGAGCGCGACGACGGCGTGGGCGCGCGCGAATGCCGCGTCAATATCGCCGAAGCTCTTGCGCACCAAGGCGACCTCGGTCGAATGGCCGGCATCGAAGGCGACGGGCGGCGCGTCGGCCTGCGTCAGCGCGGGCAAAACCTCGGCCTCGATGCTCACGAGATCGGCGGCATCCTCTGCGACATAAGCATCGGTCGCGAACACGGCGGCGACGGGCTCGCCGACATAACGTACGCGATCGGTGGCGAGGATCGGCTGGCGATAGGGATCGAGGCCTTCGATGCGGGTGAGGCGAAAATCGATCGGCGGAATGTCGGCTACATTCGCCGTGGTCCAGATCGCCACAACGCCTGGAACGTTTCGTGCCGCGGCCGTGTCGATGGAGCGAATACGTGCATGGGCATACGGCGAACGGACCACGCGCATGTGCAGTTGATGGGCAAACGAGACGTCCGCGGCGAAGCGGCCATTGCCGGTGACCAGCGGTCGATCTTCAAGACGTGCCACCGAACGGCCGACGAAGTTCATCGCGCCAATGCCTCCAGGTGGGCCGTTTCGTTGATACGCTGCACGCTGATCTCGCCTCCGGTCACGTCGATCTCGTTGAGGCAGCACGGCGACTGGGCGAGGCGCCAATAGGCCGACAGCGGCTGATCGACGAGTTGCATCAGCAATGCGCGGTTCACGCTGTCATGGCCGACCAGCACGATGGTGTCGCCGGGATGACGGGTCAGTACAAGCCGCAAAGCATTGGCGGCGCGCGCCACGAGGTCCTGCAGGGATTCGCCATTCGGAAAGCGGATGAGATGCGGGGTTGCGAACCACGCCGCGAACAGCGCCGGGTTTTCGCTTTTCGCCTGTTCGAAAGTCTTGAACTGCCAGGCGCCGTAGTCGATGTCGGTCAGATCGTCGCAAATCTCCGTCGGCGCGCCGCAGGCCTTGGCGATGGCGGCGCCGGTTTCGATGCAGCGGCCCATCGGGCTCGTAAAGATTTTGCTCGGCCGCCAGGCGCCGGCAACGCACCGCGCGACAGCTTGCGCCTCGGCGCGGCCGCGTTCGGTCAGGTCGAGCGGTTGCCGGCCGCGAAAGCGCTCCGGCTTGATGCCTTCGACGTGGCCGTGACGGATCAGCAGGATTTTGGTCATGTCTTAGGTGTTTATAATGACGAGTCTGCCGCGTGTCGGCGCGCGCCGCAATGCCTCGCGTCCGCTAGAGACGGCGCAGCGGCATGGACCAGGCGAGCCAAGTGCCGGCGGTGGTGAACAGCGCAATGGTGAGGAAGGCGGTGCGAAACGCGTCGGCGATTTCCGAATGCACGATCGCCTGCCGCGCTGCCGGCAGCGCCGCGATGGCATCGGGGCCCCGGTCGATAATGGCGCCGAACAGGTTCGCCGTATTGCGATCCGTTGCCGCGAGAATCGAGAACAAAACCGCGGCGACCGTGGCAGTGCCGAACGCCGCGCCTACGGAGCGGGAGAATTGTACCATGGCCGCGCCGGTGCCGAGCATGCGCGGTCCGGCCTCGGTTTGCACCGTGATCTGCACCACGGCCATGACGCTGCCCATGCACAGCGCAATGACGAAGAACACCCACGGCATTTGGCCGAGACTCAGGCGCGACAGGCCGAAGGCGAGGAAGACCAATCCCACCGTCGTCGCGGCCAGCCCATAGGTCGGGTAAATGGCGGTGCGGCCGGTTCGGGAGACGAGTTGGCCGGTGATCAGCGAGCCGAGCCCGATGCCGAATGTCAGCGGCAGCAGCAGGAGGCCGGTTTCCGCCGGCGACGCGCCGCGGACCGCACGCAGGTAGATCGGCAGAAACGTGATCAAGGAGACCAGCGCGGCGCCATGGCAGGCCGCCAGCCCGTCGCTGCGCCAGACCGACGGGTTGCGGAACAGCCGCGGCGGCAGGAGCGGCGCGGTGTTGCGCTGCTCCTGCCATATCAGTGCTACCAGTGAGAATATGCCGAAGGCCAACAGCCCGAACGCCATGGGCAAGGTCCGCGCATCCATGCGCTGCACCTGCTCGAGCGCCAAAATGACCGGGCTGACGAACATGATGAACAGCACCAGACCCGGCGTATCGAAAGTGGTGCGGCGGCGGTCGCCGGGGCGAGCTTCAAGGCGCAGCATCAGAAAAAAGGCAACGAGTCCGAGCGGCACGTTGATGAGGAAGACCGATTGCCAGCCGAACGCCTGAGTGAGATAGCCGCCGGCGACCGGGCCGAACGTGCTGGACGACACCGCGATGCCGGCGAGGTAACCCTGATATTTGCCGCGCTCGCGCGGCGGAATGGCCTCGCCGATCAGCGCTTGTGACAGCGTCATCAGGCCGCCGCCGCCAAAACCTTGCAGCACGCGGGCGGCGGTGAGGAATTCGATATTGGGAGACAGGGCGCAGAGCACCGAGCCGAGCACGAAGATCGCGAGCGCAAAGATCATCATCCAGCGCCGGCCGAAGGTGTCGCCGAGCCGGCCGTAGACCGGCGCCGCGATGGTATTGGCGATCAGGTAGGACACCACCACCCAGGAGGCGCGCTCGATCTCGCCGAGGCCCGAGGCGATGGCCGGCAATGCAGTGGCGACGATGGTCTGATCCGCCACCGCAAGAAACATCGGCAGCATGATGGAGGGAAAGACTTTGACGAACAGTGCGCGCGTCGTCGGCGGTTCGCCTTGCGGGCTTAGCGCTACGCTGGTCGAAACAGGCGGCTCGATACGAGCAGGAGTTTCCTTCGTCGAGTCGTTCATGGCGAAGAATTCATGACGTGAAAATCGCGGTTCCCAATGTTGTCCCGATTAAAAGCGGTCGTTTCTGAAACGCCCCAATACACCGATTTGTGACAAAACGCGGACGCAATATCGCTGTTCCTCGGGGGCATTGTGCCTGCAATGGCAACGCGCATGACATATAATAGGACTATTGGGGGTGGGCGCCACCGGCTTGTCGGTATCGCGGTCGGCGGTGGCGAGCAGGTTCCAATATCGCAATCAGCAGCGGGAGCCCACCATGCCCTATGACGACGATGTAACAAGCACTGAAAATCCCCGGGACGAGAGCGCTCGCGCCAAGCGTTCCAGTGACCAGACCTCCATGAAGACGAGCCCATCAAGCGCGCCGTTCGGTGAAATGGGACCGCGCAATGTCAAGGCGGCGCTTCGCCTGCAGATGGAGATGTTCGATATCCTTCACGACGTCGGCCGCGATTGGCTTAAGCGCGCGGCCTCGGAGGCGGAATTGGCTTTTAACTTGCCCAATAAGTTGACCGCGGCACAAACGGTCCCCGCCGCATTGTCGGCCTATCAGGAATGGCTGGGTGAGTGGATGAGCATGGTCAGCGAAGACGGCCGCCACTTCATTGCCGACAGCCAGAAGATCGTGGACCGGAGCGTGAGCTGTTTTGCCGATCGATCGCCCGGCACGACGACGTGAAACGCCGCGAGAGCCGGCCGCCAGCATGGCAGCCGGCTCTTTACGTTTTCGATTGCAACCCGACCGGGCCGGCGCGTCTCAGCCGACGTAACTGACCCGTTCCTGGTCCCGCGCTTCTTCCGCTGTCGTCGGCTTGGCCGGCAATTGCAGCACGGTGGCCGCCTGGCCCTCGCACAGCAATGTCAGCAGCACGGTGCGCCCGTCGGGAAATTCCAGCGCATCGTGGTGGGCCGCCATCTTGTCCTTGTTGACTTGCCGGAAGATGGCGGTTTGGTGGTTGATGGTCCTGGTCTTCCAGCCGAGCAGGTCGGCCGGCAGACACGCCACGTCGCGGGCGAAGGCCAGCTCAGTTCCCGGCAGGACACATACTGCCAGGCCGCGGTCATCGGCTGCGGCGAACCCACGCGTTCCCGTGCCGAAGTCTTGCGTTACCAGCTTGTCACCCACTTGCGCGGGCCGCGACCGAACGCTTTGAAGGCTAAAGTCACACATCGGCGACTCCTTTCTTCCAAGGTCTTCCCAAGGTGAAGCCCGCCCAAAGCACCCCTCCGATAATGCTTTCAAGCAAGATTGGTGCCGCGACAATTTGCATTTGGGCTTTGCCGCGACGCGCAGCCTCGCCGGGCCTTTAATCCCGGCCTGACGCGGTGCCGGCGGCATATTTTGCGGACGTCAATCGGTCGTGGTCGCCGCTGTCGCGGCAAAGGCTCGTTTCGGCTGCCGCCGGCGCGGCACTTTTTTCACCGTCTTGCCCAGAATGGCGGCTGCCGGCCGCAGGCCTACAGCCGCCGCCGCGCGGGGGCATCGTCCAGCGATTATTCGACGGTTATGCCGCCGATCATGCCGTTCCAGTCGTGATCGGAGCAGCGCAGATCGTAGGTGCCGGGCTTGTGCGCCGTCAGCAGCAGATCCTTGCTCTCGCCGGGCTGCATCACCACCTCGGTGCGCTCGCGATTGAGCACCTCGGGATTATCGATCTCGGTGGTGCCGAAAAATGTCGGCGCCGTGACCTCGTGGGTTTCCTTGCCGTGATTTTCCATGTGCAGCCGATAGTGCACGTCGCGCTCGAAGGTCAGATGGTTCGGAATGAATTTGTAATCGATCATGAAGAGATCGAGCGTCACCGTGCGCGGCTCCGACTGCGATGCCGGCGCGCCGATGAAGAAAAGGCCGAGGAACGTGAGCAAGCCGGCCGTGACAAAATTTCGCAGCATTGTTGTATCCGCCAGCTGACGAGCTGCCGTCGCGCCCCGAGCAATATAGCCCGGCCAAGGCGGAATCAGAACAACACAAATCAGCATCGCCACGACAGATGGCGCGGCGTTCGACCGCGATATAGGCCGATTTTGTTGGTTATGCGCAGGCCGGTCGGCCGTTCAATCCGATCGTCCGGTCGCGGATTTTCGAGCTGCTGATGGCGTGCGGCCGAATCAGGAGGGCCCCGGCGCATGCAGCGCGGCGGTGAATTTTTCGCCGAATTCATCGAGCTCGCCGGCATCGATATCGCTGACCGCCCACAAATCGAGGCCTGACTCGCGCCAATGGCGGATGTTAAAGCCCTGCACGCTTTCGTCCTTGACGCCGCGGACCGCGGCGCCCAACGGCTCGCCGACGAACAGATTGATCACGTGCTTGCGGCGGCGGTAGACGATCGATGCCACCGGCTGGCCGTTGATGTAATCGAGCCGGCCGCCGATCAGGGTAAACCCTTGCGCGGTCAGATCGATGACCGGCGGCGCGACGTCGAGCTTGCCGTTGAACCACGGCTTGACGGTGTGCTGGTCGCTGGTTTCCACGTCGGTCAGATGCCCGGCCTGCAGCGAGCGCAAGTGCGCCGAGACCACGTCGCTCGCGATCTGCTGATTCTGGTCGTTGCGCACCACGGCAATGACCAGGCTCGCGGCCACGGCCGCCGAAAGCGCGGTGCCGACGGTGAAGCCGCCAAAGAATGTTTTCCAGGAGCTACGCAACGGCGCGAGCCAAGATTGACGCGGCGCGGCAATGCGTGCCGCCGGCACCGCCAGTGCCGCTTCGATGCGGCTGCGCAGCTGCGCCGGCGCGGATTCCTTGAGATTCGCTTGCGCGATTGCTGCGCGCATCGCGCGGACGGCCTTGAGCTCCTCGGCGCAAGTGGCGCAGGTCGCCACATGGGCTTCGACGTCGCGGGCATGGCCGGCGTCGAGCTCGCCGTCGATGAGCGCATGCAGCATGATTTCGGCATCCGCACAGTTCATGGCGCAGCCCCTTCCGCCACGGTCCAGGCCGAACGCAGCATCGAGCGTGCGCGAGCCAGCCGCGACATCACGGTTCCCACCGGCACGCCTGCGACTTCGGCGATCTCGTTGTAGGACAAATCGTTGATCTCCCGCATCACGATGGCCTCGCGAAACGGCTGCGGCAGCGCGGCCACGAGGCGGCGGATGGTATCGCCGTCGTGCTGGCGCAACAGCGCGGTTTCCGGCGAGGCTTGCGGCTCCTGCCAGATCGGCGGCGTGGCTTCCGCCCGTTCGTCGTCGGCAGGCTCGGTTTCCTGTTTGCCGCGCCGCGCGAATTCGGCGTTACAGACATTGCGCAATATCGCCAGCAGCCAGGGTTTCATGGCCGGTCCCCGATAGCTGTCGAAATGGCGCAGCGCGCGCAGATAGCATTCCTGCACCGCGTCCTCGGCGTCGGCCGCGTTGCGCATGAGGTAGCGCGCCAACGTGTAGACGTCGTCCAGATGGGGCAACGCGGCGTCGCGAAAACGCCGCGCTCTGTCATGCTCGTCATTGGCATCACCTGCCATGGTACTGTGCCCGGCCACCCACGACGCCGCCGACGTCTGCTGCTGCATCCGAGCGAGCATCACTGGGTGGGGGTGCTGCCCGTCGCCGCTTCTACCACGATCGTGCCGGTCATGTGCGGATGAATGTAGCAGAAGTATTGATACGTGCCCGGCGTGGAGAACGTGAACGAAAAGCTGTCGTCGGTATCGAGCGCTTGCGATCGCTTGAAGGCGTTGTTGGTCGTGGCGATGCCATGCGGGATGTCGTCCTTGTTGGTCCAGGTCACCGTGGTACCGGCCTTCACCGTCACCGTCTGCGGATTGAAGGTGAAGTTGTCGATACCGACCGCCGCGGCCACCGCGGTCTGCGCTCGGGCGAACAGCACGCCGCCGGCCAACACCGACCCGACCGCGGCGCCGATGAGCGCCGCGCTGATTGCACTTCGCAGCATGGTCTTGTCCTTTAGCTCTTCAGCGGCGTGTCGATGATGGCGAGCCGCTGCTCGTTTTGTTTGAACGTGATACTGGCGGTGCCGAGCATGGTGCGCAGCTTGTCGTCTTCGACCTTCATCGGGCCGGGCGAGGGCGCCGCGCCCGGCGCCGGCTGCGGGAACGCGGTCGAGCGGGCGGTGTGGAACGTGACGTTGCCCTCCACCTTCTGCATCACCTGGTGGATATGGCCGTTGAGTACGGTCACCGAGCCGAACTTCTTGAGATATGTCAGCGCCTGGGCGCCGTCATCGGTGCCCCAGCCCCATTCCGGATAGACCGTCCACAGCGGAATGTGGGCGAACACCCCGATCGGGGTCGAAGCGGAGCGGGCCTTGACGTCGGCTTCGAGCCATCCGAGCTGCTCGTTGCCGAGATTGCCGAG
>Ga0116221_1003578_pt1 | contig 9998 bp, 10 predicted proteins | sample Sb_taG_5_FD_88965 | JGI IMG/M metagenome (GOLD analysis project Ga0116221, IMG submission 88965) | Peat soil microbial communities from Weissenstadt, Germany - Sb_50d_8_FC metaG | ecosystem: Environmental > Terrestrial > Soil > Wetlands > Peat | place: Germany: Weissenstadt | collected 2010-09-21
CCTTCCTGAACACTTATCGAACTTTTTGCGTGTTACCTTCAGCGGAAATGCGCAAGCTCTTTGAAGGCATTCAGACGCTCAAACTCGCCGCGTAGTCACCGGGGGGGTCAGCGCTAACTGCGTTCTAAGGGCTTGCTGGTCCTGCCGGTCCACAGGTCCACAGGGGCCTCGTTCGACGATGGCCCAGTTGGCCAGGCGGAAGGTGAGGAGGCGCGGACAGAGCGGACAGTCGGGAGGCGCTTCCGGCCGCGCCGCCCTGACCTCCACGGCTCCCGTCACTTTGCAGCGGAAAGCGACGATGGCTCGCCCGCATCGCGGCTGGCGAGCGCGGCCAGCGCCGACCAATCGAGATCGCCCGCCCCTGTGGCAAGCAACGTTAGGAAGCGGTCGCGGAGGAGGCTCGCAACGGGCATGGGCACCTGTAAGGCTTCCGCCGCCCCAAGGGCCAAATGGATGTCCTTGAAGCCTAGCCTCGCCTTGAAGCCCGGAGGCGCGTAGTGCTCCTTGGCGATGATCGCTCCATAGGTCTTGTACACAGGCGCTGCGAACAGCGTGTTGGTAAGGATGTCGAGATACCGCGCTCGGTCGATTCCGGCCTTGCCCACAAGCGCGAAGGCTTCGCCAAGAGTTTCGATCACCGAGGCGATTAGGAAATTGCCGCTGAGCTTGACGAGGTTCGCCTTCGGCGGCTCGTCGGCGATGACGAAGGTGCGCTGACCAAGGGCGTCGAACAAGAGCTGGCACGTTTGCACGGTTTTTAGCTCGCCGGCGGCCACAATGAAAAGCTCGCCCGCCGCCGCGGCCTCGGGGCGGCCGAACACCGGCGCCGCCACGAAGCGTTGCCCCGCGGCCTGATGCGCGCTCGCGAGCCGCTCCGCGAGCGCGACGCTGATCGTGCTCATGGAGATATGGATGGAGCCAGGCTTCAGCCCCGCAAGTACGCCATCCGCGCCGAACACCACGCCCTCGACTGCAGCGTCGTCGGCGAGCATGGTGATGACCACGTCGCCGCGCGCTGCCTCGCTTGGCGTCTTGGCGAGCGTCGCACCTTCAGCGACGAGCGCCTCGGACTTGGCAGGCGTGCGGTTATAGACGGTGAGGGCGTGTCCGGCCTTGAACAGATTGGCGGCCATGCCGCTACCCATGCCGCCAAGCCCGATGAACCCAACCTGCATGATCTCCAGCTCCTCATGACACTCCACCCCGGCATTCCTCAGATGAACTCGGGAGGATTTCCGCTATTACCTCGGTAACAGACTCACCACACCGACCGATCATATGGCCGCTTTTGACCCAAAGCAGACATCCCGAGCCCAGCGAGCGACGGCGCCAGGCTCACAAGCGCACCGGCCGGCCGCCCCGATCTGCACCTTGTCCACAGGTCCAGTGATGCTAACGAAAGAATTTTCGCGACGGCGCAGCGTCCTTTGCGAGAAACACCTTTTTGCGCTCGCCACGCTTGGTTTACGCTATCCCTGTGGCGGCAGGGGAAGGCTCCCCGCTTGCTGTCGCATTGTCTGTGCTCAGAATTCCGCATGCAGCCTCGTGGCAAAAATCGAGACCGGTCCGCTGTCGGCGTTATCTGCCGGATCGGCGACGAATTGATAGTCGAAGCTGAGCGTCGCCCATTTGGTCAAGTTGGCGGCGAACAGGGTAACGCTCGTCAGAAAGAGGCTTCCCCCAGAGTTCGTCGATTGAGGCAATTGGCCTCACGCCTCCGGAATGGCGCGATCCACCTGCCAAGTCGCGGCGGTGACATGCGGCTCGAGGCTCAAACGCCCTACGATCTGTTCGAGCGCCGCGTCGTTGCGCTTGGCGGCGACTGCCTGTGCGGTGACCGCGACCTTCGAGGTATCGGGTATGTCCTCGCTATCGATACGACGGAGGCCGAGTCCGGCCTGGGAGAGTGAGTGCAGGAGGAGCGAGCGCATGTGCGCTTCCTCTACGCTCTTGCAAGTGATCTCGACCGTGTAGTGTGTTTCAACATCGCCGAAGATCGGGACTCGCCTGTTAAGTCGCCGGACCAAAGGGCGAAGCAAGAGGTTTGTCGTAACGACTAAGCCGGCCGCGGCGATGCTCGGCCCCCAGAGGCCGCCGCCAGCGAACGTGCCGACCATGGCTGAACACCATAGTGTCGCGGCGGTGTTGAGCCCATGAACGTTGACGCCCTCGCGCAGAATCACGCCAGCGCCGAGGAAGCCGATGCCGGAAACCACCTGCCCTGCGACGCGGGTCGGGTCGCCCTGACCAACCATTGTGGAGAAAACCACGAAGCCGCAGGAACCGAGGGCAACCAGGGCATTGGTCCTGAGGCCCGCCATCTTCTGATTCCACTGACGCTCGAATCCGATCGCAGACCCGAGCACCAAAGCGACGCCAAGGCGGAGGATTGTCTCGACGAGTTCCGGGCTGCTGATCATCATGGCTGTCCTCAACCTTCACCAGTGGTTGCCAGTTGAATGATCCGCACGAGCACGAGCCCCCCGGCGATCACAAGGTAGCCTCGTAAGACGATCATCCAGATCCGAGTGAGCGGTGTCATATGTGGCGCCGGTAGTTCAGAGATCGGAGGCATCCGCCAGGTCGTTTGCCCGATGCGATTGATCGGCATCCGATCCCGCCGAATGAAGAGAAAGGCCGCGGCCATACCGAGGGCGAGCACGGTTCCACCGCAGAGGATAGCCAGGATCGTGGTCTCGCTCATGTCTGGATAGAGGACGGACGCGGTCAGGACAATCGAGAGCATGACAAGGACGGCGATCACTGCACCGGTGAAGAGATTGAGCCACCGTTCATTGACCCAAGGCCCGAGCACGGCCTTGTCATTGCACAGGAGCAACAGGAACACGGTGGCACTCGGCAGCAGAACGCCGGCGAGCGTCTGCACCGCGTTGGTCAGCAGGCCGAGTGGCGTCCCCGGTGTCAGAACCAGGGCGGCAGCCACCGCAACAAGACCGCCATAGACCGCGTAGAACGCCTTGGCCTCTTTCGGCTTCCGGTGCAGGGAGTGGCGCAGTGTCAGCACGTCGCCGATCGCGTAGGCGGTCGACAGCGACACGGCCATCGCGCCGATAATGCTGGCGTCTATGAGCGCGACCGCGAAGAACACGCCGGCAAGATGTCCGACATGCTTGCCGAGGCCTGCGGCAACGGCGCCGGCGTCCCGGAAATTGCCAAACTCTTCGTGCCCTGCGAAGGTCGCCGCGGTGAAGGCCATCATGGCAACTGCGCCGATGATCACAATCACGATGCCGATCCAGAGATCGGCGCGCTGGTAGCGCATGAAGCGCGGCGTGATGCGCTTGTCGATCACGTAGCTCTGCTGGAAGAAAAGCTGCCAAGGGGCAACGGTGGTGCCGACGATCGCGATGATCAGCAGCATGACATCGCTTAGCTTGCCGCCCTCGGGGAACTGCGGCACGACAAGATCATGCGCGATCTGGCCGATGGGCGGATGCACCCAGACGAGAATCGGCACGAGCAGCAGGCTACCGAAGACGAGCAGCAGCGAGAACCGCTCGAAGCGACGGAAGTCCCCCGTGGCCGCGGCAGCGATAATCACCGCAGCGGAAGCGATGACGCCCGCCTCCCTCGGCACGCCTAGATAGTCGAGCGCCAGGCTGATGCCGATGAACTCGGTGACGATGGTAAGGGCGTTGAGCAGGAACAGGTCGATGACGCTGAAAGCCCCCCAGAACTTGCCAAAACGCTCCAGGATGAGCCGGGCGTGGCCGACGCCGGTCACGGCACCTAGGCGCAGGACCATTTCCTGATTGACGTAGAGCACGGGCACGAGCAGCAGCAGCGTCCACAGCAACGTCGTGCCGTAGTCCTGGCCCGCCTGCGTGTACGTACCGAACGCGCCGACGTCGTTGTCACCGACCATAACGATGAGCCCTGGTCCCAAAATAGCGAGCAGCGTCCTGAGACGCGCCCACCATCCGTCGCGGGGTCCGATATCGCCGTGGCGGATAGTGCCGAATGCACCGCGAATATCGCCGATATGGGCGTCATCGAGGACGGCGCTACGGTGCGGGATCGTCAAGAGTTTGGTCGTCGACATAGGTGTTCCCCGTTCGCGGTAGGTTTTGCGGTTTGTTTGGATCAGCGGTGTGAAACGAGGCCTATGTCCGGTTCCCAAGTACAGGCGAGCCGGCCATGAGCATCAAGGCGCCAATGGCAGATGAGTGGCCGCCGGCCGACGGGCAGACGGTCGAGTGCAAACAGGCGGACGAGGCTGGTCGTGGCGCCCTTGGGCGGGACGATGCCCGGCAGGGCAGCCGGGCGCACAGCAAGGATTGCGGCAGTCATCTCTGCGCCTCCCTCTACTCAGATCGGTTGCACCGACCCGGGAGGCGCGAGAAGAAGGAGGGCGCTTAAGTTGAGCGCATCTCCGGAAGCTCTCGGATTTCCCGGGCAATGAACCCGGCCGGGGTCACGATCGCGCTGCGACTATGGTCCTCGGACGGGGCGTTGCTAGATCGCGGGTTCATCAGATCCCTTACGACTGGTTGTAGGGCGCGCCGCATGAACGACATCGACATTCGGCGCGTAAGCGTGTATATACCATCCCGGAGGACAGATTCAAGGAAAATGACTCATACTAGCGACGAAAAAGAGAAGCACAAGCTTCTCAACCGGGTTCGCCGCATTCGCGGCCAGCTCGAGGCGGTCGAGCGGGCCCTCCAAGAGGAGGCGGGCTGCGCGGCCATCCTGCAGCAGATTACTGCCTGCCGTGGGGCATTGGACGGGCTCGTAGCCGAAGTCGTCGAAGACCACATCCGCGAGCATGTGATCGACCCAAAGGCTTCGCGTGACAATCCGCGGGCCCGTGCGGCGGAAGAGCTGGTCGAGATCGTCCACTCCTTCTTGACCTGATCTGAGTGCCATCGGCACCAACAGGACCGAGTATGCGTCTTGAGGAGAAATGTGCACGTTTCAGCGAGCGACAGCGGCTGGACGCCGCAAGTCTCGCGGTGCAGAGCGCGGGTTCCGAGCTGCGACTGGCGAGAGAGAGCAGCACATAGTTAGAGAACCGCGCCTTGGCGGAACCTCACCGCGACTTTACAATTCTGTAAAGTCGCGAGGAGAAGCAGCTTCCAGTGGTGGCATTCTTTGGCAGGCTCTTGCGGCCTCCTCCTGGGCAGTGAACTGCGCGAACGGAGCTGTTCGGCATCGATCGTTCACGATGGACACAGCTTGATCAGAACCGCGTGGCGCGGTGCCTCGTCGTTCTGGGGTGGAAACGGGGACATCGCCGCGTAGGTGGCAAGCTCAGGCCCTGCTACCGCAAAAAGACAAGGTAAGTGGCATCAGTGGCATCACTCCTGGCATCAGCTAACCACTTGCCGCTGCTGCAATAATACCCTGATTCCAGTGATGCCAGTGATGCCAGTAGTTGGAGAAGTTATAAGAACGTTTTTAGGAAGTTTTGGGATGGCCCCTGTAGGGGGGTATCAGTGGCATCGCCCTCCGCGCGGGGACGCCAAGCCACGCCGCGAGTCACGTCTTATTTTTTGTTGGCCTGGGCCTGCTCGTCACTGCGTGAATGATTACATGCCGGGGTACATTTAAGCCATAGAGCGCCGTCTGCGTGGCTTCGGGCGTCGGCCCTCAGCCCATAGCTTCGTGGCTGCCGTCGTGTCGCTGATTTTCGTTTGGTAGGTGCGCTGCTGCCCAGTGAGCCTTTCGAGAAGGCTTCTGCGGGTGGACCGGGTCTTGATTTCTGGGGTTCGCGTCGCGCGACCTTTATTCCTGATCCTGGCCAGGGCTCCTGGAGTCGGCAGGGCCGTTGGAGTCGTCACCGCTACCCGTATCGGGCGGGGCCGCAGGGGCAGGGGCTTGTGCATTACCGCTGTCGTCGTCCTGTGCCACGCGGTCCCCGTCAGCTGACCGGGAAATGGCGGATCGAGTGTTCGTATCCGCTTCGTAGTAGGCCACGAGCAGAAAGGAAGCAGCCAGGGCCACGCAAGCGAGAGAACAAAGTCGGATGATGATCATGTCGATCTCCATCGTTGAACGAATACGAAGCCTGGGGCGGTGCAGTGATGGGCCTAGCTTGCTAAAAGAAGAAGCCCTGATGGAGGACGACCAGGGCTTCTCCCCGCTCAAATGGAGAGACGTGACAGTGATGCCCAACCATGCACAGCTCCCGCGAAAGCGCGGGGCCCCTATCTGCCCAGCAAAAAACGTGCCCATTCGAATTCTTTGACTTTGTCGAGCATTAGCGAATTCGGCTTCGGTCCTAGCTGGCGAGCCTTTAAGCAGCTCGGACGAATGTGCGTCCAAGTTTTGGGCAGCGGGCGCCTCAAAGCATCTAAGGCGCGGGTCGCCTCGGCAACACCGATAAAAAGATGGCTCAGCCAGAGCGCGTAGGGGGTCAAGGAAGACAAAAAAGCGCCTAAAGATCGGGTGACGCATACCTGCGCAGACGGCTCAGGAGGGAACAGTGCATCGACTTGCTATGCGTATGATCGTGATGCCCGCACCCCTCAGAGTTTCCGGCCGTCACCGGGCTTCTGTGGCCGCTGCATTGTTGATAGAGATGCTGATGTGTCTCGCTCTCCGGAGACGGTTCAACAATATCATAACAGCGCTGGAGACGGCTCTGGAGGCCCGACGCCAGCGCATCGTTATCAGCCAATCAACGGTTAGCACCATCAAATGGGCTGGCCTATTGCTTCAGGCGCTTTGCGCGTTGATTGCGATTGCGATGGTGCATAGCGATAACCGGATCACCTGCCGCATCGCACTGATGCTGTTTGCGACCGGCATCGGGCTTTCGATCCTGCTGATCGCTGCGTACAGTCGACCATTTACCGGCGAAATCTCAGTCGGACCGGAACTCCTCAAGCAAGTCGTCGCAAGCCGCGCCCCGGGCCGCCCGTAAGCGAGAAAGCACAATGCGGTCTGCACCAGCCGCTACGCTCCACTTTGGAGGAGGTCTGCTTAGCCGGGGTGACCGGTCGCGCTGTGAAGAGGCCCACCTTATCCACGACGCCTGACTAAACAATTCGGGCGCAAGAAACGGTGCTCCTTGAAGTCCTGTTCGTAGGAGTCGATCGCAAATGGTAGAATTCCAGTGAGTGGCTCGATCGCGCCCTACGCAGCCATACGTAAGGCATTTTTCTTGGGTGAAAGACCGGGGTTAACATGGATCTCAGAGCTGGCGGAAGGCGCCGAGGTGCTCTCGGCGAGGGCTCCGAAAGGGGAGAACACGATCATGTACAAAAATATACTAATCGCCGTTGACGGGCAGGAGTTGTCGAACAAGGCGCTGACGCAGGCGATCGGGCTTGCAAAAGCCATCGGAGCGAAGGTCACGGTTCTCAACGTCACGCCGCGCTGGTCGGCTGTCGCTGCCGGGGGGGACGTCGCGGTCATGTTCCCGCCCGAGGCGCACGAGGCCAATATCGCGGAAGCCGCGAAGCTGCTCCTGAGCAAATCGGCGGCCATCGCCGAATCGGCCGGAGTTCTCTGCGACACAGCGCATGCGAGCGATGCTCATCCCTACAAGGCCATTCTCGACACGGCCTCTGCGAAGGGCTGCGATCTCATCGTCATGGGCTCGCACGGCCGGCGCGGCATAGCCGGCCTGCTGCTCGGCAGCGAGACACAGAAGACCCTGACCCACGGGAAGATTCCGGTTCTAGTTTATAGGGAATAGACATGCGAAGGCTTCCAGCCGAGGAGGGATGTGTTTAGCGCTAAGCTGTCGTATGCGTGCGCGAGGTGAGTTCCGCTTGTAACGGTAGATCGGCCTATGGGACGCTGACCCTCGGCTTCTGGACGCATCGCGGTCAGTGTGCTCTCGGACGCGATGGCGAAGCCATCAGCCCGGCTGCAACCATACGGCATGATGATACTGATTGGCGTGCTATTTGTTTTGCCGCTGCTCGGTGCGCAACTCGGGATCGACCTCAATATTGTTTGGCAGCTTGTCCAGCGTTCGACCAACGTCATTATCGATTTAATTCTTGGCTGACCGGGTACGTGAGGCCTCTTTCGACAAGAGGTGGGGCTTACGGCATCGAAAAGGTTCTGTAACGAGGAGCCGCTCCGAGTTCCGACTGAGGGGGCTACGAATGTCCGTTACTGGCACGAAGCAGAAGTCGGCAAGCCGACGATCCATGTCCGTTTTTGAACCCGAAGCTGACGTTAAAAGACGGCGCCGTTAATTACCGTTGGCGGTAAGAGAGTGAGAACGCCGCTTTGACAGGATGTTCGAATCCGGCCTGGGGTGCGCACTCCACACTTTGAATTCACTGCAAAAATCGTGGCTGATGAGCCAGTCAGATTCGAACCCGTCTGCGGATCGAATTCGGAGAATAACAGGTGAAAAAACAGGTGAGACCTGATTTTGCCCACGGCAGGGCGGAGACCTCGCGACAATTCGGATGGCAAAACATCGGCTTACTCAGAACCTGCAGCCCTTGGGACTTGCTGTCGGAACAGGCACGAAACAGGCCCATAACAGGTCGGTTTTCGTGAATACATTAGGCTGTGACGCGCAACCGGTCCGATCAGCCGGTAGTGGGCTAGGACGCGTACTCATAAATCGAGATTGGTGAGCAACGGTTGGTCAATGTCTGCTTTGCACCCAAAAGCGGACGCTCTACCGCAATCGCGGAATGTCCGCTTAGTGCCATTAGCGGACATTGAGAACTCAAAATTTTAGTCCTCGACAAACACGGCGGTGCTCTTACCGCCGCGCTTAGGCACTTGTCTTGTTGTCGGTAATCCCACGGGAGAACCTTGCCCGGTCTCAGTCGCATGCACCTCTACCTGACGACGTAGACGATCCTCCTGGCCGTCGGCTCGACCAGAACCCTTTGACCGTTGATGTACGAAAACACGTAAGGCGACGCCGGGATGGGATAGACCGGCGCCGCCGCCGGCAAGGTCGCCCCAACCATCACTTCTCCGTCGACGAGGACCGGTTCAACCGCCTGCTGCGTCACGTAGGAGAGAACCTCCGGGGCCGGCAGAATCGGCTCGACAACGCCGACGGCGGGTGGGACTGCCACCATCGCGCCGACCGGCGGCGTGGCGACGACCTCTCCGACGCCCTCTGGCACCACTATCGGAATGCCGAGCTGAGCGCCGGACACTTGAAGATTTGTGAGCTTGCCGCCGGCGTCTGTGACGAGATACTCGGCAGACGCCCAGCCGGTCACCCCGCCGATCGCGACGCCGCACCAAGTATAATTGGAGATGCAGCCGGTGACCGCCGCCGGCACGTTTTGCTGCATTTCGCCGACCACGGGATATTGGAAGCCCGGTCCGCTTCGCACATTGAGATGGCCGGTCGGGGAATAGGCGGTCACCGCCGAGGCGGGACCCGCGAAGAGGAGGGCGCCAAAAAGCGAAGCGAGACCGATCATTGCATGGGTACGTTGCATTCTACTGCTCCTCCTATGAGGGGTGTATTTTACTGAGTTCTTTTTCGACTAAGAATGCGGCGCGTCGTGCCAACAAGAGACATTGTAGGGGTGTCAAGACAGCACGCCGCGCGGCCTCCGTCCCATGCCGGCCGACTTCTCGTTACTGTTGGTCGCCAGCCAGCGAAAGACGTCCAAGGAAGGCTGATAGGATCGCGTGCAGTATGACCGCCGGCCAAAGCAGGATGGCGGTTAAACCATCTATCAAGCCGAGATAGGCGAGATATAGCGCGACCAATGCGCTGTAGGTCAACATGCCGACCAGCGGTGGCCCGGGCCAGCAGGCGACCCCTAACCCGATCAGGGCGATGCCGGCCACGCGCGCAACTGGCACGGCAATGCCGGTGAGTTCCACGCCCAACAACAGCTGTCCGACGAGCGAGGGGACGACCAGCAACGCCAAACCCGTGGCAGCTTCGCCTACAGCGGCGAAATTCAGCACCCTTTTCATGTCCGTGCGCCGGCCCCCTCGGAATAGAACAGGTCCTCCATGTCTATCTATTCGGCCCCGCACTCGTTGAGGGGCGGGACCTTGCCGTTGAGTTGGACGGCCAGAGC
>Ga0116221_1003581_pt1 | contig 9992 bp, 5 predicted proteins | sample Sb_taG_5_FD_88965 | JGI IMG/M metagenome (GOLD analysis project Ga0116221, IMG submission 88965) | Peat soil microbial communities from Weissenstadt, Germany - Sb_50d_8_FC metaG | ecosystem: Environmental > Terrestrial > Soil > Wetlands > Peat | place: Germany: Weissenstadt | collected 2010-09-21
CCGTCCCCCGAGGCTTCAACCCCGCCAATCCCGATCACCCGCCCATCGAACTCTGCGCCCATTGCAGTTCGAAAGGCAGCATTCAGGATCATTGCTACTTCCGGCCAAGGCAGCCGCGCAAATGAGGCAGGCAGGCTAGCCTCATGCTAGCCGGGATTTCCGATCGGTCGGGCAGCGACACGCGTCAGCATCCCACGCACGGCGGCAAAGATCCTGTCGACGGCCGGGCGGCGGTAGGCCCACTGTTCGCCTGGCTCGGGCGGATTGACCACCATGGTGGCATTGGCTTCGAAGAGCAGAAGATCTCCCGTGGGGCTCAAGCCGAAATCGATGCCGCCATAGTCCAGTCCGAGCACGGCTTGAATTTGGGCGAGCGCCTCCATGGCGCGAGGTCCAAGGACACGCGGCATCTCCTCCAGAAACCCGGCGTCCTCGGCGCGATGGTCCTGCTCTGCCGCCATTTCGGCGTTGAAGTAGTGGATTTTCCAGTGGCTGGAGATGGCTACGTGCAGCGGGTAGAGGTGTCCATCGATCATCATCACCCGATACTTGCGCACCTTTCCATCGGCGCCGCGGGCATCCAGGAACTCGATGACGGTCACTTCCCGCCCGGGAAGCTGCGCCACCGCGCCGGCCAGCGCTGCGGGGCTTTCCACGCGAAGAAAATGGCGCCCGGTGTGAAAGCCGGGGGTGCGTACGAGTAACGGGAAACGGAAGCCGTGCCGCCCCACCGCGGCGGCGGCATCCGGAGAAGAGAGAAGCTCCAGGGGCAGAGTGACGGTCAACGGCGCCACCACGCCGGGCAAGTGCGAAAGCCGCGCGTGATCGGCGCGCCCGGTGGCCAGCACCGCCGAAGGCCGATTGATCACCGGCGCTTTGGTGAGATTCAAGACGGACTGCGCGGCCGCCAGGGCGGGCGCGGCCAGGTCGGCATCTCCGATGGCATTGAAGACCACCTGGTGCGGCGGGAGCGGGGCATTGGGATCGTAAAGCTTGGGATCGTAAAACTCGGGCACCACCACAAACGTCTGGAAGACGCGGTCATCCAGCAAAGTGCGGGTCGGGATGTTGCCGCCCACCGACGAAACCAGCAACAGCAAGGACACGGGGGGCCCGTCTCCGCGATACGGCAGTGCCAAAACGGGGCGATCCTGAAAGCCCTTGCGCCGGTGCCACTGAGCGCCCTCTTCGTCGCCGAGCTCGGCGAGCACATATGCCAGTCCCTGATGCGCCTCGGTATGGCCGGGGTCGGAGCGGAGGGCGGTTTCATAATGCTCCCGGGCGGCCCGAAAGTCGCCGCTTTCGTAGAGGACATTGCCCAGGTTTACGCGGCTCATGGGATCGGCGGGATGGCGCGCCACGGCTTCGGTGTAGGCCGTGCGAGCGGCGGTGCGATATCCGGTGGCATCGAGGAGGGTACCCAGATTGTTCAAGGCGAGGCGGTGGGAGGGCTCGCGCGCGAGTACTTCGAGATAGGCGTTTCTGGCCTCCAGGTTGCGGCCCATCGCGGCCAGTAAGCAGGCGAGATCGAATCGCAGGCTCACGGAATCGGGGCTGGACGCGAGGCGGTCCTGGAGGTCGCGAAGGGCGGATACCCGCGCGCGGTGGGGGGGCCATTCCGGTTGGTCGTCGGGATCGGGCATCTAGGTTAGTCCTCGGGTGGGGGACGGTACCGGCTTTGGCGAGAGAAACCTCGCGATCCGAACGAGCCGGCTCAAGCCGGCTGCAGGATGAAATCCTGCCCCACTGAAAAAGTTGGCAGGCGAAACCGCCTGCCCCACCTCTGAGAACCCGGCACTTGTTGTGGTGGCGCAGGCGGTTTCGCCTGCGCATCGGTATTTGTCGGACAAAGAGATTAGGGCTACCCTCCCGTGGATTCCCGCACGATGAGGATCGGATCGATGAGCACGGTGCGGGGCGGCCGGCGGCGTTTGGAGCCGATGGACTTGACCAGAATGTCGGCCGCCTGCTGGCCGATGGCGGTGCTGCTCTGGTCGATGGTGGAGAGCGGCACGCGCAGCAAATCGGAGTAATGGACGTTGCCCACGCCGATCACCTTCATGGTGTCGGGAATGCCGATGCCGGCTTCGAGGATGGCCTTCATGGCGCCGGCGGCGGTGGGGTCGTTGTAGCCGAAGATGGCGTCGGGACGGGGATCGAGCGCGAGCAGTTGCCGGGCGGCCTGGAAGCCCGAAGCGTCGTCGGTGGCATGCACCAGGTACGAATCGGGGACGGAGATGCCGGCCTCGGCCAGGGCATCGCGATATCCTTTGAGGCGCCCCACCCCGGTAGTCAGCGGAGGACCGGCGATGTGGGCGATGCGGCGGCATCCGCGCTCGATCAGGTGGTTGGTAGCCAGGCGGCCGATGGCTTCGTCGTCGGCGCCCACGTAGGGCGCGCGGGCGTCGGTGAAACGCCGGTCGATGAGGACGTAGGGCACGTTGCGCGCTTCGATGCGCTCGAAGACTTCCAGCGAGGACGGGGGCTGGGCGGAGGCGAGAATGAGACCATCCACCTGGCGGGCCAGCAGGCGGTCGACTTCGCTCGATTCGACGCCGCAATCCTCCTCGGAATTGCAGATCACCACGTCGTAACCGAGGGGCCGGATGGCGGCGGAAACGCCCTTGGCGATTTCGGCGAAGAACGAGTGCATCAGGTCGGGCACGATGAGCCCGATCATGAAGGTGCACCGGGCGGCCAGGCTGCGGGCCACCCAATTGGGCTGGTAGTTGAGTTCCTTGATGCGCGCGAGCACGCGGGTGCGGGTCTCCGCGCCGACGTCCGCGCATCCGCGGACGACCTTGGAAACGGTCATGACGGACACGTTGAGGTCGCGTGCGATATCTTTCAGGCGAACGGGGGAGTTGATAGCGTTAGGCATTGAAGTGCTGCGCCTGGCGGCGCCGGATGCGGCTGGAAACACCCGCCCGAAGGCAAGTATAACGCAAAAAGGGGGTTAGGGATTGGGCTCGCCAAAGCGCGAGTGGTTTAGGGATTGGGGAAGGTGGCTCGCTGCGCTCGCATCGTTTCCTTGTACGCGTATTACAATAAGCCTTCCATGCCGGAACATTCCAAATTCCTGCTCGCCGATAGCCAAATCCCCACGGCCTGGGTCAACGTGCTGCCATCCCTTCCGGAGCCGCTCGACCCGCCGCTCAATCCGCACACCCGCGCGCCGCTCGGCCCGCAGGACCTGCTGGCGATCTTTCCGATGGAACTGATCGAACAGGAGTTCTCGCCCAAGCCGGAGATCGACATTCCGGGCGAGGTCATGGACATCTACCGCTTGTGGCGCGCCACGCCGCTGTATCGCGCCAGGCGGCTGGAGAAAGCGCTGGACACTCCGGCGCACATCTATTACAAGTACGAGGGCACCAGCCCGGCGGGCAGCCACAAACCGAATACCGCCGTGGCGCAGGCCTACTACAACAAGCGCGCGGGCATGCGCCGCCTGGCGACGGAGACGGGCGCTGGGCAGTGGGGCAGCGCACTGGCGCTGGCGTGCCGGCTGTTCGGTCTGGAATGCACGGTGTACATGGTGCGCATCAGTTACGATCAGAAGCCCTACCGGCGAATGATGATGCACGCCTGGGGAGCGGAAGTCTTCCCCAGCCCGAGCGACCAGACCAACTCGGGACGCGGCGTACTGGCCACGTCGCCCGATTCGCCCGGCAGTCTCGGGATCGCCATCAGCGAAGCGGTGGAGGATGCCGCCACGCACGCCGACACCAACTATTCGCTGGGCAGCGTGCTGAATCACGTGATGCTGCACCAGACGGTGATCGGGCAGGAGGCCAAGCTGCAGATGGCGGAGGCTGGCGAAGAGCCCGAGGTGGTGATCGGCTGCTTCGGTGGCGGCAGCAACTTCGGCGGCCTGGCGCTGCCGTACGTGCTCGACCGCTTGGCGGGGAAAGGTCCGCGGATACTGGCGGTGGAGCCGTCCGCGTGCCCCAGCCTCACGAAGGGCACCTTCACCTACGACTACGGCGACACGGCCAAGCTCACGCCGCTAATCAAGATGTACACCCTGGGGCACGATTTCGTTCCGCCCGGCATTCACGCGGGGGGCCTGCGGTATCATGGCGCGTCGCCGCTGCTCAGCCACCTGCGGCGGCTGGGACATATCGAGGCCAAGGCGTACTCGCAGATCCCGGTGTTCGAAGCGGCGCTGCAGTTTACGCGCACGGAGGGGATTCTGCCGGCGCCGGAATCGGCGCACGCCATACGGGCCGCGGTGGACGAAGCGCTGGCTGCAAAGGAAGAGGGCCGCGCGAGGGTGATCCTGTTCTGCCTGAGTGGGCACGGGCATTTCGATTTGGGATCTTATGAGAGTTATCTGAGCGGCAAGCTGCAGGACTACGAGTATCCGGGGCGGGAGATCGAGAGCGCGCTGGCGGCGATATAGAGCGACGAGGGCACCGCGGAGAAAAGTAAGGAGAAGGTTGGCAGGCGGAAGCGCCTGCCCCACCTTTTACTCGTAGCGCAACGTCACCGCAGGGTCAACGCGCGAGGCGCGGCGCGCCGGCACATAGGTCGCGAGCATCGCTACCGCGAGTAAGGCCAGCGGCATGGCGACGAATGTAACGGTGTCGGTAGCGGTGACATGGAATAGGAAGCTGCGCAGGACGCGCGTGGCGGCGAAGGCGCCGGCGATTCCCATGGCCAGCCCGGCGCCGGTCACCATGAGGCTGCGGCCCAGAATCCCGCGTACGATCTCCTGCGCGCGCGCTCCCAGCGCCATGCGGATGCCGATCTCGCGGGTGCGTTGCGCCACCGTGTAGGCCACCACCGCGTAGATGCCCACGGAGCTCAGCAACAGCGCCAACGCGGCGAAGGAAAACAGCAGCCACATGGTGGACCGCGGCGTGGTCAGCGAATCGGAGATCACTTCCTCCATGCTGCGGATTTGAGAGACCGGCACATCGGGCCGGATGGCGGCCACCAGTTGGCGCAACGGCTCCGCGGTCAGCAGCGGATCGCCGGCGGTCTTCACCAGCAGCGTCATCCGCGGCGCGATATTCAGCGGGGCCTGCGTGAACGGAACGTAGAAGTGGCCCTCCAGCCAGTCCGGGTCGCCGGCGAGGGATGCGTCGAGGGTATTGCCGACCACGCCGACCACGGTTCGCCACTCCTTCAGCCAGGTGTATTTCAGATGCTTGCCGATGGGATTCTGGCCGGGCCACCAGCGCTGCGCGGTGGCGGCGGTGACCAGGACCACCGGCTCGGCGCCTACGCCGTCGGAAGCGCGGAAGCCGCGGCCGGCCAGAATCGGAATCCCCATGGTGGCGAAATACTCGGGCGTGACCGTGCTCGCCCAAAGCGAGCTGGCCGGATGGCCGGGCAGCAGGGGATGGCCTTCGAGTTCCACGGCGGCGCCTCCGAAGGCGGCGGTGAACGGCAGAGGATTGACGGCCGCCGCGGCTTCCACGCCAGGCAAGGCGCGTGCGCGGTCGAGCGCCTCCTCATAAAAGGCTGCGCATCGCGGGACGACCTTGCACAGCGAAGGGTTGGGAGTGACCAGCGCGGTCAGCGTATGAGCGGTGCGGAGGCCGGTACTCACATTGATCAATCCCCAAAAGCTGCGCGCCAGCAGACCGGCGCCGATCACCACCACCACCCCCAAGGCAATCTCGAACGCCACGAGCGCGGTGCTGAGACGCTGCCGGCTGCGTGTGCCGGATGAGGTGCGGTCGTCGGATTTGAGCGAGCCTTGCAAGTCGGCGCGGGAGAATCGCAGCGCGGGGAACGCGCCGAATCCGAGCCCGGTGGCCAGGGACATGGCGGCGGTGAAGCCGAGGATTTGGAGATCCATGCCGGCGCCGGCCAGTTGCGGCAGGTCGGCCGGCAGCACGTGGCGGAAGAGTCCGCCCAACGCGAATGCCAGGAGCAGGCCGAGGCCGCCGCCGGCGAACGCCAGCAGCAGGCTCTCGGTGAGCAACTGCCGTACGATGCGGCTGTGGCTCGCGCCCAGCGCGGTGCGCACGGAGATTTCTTTCTGGCGCGACGTGCCGCTGGCCAGCAGCAGGTTGGCGACGTTGGCGCAGGCGATCAGCAGCACCAGCCCGACCGCGGCGAGGAGCACGAGAAGCCGCGTCCGGACGTCGCCGACCAGCGACTCCTGCAGGCTAATGATTTTAGTTTTCATCCCGAAGTCCGGCCACATTTTCCAGGGGAAGGAATCGCGGATCTGCGGGATGAAGGTGCGCAGCTCGGCCTGGGCCTGCTGGGGAGTGATTCCGGGGCGGAGGCGGCCCACGATGTTCAGGTTGTAGACCCAAAAGTAATTGCCATCCTCGCGGCGATCGATGTGGACGGGCACCCAGATCTCGGTGGCGGGAGTGGGGAAGCGGAAGCTCGGGGACATCACGCCGACGACCTGGCGATCGATCTCGTCGAGGGTGATGGTGCGGCCGACGATATTGGGATCGCCGCGAAAGCGCTGTTGCCAGATGGCGTAGCTGAGGATGACCACGCGATCGCGTCCCGGGGTGTCTTCGCCATTCTCGAAGCCGCGGCCGAGCAGGGGCGGCTCGCCGAAGACCGAGAGCAGGTTGGCCGAGACCAGGCTCCCCGCCAGGCGCGCAGGCTCACCCTGACCCGTGAGGTTGAACTCGGTGTTGCCTGAATATGCCGCGTACTCGGTGGTGCGGCTGCCGTTGCGCAGGATCACGAGCGAGGCCTGCTGGTGCACCGCATCGCTCCAGGCCGCGATCAGTCGGTCGGGCTCCCGAAAGGGCAGGGGACGCAGCAGAATGGCATTGACGACGCCGAACATGGCGGTGTTGGCGCCGATGCCGAGGGCCAGGGTGGCCACCGCCGCGAGGGTGAAGCCGGGGCTCTTGCGCAACATCCTGGAGGCCTGCCGGAGGTCCTGGCGCAGGCGGCCGAAGGTGTCGGCGCCCCATATTTCGCGCACCGCCTCCTTGAGCAGGGTCTGGTTGCCGAGCGTCCTTTGCGCGGCGTAGCGGGCCTCTTCGAGCGGCATGCCGGCTTCGCGCCGCTCCTGGGCTTCGAGATCCAGGTGCGATTTCAGCTCGCGGTCGAGGTCGTCTTCGTCAGGCTTGCGCCGCCAGGGCATGGGGGTGCTCCTTAGTTGGTAGAGATTCTACCATCGAATTTGTACATCAGGGTAGACGTGCGACCGTGGAAGCGGTTAGGGGGTACTTGACGCGGAGGCGCGGAGCACGCGGAGGAAGTCGCGGAGAGAACCAAAGTCAAAACCTGAGAACGCTGAGGTGGCGGAGAGCGCTGAGAGAACTGCGCCACGGGGCGCGCAATCATGCGGAATGTCTCGCGACGAGCATCGGGAGAGACAGGCCAGGAGGCCTGTCCCACTTACAGCTTCATCCGCTCGAGCTTGCGGTAGAGGGTCTTGCGCTCGATTCCCAGGATCTGGGCGGCCTTGCTTTTATTGCCGCCGGTGGCCGAGAGCACGCGCCGGATCTGGTCCTCTTCGGCATCCGCCAGCGTCTCGACCGGCTTCTCGCGCGATTCCATGATGGTCAGGCCGTCGTAGACGGCGTCGGCATCCACGCGGTCGGCGAGAATCACGAGGCGCTCGATCATGTGCTGCAACTGCCGCACGTTCCCCGGCCAGGTGTAGTCCTGCAGGGCCTTGACCCCGGAATCCATGAGCCGGACTTCGCGATTGTAGCGCCCGTTGTACTTGTTAATAAAGTGCCGCGCCAGGTGGTAGATGTCGGTGCGCCGCTCGCGCAGGGGCGGCATGAAGATGCGGACGGTGTTGAGCCGGTACCACAAGTCCTCGCGGAACTTCTTCTCATCCACCATGGCCTGCAGATCGCGGTTGGTGGCGGCGATCACGCGCACGTCCACCTCCTTGGATCGCGAGGCGCCCACGGGACGGATCTCGTGCCCTTCCAGGAAGCGCAGCAGCGCCAACTGGAAGTTCAGCTCGATCTCACCGATCTCGTCGAGAAACACCGTGCCCCGGTTGGCGGCTTCGAACACGCCCACGCGGTCGCGGTCGGCGCCGGTGAAGGCCCCGCGCATGGCGCCGAACAATTCGCTCTCGAGCAGCGACGGAGCGATCGAGCCGCAGTCCACCGGAACAAACGGTTGTGCCGCCCGCTTGCTGAACCGGTGGAGCATGCGTGCCACGAGTTCCTTCCCGGTGCCGGTTTCCCCTTCGATAATCACCGAGGCGTCGGTGTCAGCGGAGCGGCATAGCGTGTTGTAAACTTTTACCATCACCGGCGAGCTGCCGATCATCTCGGTCTCGGGAAGTTCCTCCTCGTCGGCTTCGCTTTCCTGATCTACGCGCGAGGCCTCGGCGCGCTCGATGGCCTCGATCATGGTATCCAGCTCGAACGGCTTGGCGATATAGTCGAACACGCCGCCGCGGGTGGCCTCCATGACCGTCTCGACGGTGCCGCGGCCGGTCATGAGGATCACGGAACAGTGCGGATCCTTACTCTTGGCGGCGTTGAGCACATCAAGGCCGGTACCCTCGTCGATGTAAATATCCGAGATGACGATGGGGTAGGCGCTGTCGCTCAGGCGCTCGATGGCTTCACCGGTGGTGGACACCGCGTCCACCGTGTAGCCCTTCTCCTCGAGGGCCGTCAGGATGGTGAACTGGAGCGCCGGATCGTCTTCAACTAGGAGTAGTTTCTGCATCATGTCGTATCGCCGATGGCTCAGTGTCGTTCCGCCGAAGTTGCTACAGGCGACGCCGGCACAGCCGCGGGAGCTGCCGGCGCATCGGAAACCGCCGCCGGAAGCACCAGCGTGAAACACGAGCCCGCTCCGGGCTGGCTGGTCACCTCGATTTGTCCCCCGTGTTGCTCCACGATCTGTTGGACGATGGAGAGACCGATTCCGGTACCCGCCTCTCCCGATTCTTCCGCCTTTTTTGTGCGATAGAACTTTTGAAAAATCTGTTTGACTTCCTTCTGGTCCATGCCGATGCCCTGGTCCCTGACGGCAATGCGGACATGGCCGGCATCTTTACTCACCCAGGCCGTCACTTCGGTGCGCTGCGGAGAATACTTCACAGCGTTGGTAAGCAGATTGTAACAGGCATACTCCATGAGCTCGCGGTCGCCGGTGAGCTGCAGGTCTTCGGCCACGGGTTCGAGCGTCAAGCGGATGTGTTTGCGGTCGGCCAATGGCCGCACGCGCTCCACGCAGATCTCGACCAACTGCTTCACCGGGATGGCCTCGTGTTTCAGCTCCATGTGTCCCGCGGAGAGGCGCTCGACGTTGAGAAAGATCTCCACCATCTTGGCCAGGCGCTTGGATTCGGAATTGATGACCTGGGCGATCTGCTTGCGCTTTTCCTCGGTGAGCGCGTAGCGCGAGATCAACTCGCTCGAGCCCTGGATGGCGGAAAGCGGGGTGCGCATTTCGTGAGTCACAAAGTGCATAGCCTGCTGGTAGCGCGCGCGCGCCGATTGCTCCACCAGCCAGTTGCGGCGCACCACCAGGTGGTAGTATGCGGCCGCTGCCATGAATTCGAGCCAGGCCACGGACGCCGCGGTGGTAAACGGGAAGACGTAGCGATGCGTGAAAAAGACGTAGGGCATGGTCTGCGCGGCGATCAGGATCAACACCCCAGCGGCGTAGGCCTGCCATCCGGGCAGGTAGCGGAAGGCGGCGCCGATGGCGGCGGCAATGGCGAGGCTGGTGACGAAATCCCAGAAATACGAGACGTCGTTGAAGAACAGGCCTTGCGCCATAGTCTCGAAGGCCTCGGCGTGGATCTGGATTCCGGGGATCGGGATGTTCGGACTGACGGGCGTGAGAAGACGATCGCCGGTGGTGGTCGTGGTGCTTCCCACAAAGACGACCTTGCCCGTGAATTCCTTCGCCAGCCCGTGGTCGTCGAGCAACGCTTTCAAGGAGACCCTCGGCACGGACATGCCGTCCGGCAGAAACCGCACGCGCATGGGACGGAGTTCCCTCGCCTCACCGGCCTTCAGGTTGGTAAACCGGGCGCCTGCCAGGGGAATCGTGGTGTTTGCGACCCG
>Ga0116221_1003592_pt1 | contig 9968 bp, 8 predicted proteins | sample Sb_taG_5_FD_88965 | JGI IMG/M metagenome (GOLD analysis project Ga0116221, IMG submission 88965) | Peat soil microbial communities from Weissenstadt, Germany - Sb_50d_8_FC metaG | ecosystem: Environmental > Terrestrial > Soil > Wetlands > Peat | place: Germany: Weissenstadt | collected 2010-09-21
CGCTCGAAATCCGCTCCAATCAGAAGCGGAACTTTCGCGTGTTTTTGCAGGGTGTTGACCAGGATCGCGGTCGGGTAGACCTGGCTGTATGCCACGCCGAGCGGCGAGCCTTGCGTCTGGATCGCGAACGTGCCGATGTGCTTTTCCTCGACATCGCTCAGAAGATCCTTGTAGTCTTGGCTTTCGGTGGAAAGGAAGGAGCCGTAGGCCCAGACGGCGAAGAGTTGCCCGATCTTTTCATCGAGCGACATCTGCTTGAGCGTTTGCGAGACCCAGCGCTCGCCCTCGGCAGAGAGCTTGGCGGGTTTCGGCGCGGCCGGCGCGCGCGGAGTTTTTTGTGTGCTGCCGGTGGTAGCCATGAGGGACAAAGCGAGCAGCAGGAGCCAGCGACTTAGCGTTCGCATCGCGTGGATTCCAGTTTGGTCGCCCGCATGCCGCAATCATATATAGCACCCGCGCGAGGGGGTTACAAACTAGATTGGAACCACGGATGCACACAGATAAACACGGATGAAAGCAAAGACAGAATGAATCCACAGATGCACATAGATCAACACTGATGAAAACATGAACAAGACAGATCCAGGACCGGAACCTTGTTTCGCGAGACCCAGCCGGGCAAAAAATCCACGAGGCTTGGCTACAGTCGGTCGCACACTTTTCCTATTTCGATTTGTTTTATCCGTGTTCATCTGTGTGCATCTGTGGATTCAAATCCCTGCGTCCGCCGCCCAGACGCTCACAGGAATTGACGTGCTTGAGGCGCAGAAATTCGCTCCGCTGGTGGGGAAGCGCGTTGGGCTCATCACCAATCAGACCGGGATTGACCGCAAACGGCGCAGCACGATCGATTTGCTGGCCCATGCGCCGGGGGTGAAGCTTGTGGCTTTGTTTAGCCCCGAGCACGGGATACGCGGCTCTTTCGATGCGCGCGTTTCTTCCACGACCGATGAAGCGACCGGGCTGCCCGTCTACAGCCTCTATGGGGAAACCGAGCGGCCTACCGATGCCATGCTCGCGGGTCTCGATGCGCTAGTGTTCGACGTTCAGGATGCGGGCGTGCGCTTCTACACGTACATCACGACGATGGGATACGCGATGGAATCTGCGGCGGCGCATCACCTCGCATTTTACCTTCTCGATCGGCCCGATCCTCTCGGTGGAGAGCGCATCGAAGGGCCCATGCTGGATCGCGACCGCACGAATTTTGTCGGCTATTTCCCAATGCCGGTGCGCATGGCGATGACGCTCGGCGAAATGGCGCAGATGTTCAACGCGGAAAAAAAGATCGGCTGCGACCTCCACATTATCCGCATGCAAAATTGGCGGCGTCAGATGTGGTTTAGCGATACAGGGCTGCCGTGGGTGAATCCCTCTCCCAACCTGCGTTCTCCTGACGAGGGGATTTTGTATCCCGGCCTGGAAATTCTGCAGGCAGGCGGCGTTTCCGTGGGGCGCGGGACCACGCGGCCTTTCGAGTTTCTGGGCGCGCCATGGATTCGCGGCGAGGAACTCGCGGCCAACCTCAATCGTCGCGCGATTCCAGGAGTGCGATTCGAGCCGGGGAAATTCACACCGGATTCCGGTTTGTACAAAGGCGAGCTGTGCGAGGGGTTGAGAGTGGTGCTTGCAGATCGCGATAAGTTGCAACCGATGCGGATGGGGATTGAAATTGCTTCAGCGCTTGGGAAACTTTATCCCCGCAAATTTGAATCGGCAAAAATGATTGAGCTGGTAGGGAATGCCGCGACCATCAAGCAGTTCATGGAGGGCGGCGATCCGTCCGCGATCGTGGCGAGTTGGAACAAGGACCTAGAGGCGTTTCGCAAAGTGCGGGCGAAATACTTGCTGTACCGGTGAGGCAGGAAGTGGTTTTAGTAGGACAGCCACTCTTGGCTGTCTGCTTTTAACCTAGCGAGATCGCAGAGGACAGCCAAGAGTGGCTGTCCTACTAAAACCGAAACCTGACCAACCACCGGTGAGCAGGGAAGCAGGGAAAGAGGATCATTTCCGTGGTAAATTGCGGTGCATGAAGATTTGCTCGTTGCTGCCTTCAGGTACCGAGATTTTATTTGCGCTGGGGCTTGGCGACCAGGTGGCCGGGGTCAGCCACGAATGCGATTTCCCGCCGGAGGCCAAATCCAAAAATGTCCTGATCAAGTCGCGCCTTACACATACAGAGAGCGCCGCGGCGATTGACCGGCAGGTGCGTGAATTCCTCGAACGGGGCGAGAGCCTCTACAGTGTTGATTTTGAGCAGTTGCGCGCAATCGCACCCGACCTCATCGTCACGCAGGACCTTTGCCACGTGTGCGCCGCCACGCCGGACGATCTGGGCGCGGCGCTTGCGCATCTGGAGCGCCAGCCGCGAGTGGTGACGCTCAATCCGCATTCTCTCGCGGATGTGTGCGCGGACATTCGCGCGGTGGGCGAAGCGACGGGGCGAGCCGAGCAAGCGAACGCACTTGTCGCTGAATTTGAAAAAGGCATCGCCAACGTCGAACGATCCGTAGCCGGGCTCGATCGGCCGCGCGTCCTGTGTCTCGAATGGCTCGATCCTCCGTACGTGGCGGGGCACTGGGTTCCTGAAATGGTGGAGCGCGCGGGCGGAGTCGATGTCCTGGGGCACCAGGGAAAACCGTCGTTCCGCGTGGATTGGGAGACAGTGATTGCGGCGCGCCCTGAAGTGATCGTGATCATGCCGTGCGGTTACAGTCTTGCAGCTGCGGAGGCGGAGTTTCGCAATCTGCCGCTGCCGCACGGGTGGAATGATTTGCCCGCCGTGCGAGACGGCCGCGTTTTTGTCGTCGAAGCTTCGGGCTATTTTTCGCGGCCCGGGCCGCGCCTAGCCGCCGGTTTAGGGGTTCTCGCTGGCGCGATCCACGCGGGAACGCAGAATCGCCAGCTGCCGTTCGAATCAGATGCGCTGCTCGCTCGCGTTGCCACCGCCGGCTGATCTATTCGAACGAACTACGCATAAAAAGAAAACTTTCACTTCCACTGCCGATAGAAAACCAACTCCGAAAAAATCAATAAGAGACCATTAGGCAAACAAATGGTGCGCGCAAGCCACCGGATTACGGCCGTAGACATTTCGTCCGCCAGAAGCGCCGCTGGCGCCCGCGGACACCCCTTCACTTCGCGGTGGCCGATGATTCGGTTGCGAGACTGACGAGCGCGCCGGTCAGAAAAGTGATCCCCGCGCTGAGTGGAACGTACCAGGTCCACAAGAGCGGCGTTCGAAAGTGGGCGTATAGAATTACGGCGAGCCCGGCGAACATGCCGGTGAGAACCCCAGGGGCCGTTGCTCGCGGGAACAGGAACGTCAGCAAGAAAAGTCCCAGCAGGCTTCCGAGTGTGATGGCCGCGATGGTCAAACCCGCTTCGAGCATCGGTCCCCACTGCACCGTGCCAAGGACAGCGAGCGCGATTCCCCAGACCAGCGTCATCCATCGCGAACGGCGCAGCAGGCGCTCGGGATTTTCTTCCAACACTTGCAAGCCGCGCAGGTGCTGAAAATCGACCACGCTCGACGCAGCGAGAGAATTGAGCGAGCCGCTGGCGTTTGACATCGCCACCGCAAGGATGGCGGCGAGGATTGCGCCGCGCGCGCCGGATGGCATGGCGGTGACGATGAAGTCGGGGAAAACGGAATCGTAGCTGCGGCCGGCAATCACGGCGGGCGCGCCGTGCCAGGCGTAGAGCATCACTCCCAGCACGAGAAACAGCGCGAATTGCAGAAGGATGACGACGCCGCTGGCGAGCAGCGCGAGTTTGCTCTCGCGTTCGGATTTGGCGGCCAGGAGCCGCTGCACGATGGTCTGATCCGTGCCGTGGCTTCCCATCGTGAAGAACGTTCCGCCAATTACGCCGGACCAGAATGTGAAGAGTTTCGCTGGATTCGTCAGGCTGAAAGAGAAATCGAAAATACGAAATTTGTGCGCCGGGGCGGCTGCGTGAACGATTGTTTCCCATCCCCCGGGAATCCGGTGCAACAGCAGAAAAAACGCGGCGAGCGAGCCGGAAAAATAAAGAATAAATTGCACGACGTCGGTCCAGATCACGGCCTTCATGCCGCCTTCAAAAGTGTAGATCAACACCAGAGCCATGATCAGCAGGATGGAAGTGTGCTGCCCGGTGCCGAGCGCAGCCGTGACGACGAGCGCGATGGCCGCGATGCGCACGCCTTCGGCGAGCACGCGGGTCACGAGAAACGTGGACGCCGCGACCGCCTTTACTTTTGCGCCAAACCTGCTTTCCATCAGTTGGTAGGCCGTATAATATTCCCCGCGGAAGTAGTGAGGCAGAAACAACAGGACGATCACCACGCGCCCGGCCAGATATCCGAGCACGAATTGCAGGAACGTGAGATTTCCGGCGAAGGCCAGCGCGGGCGTGCCGACGATCGTGAGCGTCGAGGTTTCCGTGGCGACAATCGAGAGGGCCAGTGCCCACCACGGCGCCGTGCGTCCGCCCAGAAAATAGTCGCGTACGTTGCTCTGCCCTCGACGGAACGCGATGCCGAACAGAGTGATGCCGGCAAGATAGGCGACGATGACGGCAATGTCCAGAGAGGTCAGGCGCATGTTGGGAGCGTCGCGATGATAGGTGCGCATCCAGGCGGCGTCAAGCGCGCGTGGCTGCTTTTCGCCGATGGACTGAGAGCTTGCGAAATGGGTTTAGTAGCACAGCCACTCTTGGCTGTGTGGTTTGCGATCATTGTCGAGTCATGAAGTTTGCGTGTGCGGCTCGCAAAACCACACAGACAAGAGTGGCTGTGCTACTCAGCTTTCAGCAATGAGGTGCCATGGGCTACTCCTTAGGATTTGACGGCGGCGGGACAAAGACGGATTGCGTTTTGCTCGACGCGAACGGAAACGTCGTTGGCGAAGGCCGCGGCGGACCGGCGAATCCCTTGCGCTCCGGATACGACGGCGCGTTTTCCTCGCTGCGCGAAGCCGCCGCTGGCGCTATCGCGGTTGGGGGAATTCGCCCGGCCGAAATCGCCGGCGTTTGCGCAGGCCTCGCGGGCGCGGGCCGCCGCAGCGTCGTGCGCCGCATGATGGTTTTCCTGTCCGAAGAATTCCCTGCCGCCCTCACGCAGGTCGCCACCGATTATGAAGTTGCGCTGGAGTCGGCGGTCGGCTCGGCGCCGGGCGTCGTATTGATCGCGGGCACGGGATCTGTGGCGTACGGACGCAACGCCGCGGGCGAAACCGCGCGCGCGGGCGGCTACGGACCGCTGCTCGGCGATGAAGGCAGCGCATTCGAGATCGGGCGGCGAGCGGTCTCCGCCGTGGCGCACTCGCGCGATATGGATGCGCCCGTCACGGTGATGGCGGAGATGATTTCCGCCGCGCTGGATTGTCCGAACTGGGACGATTTGATGCTGCGGATCATGAAGAATCCGGATGATGTTTTTCCGAAATTATTTCCGGTCGTGGCCGACGCCGCGAATTCCGAGGACAGCGCCGCGAAGGAAATCATGTTCGCGTCGGCGATCGGACTGGGCAATCTGGCCATGATCGTGATCCGCCGCCTGGGATTGAAGGGCCAGCAATTTCCGCTCGTGAAATGCGGCGGCGTGTTTGGCCGCTGCCACACGCTGGACTCGCTTCTGGATTCCGTGCTCGCGAGCGGCGCTCTGCGCGCGAAACTGTTGCGTCTCGAAATTTCTCCGGCGGTTGGAGCGGCGCGCATGGCCGCGCGGCTGTCCGAAGCGCCGCCGCAAGCCGCGTCCCATGGCGCCTGAAGACCTAGCCGAATCGCAGGCCGCGCGCACGGCGGCCCGCGAAGAGATTCCCGCGCTGCTCGCCTCGGGCAGCGAAGAAGCGCTCCGCTGTTTGATCGACAATCCGGGATTCGACGAGACGCACGTGTGTCTCTTGCTCGAGCGGAAAGATCTCCCGGGTTTGCTGCTCGAGGAAATCAGCAAGCGCAAATCGTGGCGCGCGGTCTATCGCGTGCGGCTTGGCCTGGCCGCGCATCCGCACACGCCGCGCCTCATCGCCATGCGCCTGCTGCGTGAATTGCACTTGATGGACATCGTGCGGATCGGCCTGCTGCCGACTTCTTCCATGGAACTCCGCCGCCTTGCGGACGAGCGCGTCCTGACGCAATTGCCGCAATTGCCGTTGGGGCAGAAATTGATGCTGGCGCGCCGCGGCTCGACGCGCATCGCGGCGGGGCTCGTCGCGCACGGGCCGGAACAAGTGGCGCGCGTCGCGCTCGACAATTCGTTTCTGACTGAATCGCAACTATTGAAGACTCTCGCCAAGGAAGCGCTTCCCGCGCGGATCGTCGCCGTCGTGGCGAACCACGACAAATGGTCGAAGCTGGTCAACATCCGCGTGGCGTTGTTGCGCCATCGTCACGCCCCACCCGACCGCGTGCCCGCGCTCGTGCCCGGCCTGCCGCGCCGCGAGATCGAGGATTTGCTCGAGCTTTCGCGGCTGCCGGAATATGTGCGCGTCCAATTGCGCGAGGAACTCGCGCACAGGAAAAAGCAGTGATCAATGAGCACGACATGGGCTAGAAATTTATCCCACAGAACGGATTGCCGCTTTTATTATCTTGGTCAGTCCCGTCAGGGACGAAAGATCGTAGCCCACCGCGTAAGCGCTGGGTTTGCGCGAGGCGAGAAAGCAAAGCCCCGCAGGGGCGGCACAAGGTTGAACCTTGTGCCGCCCCTGCGGGGCTTTGAATGATCGTGCACCGTCCTCCCACCGTTTAAACGGTGGGCTACGGTGTGCCGTCCCTCCGGGACTTCGAGCAACACTGCAGGACGCCGCAAATTGACAGTGGCTGAAATTTTCTCCGGGACAAACTTCTAGCCCGGATTCTCACCGGGAATTCAGTATTTCGCAACCACGCATTGCAACGGGAAGTTCACGCGTTGCCTTTTCGCGCTGATGGCGAGGCAATTCCGATCAACATGCATGTTCCAATGCACGCGCTATCCGAAACTTGACACTCCGCCACTCGGCACATAGCATCCTGCTGGGGGGCAAGAGATGACCACCCAGCCTTTGGAAAAAGTTGCCGTTAAAACCGAGCGCCGCCATTTTCAGCGCAGGAAATTCCGCGGAAAAATGGAAATGGAATGGGGATCCACGGTTTTGACCGGAGATGTGCGGGACATCGGCCCTGGCGGCCTCTTTGTGGAGTTGACGCCGCCGCTGTGGGTCGGGGCGGCGTTCCGCGCGCGGCTGATGTTGAAACCTGTGCTCTTGCTGGATTGCACCGTGGTGAGGGTTGAGCCGGCCACGGGGATTGCCGTCGTTTTTGAAGTTGCGGAAGAGAGCGGCAAGGCGCAGTTGGAAGCGCTCTTGATGAGTTTGTCTCCGGCATGACGCGATGCCTCGATTGCGGCGCCGATCGCATCGCCGATCAGTGCCCCGCGTGCGGGCTGACTTCCGCCGCGGCCGAGCTGGTGGTGCGGCGGCGCCTGGTGAAGCGGACGGCGTTTTTTCTGGTGGGCATCATCGTCTTTGTGGCCGCGAGCCAGGTCTATCCCGCCCTTGAACTCGATTCCATCCTGATTTTTGGCGGCGTCGTTTTCTTCCTCACCCTCGCGCTCGGCTATTGGATCGACTATCGCGCCAGAAAGCATCAGGAAGTCGAAGTCATGAAGCGGATTTATTTCGGCATGATTCCCGTGCCGTGGATTTTCGCGGGCCTTCTTTTTCTGAACGGCAGGCTGTACACTTCGCGCCCCATTCGCGTTCCCGCAACCGTCGTCGGAAAAGTTGCCACGGGCGCGTTTCCGCGCAGCCGCCGCCTCATCGTCACGTCCTGGCGATATGGGCGGCCCTTTGAACACATCGCCGTCGATCAGAACGACTTCGATCGTTTCCAGAAGGGCGACGACATTATCGTTCAAGCGCAGAAGGGCGCCATGGGCATTCCCTGGGTCTACGGAGTCTTTCGCCAGTAGGACATTTCGTGCGGCTTGGACCATGGGGATGATTAGCCAGTTTCCGATAATCCCATTTATCAGGCCCTGCTGTATCCTTTTCCGGAACGCTTGGCTGATTGGGCGTATAAAGCTCCTTAAACTGATCATTGGGAAGGAACATGTTTCCACTGGAACTAGAGTCGAATGCCTTCCGGGCCGGTGACGAATTCGGATGGACCCGAGAACAAATTCCCTTAGTAGTTGACTTCCTTCGTTCTCACGGAATGGGAGTATTGGGTGGGGAGTAGTGGTGGATCACTGATATAGGTTGGTACATGAGCGTTCCTCAGCGCGAAGGGCCCCCGGGCGTATATACGTGGGTAACGGAGCGCCAAGCTGGAGAAGCTTGGCGGAACTTTGTGGAACGCGGCGCTTCCGACGCGCTTGCGGCCGTTGAGCGCTGGCCGAAGCCAAGCGACTTACCTCCTGATCTGCGTGGGCGGATTCTGTACAATCTCACGTGGGTTTCCGAGGCGGAGTTCGAGACTCTAGGGCAGCAAAGTCAGAGATAGTGCGCTCCTCGGAGAAGTCCCGATAAGTCTTATCGGAACCTGGCCGCAACAGATGTAGAGAAGGTTCAAGATTTCTACCCGGCGCCGGAATAAGTCTTGCGGCGAAGAAATTCGCCGGCGCCGGGCTTGCCTGTGAACGCGCCATTGTCGATGATGACGCGGCCGCGCGAGAGCACGGTCTTCGTTACGCCCTTCACGCGCATTCCCTCGAACATGGAATAATCGACGCGCATGTGGTGCGTCTTGGCGCTGATCACTTGCTCCGCGTCGGGATCGAAAATCACGATGTCGGCGTCCGAGCCGACGGCGATCGTGCCTTTGCGCGGGTACAGGCCGAATAGTTTTGCCGGGGCCGTGGAGACGAGTTGCACGAAGCGGTTGGCCGAGAATTTTCCGCCGTGCACGCCGCCGGAATAAATCAGGCTTAGGCGGTGTTCGACGCCCGGGCCGCCGTTCGGAATTTTCGTGAAATCGTTTTTGCCCATTTCTTTTTGTTCCTTGAAGCAGAAGGGGCAATGATCGGTCGAGACGACTTGCAGCGTGTCTCGCGCGAGGCCCTGCCAGAGTTTTTCCTGATTCCATTTTTCGCGCAGCGGCGGAGTGAACACGTATTTCGCGCCTTCAAAGCCGGGGACGTCCATATTTTCGAGGGAGAGATGAAGATATTGCGGGCACGTTTCGGCGTAGGCGGGCAGGCCCCGGTCGCGCGCCTCACGCACTTTTTCGAGCGCGTCGTTGCAGGACAGATGCACGATGTACACGGGCGCGCCTGCCATTTCGGCGAGCGCGATGGCGCGAGAAGTGGCTTCGCCTTCGGCGGTGGTGGGGCGTGTGAGCGCGTGATATTTCGGCGCGGTTTTTCCCTCGGCCAGGGCGCGCTGCACCAGCACGTCAATCGCGCCGCCATTTTCCGCGTGCATGCAGATCATGCCGCCGTGCTTGGCGGCCTGCAGCATGGCCTTGAAGATCGTGGCGTCGTCCAGCATGAACACGCCGGGATAGGCCATGAAAAGCTTGAAGGAGGAAACGCCTTCGCGGACCAGCGTGCCCATTTCTTCCAGTTGCGTATCGCCTAGCTCGGTGATGATGCAGTGGAAGGCGTAGTCGGCCACGGCTTTTCCTTCGGCCTTTTTCATCCAGGTGTCGAAGGCGTGGCGCAACGTCTGGCCTTTGTATTGAATCGCAAAATCGATGAGCGTCGTCGTGCCGCCGAAGGCCGCGGCGCGCGTGCCGGTCTCGAAATCGTCGGCGCTGGTGGTGCCGCCGAAGGGCATGTCCAGGTGCGTGTGCACGTCGATGCCGCCGGGGATGACGATGCAGCCAGCGGCGTCAATCAATTTTGTGGCGTTTTCGATGGGGAGATCCTTGCTGATGGTAGCGATCTGTCCGCCCGTGATGCCGACGTCGCTCGCATAGGTATCCGTGGCGGTAACAATCGTGCCGTTGCGAATAATGGTGTCGAATCCCATCGTTCCCCCAATGGCGCCAGAGTGAAGACA
>Ga0116221_1003597_pt1 | contig 9959 bp, 7 predicted proteins | sample Sb_taG_5_FD_88965 | JGI IMG/M metagenome (GOLD analysis project Ga0116221, IMG submission 88965) | Peat soil microbial communities from Weissenstadt, Germany - Sb_50d_8_FC metaG | ecosystem: Environmental > Terrestrial > Soil > Wetlands > Peat | place: Germany: Weissenstadt | collected 2010-09-21
CAGGGCGGGGAGCCGCGTCTGGTGGAGCGCTTGCTCAGAGATCTGGGTCTCGAGGTGATTCCGTGGGATGAGGAGTTGGCATGGGCGAGCCGCGACCTTTGCCCTCTTGCCTGGACGAATAGCATTTCCTTCGCCGATCGGGCGTGCCTCACGCTTGCGCGTCACTTGGATCTGACCGCTCTGACCGCCGACTCGGAATGGAAGAAACCGAGCCATGGCGTCCGGGTGTCGATGTTTAGAGAAGGCAGGCACAAATGAACCCGCCATCCGTCGCGCCTGCTGCCCCCCTCCTCACCGCGCGCGAGTGGAAGCCGGCTTACGAGACCGAAGACGGCGACCTCGTCGAACTGTTCTACAACCCCGCGCTCGCCTGCGCCAAATTCTACAACCGCATGACCGGTTACTTCTCCGCGACTGCGTTGGCGCTGGCGGCGCGCGGTGTCGCCGGCATGATCGCCAACGACGGCCACATGCGCCTGGTGGTGGGTTGCACGCTCAATCCGCCGGAGGTGGAAGCCATTCGCAAGGGCCACGATCTGCGGGCCCTGGTGGAGGCGAAACTCGCCACCGTCCCGCTCGATCCACCGGATGAAGCCGCACTGCAGGGTCTGGAGCTGCTGGCCTGGATGATCGCGAACGGCTCGCTGGAAGTGAAGGTCGCAATCCCCATCGATCGGGACGGCAATCCCACCCCAACGGAAGGGACCTATCACGCTAAAGTCGGGATCATCAAGGACGCGGAAGAGAACCGCCTCGCCTTTTCGGGCAGTATCAATGAGACGGCGGCTGGATGGCGCAAGAACTCCGAGACGTTCCACGTGTACTGTTCGTGGTCGGAAACGCGACACGTGAAATACGACGAGGAATCGTTTGACCGGCTGTGGAATGGCAGGACGCATACGGTATGTGTGATGGACGTACCGGAAGCCGTCAAGCTGCGGCTGCTGGAGTTCCTGCCGAAATCCGACATCCGCATATCCACGGCGCCTCAACCGGGCGAGGTGGAACCGGATTCCACGTATCGTCTCACGCCGGACGAAACTCGCACCGTGGTGTGGACCTACATTCGTGAAGCTGCCCGCCTGGCCAACGGCATCCGGGTGGGCGAATGTACCAGCGCGGTAAACCCTTGGCCGCACCAGTCGCGTACCTTCTGGCGCTTCATGAGCCATTGGCCGTGCCGGCTGCTGATTGCGGACGAGGTGGGACTGGGCAAGACTATTTCGGCAGGGCTGATCCTGCGGCAGGCGTGGCTTTCGGGACAGGCGCGGCGTGTGCTGCTGCTGGTGCCCAAGGGCGTCATGATCCAGTGGCAGAACGAGCTCTACGAAAGGTTCAACCTGAATGTGCCGCTTTACGACGGGGGCAAGCTGATCTGGCGCAAGACCCACGCCGGCCTGCAGCCGCCGGACCGCGCGGCGAGCAAGGAAGACTGGCTGGAGGAACCGTTCGTCATCGCGTCCAGCCAACTGATGCGGCGGCGCGACCGTGCGCTCGTCCTGACCGGCGCGAAGGATTGGGACCTGATCCTGCTCGATGAAGCCCATCACGCCCGGCGGCGCAGCGCCGGAATGCTCCGCGACGAGCGTCCCAATACGCTCCTCAAGTTGATGCGCGAGCTGCGCAACAAGACGAAGGCGCTGCTGCTGCTGACCGCCACGCCTATGCAGGTGGATCCCATCGAAGTCTGGGACCTGCTTTGGCTTCTCGGACTGCCGGAATCCTGGGACGAGGCTTCCTTCCGCCGGTACTTCAGTCTGACTGGAGGTAATCCGGGCGACGCGGATTTCCAGTTCTTGGCCGGGATGTTCGGCAGGACGGAAGCGGAGTTCGGCGCGATGACCGAAGCCGATGTCAACCGGCTGCTGCCGGACGTGACCGGATTGCGCCGCCGCCGCATCCTGCGGGCACTCCGTGATGTCAGCGGGATACCGCTCCGCCGCCTGGACGCTCAGGACCGGCAGGCCGCCCTGCGTCTTTTGACCGCGTACACGCCGGTACGTAGCCTGATGGCTCGCCAGACGCGCGAATTACTGCGGCGGTACGGGCAGAAGATTGCGCGGCGCGAAACGGTGGACCGCCCGGTTCCGATGCTGCCGGCGGAAGAGGAATTGTACAAGGCCGTTGAGGAGTACATCAGCAAGACCTACAACAACGCCGCGCCAGAGAAACGGAACGCTATCGGATTCGTAATGACGATCTACCGGCGGCGATTGGCTTCCAGCTTCTATGCTCTCCGCCAGACGCTGAATGACCGTTTGGCGCGCATGGGGCGCCCTGCTGAAGCGCCGGAAGCGGCAGGCGTGGAGGAAGATCTGTCGCAGGACGAAGCGGGTGAAGAGGTGATGGACGGCGCACAGGCCTGCGCCCTGGTGGCGGACGCGGCGGGGCTGGAAGAGTCTGGGGCGATTAAGGAGTTGCTCAAGAAGATCGCACTTCTCAGTGGGAAGGACAGCAAGGCGCGGAAGCTGAAGGAAGAATTGACCGCGGCCTTTGGCCAAGGCTACGATTCGGCCATCGTCTTCACGCAGTATACGGACACGGTTGACTACCTGAAGGAGTACCTGGCGGAGGAACTGCCTGGCCTGACCATCGCTACTTACACCGGCGATGGCGGCGCGCAGCGGGACGCCTCGGGGACATGGGTACGCTGCAGTAAAGAGACGGTCAAGCGGCGCCTGAGGGAGGGCCGCATCCGCCTGCTGGTGGCGAATGACGCGGCCGGCGAGGGCCTGAATCTGCAGTATTGCGGCGTCGTGGTGAATTACGACCTGCCGTGGAATCCGATGAAGGTCGAGCAACGTATCGGACGCATTGACCGTATCGGGCAGAAGCACGACGTGATCCGCGTCGTCAATCTGGCGTATAAGGAAACAGTAGAGGCGGACGTGTACTTCCGCCTCGGGGAGCGCATCAACCTGTTCCAGGGGATCGTGGGCAAGCTGCAGCCGATCCTCTCGCGGTTGCCCAGCAAGTTCGAAGAGCTGGCGTTGGAGCGATCCGAGAACCGTGACGCCGCGCGTCAACAGTTCCTGGCCGACGTGGAGAACATGGTCGCCGAAAGCGAGCGCGCGGCATTCGATATCGACGTGGTGGCTGAGGAGGACCTGACGCTGCCGGCCTTGCCGCCCCCTGCCATGACACTGGAAGAGATCGACCGCGCGCTGAATCGAGCGGAGGTGCGGCCTCCCGCCCTGGAGTGGCGTCCGCTGGACCCCGGCACCTACGCGCTGAAGCTGCCTGGCATGCCGGCCGAGGTCCGCGCCACCACCAGCGGCGAAGTCTTCGAGTACAGCGACAACCACGAATTGCTATCGCCGGGAGGCGCGGTGTTCGACCGGCTGAGTGAGGAACATCCTACCTCTGCGGCGCCGGCTGGGGGGAAAGGTGTCTGCTGGCTGGCGCACACTGCCCAAGGCAAACGGGTGATCCTGCAGACGCAAGATGGGCCTCAGGAAGTGGACTCCTTGAATCAACTGATCGACGCACTACAGCGCGTTGGCTCTCCCTCCGTGTCGCCTGGAGACGGCGCGCAGTTAGTGGTGTAGGCCGGGCGTCGCCATCGCGAAAAACGGGCTTGGGGCTGTTGCCTGATACCATGGAAGTTGGCCTCGGTGAAACCTGCTCCCACTCATTGGCGTGAGCTCTACCTCTGCGTAGCCCTCACCACGCTGGCGACGCTGCTCCTGGAACTGTCGCTCACGCGCATTTTTTCCGTCGTCTTCTACTACCATTTCGCGTTCCTGGCCATCTCCATTGCCCTGTTCGGATTGGGCCTGGGGGGCGTTTTCTCGTACGTGGTGGCGAATTGGAAGGGCTCGCTCTACACGCGTCTCGGCCGCCTCAGCGCGGTGAACAGCTTCTCGGTGGTATTGGCGTTGACCGTCATCCTGGCGCAGAAGAACGACGTCACCGTCTGGGACTACGCCCTGATCTACTTCACCACAGCGCTTCCGTTCTTTTTCTCCGGCGCCATCGTCTCGCTGGCCATCTCGGAGACCATGGAGCGCGTCAATCGCGTGTATTTCTTCGACCTGCTGGGCGCGGCCGGCGGCTGCGTGCTGCTCCTTCCGCTGCTGGATTGGATTGGCGGTCCCAGCACCGTGGTGGCCGCGGCGATCTTCTTCGCCGTCGCGGCGGCCGTGTGGCACAGCATGGCCGATTCCGTCGTGGGACGCGCCGGCAGCGTGGCGCTGGCCCTGGTGCTGGTTGCCTTTCTCACCTACAACTATCGCCATCCTTTCCTAGAGCCGCGCCATGCCAAGGGACAGACGCTCGCTAACGAGGTCTGGACCAAGTGGAACAGCTTCTCGCGCATCGCCCTGGTGCATCAGCCGGACCAGGGCCGCTACAGCATCAAGATCGATGCCGACGCCCAAACCGACATCTTCAACTACGATCTGAGCTCGCTCACCCCGAGCGAGTACCGCGATGTGCATCTGGACGCCTTCTGCCTGGCATACGCGGTGCGGCCGGGCGCCAAGGCCCTGATCATCGGACCGGGCGGCGGTTGGGACGTGGCTCGCGCCTTGGCCTCCGGCAGCCGCGACATCACGGCGGTCGAGATCAATCCGATCATCTCCGAGACCATCATGCAGGAGCGGTTTCCCCAGCTCAGCCGCAACCTGTATTCCCGCCCCGAGGTTCACGTTCACACCGAGGATGGGCGCAGCTTCGTGCGCCGCAGCACCGATACCTACCAGGTGATTCAGGCGACCCTGGTGGATACATGGGCTTCCACCGCCGCCGGCGCGTTCGCGCTTTCCGAAAACAATCTCTACACCACCGACGCCTTTCGGGACTATCTGACGCACCTCACCGACGATGGCCTGATCGCCATTACCCGCTGGGGCTTTGTGCCGCCGCGCGAATCCCTGCGGCTGATCTCGCTGGCGATTGACGCGCTCGGCCAGGTGGGCGAGGTCGCCCCGGCCCGGCACGTGATCGTGGGCCGCGCAGGCAAGGTGGAAGGCTGGGGCGCCACCGATACCGTGTTGGTCTCCCGCAAGCCCTTCAGCCCGGCCGATATCGACCGCGCGCGTGGGCTTTTCGCCGCCGCCAACATGCAGGCCGTGTACCTGCCTGGTGTGGATGCCCGCAACGAGTTCTACGACCTGCTGCACAGTCCCGCCCCGGCGGAGTATCAGCGGAACTACACGTTCGATATCAGCCCGGTCAGCGACAACCGCCCGTTTTTCTTTTACACTGTGCAGCCGCGGGACCTGTGGACCTTCATCACCACCGCCTCGCACACGGCCGAAGACTACAACGCGGTGAACAAGGCCGTGCCGCTGCTGTTCAGCCTCATGGGCATCAGCGTGGTGGCCACCGCCCTGGTCCTGCTGGCGCCGCCGCTGGTGCTGGGGACGCGATTGCCGCGCCAGCCCGGCGTCCGCGGTTTCCTGCCGTACTTCCTCTTCATCGGCGCCGGCTATATCCTCATCGAGGTGGCTCTCATCCAGAAATTCGTGCTCTTCCTGGGCTCTCCTCCGCGCGCCCTGGTGGGCGTGATCTTCTCCATGCTGGTTTCGAGCGGCCTGGGGAGCGCGGCCAGCCGCAAGCTGCTGGGCAAGGACGAGGGCCGTCTGATCAAAGCGCTGGGCGGCGTGGCGATTCTCGCTTCCCTGCTCGCGGTGGTTCTGTCCTCGCTGCTCACGGCGCTGGTTTGGCTCCCCTGGCAGGTGAAGATGGCGCTTACGGTGCTGCTGATCGCGCCCATGGGATTTGTCATGGGAATGCCGTTTCCCACCGCCTTGAAGCGCCTGGAGGAATGGCACGCACCCTCGGTGCGCTGGGCGTGGTCGTTGAACGCGGCTTCGAGCGTCCTCGGTTCGGTGGGCGCACTGGTCTGCGCGATCTACATGGGCCTGGTCCAGACGCTGATCATCGGCGGGCTGTTTTACCTGGCGGCGCTGGCGGTGGTGGCGCGCGTGCGCTTCAACCCGGTGGCCGCGCCGGAGCCGGGAACGGGACGCGTCGTTCTGGCGAAGTGAAGACCCTTGGCTCCAAGCCGGTGAAATCTGTTTGCGACTGAAAGCCGGTCGGACTTCGCAGAGCACGGACTCTCCGGTGTTAGGTTGTGCGATGGGGATTTATAAACAGGTATCCGGCGTCCCGCCGAGCGCCCCGTCTAAAGATGTTGCCGGCCACCTTCCGGATGGACGACGACCCAGGAGTCGAGCGACCATGACGCGGCGTTGCGGATGTGTCCACCTCGCGTGCCAAATTCAAAAACCCGCGGTCATCAATCACCCGTAGAAGAGAGCGAGCACCGTACAGGTGGCGGTAAGATAGGCGCCTGATATCTGCGGTGAGGAGGGGGGCGTAAAGGAGCTGTAAATCAATAAACTTTACAACTTAAGTTAGTCGCTTGGATGAATCGTGTAGTTCCATTCGCCATTATTCGCCATGAAATTTGTCGGGCTTCAGATTGACACGGGCAAACGCCTCATCTGTGATCTTTCGCCCAACAGGGTACTTGCGGTGATCCAGGCGGCAGGTCACTGTTAAGCCCTTGGCCGTCGTCGTCCCGGCGATCAGCCGTACGACTGTCTCGTAATCGCGCAGCGGCTCACCGCGCCAATTCGACGAGATAAAGGAAAAGCGAATCTCAAGCTTACGAGTTCTGCCAACAACCGTCTTCGTCGAGGGTGCTCTCATTCGTCTATCCCGTCGGCCGCGAGTAATCGTCGGGCGATCCGCTCTCGCAGTTCTGCGGCAATCCAGCAAGCGAGCTTTGTAGCGTCTGACGCAGTCGGGTCAGATCCGTGAAACCAATGTCGATCATACCGTTCGGACCTGCGCCCCAGTGCTCAATCAACTGCTGCTCCTGCCATACGTCCGGGTCTCGGCGCTCCAGCAACCTCAGCGCACATTGCCCGTCGCCAGCGGCAAGCATTCCACCGATTGCCTCTGTCGCCGATGGTACGGCAGCCTTTCGCATTGCTTCGGTCGTCACGCCAAATCGAATCTCAAGATTGCGGAGCCTTCTGACAGCAGTCTTCATGGTGCCGTCCTTGTCCTCCAGAGCGTGCTGTTCAAACGGGAGCCGGCGGGCTCGCCGTCCAGAATGCGCCGCACCAGTTCCGGCCCCATGACGCCCTCGCAGTTGGCGCCGCCGAGCAGAATGAAAAGGTCCGGCCGGCTTCGCTTGAGATGCCGCGCCAGTGCCAGCGAGGCAACGTTCTGCTGGCACACGTCGGTGAAGGCTACGATGCGGCCTCCGCGGCGCCGCCGCGCGCCAGGATGCCGGCGACGCAGCAGGTAGCGAATTCCCAGCGCGGAAAGGGCGCCTGGCCCGTGGCGGCGGATTCCAGGCGCGTTCCGGCATCGGCACTGCCGTTGAGGAAGGCGATCAGGTCGCGGACAAACCCGAGCCACTCGGGGCGGAGCCGTCCCAGGGAAGGGTGTGCTTCCAGGCTGGGGAGAAGCGCTGCCGCTTCGCCGACCTGTTGGTTCAGGCCGAGGACCTGGGTCTTGGCGAACAGCGCCATGGGGTTGTCGGGTTCGATGCGCAACGCCTGCTCAATGCGCTCGATCGCCTCCTGGTGGCGGCCCAGGCCGGCGGCCAGGATGGACTCCCAAATCGGACCGCTCGCTAAGAGAGGGTCGATGCGGGTGGCCTGGCGCGAGGCTATGAACTGCGGCCAATCGCGAGGCTGGGTTGAGCTTGGCAAAAGGCGTCGCGCTCGCCGAACGCCGCGCCCCTGAGGGCGCACTCAAGCTTGCGGCGGTAATCCACTGTTTCGAGGGCGGCCAGCACGGCCCAACCGCGAGCGCAGCGGGGATCGATATCGAGAGCCTGGAGCGCCCACTTGCGCGCGGCGGGTGCGAACTCTTCCGGCGGGGCGGAGCCGAAGCGCGCCAGGTGGAGGCGGCCTAGTTCAGCCGCAACGTCGGCGCGGCGGGGCGCGGCTTCGAGGACGCGGCCGAACGCCTCGGCGGCCGCCTCGAAGTCTTCCTTACGGCCGCGGTTCACGTAGAGCGTGGAGTGATACAGCCCGCGGTGCAGCCGCAGGTCCAGTTCGACGTGCGAAACGGTCTTGGCAGTGGGCAGGCTGTCGGCCGCCGGGCAGATGGCCTGGCGGATACCTTCGGCCGCATCTCCGGCCCCGTTCTGCGGCAAGCCGCTCCAGGCATTCGATTGCAGCCGCAAGCCGGTCTTGCTCAACTTTCAGGTCATGTACGGTGCGATTCAGGTTCACGCTATGCCGCCTTCAACAGCCGGGCAACGTATTCATGCCGCCACTGGGAGCCTTGGCGAGTCTGGACGCCGGGGCGGTTAAGCTCTGCCGCAATTCGGCGCAGCGACTTGCCGCTCTTCCGCAGCCGATGAATTCTCTGCAGGACCGCTGCTCGCCGGGCTCCGGCTCCACATGGCGCCTGTCCTGGGCCAGCCGATAGCCGTACGGTGCATTTCCGACGAATTCCAACTTCGCCTTTTTGTGCCTCATGGCGTCCCGCGTCCGCTCGCTGACGGCCTCGCGCTCCCATTGGCTGACGCTGACCATGATGTTGAGCACCAGCCTTCCAGAGGCACTGCCGCTGTCCAGGGAGTCGGCGACCGAGACCAACGAGACGCCCCGGCGCTGGAACTGCTCCAGCAGGACCGCCAGGTCGCGGACCGACCGGGTCAGCCGGTCCAGTTTGGCCACGATCACCATCCCGACGGCGCGGGACCGCACCAGTTCGAGCACGCGGGCCATGCCGGGCCGGTCGAGATCCCTGGTGCTCTCACCGGCATCAACCAGGACGTCCAGAAGTTCGACGTCGTGAACAGTTGCCATCGCTCTGATCTTTTCGACCTGCGCTTCCAACGAAACGCCCCGGTCGGCCTGTTTGTCTGTTGATACCCGGACATAACCAATTGCCAGCCCCGAGACCTCGGATGTTGGGATTCGGATCAAGCATCCCGACGACGACCCGAGCCACTTTTCGGTCGATGAGCCGCTGGGCACAGGGAGTCCTCGGATGGTTCCTGGTAGTGCAGGGTTCGAGTGTAGTGTAGACGGTAGCTCCGGCGATCAAATCGTCAGATAGCTTCTCATCCAGGGCGATATATTCCGCGTGAGACTTCAGAATTTCTCCCCGATGAGCCTTGCTCAGAACTTGGCCGTTCTTAACGACAACTGCACCAACCTTTGGATGTGGCCTTTCATCTTCAGGAACGCTTTTCAGGGCCTCCTCGATCGCCATCAGGGAGAAACGTCGGTCATCATCCGCCGCACCTGTCGTTGCTAGCGCTACGTGGGCATTGCCTGCAATCCTTTCGAGATCGAATCCGAGAGACTGAATGAATCCACTGGAGAGCCCCCCAACAACTTCTCAGTCATCTCATCCCCTTCGCGGTTCCATGCAGTTGAAGGATCATATGGGAGATTGCCGGAGGGTTGCATGTAGATCAGCTTCGGGGCCCGCCAACTTTTCCAAAAAGGTTGAACTCGTCAATATCTTCGTCTGGGGTGAGTGGCTCCTGTTTGTCGCAAACTGCCTTAATCCACAGCTTCACTACATGCTCCTTGCCACGCGACTCTCCCGGATCGCCTCCTCCGGGTGGAAGCCGAGCGGCGAATGAGCTTCGATCGAGAGCATGATCATGCCGAAATCACTGGATATAATTACCCGGTCGTTGCCCTGGTCGCAGTGGAGCGGCTCCGGTGTCATGCCTCGTGGGTTCGCCCACGGCTCGCCCGCTTGTCAGGCACCAAGGCCGGGCTGTTGGCGCCCCAGAAAGCGGCGCTCCTGCGTGTCGCTGGTCCGCCAACCGCGCGTCCGGCGTTTGGAGCTACGCTCGAAGAGGGGTTGCACGTGAAGAACAGGGTCATCGTAGCAGCGATCTGTTTCGTCGTAGTCTTCCTGGTTGGATTCGCCCCGCAGTACAGCAAGGCACGGCGTTTGGAGAATGAGTTGCGGAAGATGCGGCTGGATTACGCCGGGGCGGAACTTCGGGATCTTGCAGG
>Ga0116221_1003606_pt1 | contig 9940 bp, 10 predicted proteins | sample Sb_taG_5_FD_88965 | JGI IMG/M metagenome (GOLD analysis project Ga0116221, IMG submission 88965) | Peat soil microbial communities from Weissenstadt, Germany - Sb_50d_8_FC metaG | ecosystem: Environmental > Terrestrial > Soil > Wetlands > Peat | place: Germany: Weissenstadt | collected 2010-09-21
ACCCGCGGACCGTGGAGGCAGCCGGAGAGGTCCGGGACACCAGCCAGTGCGCCAGCCAGTCCCCCACCGTCAGCATCCGGCCGCCGGCATCGCCAGCCTGCGGGGCCCGCAGCCTGGCCGGCACCGCCGCCGCGGCCCTGCGCGACGGATAGCCGCCGCGGCGGATCCGGCGGCGGCCATCCAGGGCGGCGGGCAGCTCCAGCCGCACGTACCAGCTCCCGTGACGGCCTCCCGCCAGCCGCGGGCATCTCCCGCCCAGCTGGCGCCCGGTCACCGGATCGACGCACCCGCACCGCCGGTAAACGCACCCCTCACCAGCCATGACCACCGACCTCCGATCGCCCAAAGTAATCTGTGTCATCCAGCATCCGGGCTGACGGCCGCGAGAGCCAGGCGAGCATTTCCGCTCCCATCGGCACGGCCGTTCACCGCAACCGGGCACTCCATATATGGCGGCTCGTCGCAATATATGGCGGCTCGTCGCACGCGAACCTGAACGTTGCGAGAGGCCTGGTGAGCAAAGCCAGCGTGGCCAGCGGCTACGGATGCGGCTGATGCCCGGCGACGCGCACGACCGTCCTTCAGCCGGCCACGCAGCGTGTCCGCCACCGCAGCACCCGAGAACCCCAAATAGCAACAGCCGAATCGGTGCCTGAGGGCTTGCAGACAGTGCTCGCGCAGGCGCCACCCATATAGGCCGTTCGGGCGCCGCCACGACGGTCGACGATGCCTGCTTGACAACGCCTCGACTAATATCTTGCTTTCCAGTATATTGACTGGCATGGCTGCCAAGCCCATGACCGGACAGGCGTTCTTCGTGCTCACCGCGCTGGCCGATGGCCCGCGGCACGGGTACGGCATCGTGGGTGAGGTTGCCGACCTGTCGCAGGGCCGGGTGAAGCTGAAGATCGGCAGCCTGTACGGGGTGCTGGAACGGCTGGCCGCCGAGAGGCTGATCGAGCCCGACCGGGACGAAGCGCACGACGGCCGGCTGCGCCGCTACTACCGGCTGACGCAGGATGGTCGGCGCGCGCTGGCTGAAGAGGCCGAGCTTCGCGCCGCCACCGCTCGTGTGGTGCGGGCGAGGCTGCGCCTGACCGGTACGCAGGCAGCCGGATGAGCAGCGACCTGGAGCGGCGTTACCGGCGGGTGCTGCGGCTGCTGCCCGGCTGGTACCGGCAGCAGTGGGAACAGGACATGGTCGCCGCCTTCCTGGACAGCTGGCTGACCGGCGACCCGGAGGATGACGAGGCCATCATCGAGTTCTGCAAGCCAGGCTGGGCGGAGGTCGCCAGCGTGGCCGGCCTGGCCGTCCGGCTGCACCTGGGCGGCCCGGGCACTCCGCGCCGGTACGCCTGGGGCCACGCCATCCGGCGCGCGGTGCTCGTCGTGGTGCTGATGCACGCGGTGCTGGCCGTTGACGTGCTGGTGTTCCTGGTGCGGAGCCGCCGTCTGATCGGCTGGCTGCCCCCCTCGCCGGCGAGCCTGGTGATCGCGCCCGGCGGCGTCTGGGTCAGGATGTTTTACCTGGTGTGCATCGCCTGGATCGCGATTTTCGTGACGCTGGCCCTCGGCCATTACCGCACTGCCCGGGTCCTCGCGGCGCTGGCCATCGTCCCCGGCCTGGCCGCCTTGCTGCAAGCCCAGCGCACCGGCTTCCTGCCGGCGCCGTTCGGGCCGTGGGCGTTCTGGGTCCTGATCGACCTTGCCCCGGTCCTGGCCATGACCACATTCCGCCGGGACGCCGCGCCGGCCGCGCCCCGGCGCTGGCTGCTGGCGCTGCCGGCCGGCTACCTGGTGGTGTACGGGCCGCTGCTGGCGCTCCAGGCGACCGGCGGCTCCGCCTGGCTGCCGGACTTCTCCGGGCTGTGCTGCATCCTGGTCAGCCTTGCCTGCCTGGCGCACGCACCCAGGGCCTGGTCCCGCCAGACCGCCGCCACGGGGCTGTGGTCGCTGACCCTGGCCCTGCTGGCTGCCGTCGCCGGGGCGTACCGGATCGCCTCGCTCACCGGCTACCTGAACGACCCGCACCTGATCACCGTGAGCCTGGCCGAACTGCTCATCGTGCTGGCCGCCGTCGCGCTGGTCGCCCCCGACGCCGCCCGCGCCCAGACCGCAACGCCCGCACCGCCCCCATATTCCCGCGCCATGGCCGCCTAGGAAGGACACGGACATGCCGTTCCAGCCCCCGCCCCGCCCGCTGTCCGTCCTGGCCAGTACGCTGGCCGCCGCCGGCCTCATGCTCGCCGTAGCCGGCTGCAGCCACATCACTCCCCTAGGGCCGGACCCGGCGCCAGCGAGCCTGCCGCCGGCACGCGATCTGGGGTCACCGATCATCGTGCAAGCCATGCGCAGCCAGCCCCCCGCGGCAACCGGCCGGTGCCCGGCCGGCTCCGTCGATCTCTTCGGGTTGGAGCCCAACGTGCCGCGGGTCGCGGTAGCTTCGTCACGCCCCGTGCCGGCAGGCACCGGGAGCACGGCCACCCCTACCCCCACGGCCACGCCGACCGCGCCTCCCGCGCCTCCCGCGGGCGTAGCATGCTACCTTCCGGTCGGAACTCCGGTAACGATCACTTCCGCTGCCGTCTCCTCGGTCACCACCTACCGGCACCAACCGGGGCCCGCCTTTTACGGATTCGTGGTCGCCTTTCCCACCGCCGATGTGGCGGCGCTGACAGCGCTCATCCGGCAGGCCTATGACTCTGGCGATGCCGTCGGCATGAGCGTCGCCGGCAAGCTCTGGCAGGCCCCGCAACCACGCCGCAGATTCATCGCACTCCGGGCGGAACAGATCACCCTGCTCAGCAGGACTCAAGCCTTCCAGCTTTACCGCCTGCTCGTCCCGTCTGGCTGATCGCCCCTGCTTCCCGCGCACCCCCGACGCCAGAAGCGGGGCCATCGGACTGGGACTTCACGGTCACCACGGCCGAGTTCGAGGCCATCCGGGACGCGTCAACGGGCTGGCTTGTGCCGGGCCTGATGGATGGTTTCTGGCGGCGCCGACAGGACTCTCCTTCGACGATGAGCTCGTGGGCGGTGGAGACGAGCCGGTCGGACGGTTATTCGGGCTCGCTGAGATACCTGCCAGGTGCGGCTGGATGCTGCACGCAGCATGATGGCTGGCTTCATACGCCGCATGTGATTGAGGCTGCTCTTTACGAGGAGAAGCCCAGGGCAGCGCGAAGGCCGTCCTCGATCCGTGCCATCGCGTTTGGCGTGAGCGCGCCCAGGTCGCGAGTTACTTCGTCGGGATAGAGCTCCACGATGTCATCGCACGCTGCGCGCCCGCTGAAGACCTCGCGGTGGTCCAGCTCGACGAGCGCAGGGCGCGGGCTCCTGACCGGGGTTGTCGTAAGGCGGACCGCGAGAACCTGCGGGAAGGCACCGTTACGCCGGTTATTGGAGACCACGAGATAGTACTTCTCCCGCCCGTCGTCGACGTGCTCCATCTTGGCCCCGTACACCCGACCGCGAACTAGATCCGTACCGGGCACCGGCTAGTCCTCATCGGCCCAGGACGGCCGCCGCCGCCGGGCCGCAGCGCGGTCCGCGTCTGCGCTTGCCTGCCGGTCAGCAGCATCCGCCTCATAAGAAGATGCCTCAGCGGCCTCGCGCACCGCACGCAGGCCGGCTACGAACACCGCATGCACCAAAAGCGCCTCACTGACGTCGCCCTCGGGCAGAGCGGCGGCCAGAGCACTCAATGCCCGCCTCTCGGGCCCAGGTTCCCTGAGTTTCCCCAGGTCCGCTAGGTCGCGCGCGGTCAAGGGGAGAGGGGTCCGACGCTCAGTCGGCTCATTCAGTCGCGTAGCCATGTCATACATAGTGCCACACAAAGTGTTGCAATCAAAGAGCCGGACTATATCCGCAGGTTCGGGGTTCAAGTCCCTGGCGGCGCACCCGTCCTGACCTGGCCATATAGTTTATAAGCTAGACGATTTTAGTCATCGTGGGGCATGGATGGGGCATTCCTGGGTCACGCGCGGGTGCCCCGGATGCTGGCCGCGCGCCCGCGCGAAGTCCGCAAACCCCTATGGTGCAGCCTGTTGAACTGCGGGAACTCATGTCTGGTAGTAGCCGGAGGCAGCGGCGGCGGCCGGGACATGGGTCACAGTCGCCCCACCGAGCCTGGCCCCTGGGACGCTGCGGGCGGCCTTGATGATCATGCCCGCGGTGGCGTGGTGGGCGGTCTCGGGCAGGACGCTTGTGTAGGTGTCGGCGGTGGTGACGATGCTGGAGTGGCCGAGCATCTGCTGGATCACCTTCAGGTCTGTGTGCGAGGCCAAACTGGCCGCGCCGTGTCGCAGGTCGTGCAGCCGAATCGGCGGCAGGTCCAGTTCCTTGACCAGCTCGCGGAACCGGTGGGTGAGGTACTCGGGTCGGATCGGCCGCCCGTCGCTGGGCACACTGGCCGCTTGCCGCCCTGAGGTGCTGGCCATGGCGCCGCCCACACCAGCCATCAGGATGGGTGACGTGTATCGCGATTCCCCGGACGGCACCTGGCTGGCGAAAAATTCCTAACCATGTCTCTCAGACTCTCCCAATGCGTGCCCGACCCGGCCGCGGATAACAGGCAAATCTGCGAACTCGCCAACGCCGCACTGCCACGAATTTGGATCGCGCGTAATCGGCAGGGTGATATGGGTGATCGAAGATCACCAAGCCCTGCGGACCATATAACGCTAGATATAAGGGTGATAATCGCTAATTTGTTCGATCCGATATGCAGATATTATCACGTGTATATCACTCGGTACGGTAAGTTGGCCGGTTTGCGTTGGTCGCTCTGCGTAGCCAGGCCTGGCCGTGTGTCCTCGCGGCTATGAGGCGGGCACTGCTGACCGGCATGTCGGGACGGGAAAGTCCGCTGTCATCCAGACGCTCGCTGCCCGCGGGGAATCCAGGTGCCGACTCGTCGCGCTGCCGCAAGGCTGGCCCACGCGGTCAATTCGACCAGCGTGGAGTCGCCGGGCCGGCTGGCCCGGAACATCTGGACGACGGAACGGTCGACCTGGGAGGAGGCGAGCGCGGTGAGCAACGCCAGGCGGCCAGCAGGCCGGTCCGCTTGCGGCAGGGCGGACACGGCACTGTCGGCCCAGGCGCGGCTCGGGCCGCGCAGCTCGCCGTGCCAGTCTTCCAGCTCCGTCAAGACCAGGTCGCGGACCGATGGTGGTACGGACCGGGCGCCAGCAGCGTCAACGGCGGCACAGCCGCGGGCGAAAGCATCTTCGGTCACAGGATCGCCGCTCGCCCAGGAGAGGCCGCGGGGTACCGACGCCGCTGGCAGGAGTTCCAGCGACGTGCCAGGCTGGTACCAGCGCCCGGCTGCAGGCCGCATCCTGCGGTCGAGGATCCGCATGACCGGGCCCAGTACCATCCTCGGAGCTCCCGGTGGTAGCGGGACCTCGGTGAGGAACACATTTACCATGCGGTTGTAGTAATGGAACAGGACCGCGGTCCCGATCAGCTCCGGTGCCTCCTCGGCGGGGCATGCCGGTTCATGCAGCAGGGCGCCTTCCTCGGTCCTGCAGTCCCGCGCCCACGTCGTGACCGCCCGCAGCCGGGGGTCGGCGACCGGCTCGGCTGGATAGTCCGCGAGTACCAGTCCCCCTGCCAGTCCGGAGAGCATGGTGCTGTGCACAGTGACGCACCAAGGACAGGCATTTCCGAGCGAGACCGTCGTGGCGACGGCCTCCTTAGCAACCCTCTCCACCTTGCGGGCCACAAGCAGGGTCTCACGCAGCATCAGCCAGCTCGCAGCGAGCACCTGCGGTGCCGGGGAGAAGAGGACCAATGATGGCGCCAGCACGCCGAACTCCCGCTCGACCTGTTCGTAGACGCGGCCGACCAGGCCCTGCGCCGCGCTGCGGCGAACCGGTGACACGTACCGGACCTGAGTCAGCCCCAGCTGCCCGAGCACCGTCGTGATCCGCTTGCTGGTCATCAGCCACCCCCTCGATCACTGGGCACGGACAGGCCGGGATACGCACAGATCGTATGCTTCCCCCGAGCAGGATCCTTCTTCGTCGATGCCGCTCCTCCGGCCGCCTCATACGGCAGCCACAATTCGGGTGCTGACCTTCGCGGACATCGGTACAGGGATCGCAGAGCCGGGCCCCGTGGATTGCCCTTTCTGCATCGTCGCGGTGTCCCCAGGCGAGCGACCGCCTGGATCCCCGGCATCGCTGGGGTAAAGTGCTCGCCATGAACCCGGCGGCGCTGCGCGCTAACACCGCCAGCAGAGCCGCGCAAACAGGATCACACCAGCCGACGGCGTCCTGGACGACCGTCCACGGCAGCCGCAGTCCGCAACCTCGTGATCCTGCGGCCACCCGAATCCTCAGTCGCATCGCTGAGCTGCGCAGTTACCGCCGCCCCCGCGCACCTACATAGAGGCCTCCACTGACATCCGGCTACGGAGATTGGCCCAAGATGCCGTCGGCCGCCTCAAGGCGACCCAGCACATGCCGCACGCGACCGAGGCAGATTCGGTTGTTATGCATTCTTAAGCCCCGATCAGCGCGACAACACACAGCCGCAAATATTCGATCTGTATCCTGGCCGCTCCGAAGTTTTAACGGCCGCGTGTCGCTGACAGCTGCCGCGTCATACAGCCGGTTGCTGCCAGGCGATTCCCCGCCAGGCGTTGGGCCGCGGCGGGTCCCGTGTCGGACCGAGGCCCAGAATCTGATTATGAAACTATGCGTTCCGGGCCGGAATCTATTCTTCAGCGGGTACGCATCAAACCGTGAGCCCGGCCCGGTCGAACCTGGCGATGAGGCTGGGCTTGCGGAGGTGCGCTTCGCGCAGCGCCGTGAAGCGCCGGGCGAACGCCTGGGCCTGGTCCTCGCGTTGTGCGAGCTCGCACAGGTCCTTGAGCAGGGTGACGGCCGCGTCGTACTGAGCTTGCAGCTTGGTGTCGATCAGCCTTTCGGCGGCGGCCCAGGCGCTGTCCGGGTCCCGGGCCAGGTCGTCCAGGCGCTTCTGCCGGGCCGCCGCACGTTCTTGTTCCCGGAGGGCCTGCTGGGCGGCGGCCATGGCCGCGACTCGCTGTTCGTGCTGCTGGCGGCGTGCCGCTGCGGTGTCCAGGAGTTCGGCGACGGTCCGCCGGGGACGGGAGCCGCGCTGGTCATCTGGCGCGCCGCAAAGGCCACGCAGCAGCTCCATCCGGGCCCTTGCCGCCTGGTCCCGCGCGACCAGCAGAAGAAGCCTGTCCTTGTCACTGACGGGGAGCTCCGCGATGTGCGCGGTCAGCGCGCGCGCATCGTCCCTGGCCTCGGGCAGCGCCGGACTGGCCTCCGCAGCCACCTCGAGCAGGACGGAGTCGAGGCGCAGGAAGTCGGCAAGAGCGCGTTGCGGAGCGGTCAGTGACACCAGACCCGCCGGGACCGGCGGCTCCATATCATCCTCGGACTCATCGGCGAAGGCGTCCTCATCGCGTTCCCACGCACCATAAGCCGACAGCCATGCCAGATACAGAGGCCGCAGGTCTCCGGCGGCCAGTTCGGAGCGGACGCCGACGATGGCAGACAGCGAGTCCTCGGCGCCTTCCACCCACTCACCCGCTTCGTCCTCGCTGGTCAGATCCAGGATCACGGATTCACGGGCGGTCGATATGCTCACCTGGCCGTCGGCGCAGTACTGCCCGGCGATCTTAGGGTTGAGGAGCGCACGCGGCAGCCGGAGCATGATCCGATGAGTGCCCCAGTTCGCCAGGTACAGATGCGCGTCGTAATAACGCCGCATCATCTGCTCTGGGCTGCCCCTGAAATTCCCCCAGTGGTACTCATTCGTGAAGCTGGTGGCGGTGATCCTGGCCCGGGTAGAAAGCTGGCGGACCTCAGCCTGCTCGACGGCGGTCAGCGGACGGTCCACCGCCAGGAATTCGTAGTACTGGTACTCACTCATCGCCGACGCGCCCAGCGCCCGTAGGCGGCGATCCACTCCGAGCCCGGCGGAGCGGGGGTCGGCAGCGGGAGTTCGAGGATCGCGATCAACTGCCGGTGCGCCCCGTGAACGCAGATGGCGGCGATTCCGCAATCCGTGAGGTCAATGCCCTCCACGGTCACCTCGACACCCAAGACCGTTGTCGTGAACGGGAGAGCCAGGTCGTTCTCGATCATCGTGCAGAAGCCGGCCAGCTGCTCCTCTTCGCCATTGGCGTCCACGATGGCCACTTCGACCAGCTCGTCCAGATCCGCCTGGCTCAGCTCCACCACAGCCGAAAGCGTAGTGGCAGCGGTGGACGCCCGCTGGGCATTGCCATAAGGACATCACGGGTCAATCCGGCCTGCTCCGCTAGCGTCTGCCAGGGCGCCCGGCCGACCCGTCACGCCGCACTGACCGGAGAGTCGCGCACCCCGAGGACCGGCTGACCGCCCCGCACCTGCGTCGCCTGCGCATACGGGGAAATGCCGGTGACGCAACTCCTCATCGCCGCTCACCTGTATCGGCTCAGCTCTGCCCATCGCTTGCTGACGCTGGTGCACCACCCGCCGGCAGCGCACCTCACCGCGCTCATTGCACGGCGCCCCACTAGCCGCGAGCGCGCTTCCTCGCGCCGACGGCCGGGGTCGTGATGACGTTCCATGGCTCTGATCAGGTCAGCAGTGGCGGCCGGGAACCGCGAACCTGAGATCAGCCTGGGTACTGCTGGATCTGCGCGTGATGCCCCGGCGCGCCGGCAAGCTTGGCGTCATCGGTCAGCAACGGCAGCGCGAGGCGCTCAGCAAGCACCACATACATGGCGTCGTACGCCGTGAAGTTGTCCCTCAGCTCGAACACGCGGGCCTCAGCTCACGATCGCTACGACGATCACGGCCCGGTCGCGTTCACATTGGCCTCCACCCGATCCCCGGATACGCCCCCAGTATCCCTACTTGTCAGCCAAATTGCGCCGCGACCGCAGTGAAATTGCCACCTTTGATCGGGACGTCCAGCACCTATAGCGCCAGGACGCAGACGCTGATCGCGAGCATCCGCGCCTATGAACAAGGTCGAGTTGATCGTGCTCAAGAAGGCCGCCCTGTCGGTGGATACCGTACGGAGCGGGCGGGCCGACGTCGGTTCCTGGCCGTCGACCGGGCGCGTGGCGATGCCTGCACTTCATGCGCGGACTCAAGAGTGAGGCGCTGGCGCCACGGCGTCGACCGCGCCTCTGCTGCACCAGCCGCCTGCCAGTAATCTGGCACGGCCGACCCACCGAAGCCGAGCCGCTCCGAGCAAAGCCACTTCCTGCCGATAACCGACTCCCGTGTTGATCTCCATGATTTCAGGTCAGGACCGTATGCGTTATGTTGCTGCCCCCGAACGCGATCGTCTCCGCGCCCGGTGAGCCATCCAGGTCATCGGTGATGACGACGGATGCCTTCTTGGCCATGGACACGATCCTGTGAACAGCCACGCCCGCGCGCATCCCGACACACCGTGACAGCGCGCCAGGAATGCCATAAAGCTCGCGCGTACCCGGACGTGGTCCGCCAGGGGCAAGGCCGCGGCAGTCAGCCGTTGCCTGATCTTGCTAAGCCATGTCGATGGTGTGAGCGGCAACGACGCTTCTGCGCGGCTCAGAACTGGTGCATTTTCTCAGACACTGCTCGCGCCTTTTGGTCCGACAACTTCTCGCGCACCGTGTCCGCCGCCCAGATGACTTCCTCGGCGTGCTGACCCGCCAGCCATCTCGCGGCCGTCTGCACCGCCGCGGCCTCGACGTCGCCGAGGACGTAGCGGGCCTTTATCCAGTCCACTGCCACAGCTTCGGAGAGCAGTTCCGCCCTCTTAAATGTGGCGGCGAGGAGTTCCATGACCTGCACCATGTCACCGGGACCTTGCGACGGGTCGCCGATCACGACTGCCGCCACCGCGTAATCGAGTGCCGCAAGCCAGTTCTCCTGCCATGTGCAACAGGAACAAAGCCTAGCCAGCAGGTAAGCCTTGCGCC
>Ga0116221_1003614_pt1 | contig 9927 bp, 9 predicted proteins | sample Sb_taG_5_FD_88965 | JGI IMG/M metagenome (GOLD analysis project Ga0116221, IMG submission 88965) | Peat soil microbial communities from Weissenstadt, Germany - Sb_50d_8_FC metaG | ecosystem: Environmental > Terrestrial > Soil > Wetlands > Peat | place: Germany: Weissenstadt | collected 2010-09-21
TGACGATGTGGTGGACGATGAGCAAAGTGGCGCAGGTCAGGCAGGAAGAGATCAGCAGCAGCGACAGCTCCAGCTTCGTGCGCAATCGAAAACGTGCCATGGTGACCTGTTACGCGCTAAAGCTGCGCTGGTTGGAACCCGCCGGTTCCAGCCTTTACTTTACGAACCGGTAACCCACGCCATGAACCGTCCGGAAGTGGACGGGCGAGGCCGGATTCTTCTCGACCTTCTGCCGCAGTCGCATGATGTGATTGTCCACCGTCCGGGTGGTAGGGTACACCTCGTATCCCCAAACCTCATTCAGCAGCTCCTCGCGTGAGACCACGCGCTCGGGGTTGGCGGCGAAGAAGCGCAGGATCTTAAACTCCTGCGGAGTGCAGGCGACAGCTTGTCCGGCAGAAGTAACCTGCATGCGCGTGAAGTCCACGACCACATCATCGAAGGAGAGCACTTCCGGGGCGCCGGTGCGGCGATTGTGGCGCATGGCCACATTGACCCTGGCCAGAAGTTCCCGCGGGCTGAACGGTTTGGTGACGTAGTCGTCCGCCCCCAGTTCCAGCAGCAGCACCTTGTCGGCAACATCGGCGGCGGCGCTGAGCACGATCACCGGCATGTCGGGAGAACTCTCTTTGATCTCGCGGCAAAGGTCCTTGCCGGCCATGCCTGGAAGCCTCAGGTCCAGCACCACCACCGCGGGCGGCGCGGCGCGGAATGCTTCCAGCCCCGCCGGCCCGTCGTAGCTGGCATCGACGCTATAGCCCTCGGACTCGAACAGCCGCTTCAAGGCCCGCTGCACGGCGCGATCGTCTTCAATGACCAGTATCTTATCCATGGTTCGTGGCGCTGCTTACCCTCCGCCTGCCCGCCCGCAGCGGGTGGGCACGTTTATAACTAAAGACGCGGAAACCGTACCGGAGAAAGCAAAGGCCTCCGCATCTCATGTATCGCGTTGACAATACGATAGAGTATCTGCCCCGGGGCGCTGTCACGACTTTGTAAAATCGCCGTAACCTTTCTTTTACTCGCAGGACAGGCCAGTCTCAAACTTGTAAAAGATGCGCAAGAAGGCGGCACTTCTTCGGGGGGAGACTAGCATGCGCGGGTTGCCGGGGAGTCGCCCTCCGGCTTCTCACCCTGCCAGAGGAATCGTGAGGTCAGAACGCCGAGCGGGACCTCTATGTCCTGGCCCCGTGGTTCCAGCGAGACATAGAGGCGCAGGCTGCGCGCCGGCGCACATTGCATCTGGAATCGGCCCAGCGCATCGCTGACCGCCAGCGCGACAAGATTCTTGCCCGACATGAGCAACACTATCGTCTCTTTTAGCTTGGATCTGGGGTTCCTGCTGTTGGCGATTTGACCGCCGAGGTCAAGGCGGCGGGAACCGGGCTCGTGCTCGAGCCGGAGTTCGATCGAGTACCCATCAGCCCGGTACAGCGCGGTGCGGTACGTGCGCCGCTGACCGCGGACCCCGACCGCGAGCATTGGCTGCTGCACGCTGTTGGGGACCAGTTGCGCCGCGATCCGCGGCAGCATTTCGCGATGGCTCGAGCCGTTCGGATAACCATTCTCGACAATGCCGGCAAAAACCTGCAGCAACTGGCGCCGCTGGCCGCAGCGTACCCCTTCCGCCAGAAGGCGGAGACCGGCCACGTCACGAAGCTTGATTGCAGCGAGAACCTTCTCCCACGGTATGTAGCGCACTTCTCCCCCCATGTGCGGGCGGGAACCGACCGACCGTCACCCGCACCAGTTCACTGGAGCAAGTGAAAGTCGCTCTGGTCCACTGCGGCTGCCGGGGGGGAAATAGGAGGGGGAAAGGCTACTGCTTCCTAACGGCCCGCGTACGATCGCGACTGAAATTCTCCCTGAATATACAACCAGCGTTTCGGGAGGGTATCGCTTGCTTTTTTACTCGTCTTTCCCGGCGGCTGTCAACGCTAATTGCAACTGAGACGTGTGAAAAAAGTTGCACACCCGCTGCCCTCTGCGCCATGGGCTCCGCACGTTTATGCATTGCCCTTGAAGGGATTGAGTACCCGCACGTCGAAGGGGGTGAAATCGTGCTCATTCCGGGTGGCGACAGTCAGATCGTGAACGCGAGCCATAGCCGCAATCATGCCGTCCTCGATGAGGCGGTCGGACTTGCCGCGCATGAGGCGGCCCCACTCACGAAAGCAAGACGTGTCCATGGGGAGTATCTGGTAAGAGTTGGCGAGTTGGTCCGCCCACAGCTCGATCTCGCTGGCTTTGGCCGCGTCCTGAGCTCGCGTCAATTCAATACCAGCCTGCAGCTCGCCCATCGTAACCGCGGAAAGAAACACCTGGCCTTCCCGCAAACTGCGAAGCCAGGCCACAACGGCGCCATGCGGCCTTCGCTTGCGCACTTCAGAGACGACATTGGTGTCGAGCAGATAGCGGTTCATTTCAGCCGGGTGGGCCGGGTGCGCCGCAGATTCCCACGGGGAGGAACGAGGTCTTCAAAGCGAGGGCCGGGTCCGAGAAGCAAAGCCTTGAGGCCGGGGCGGGCTGCCTTCTGGAGGCGATTCCATTCCTCGATGGGAACAAGCACCGCGGCCTCCAGGCCGCGACGCGTCACAATCTGAGGGCCTTTCTTGAGCGCGGTTTCCAGCAGTTCGCTGAAGCGAGCCTTCGCGTCATGTGCCTGCCAAACGGCCAAGCCACGCCTCCTCTTTTCCAACCTAATCATAACGACTAGTCTTATGACTAGTCAACAGTTATGGGGGGGAATCCAGGCACGAGGCCGTGCGCGCCCAGCTTGCCGCTCGCAGCCGGCAACTGATAGGCTTCGCGCGCCCGACTTTCCCGGAGGGAACATGGCCGACTTCACGGAATCTCCGCTCAGTCCGGCTCTGTTTCTGGAACGCAACGCGTCCGTGTTTGCTCATCGCACCGCCATCATCGATGGTGAGCAGCGTTTCACATATGGCGAATTCGGCGACCGCGCCCATCGGCTGGCGGGACTGCTTGCGGATGCGGGCATCCAGCCCGGAGAGCGCGTGGCTACGCTGTGCGTGAACAGCCACGTGATGCTGGAGCTGCACAATGGCGTTCCCATGGCCGGCGCGGTCCTGGTCCCCATGAACATACGGCTCTCGGCAGGAGAGCTGGCCTACATTGTCGAGCACTCGGGCGCGCGGCTTCTCATCGCCACGGAAGAACTTAGCGACGCGGCCCGGAAGATCGCGGAGAGCGCCGGTGTCAGGCTGGTCCTCGGAGGTTCGCCGGATACCGAATACGAGCAGCTCCTGGCCCGTGCCCGGCCGCATTCCGTTCCCTGTGCCGATGAAAAAGGATTGCTGGCCATCAATTACACCAGCGGCAGCACCGGACGTCCAAAGGGTGTGATGTACAGCTATCGCGGAGCCTACTTGCAGGCGCTGGCGATGGCGCACCACACCCGCATGGGATTGGCGAGCGCGTATCTGTGGACGCTGCCCATGTTCCACTGCGACGGCTGGTGCTTTACCTGGGGTGTGACCGCGGCCGGCGCTACGCACGTCTGCCTGCGCAGGGCGGATCCCGCGCTGGCGTGGGCGATGATCTGCGACCGCGGCATCACCCACCTGAGCGGTGCGCCCACCGTGCTGACCATGATCGCCGAGGCCGCAGCGGCAGCGCCCGACCGCCGCCCGTCGCGCCCCATTCAGGCCAACACCGGAGGCGCGCCGCCATCGCCCGCTCTGCTGGCGCGCCTGGCCAAGCTGAATATCAACGTGACCCACCTCTATGGCCTGACCGAGTCCTACGGTCCGGCGGTGATCTGCGAATGGCAGCCGGAGTGGTCGGCGGAATCGCCCGAGCAGCAGGCGCGGTTGAACGCACGCCAGGGTATCGGCAATGTAATCTCGGGCGGCATCGATGTTTTCGATACCGATGGCCGTCCGGTCCCGTGGGACGGAGCGACCATGGGCGAGATCGTTCTGCGCGGCAACAACACTATGATCGGCTACTACCGCGACGAGCCAGCCACGCGCGCGGCCACTATCAATGGCTGGTTCCGCACCGGCGACCTGGGCGTGCGGTATTCCGATGGCTACGTCGAGCTTCGGGACCGGGCCAAGGACATTATCATCACCGGCGGAGAGAACGTGGCGTCGGTCGAGGTGGAGCGGGTGCTGGTGGAGCATCCGGCGGTGCTGGAGGCGGCGATCGTCGGGCGCAGCGACAACAAATGGGGAGAGATTCCCGTCGCCTTCGTGGTGCTGCGGCAGGGAAAGTCAGCGACCGCGGTCGAGCTGATCGAGTTCGTGCGCAGCCGCATCGCCCACTTCAAGGCGCCCAAGGAGATCCGCTTCGAAGAACTGCCCAAGACTTCGACTGGCAAGATCCAGAAGCACGTCTTGCGGGAACGGGCCGCAGGCGAGGAGAAGAACGCCGGATCGCACAGTACAGCCGCTACTCGTTGATGTTCTTCTTAGGACACGCAGCACGTATTGCTTAAAGGCACGAAAGGAGGCACCTCATGAAAGTCGGGATCGTTGGCGCAGGCGGCGTAGGCTCCGCTTCTCTTCTCTGTCTCGTCATGCGCGGAGTTGCGTGTCAAGTCGTCGTGCTGGACAAGAATCTGGCGCGCGCGAAGGGTGTGGTAGCCGATCTCCAGTACGGCGCCACACTCTCTCCGGCAGTGGAACTCCGCGCCGGCGACTATCCCGACCTTGCCGACGCAGTGCTCGTGATTATCACGGCGGGTATTAACGAAAAGGCTGGTGGCGCCACAGACCGCAAGGACCCCGCCGGCAGGCTGAAGCTTCTCGATACCAATGCGGACGTCTACCGAGATATTGTTCCCAAAGTCGTTGCGGTGGCGCCGCAGGCGCTCCTCCTGGTCGTCACCGATCCGCCCGATCCCCTGGCCGATCTGGCTCGCCACCTCGCTGGCCATGAGCGCGTACTGAGCACGGGCACGTTTCTGGACTCCATGCGCTTCCGTTTACATCTTGCCCGCCGGCTCAAGGTGAACCCCATGTATGTGGAGGCACAGGTGGTCGGAGAGCATGGCACCTCCCAGGTGTTCTTGTGGTCATCGGCACGTGTCGCGGGCACGCCCATATCTGACTTGCTGGAGCAAAGTGGCCAGACCAGCGAGGAATTTCGGCGGAGTGTGGAGCAGGATGTCCGTTACGCAAATATTACGATCATCGAGGGAACCGGTGCGAGCCAGCTTGGGATTGGTATGATCACGGCGTGGATCGCGGAGGCAATTTTGCGTGACGAACAGGCAGTTATTCCCATCGGCTCGTACAATCCCAAATACGAGGTTACTCTCTCGCTGCCAAGCGTCGTCGGTCGGCACGGAGTAAGCCAGATCTTTGAGCCGGAGATGTCTGAAGAGGAACGACAGGGGCTTCAGCACAGCGCCGAGATCCTGCGGAATACGGTGGCGCGAATGAACTCAAGGGTTGGGGTTTAGTCTGTCACTGCCACCAAAGGCGGACACCAGGGCCTTATAAAGCACTTCGCTGATTGCATAGTTCATAAAACCAGGAGGCAAAGAATGGGACTTCGCACACCCGAGCAGTTCTTGAAGGGATTACGTGATCATCGTGAGGTTTATTACCGTGGGGAGCGCGTGCAGTCGATAACGGAGCATCTCGAACTGGGGGTGGCCGCCCGGCACGCGGCCATCGACTACAAGATGGCGGAAGACCCCAAGTACCGCGATTTGGCGCTCGCGCGCGACGGCAACGACGTGTACTCGGCCTATTACCGCATTCCTCGCGATGCCAAAGACCTTCTATCCCGCTCCCGGCTCATCGAGGCGGGCACCGCCGAAGGGGCGACGCTCGTCATCCTTATTAAGGAGATCGGCACAGACTCCCTCTTCGCGCTGAAGCGCGTGCTCGGGCGCGCCGGCGAGAAGCAGGGCCTGGAGCGTCTCAATAACTTCTACAAGACTTGCCGCGACCGCGACCTGGCGCTGGCAGTCGCGCAGACCGACGTAAAAGGCAACCGCAGCAAGCGCCCATCGGAGCAGGAAGACCCGGACCTCTACGTCCATGTGGTGGAAAAGCGGTCGGATGGAATCGTGGTACGCGGCGCCAAGGTCCACACCTCTTGCGCGCCCTACGTGGACGAGATCATCGTCCTCCCCAGCCGCAGCATGGGTCCGGGAGACGAGCCCTGGTCGGTGGCGTTCAGCGTGCCCGTCGCCACCCCCGGGTTGCGGCTGTATTGCTCGGACTTCCTCCACGGCACCGACGATCCCTTCAACCGTCCCATCTCCACCACCCACAAAATGATCGAAACGCTGACCGTCTTCGACAACGTCTTCGTTCCCTGGGAGCGGGTGTTTTTCGAGGGGCGGAACGATCTGGCCAGCGCCGCCGCGCTCACCTTCGTGGAGTTCCATCGCTTTACCGCGGTGAGTTACAAGCTGCCCTTGCTGGACGGACTGGTCGGCGCGGCGATTGCGGTGGCGCGCGCCAACGGCATCGAGCGCGCCGGCCACGTGCGCGACAAGCTCACCTGGCTCGGCGGTTATGCCGAGATGGTCCGCGGCCTCACCGAACTCGCCGCCCTACGCTGTGAGGTGGAAGAGGGCGTGGCCTATCCGCACGTGTTCACCACCAACATGGCGAAGTGGGTCTTCGCCCGCGACTTCCACCAGGCCATGGAAGTGGTGCAGGATCTCGCCGGCGGATTGCTGGTCACGGGGCCGGCGAACAGCGACTGGGAGTCCGCCGAGATTCGCCCCGTGCTGGAAAAGTATTATCGCGGCGCATGGCCGGCGGAGCGGCGGTTGCCGGTACTGAACCTGATCTCCGAGCTGACCGCGCGCCTCTACGGCGGATACCAGGCAGTGCTGGCGGTCCATGCCGAGGGCTCTATCGAGGCCGAGAAGCTGGCCATGTTCCGCGCCTACAATCCGGAGCGGGCCGTCAATCTTGCGATGAAGCTGGCTGGGCTGGATCAGAAGAAGTAAGGATCGCGTGGGCGTTCTCGACGACAAAGTCGCGATCGTCACCGGCTCGAGCCGCGGCATCGGCCGTGCCATTGCGGAGAGCTTCGTCCGCGAGGGCGCGCACGTCGTTATCTGCGGACGTAAGCAGGAATCGATCGAGCAAGTGGCGCGCGAGATCGGGCCGGCCGCCAGACCTGTCGCCTGTCACGTCGGCCGACTCGCCGACCTCGAAAACCTGGTCGCAACTGCCACGCGCGAGTTCGGACGCATTGACATCCTGGTGAACAACGCCGGTACCAACGTCGGCCAAGGCCCTTGTCTCGCGGTGGACGAAGGCCAGTTCGACAAGATGGTCGAGGTTAACCTCAAGAGCACATTCCGGCTCACCAAGCTGGTGGCGCCGGGGATGTGCGAGCACGGCTCCGGCTCCATCATCAACATGTCTTCCATGTCCGGCCTGCGCCCGCAATTGGAGGGCATGCTCTACAGCATGACCAAGGCCGCACTCATCATGATGACGCAGTGCTACGCCCTTGAGCTGGGGCCCAAGGGGGTGCGCGTGAACGCCATTGCCCCGGGCATGATCGAAACTTCGCTGAGCGAGTACTACTGGAAGGACGACGCGCGGCGCTCGCAGATTCTTGAAAAGCAGCCCATCCAGCGCATCGGCAAAGCGGAGGACGTGGCCGAGTTGGCGCTGCTGCTGGCCAGCGACCGCGGCTCTTACATCACCGGGCAGACTTTCGTGATCGATGGCGGGTTCATGCTATCGGCGCTATAAGCAAGAAGGGTACGGCTCTCGCCATACCCTCTAAATCCCCTACGCTCGGCAGCGTCGTCGGCGACGCCCTATCACTTGGGGATCAGGCCGGTGAAGACGTAGGCTTGGAGCATGGCGATTATCCCGATCACCGCCGCGCCCGCGACCGAATGCCACCACACCGTGCGGAAGATCGGCCCCAGGGCGTGGCTGCGCTCGTAGGGATCGTCATAGCAGGCGGCGCAGGCGACCATGATGGACTGGGGATCGATCATCTTGCCCATAACGCCACCAGTGGAGTTGGTCGCCGAGATGAGGATCTCGTTCAAGTGGAGCTGTTGGGCGGTGATCCGCTGCAGGCTGCCGAACAGGGCGTTTGAGGCGGTGTCGGAGCCGGTCAGGAACACTCCCAGCCAGCCCAGGTAGGCCGCGCAGAAGGGATAAAAGGCCCCGGCGTGGGTGAACGCCAGACCGATCACCGCGTCCGTCCCCGAGTAGCGCGTCATGAATCCGAGCCCCAGCACCTGCGCGATGACCAGGATGGGGATCACCAGGCGGCGGGCGGTTCGCGTGACGGCCTCGCGCCACTGTTTGGCATTCAGCCCCAGGACGAGTCCGGACAACAAGGCCGCCACGAAGACGCCGGTCCCGGCCGCCGACAGCCAGTTGATGTTGAACACGGCCCCCTCAGGCTTGGCGGTGGGCGGGGCTATTGGCGGCATGCGCTGGACCAGGTTATGGAGCGCCGGCATTTGCCACTGCGGCAGTGAGAGCTTACCCGCAAAGACACTGCCGAGCAGGGTGGTCTTAAAGGTGATGCCCGCAAAGAGGTTGTTCAGGTAGGTCTTCCACGGCTGCCAACCCCAAAGGGCGCAGCAGACAATGAGGATCGCCCACGGAACCCAGGCATACGCCGTCTGGCCGGCGGTGTACGGGTACACCCACTCCGACTTGTCCGTGGTGACCGTCGCCGTGCTCTTTCCGGCCTCGGCCAGGGCCTTGCGCTCCGACCGCAGCAGGAACCGCGTCTTGGGGTGCCAGACAAAGCGCAGGAACAGGGCGGTGCAGATAACGGAGAAGACGCCCGCGACCACGTCGGTCATGAGGTGGAATGGCGTCGCGGACGCGAACCACTGCATGACGGCGAAGGAGACGCCCGCGCACAGCGCTCCCGGCCACACCTCCCAGGCCTCTTTCCAGGTGCCCCCTTCCATCAGGACGAACGCGGTGACCAGCCAGAACGGGACAAGGATGGAAACAAAGGGTAGCTGGTGCCCGACCATGGTGGAAAGCTTCAGTTGATCGAGGCCGGTCACGGTCGCCAGCATGACGATGGGCGTGCCGATGGCTCCGTAGGCGACCGGGGCGGTGTTCGCCAAGAGGTTGAGAACGGCCGATTGGAACGGGGGGAATCCCAGGCCTACCATGACCGCTCCGGCGATGGCCACTGGCGTCCCGAACCCGGAGGTCCCCTCAATGATGGCGCCGAAGGAGAATGCGATCAGAATGACCTGGAGGCGCCGGTCGAACGAGATGTGAATGATGGATTCCTTCACAACCTCGAACTTACCGGAGATGAGGGTCATGTTGTAGAGGAAGATAGCCCCGATAATGATCCAGATGATCGCCAGGAACCCGGATAGAACCCCGTAGCCGAAGGCCGAGAAGGCAGACTTGAGCGGCATCCCGAAGCCCAAGGTGGTGACAAGGAACGCTGCGATGACCCCGTAGAACGCCGCATACGGGGCACTGATGCCGAGATGCCTCACGCCCTTTTTGTCGCGATGGGGGTAGAGGGCGATGAAAAACAGCAAGGTGCAAATGGGAAGGGCGGCCACGATCGTGGAGATAATGGCGTTGTTGAAGGGGTTATAGACCTGATGCCAGACCATCGCTGTCTCCTTAATGGGGCCGAACCGCGAATGTTGACATCCGAACCGCGAATGTTGCCAGCCCGCCGGTAGACTGTCAAGCAATTATGCACAATTTCTGGTGACAGTTCCGGCTACCATGGCTGCGTGCCCATGCCCCTATCGCCTCGCCGGATCGGGCTCGCACGCGCATTGTCCAAGCTGGGCTACTGCTCACGCTCGCATGCTTGCGAGTTGATCCACGCTGGAAGGGTCACGCTCAACGGCGCGCGGCGGCGCGATCCTGAGGCTCCCGTTAACTTGGCGGCCGATCGGATCAAAGTTGATGGCGCCGCCGTCACCAGCCGCGGCAAGCGTTATCTAATGTTGAACAA
>Ga0116221_1003628_pt1 | contig 9902 bp, 7 predicted proteins | sample Sb_taG_5_FD_88965 | JGI IMG/M metagenome (GOLD analysis project Ga0116221, IMG submission 88965) | Peat soil microbial communities from Weissenstadt, Germany - Sb_50d_8_FC metaG | ecosystem: Environmental > Terrestrial > Soil > Wetlands > Peat | place: Germany: Weissenstadt | collected 2010-09-21
CCGGCCCGTCGAACCAGACACTGTCGAATTAGGCACTGTCGAATTAGGCACTGTTGAGTTAGACACTGTTGAATTAGACACTGAGGCCACTCAGCAGCCGCATGCTGTCCGCCGCGCTGAGCGCGGCGGCGCGCAGCAGCGCGAACGCCCGGATGTAGCGGGCGACATCCTCCTGGCTCTCCAGGTAGACGCCGCCCGATAGCGCCTCCAGGTAGACGACGCCCAGGCTGGGCGCGTCGGGGAACCTCAAGATGGCCAGCGAGGCGCTGCCCGCGGCGGCGTGCGCGCCGGCCGAGAACGGCAGCACCTGCACGATGAGGCCGGGAAAGTCATCAATCAGCCGAACGAGGTGGCTGATTTGCCCGGCCATCACGTCCGCGCCTCCGACGGCCTGGCGCAGGGCGCCCTCGCCGAGGATGACCGACAGGCGCTGCCCCGAGGATCTTGGGTCCAGGACGGCCTGGCGCCGCATGGCCTTCGCCGCCACCACGTCCTGGATCTGCTGATCCGTCGCGTACCCCGGCTCGACGGCGGCGATCGCGCGGGCGTAGTCGTCGGTTCGCAGCAGATCGGGGATGACCTGCGCCTCGTAGGTCATGATTTCGGAGGCGGCGGACTCCATGATGACGTAGTCCAGGTACGCCCCGGGCAAGACGTCCGCGTACGGGTGCCACCAGCCGCGCTGGCCGCCGCGGCTCGCGATGGCCACCAGGGCGGCCTGCTCGCGGTCCGGCACGCCGTACTCGGCCAGCAGCTCGCGCAGTTCCTTGGGCCTGATGCCGCGCTGGCCGGTCTCGATCCTGCTGATCTTCGACCGGTCGCACTCCAGCACGCGGGCCGCGTCTTCCAGCGTGTAGCCCGCATTGTCCCGGTACCGGCGCAGCGCGCCTCCGACGAGGCAGCGCCGCACGGGGGGCTCTCCGCTCACGATTCCTGCCTTTCCGCGGCCTTCTGCCGCGTAAGGGGTTATTTACAGAAGAACGTAGCACTTGATGTAGTCCACGAAGGGTAACGACACGCCAGACGGGGTCGGTTAGGGCCGCAGGCGGCCGAGTGCGCCGAGGATGCGGTTCTCCGAGACCGGGACCTGGGTCCCGAGTGTCTGGGCGAACAGGCTGACCCGGAGTTCCTCGAGCATCCAGCGCACCTCGGTCACGTCGGCGTCGTTACGGCGCGCGGCGGGCAGGCCGGCCAGCGCCTGCTGGTAGGCCTGTTCCACCCGGTGGGCAACGGCCATGTTGGCCGCGTCGCGGGCCGGGTTTTCCGGCAGCTTGTCCAGCCGCCGCTCGATCCCCCGCAGGTAGCGGGTCAGGTGCGGCAGCCGGCGGTACCCGGTGGCGGTCACGAACCCCGGGTAGATGAGCCCGGACAGCTGAGCGCGCATGTCACTCACGGCTGGCTGCACGGCGTCGGCACGGACGTCCTGGAGCCGGGCCTCGCCCCCGTGCGCCAGGCGCAGGGCCGACTCCACCTGCGTCACCACGTCGGCGGTCACCTCGTGCAGGCGGGACCGCACCGCGGCGGACAGCCGCTCGAAGCCCTCGCGGTCCCAGGCCGGCCCGCCCGCCCCGGCCATCAGGTAGTCCGCGGCGCAACTGACGCAGTCGGCGAACATCGCCGCGACGCCGCCGTGCGGGTTGTGGCTGAGCGCCAGCTTGGCCCGGGTGGACAGGCCGCCTGCGATCGACTTGACCGGCGACGGCGCGCCGAGCAGGATCAGCCGCCGCGTGCCGGCCCACATCGCCGTGCGCGCCGCGGCCTCGGTCTCGAACAGGCGCACGTCTACCTTGTCGCCCGCATCGAACAGGGCAGGGTAGGCCACCACGGTGCCCTCACGGAACACCCGGGGCAGCGCGTCGAAGTTCCACGACGTCAGCCCGGTGCGGGTGATGCCCGCCGCGGCCTGGGACAGCACCGCCCGCAGCCGCGGCCTGAGCTCGCGCTGCAGCTCAGCGACGTCCTTGCCTTCGGCCAGGACGCGGCCGGAGTCGGTCACCCGGACAGTGATCCGCAGGTGCCGCGGCAGTTTGGCCAGGTCCCAGGCGTCGCGCGGGACGGTCACCCCGCGCAGCGACCGCAACTGCTGGGCCACGGCGTCACGCAGGTCCCCGGACGGCTCCCCGAGGCGGGCGACGACCTCCCGCGCGACGTCCGGCGCGGGCACCAGGTCACGCCGCAGGGCCTTGGGCAGCGACCGGATCATCTCGGTGACCAGCTCAGCGCGCAGCCCGGGCACCTGCCAAGAGAACTCGGCCGCGTTCACCTGGTTGAGCCTGCTCAGCGGGATGTCCACGGTCACGCCGTCCGTTTCGCTGCCCGGCTCGAAGGCATAGGAAAGCGGCACCGGCGGCATCCCGGCGGACTCCGAGGTCCAGACGTCGGGGTAGGCGTCGGTGCTGACCTCGGCTCGGAGCAGGTCGCTGGCCAGATGCGTGAGCAGCCCGGGATCGGCCCGGCGGGCCTGCTTCCACCAGGTATCGAAGTGCTGGGCCGAGACCACGTCCGCCGGGATCCGCGCGTCGTAGAACGCGAACAGCTCGTCCTCGCCGGCCACCAGGCCGCGGCGGCGGGCCCGGTGCTCGACCTCCTCGGCCTCGGCGAGCAGCCGTCTGTTCTCGGCGAAGAACCGGTGGCTGGTCTGCCAGTCGCCCTCCACCAGCGCATGCCTGATGAACAACTCCCGCGCCGCCACCGGATCGATGCGCCCGTAGCTGACCTTGCGGTCCACCACCAGCGGCACCCCGTACAGGGTCACCTTCTCCAGCGCGACCGCCCCGCCCCGCTTCTTCTCCCAGTGCGGCTCGCTGTAGCTGTGCCTGACCAGGTGCCTGGCCAGCGGCTCCACCCACTCGGGCTCGATGCGCGCCACGGTGCGCGCCCACAGCCGGGACGTCTCCACCAGCTCGGCCGCCACGATCCAGTCCGGCGCCTTCCTGGACAGGCTGGATCCGGGGAAGATGGCGAACCGCGCGTTGCGCGCGCCGAGGTACTCGGCCCGCGCCCGCCGACCCGCAGACCCGGTGGGCGCCGAGGCGGCCGCCCTGACGGGTTCGGTCTTCATGCCGATCTGCGATAGCAGTCCAGCCAGCAGGGAAACGTGCACCCGGGATCGTTCGGCCGAAGAAGAACTGACCGTCACCCCGAGATCGCCGGCCAGCCTTTGCAACTGCCCCTGGAGGTCCTGCCACTCACGGACGCGCAGGTAGTTCAGGAAGTCGGCGCGGCACATGCGGCGGAAGGCCGAGGAGGAGAGCTCGCGCTGGCGCTCGGTCAGGTACTCCCACAGGTTCAGGTAGGCGATGAAGTCCGAGTCCGGGTCGGCGAACCGGCGGTGCTTGTCGTCGGCCTGCTGCTGCGCGTCGGCGGGCCGCTCGCGCGGATCCTGGATGGACAGCGCCGACGCGATGATCAGCACCTCGCGGACGCAGCCGTTCGGTTCGGCTTCGAGGATCATCCGGCCGATACGCGGGTCCACGGGAAGCCGGGCCAGCTTGCGCCCCAGGCCGGTGATGCCGCCACCTTTGAACGCGTTCAACTCGGTGAGGAGAGTCAGTCCGTCGGCGATGTTGCGGGCGTCGGGCGGGTCGATGAACGGGAAGGCGGGGACGTCGCCGAGGCCGACGGCCGCCATCTGCAAGATCACCGAGGCCAGGTTGGTGCGCAGGATCTCAGGATCGGTGAACTCCAGGCGCGACTCGAAATCCTCTTCGGAGTACAGCCGGATGCAGATGCCGTCGGAGGTGCGCCCGCTGCGGCCCTTGCGCTGGTTGGCCGACGCCTGCGAGATCGGCTCGATCGGCAGCCGCTGAACCTTGGTCCGGTAGCTGTACCGGGAGATGCGCGCGGTGCCCGGGTCGATGACGTACTTGATACCGGGCACGGTGAGCGAGGTCTCGGCGACGTTGGTCGCCAGCACCACGCGGCGGGTGTAACTGGACGCGGGGCGGCGCTCGAAGACCCTGTGCTGCTCGGCGGCCGACAGCCGCGAGTACAGCGGGAGCACCTCGAGGCGTTCCCGGCCGGCCAGCAGGTCCGCGGTGTCCCGGATCTCGCGCTCGCCGCTGAGGAATACCAGGATGTCGCCGGGGCCCTCGGCGGAAAGCTCGTCCACCGCGTCGCTGATGGCCTGCCCGAGGTCGGCCTCCTCGCCTTGGAGCGGCCGGTACCGGACTTCCACGGGGTAGGTCCGGCCGGATACCTCGACGATCGGCGCGCCGGAGAAGGCCGCCGCGAACCGCTCCGGGTCGATGGTCGCGGAGGTGATGATCACCTTCAGGTCCGGGCGCTGGGGCAGCAGCTGCCTGAGGTAGCCGAGGATGAAGTCGATGTTCAGGCTGCGCTCGTGCGCCTCGTCGAGGATGAGCGTGTCATACCGGCGCAGCTGCCGGTCGCGGGCGAGCTCGTTCAGCAAGATGCCGTCGGTCATCAGCTTGACCAGCGTGTCGTCGGCGGACACGTCGGTGAACCGGACCTTGTAGCCGACCGTCTCGCCCAGCGGGCTGCCCAGTTCCTCGGCTATCCGCTCCGCGACCGTCCGGGCCGCCAGCCGCCGCGGCTGGGTGTGGCCGATCTGCCCGTCGACGCCGCGGCCCAGCTCAAGGCAGATCTTGGGAATCTGGGTCGTCTTGCCCGAGCCGGTCTCCCCCGCGATGATCACCACCTGGTGGTCGCGGATGGCCGCCAGGATCTCGTCCTTGCGCTGGCTGACGGGCAGCTCAGCCGGATACGAGATCGGCGGCATGGCCGCGCGGCGGGCAGCGCGCGCGGCGGCGCGCCCGGCCGGCGGCCTGGAGCGCCCGGAACGCCCGGCCCGCGGCCGGGCGGGCGAAGACGTCACAGGACTCGACTCCATACCGGCGGGAAGAATAGATCAGACTGGTCCCCACCGCATAACAGATTTCCGCCCCGTAGCCTTCCGCCAGGGGTTACCGGCCGCCAGGGGCTACTGGTCCAGGCCGAGGGTGAACGTCGGCCGGGGGGAGGTGTCCGGCATCCGGTGCTCCTCGGCGAGCCGCCGGACCGCGGTGCCGGTGGCCAGGAACTCGGTCGCGTGCTCGCCCCAGACGTGGTTGGCGACCTCCACGCTGACGCCGACGATGCCGGACGATTGGGCCTGCGCCGCCTCGGCCTGCATCCGCGCCAGCGCCAGCTCGCGGGCCTCGTAGACGCCCTGGGTGAACTGCAGCATCTCCTGGTTCTGGCCGGTCTGGCGCAGCGACTGCATCACGCCCTGGTGCGCGATGTGATACACGCAGGTGCCGAGCACGAAGGCGACCGGCACCGCGCCGGCCGCCAGGAGCCGGAAGAAGTCCTGCGCCGACAGGTCGGAGGTGAACGCGCGGCCGTCGGGCGCGCGGTGCGCGCCCCGGCCGGCCAGGTGGCGGACCGCGGTGCCGGTCGCCACGAACTCCAGGCAGCTCTGGCCCCAGGCGTACATCTGCATCCGCAGGTTCACGCCGACGATGCCGTCGGCGGCCAGGTGGTCGGCCTCGGCGCGCATCCTGGCCATGGCCAGTTCCCGGGCGTTGTACATGGCCTGCGTGAGGACCTGCAGCTCGGTGTTCTGGTTCCACCGGCCGACCTGCAGGCCCACGTGGTAGATCGAGGAGCCGACGACGAAGCCGAGGGGCTCGAATCCCGCCTCGCCGAGCAGCACGTACTCCGACACCGACAGGTCGGAGGTGAAGACGCCGGCCGGGTTGGCGCCGGCCGTCTGAGCGAGCCGGCCGTCGGCCGCCTTCGGCTCCCATACCGCCGTCGCCTGGTTCTGCTGATTTCCGAACAGCGGCATCGTGGCCTCCTGTTGACTATGGTGAGTGCCCGCCGGGAGCCCATTATCGCCCTAGGAGCCCAGCGCGTAGAAGCGGGTGGCGGTACCGCCCAGGACGGCGTCCCGCCCGGCCGGGGAGAGGTAGTGCAGCCGCTCGGTGTTCCACCGGTGCAGATGCGCGTCGATCACCACGAGGAACACCCTGCCACGCCGGTGGGCTGGTTGGATGGGGGCATGAGTCTTCAGCTCACCTTCGCTCCCGCTTTGTCCCGGCCGGACCTGCTTGCCGCGCCCGTGGCGGCGGCGCTGCGCGACCTGCCGGAGGTCGAGGTAGCCGAGATCGACCCGGCGCTGGCGGATACCGCGGCGTTCTGCGAGCGCTACGGTGTCTCGCCCGCGGAGTCGGCGAACTGCGTGGTCATCGCGGCCAGGCGCGGCGGGGAGACCAGCTACGCGGCCTGCATGGTGGCCGCGACCACCCGGGCGGACGTCAACGGCCTGGTGCGCAGGCACCTGGACGTGCGGAAGGCGTCCTTCGCGCCGGTGGAGGTGGTGACCGCCGCCACCGGCATGGAGTACGGCGGGATCACGCCGGTAGGCCTGCCCGAGGGCTGGCCGGTCCTGGTCGACGAGGCCGTGGCCAAGACCGGGTCGGTGGTGATCGGATCCGGCATCCGCGGTTCCAAGCTGAGGCTGCCCGGCCGCCTGCTCGCTGCGCTTCCGGCCGCCCAGGTGCTGCCCGGCCTCGGCGTTCCGCAGAACGGAGCCGGTGTCCCACCGGGTACCTGAGAAGGTACGCAGGGTGCCACCGACCCACCGTGACCCTCGACACATCATGACGCCACGGTCAATCCTGAATTGACACTCAGCGCTCTCACGGGCATGCTGGGTAAAGTTGAAAAACGGGACACCTCGTTCGGTGAGGCGTCTTCACGGACATAGGCCACTGATCCCAACCGTCGAGAGACGCTCCGGATCAGGACACCTCTCCCCGGCCTAAGGGGTGAGGCCAAGTGGCTGGCGATCGAGATACCGGTCAAGCACCGGCGGTCGCAATACGCCGTGGAGTGCCAAAGCTCTTACGAGAGAGGTGCCGGCCAGGGATTTCCTAGCCCCTGGCGTGTGTTTCCTCAGGTGTCACGCGGTGAGTGCGACCTGGCGCCCCCGTGCGTCGCGACAGAAGGGAGGCATGCGATGGACTCTGATAGTCCGGGCCGAAGTTGGCCCCTCTCGCTGCTCTCCCATTCTGTTCCGGGCACACGCCGGTAGCACCAATCCGCACGTCCTTAAATTAGCCTTGCGCCCCTGCTCAGGGGCTGTTCGGCGTGTGCCCCCGTTCCGTCCGTTTCGTGACGTGAAAGGGGTGTTCACCATGGCCACCATTACTCGTACTGCCGTATTGGACGAGGCGCACGTCGGCGACATCCGCGGCGCGCTCGGCACGATCTCCGCCGATGACTTCGCTCCGCGGGCCGGTCTGTCCGCCAAGCTCAAGACGCTGCTGGCCATCGTGGGCCCCGGGCTGATCGTGATGTGCGGCGACAACGACGCCGGCGCGTTCTCCACCTACGGCCAGGCCGGGCAGAATTACGGCACCCGGCTGCTGTGGACGCTGCTGCTGCTGATCCCCGTGCTGTACGTGAACCAGGAGATGGTGCTCAGGCTCGGCGCGGTCACCGGGGTCGGCCACGCCCGGCTGATCATCGAGAGGTTCGGGAAGTTCTGGGGCGCGCTCGAGGTCATCGACCTGTTCATCCTGAACGCGCTCACCCTGGTCACCGAGTTCATCGGGATCACCCTGGCCGCCGGGTATCTCGGCGTGCCCAAGCTCGTCGCGGTGATCCTGGCCGCCGGCGTGATCCTGGCCGCGGCGTCCACCGGCAGCTTCCGCAGGTTCGAGCGGATCGCGGTGGCGTTCTGCGCCGGGTCGCTGCTGCTTATCCCGCTGTACCTGGTCAGCCACCCGTCCGGCGCGCAGATGGCGCACGGCTTCACCACCCCTAGCCTGCCCGGCGGCTCCGGCCAGATGGCCACCGTCATGCTGCTGATCATCGGCATCGTCGGCACCACGGTGGCGCCATGGCAGCTGTTCTTCCAGCAGTCCTACGTGGTCGACAAGCGGATCACCCCACGGTTCATCCGCTACGAGAAGGTCGACCTGTGGATCGGCATCGTGATCGTCGTGCTCGGCGCGGGCGCGCTGATGGGCGCGACCGCCGCCGCCTTCGCCGGGACGAAGGGCGCGGGTAACTTCACCGACGCCGCCGGGCTGGCGCACGGCATCGCGGCCCACGCGGGCCGGATCGCGGGCGCGGTGTTCGCGGTGGCCCTGCTCGACGCGGCCATCATCGGGGCGTTCGCGGTCTCGCTGTCAACGGCGTACGCGGTCGGCGACACGCTCGGCCTCAAGCACTCGCTGCACCGCGGATTCCGGCAGGCCAAGGGCTTCTACGCGATCTACGCCGGGCTGATCGCCGTGGCCGCGGCCATCGTGCTCATCCCCCACGCCCCGCTCGGCCTGATCATCGAGGGCGTGCAGGCGCTGGCCGGCGTGCTGCTCCCGGCCGCCGCAGTATTCCTGCTGCTGCTGTGCAACGACCGCGCGGTCCTCGGGCCCTGGGTCAACAACCGCGGCACCAACATCTTCACCTCGGCGGTGATCACCGTGCTGGTGGCGCTGTCGGTCGTGCTGACCGCCTCGGTGCTGGACCCCAGCATCACCGACCGGCAGATCCTGGGCATCGTCCTGGGCTGCGTGGCGGTCGCGGTGGCCGGCGGCGGCTGGACCCTGATCCGGTCGTTCCGGGCGCACAGTTCGGTCGAGATGGACCGCCGTGACCGGGAGACCTGGCGGATGCCGCCGCTCAACATGCTGTCCAAGCCGGTCATGTCCACCCCCCGCAAGATCGGCCTGACCATCTTGCGCAGCTACCTTGCCATCGCCATGGTCCTGGTCATCGTCCGCCTCGTCCAGATGGCCATCGGGCACTAAGGCTTTCGGGCCACGCCCACGCAGGCCATCTGCAAGACAGGATGGTCACCCACGCCCGGGGTGCCGGGATCGGGACGCCACTCCGGTACCGGCACCAGCCCGGGCTCGACCAGCTCAAGCCCGTCGAACAGGTCCATGATCTGGGCGTGCGTGCGGAACTGCGCCCGCCCGACCCCCCCGCGCATCTGGGCCTGCAGGGTGGCCGCGGCGGGGTCCTCCATGTCCAGCAGATGATGGATCATGACGTAGCTTCCGCGCGGCAGCGCCCGGTACAGCGTCCCCACTAGCTCCGCCGGGTTCTCCTCGTCCAGGACGTAGTGCAAGATGCCGCACATCAGCAGGCCGAGCGGCTCGTCCCAGTCCAGGTGATCAAGCACCACGGGATCGCGCAGGATGCGCGCGGGCTCACGCAGATCGCCGTCGGCGACGAACGTCGCCTTCTCGTCGGCGAGCAGGGCCGCGGCGTGCAAGAGCACCACCGGGTCGTTATCGAGGTAGACCACGCGGGTGGCCGGCTCGATCTGCTGGGCGATCTCGTGCACGTTCTCCGCGGTGGGCAGTCCCGAGCCGATATCCAGCAATTGCCTGATGCCGACCTCGCCGACCAGGTAGCGGACCACCCGGCCGAGGACGTCACGCTGGGCGCGCACGCCCACCTGGACCGCCGGCAGCGACGCGATCATCTGGTCGCCAACCGCCCGGTCAGCGGCGAAGTTGTCCTTCCCGCCGAGCAGATAGTCATAGACCCGCGCGACATGAGGCCGCGACGCGTCGAACTCAGCGGCGGGAAACTTGCGGTCAGGCATTAGCCGATCGTATCCGAGGCGCTGACCGCCAGATGAATGCGAATCGACGACCTGGTTTGATGACCAGATGGACGCGGACGCGATCGTGATAGGCGCGGGGCTGGCGGGACTCGCCGCCACCGCGGAGCTGGCGCGAGCCGGACGGCGGGTGCTCCTGCTCGACCAGGAACCCGAGTCGAATATGGGCGGCCAGGCATTCTGGTCGTTCGGCGGCCTGTTCCTGGTCGGCACGCGGGAGCAGCGCCGGATGGGCATCAGGGACTGCCATGAGCTGGCCTGGCAGGACTGGCTGGGCAGCGCGTTCTTCGACCGCGGCATCGACGACCCGGCGGGC
>Ga0116221_1003631_pt1 | contig 9899 bp, 10 predicted proteins | sample Sb_taG_5_FD_88965 | JGI IMG/M metagenome (GOLD analysis project Ga0116221, IMG submission 88965) | Peat soil microbial communities from Weissenstadt, Germany - Sb_50d_8_FC metaG | ecosystem: Environmental > Terrestrial > Soil > Wetlands > Peat | place: Germany: Weissenstadt | collected 2010-09-21
AATACGTTTTCGCCAGGCGATGCGAAAATTCCGGTCTTCACTGCGCGACAGAATGATCGAATCCTTAATCGGAATGCACTTCTGATAGTAATAACGATTGAGCGCCCAGGCCTGCAGTTGACCGCGATTCAAGCGGCCCTCATGCATCATCAGGTGGAAAGGATGCTGATGGTGATAGCGTTCACGCCCCACTTCCTGCAGCCGGGCGTGCAGCTTTTCCGTGCTGAGTAATTGGGTCTCCGCGCTGATCTCAGGGATGGTCATTTGCCTCTGTCAAATAATACACGGTGGCAGATGTCCCATCTGCCCAGCGGAGCGCAACTCAGCAGCTTCGCAGACAAATGACAACTTCTCGCGGGCGAGGCGTTCGGGCCTACACAATTTTCGCTGATTTTCTGTCTATGATCGCTGCGTTAATCAGGCGCGCACTTCGTCAGTTCGGCGGCGTCAGCCCAGCGCGGGCACTCGCGGATCTCTTCAATCCGTGAGGTGATGATCGGCGTGTTGTATTCCGGATGACAGAATTCCAGGTGCATGCCGCGTCCAATATAGCGGACCTTGAGCATGGAACCACCCCAGGTTGAACCGGCAATCGCCACCTGGACCGGCGATGGACAATATTTAGGATGCCCGGAAATCAGCGCCTCACTGCCACCCAAAATGACCGCCCGGTAACTGTGGTTTTGCGTCTGAATTTCCAAGACCGTCGACGGAGGCAGGGCACCAAGCAGTACGCCGCCTTCAATTTCCGACTCGACGATGTTGCGATTCACGTCGTCGCTGAGGTTGGGATGCGGTGTAAACATACCACTTGGGCAGCAAGTGTAGCAGGCTTTTAGATGTAATAGCGCACAAAACGTTACTAGAAAAACTGGGGTAACCCTGGCAGGGTAAAAACCACCTATGCCGAAGTGGGAAAGCAGTGCCCAAAAGCAAAGCGCTACCGACCCAGCATCCAAACTCGCCCGAGGGATGCTACGGTAGCGCCGCCAGTTATGGAAACGTACAAACCGATTAGAAGTTAGTCAATAAGAGGCACCGTTTCTAGTGCATAGTCTGATACCGGCTTGGGTGGCGTTACACCGGCAAAGCCGAATGGCTCACGGCGTTCGCCAGCGCATCTTCCAGGTCGGCTAGATGACATTCCCCGGTGAGATAGCTGATCACCATCATGCGCAGCACGCTCTGTCCCCTGACCCTGGTTTCGGAGATCCAGCGCCGGCCATCGCACGTCACGTCATCCACGATGCCGGCATGGGCGGCGGCCAATTGTTCCGCCGTCATGCGCCCCGATTTCAGACGAAATGCGACAATCGGCAGGACCAGCGGTGCAGCCATCTCAAAGTGTTCTGAGCCGTTGATCCAATCCACGAAGCCTCGCGTCAGTTTGATCTGGCGGTCGATGTGCTCCTCGTAGGCTTTCCGGCCATGGACGCGCAGTGTCAGCCAAACCTTAAGCGAGTTCATGCGCCGCGTCCACTGCGCGCTGATGCGTGAATTGTCGACCCCTTTCGCCTCTGCCGCTTTCGGCATGTACGGCGCCGCAACCGCAAACGCTCGCTCCAGCATGTCAGGATGGCGGGTCAGGATCACGCCCGCCGCCAGCGGCACGGCCAGCCACTTGTGCGGATCGATGGTGATCGAATCCGCTTGCTCGATGCCGCGCACCAGATTGCGATGAGCATCGGAAAAAATCGCCGCGCCCCCGTAGGCTCCATCCACGTGCAGCCAGAGATCGTAACGGCGACAGATCTCGGCAATCGCTACCATGTCATCAACAGCGCCCGAATTTGTGGTTCCCGCAGTTGCCACCACGCAAAACGGTTTTTTCCCGTCTCGCAAATCGGCGGCGATAGTCTTCTCCAGGAGCGCAAGATCGAGTTGCACATCGTCATTCACCGCGATTCGCCGCAACGACTTGCGCCCCAGGCCGAGCAATCCGGCGGATTTGTCCAGGGAATGATGGGCCTCGTCAGAGGCATAGAGCACCGGCGCACCGGCAATCGAGGCCACGCCTTCTTCGATCGCATCGGGAAATTTCGCCGCCAGCGCCAGGGCCAGCCCGCTGAAGTTGGCCTCGTTGCCACCGCTGGTGAACGTACCGTTGAATTCGCCAGTCCAGCCCACGCGCTCGCCGATCCAGCGCACCGCCTCGTGCTCAATTTTCGACGCCAATTGCGAACGCTTCACCGTAGCCAGTTGCGGATTAAGCGCCGCCACCAGGGCCTCGGCCATGACTCCGATGTAGGTCGGCGTCGGATTCATCAGCCCAAAATAGTTTGCGCTGGGCACATGGAAGCCCTTGTCCACCATTTCGCGGAAGACTTCGTCCAGCACACGGCCGGCGTCTTCGCCTTTTTCCGGCAGAAAATGGTTCAAGGGACCGAAAGTCCGCTGGTCGGCGGGAAGTTGCACCGGCCGGTCGGGCAGGGAAGCGAAGAACTCGTCGATGTGGTCGATCAGGCGGTAGCCCAAACGGCGGCGCGTGACGGAATCGAGATCGAAGCGCATGAGATATTGACGCCCTTTGTCAGAACTGGTTTCAAAATCGGTTGTGAGCCTTGTTACACCCGCTTGTAACCTGCATCACAGCCCTCGGTAATAGCTGCTGCTAGCGTAATAACAGGTCGAAGTGCCTTTGCAGGAGGCCTGTTATGGTGCCGGAAATCTACACGTTGATTGCCTTCCTCGTGATCGTCGCAGCTTACCTGTTACATCGAATCCTGGTTGGCGGCCAGGAATTCCGCAAGTTCTCCGGCAAGATGCTCGTGACCTGCCCCGAAACCCACGAGCGGGTCGCCGTGAAGATAGCGAGCGGTCGCGCGGCGCTGGCCGCGACTGTAGGCAAGGAACACCTTGAACTTAGCCAGTGTACGCGCTGGCCGGAGCGCAAGGACTGCGACCAGGCTTGTTTGTGCGAACTGGAAGCCGATCCGCAGGCCCACAGCATCTGGACGATTGCGGCCAAATGGTACGAAGGGAAGCACTGCGTTTACTGCGGGCGTCCGATCGCGCCCTTCAGCCACCTCGATCATCCCCCGGCGCTGGTGAATCCCGAGGACAAGATCGTTGACTGGGACCGGATCACGCCCGAAAGACTTCCGGAGGCATTGGCCTCGGGACGTGCGGTGTGCTGGAATTGTGGGATCATCGAGGGCTTTCGCCAGCATAAGCCCGAACTCGTGATCGAGCGGCCCTGGAAGCACTGAGAGACAATCGACATATAGGGTCGTCCTGGGCAGCCTGCCCTGAGCGCCTGTTGTCCAACCAGGAATTCTGTGAGATGTCATCTTGAGCGAAGGTCACGCCGCGAAGGATCTTACGTACGCTTATATTCGCGATGCAGTGGATAGGGCTAGAGAAGCTCCTGCCAACAGCACATCCGCTTCGACCTGTCGTAAGATCCTTCAGGCCTAAAGGCCCTCAGGATGACAGATCTATTTTTCCTCCGTGTCCTCCATGTCCCCTGTGCTCTCTGTGTTGGATGTTTTTTCCGGCCTTAGCAACGGGAACAGAATCACATCACGAATCGTGCGCGATCCGGTCAGCAGCATCGCCAAGCGATCCACGCCCACGCCCACGCCCCCGGCCGGCGGCATCCCGTAGGACAGCGCCCGGATATAGTCTTCATCCATCTGATGTGCTTCTTCGTCGCCGCGCTCGCGCTCTTTGAGTTGCTGTTCGAAGCGCTGCCGCTGGTCTTCGGGATCGTTGAGCTCGCTGAAGCCGTTGGCAATCTCCATCGCTCCCGCAAAGATTTCCCAGCGTTCCGTCCACTCCGGCTCATCAGGCTTCTGTTTCGAGAGCGGCGAAACCGCGGTAGGAAACTCGTAGATGATCGTCGGCTGGGTCAGATGTTCTTCTGCCGCTGCTTCAAACAGGTTTGCAATCGTCCTGCCCGTTGGTTCTTTCGGATCATAGGCCACATGCGAGTGGCCAGAGTTAAAGCGCTCCACCAACGCTTTCAGGGATTCATGCGAAGCGAAATCACTCATCGCAGGTTTACCACCCGCCCGTTCCGGCCAATAATGAATGATTGCCTCGCGCATGGTCATCCGGCGCCAGTTGTCCGCACGCCAATCGATCTCGTCGTCTCCCCACTTCGTCTTCGTCCCGCTTGTCACGTCAATCGCGGCCTGCTCGATCAACTTCTGCGTCAGGTCCATCACGCCGCGATAATCCGTGTACGCTTGGTAAAACTCCAGCATGGTGAACTCGGGATTCCATCGCCATCCCAGGCCTTCATTGCGGAAGTTGCGGTTGATTTCGTACACGCGATCAAGCCCGCCGACCGTCAGGCGCTTGAGGTAAAGCTCCGGCGCAATCCGCAAATACAAATCCATGTCGAGCGTGTTGTGATGCGTGACAAACGGCCGCGCCACCGCGCCGCCCGGGATGGGCTGCATCATCGGCGTCTCCACTTCGATGAACCCCTGCGCATCGAGCGTGCGCCGCATCGATTGGATCAGCTTGCTGCGCTTGAGAAAAACTTCGCGCACCTCCTGATTCATGATCAGATCGACGTAGCGTTGGCGGTAGCGCAGCTCGACGTCGGTCAGGCCGTGCCACTTCTCGGGCAACGGCAACAGGTCCTTCGACAGAAACGTGAGTTCCTCCACATGCACGGTGAGTTCGCCGGTTCGAGTACGGAATAAATAGCCGCTCACGCCGACGTGGTCGCCGAGATCGAGCAGCTTGTAAAGCTCGAAGCCCTTATCACCAACCGCATCTTTCTTTGCGTAAATCTGCAGCTGCTGTCCGCCCTGTTGCAGATGCGCGAATCCTGCTTTGCCCATCAGCCGGATTGCCATGATCCGGCCCGCGATGCGCACGTTGACGCGTGATTTCTCCAGATCCTCAGCCGACTTCGCGGAGTATTCAGTCACGATCGCCGGAATGGTGTGCGTGAATTCGTACTTGGTCGGATAGACGCGCTGGCCGAGCGCCTCAATCTGCTTCAGCTTCTCGCGCCGCTGTTCGTAGATTTTGTCGTCGAGTGCCAATGGGTTCCTTCGTTTGAAAGATGAACTGCGATTATAAACAAGGGCCTCGTTTTCTGGGGGAAGTCGCGATTCGTTCTTCTCCGTGATCCTCTGTGCCTCTGTGATAAGGGTTTTCGCCGTTGAAGTCTGGCGCGCACGGCGGTAGTATTGCCTTGCAGCAGGGAAGAGCCAATGCCGCAAAACTACATTCCGATCTTTATTTTTGTCGCCGTGGTCGGGGCCCTGATTCCGCTCACGCTCGTTCTGGCCAAACTGGTGCGGCCGGACAATCCGAATCGCACCAAGCTCATGCCCTACGAGTGCGGCATCGATCCGGTGGACAACTCCCGCGGCCGCTACACCGTCCGCTATTACATCGTCGCCATTCTGTTTGTGGTCTTCGACGTTGAGACCATTTTCCTCTTCCCGTGGGCCGTGAAGTTCAAGGCGCTGGGCACCTTCGGGCTGGTCGAGATGCTTATCTTTCTGCTGATCCTGATCGTGGGCTACATCTGGATGTGGCAAAAAGGCGCGCTGGAGTGGGTGTAGAAAGACAGCGGTCAGCACTCCGCACTTAGCATTCAGCCGCGAACCAGGGCGCAAACTGCATGGTCAGAGCTGATTCTCCACACTTATGACCGACTCGACTCCAACCGGAGAAACCTTCGTCGCCAGCCGCTGGACAAAAGGGAACTTGTTTTTCCCAACGCGACTCGTGGTCAATCCTCAGCACGTGAGCCGCATCAAGCCACGCCTGTTCGGCAGCAACGAAGAAAGCATCGGCATCACGCAGGTCGCTTCGGTTCACATTTCCACGGGAATATTCTGGTCCGACATTCTGATCGAATCGACCGGAGGCAGCGACCCCATCACCAGCCACGGCCATCGCAAAGCCGACGCACAACGCATTCGCGATCTCATCGAGGGATATCAGTCGGCTCGTCGGGCCTGAATGTGCAAATGTCATGCTGAGCGCTGGCGGACTGCTCGCTGGCGAGCGGTCCACCGAAGTCGAAACATCAAAACGTCCCCTCCTCGTTGACACATCCGACCCAAGCTGTTTAAAGTTAACGTTCTTCCAAATTGTCTGCCGGGCCGGAGGTTTGTAGCTCGCGGGTATGCCTGAGGAAACCACATCGCCCCCACCGCCACCGAGCGGTGAGCCGAAAGCACCGGCAGGGCAGCCCATTTCTGGTAGCGTTCAGTCCACTTCCGAAAAACCTCCCGCAACTCACGCGGCGCCTGCCAAGCCACCGGCCCCACTCCTATTCCCTGGGATTCGCCGACTGTAGCCCGGCTCAAGAGCCAGTACGGTTCCGGTGTGCACGAGGCCAATACTTACCTCGGCCAGAATTATCTGGTGCTCGACGCGTCCATCACTGCCGAAGCTCTGCGAATCCTCCGCGACGAAGAGCAATTTGACTACTGCGTGGATCTTACGGCCACGCACTATCCCACACGCGAAAAACAGTTCGAGCTCATCTGGATTCTCTATTCCTTCGCGCGCAACGAGCGCATCCGCGTCAAAACCATGATCGCCGACGGCGAATCGTTCCCCAGTTCGGTCGAGATTTGGCCAACCACCAACTGGCTGGAGCGCGAAGTCTATGACATGTTCGGCATTCGCTTCGACGGACATCCGGATTTGAAGCGCATCCTGCTGCCCGACGGCTGGAAGGGCTATCCTCTCCGCAAAGACTACGGCATCATTCAGCAGGACCAGGAATGGGTGCAGATCAACCTGGGGATCGAGAGCGGCCAATAATGACCGACCCCACCGCTTATCTCTCGCACCTCGAGCTCGGCGAGCCCGACAAAACCTTTCTTGATTCGAACGAACTCATCATCAATATGGGGCCGCAGCATCCCGCCACCCACGGCGTGCTGCGCGTCATTCTCAAGCTAGATGGCGAAAAAGTTCTGGGCACGGAGTGTGTCATCGGCTATCTCCACCGCGGAGTCGAGAAGATCGCCGAACATCGAACGTACACGATGTTCAATCCATACGTCGACCGCATGGATTACGTCGCCGCGGTCTCCAATGGCCTGGGCTACTGCGAAGCCGTCGAGAAGCTGCTCAACGTTCAGGCTCCCCCGCGTGCCAACTACATTCGCGTCATTCTCACCGAACTGAATCGTTTGGCCAGCCACCAGCTCTGGCTGGGTACACATGCGCTCGACATCGGCGCCATGACGCCGCTCTTCTACACCTTCCGCGACCGGGAAGAGATCCTCAAGATTTTCGAGAAATATTGTGGCGCCCGTTTGACTACGCACGCTTTCCGCATCGGCGGCTGCCTGTACGAAACCTACGATGGTTTCGAGCGCGACGTGAAAAAATTCCTCGACTTCGTTCCGCCCAAGATCGACGAATACGAGGAGCTGCTGACCACCAATCGCATCTGGCTGGAGCGGACGAAAAACGTCGGCAAAATTTCCGCTGCTGATTGCAAAGCGCTGGGCGTGACCGGGCCGGTGCTGCGTGCCAGTGGCGTTAAGTGGGACATCCGCAAGGCCCAGCCTTACGCCAACTATTCCGAGTTCGACTTCGAGATTCCTACCGGCGTGAACGGCGATACCTACGACCGGTACATGGTCCGCATGGAGGAGATGCGGCAGTCGCTGCGCATTATTCGTCAGGCGGTGGAGCGCATTCCCGAAGGCCCGATCATGGCCAAAGTTCCCAGGGTCATGAAACCGCCGGTCGGCGAGATTTATCACTCGATCGAGGCGCCGAAGGGCGAGCTGGGATACTTCATCGTCAGCGACGGCTCGACTCAGCCTTATCGCGTGCGAGTGCGGCCACCATCGTTTGTGAACCTGCAAGCGCTCGACATCATGGTGCGCGGGGCATTGGTGGCCGATGTGGTTGCCGTCATCGGCACACTCGACATCGTTCTGGGCGAGGTGGACCGCTGATGCTCGACTACATCACTTCCTACCTCAGCATGAACACCACACCCGGACAAGCGGGAAATGTTTTTTGGGTGGTGGTCTACATTATGGTCGTCTTCGGCGGGGTCTCGGTCGCAGTGATGGCGATGAACTGGCTGGAGCGCAAGGCGCTCGCCCACTTCCAGATTCGCCTTGGCCCCATGCGTGTAGGGCCGCACGGACTGCTGCAGCCGATTGCGGACGCCGTCAAGCTGTTTACCAAAGAAGACATTATTCCCTCCGAAGCCGACAAGCTCGTCTTCTGGATCGCGCCGTTGATCATTCTCTGCGCATCGTTCACGGTCTATATCGTCATTCCTTTCGGACCGACGCACGCCATTACCGACCTGAACATCGGGATTCTTTTTATGCTCGGAGTTTCCTCGCTCAGCGTGCTGGGCGTGGTCATGGCGGGGTGGGCATCGAACTCGCATTACCCGCTGATTGGCTCGTTGCGTTCCAGCGCGCAAATGATTTCCTACGAAATTGCCATGGGAATGGCCGTAATTTCCGCCATTCTGATGACCAGCCTCAACAAGACCGGCACCGGAACCTTGAGCATGATCGGCATTGTTCAGGCCCAGCAGCAGCAGCAAATCTGGTTTGTGTTCAAATTCTTTCCCCTCGGCTTTATTGCCTTGGGCATTTTTGCCATCGCCATGATTGCGGAGACCAATCGTGCGCCGTTCGATCTGCCCGAAGCCGAATCAGAGCTGACCGCCGGCTTCCACACTGAATACAGCGGATTGCGCTGGTCTCTGTTCATGCTGGGCGAGTACGCGGCCATGATCGCAGTGTCGTCGATCGCGGTAACGTTATGGCTCGGGGGATGGCTGCGGCCGTTTCCCAACACGCTGACCGGCGAAACCTGGGACCTCGTGTTCTCGCTGCTGCCCGGATTCTCGTTTCTTGCTTTAGCCGCTTTCGCGTTCATCGGCGTGGTCCGCATGCCCAAGCATCCTTACTTCCGGATTCAGACCATCGGCCTGGCCGGTTTTGGCGCGGTGCTCGGGCTGATCGGCCTGGTGCTTTTTATTCCTCCGGTGCGCGACCGCATTCAGGACATCTTCTGGTTCGTCGCCAAAGTCGCAGTCTTTATGTATCTCTACATCTGGTACCGCGCAACCTTTCCGCGCTACCGCTTCGATCAGCTCATGAAAGTAGGATGGAAGGTGTTGCTGCCAATCGCGATTGGCGTGCTGATTCTCACCGCCATTATGGGGGTGATCGTCTGAAATGACTCCCGTAGCCACACCGTTCTTCTTTTATTTGTTGGCCGGACTGACGCTGGTGAGCGGCATTCTGGTGATCACCCGCAAGAACCCGGTGCACTCCGCGCTGGCGCTGATCCTGGGCTTACTCGCGCAAGCCGGACTGTACCTGATGCTCTACGCTCCATTCGTTGCCGGCGTGCAGATCATTCTTTACGCTGGCGGAATCATGGTGCTTTTTCTGTTTGTGATCATGCTGGTGAACTTGCAGCGGTCACAAAGAGAAGAGCAATTCAACAAGCAATGGCTCGTCGGGTTAGTCGCCGCGGTCGCCCTCGGAGCGCTGTTCGTCTTCGTTTACATAAAGGGCAGCACATTGTTTCCGGCGAACGGCCCCATTCCCGCGGAAAACAATAACACGCAGCTGGTCGGCGAACTGCTGTACGGGCAATACATGTTCGCCTTCGAGATTGCTTCGTTGCTGTTGCTGGTGGCCATCATCGGCGCAGTGGTGATGGCGAAGAAGAGGATTTGAGAATTTAGTAATTTGCAATTTGGTAATTGGGCAATTTGAAAACCTAATCGCATAGAGGAATTTCAATTACAAATTACCCGATTACTCAATTACCAATTCCTTGCGACGGGAAGGCAACTAAAAGCTTTTATGGTTCCAATCACGACACTTCATTATCTGGTCACCGCTGCCGCCCTGCTTATTCTGGGCGTGATCGGCGTCTTGACCCGCCGCAACGTGGTCATCGTGCTCATGTCG